>Ga0207646_10001878_pt1 | contig 25344 bp, 28 predicted proteins | sample KBSK5502metaG_FD_184343 | JGI IMG/M metagenome (GOLD analysis project Ga0207646, IMG submission 184343) | Corn, switchgrass and miscanthus rhizosphere microbial communities from Kellogg Biological Station, Michigan, USA - KBS K5-50-2 metaG... | ecosystem: Host-associated > Plants > Roots >...
GAGCGGCAAAGAATAGTGGCAGCAGGGCCCAAGCCATGCCGTCGTTGAGGTTGTTCACCATGCCGGCCTGGCACGCACTGGACATCGCTCGGTCGCGGAAGCTGACGTCGAGCATCAAGTTGCCTACCGACCCCGCCGGCACCGCGCCCGCGGACTCCATTTCGACATGCCCCGCGGTTTCGCGGGTGAACAGGGACAGCAGCAGACCGGAAACCGCGAGGCCTTCGGCGAACAAGTAAGGAGTCGGGCGGATGCCGTAGCTCGCGGCAAGGAATCCAGCGCCTGCAGCAGCCGCCGATACGGCCAGGTAGCCCGATGCTTCGTTCAAGCCCAGCGCGAAACCCCGGCGGCGAGGTCCGACGAGGTCGATCTTCATGTTCACGGTGGTGGACCAGGCCAGGCCTTGATTGATGCCCAGCAGCACGTTGGCAAACACTACCCAGCCCCATGAGGGCGCAACGATGATGAGCACTGGAACCGGTAGCGCTGCCGCCCATCCCGCGAGCAAGACTCCGCGACGGCCAAACCGGTCGGCGAGACGCCCGGCGACGAAGTTGCTGGCGGCTTTGACAAGTCCGAAGCTGATCAGGAAGGACAGGATCGCGACCCGGCTGGCGAGATGAAAATCGTGTCCGGCCAGCGGCGCCAGGGTGGAACGCTCGACGCCGACAACGCCCCCGACGAACGCGTTGATCGCGATCAGGAGCGCGAACTGTCGCCAGTTCGCGCGCAGGCCGAGTCGGACTAGATGCGGTGGCTTCATGCGCCGGCCGGCCTCAAGCGATGGCGCAGCGGTTGGCTCCCGCCTCCAACTCGCTGGGATCGCCGGGAGTTTCTCCGCGTTCGTTGAGCTCGACGATCCGAGAGTGGTTCGGGGGATTTGGCGGGATCCGCGCCAGAACGGTCTCCACGAATGCGGCTGAATCGAGTCTGGCGAGGGCCACCCTATCTCGAATTGCCCCGACCGTCGTCGCCAACACGCGGCCATCGAAGAGGATCGGCGTCGAGACATGGCCGGGTAGCACCTGAGCCGCCTCGGGCAGCTGGAGGAGGCGGCTTACGGACATATGAAGTAGACGCGCGCGTGCGGCCAACTGCCGGCGGTCGCCACCCTCGAGGTCAGGCCTGCCGACGCTGTTGAGAAACAATGTGTCGCCCGTCAACGCGGCCGTGTTGTCGAGCAGGTAGGTGGTGCTCTCCTCTGTATGTCCAGGGGTGCGCATAGCTACCAGCGCGGTTGAACCGAAGACGATCCGGTCGCCATCGGCAACAGGTCGGAACGAATACTTGGCGCGGTTCTGCGACGGCAGCCAGAGGTCTGCGCCCTCGAGATGGGCCAGCAGCCTGGACCGCGAAAGATGGTCCGCGTGGATGTGGGTCTCGGCCACCGCCGCCAGGCGCCAGCCGCGCTCACGAAGCAACCGGACGTAGACGTCAGGATGGACCGACGCGTCGATGACGACCGCTTCGGATTCTGATTCCACGATGTAGGAAAGACATCCCTTACCAGTCCTCCGTACCTGGACGACGTGGCAGCCAGAGATTGTTGTGCGGGCGGTGTTCCAGGCGAGCGACCAACCGCGCATCCCGCCCTCGAGCGTCATCGCTTGAACTCCTCTCGCCCTCAGCAGGTCTGTCGCCGTGGCGGCGGTTGTGCCCATCCCACAGACGGTCACCACCGGTCCGGTTGGGAAATCGAGATTGGCAAGCGGGCCCAAGCCGCCAGATTTGACCGCGTCATAGGCGTCGAATTGGAGGCTGCCAGGAATCGACCACTCACGGTCGGCCGGCGACCGGATGTCGACCACGGTCACCGGCTGCCCGGCAGCGAGAAGCTCCTGGAGGTCCCGGGCCGAAATGCGATCAGCTGAAATCATCTCGACGGCCGCAGATGAGGACATAGCCGAGGAATGGGACCGCCCTCGAGATCCGGGGCATCATCCAGGCCATTCGGCGGCGGGCGGCGCCACTGATCAATCCGCGCGCCATGACACGAATTGCATTGCCAATGCCTTCGTCGGCGATAAACCCGCGAGCCGTCATCATCTCGAATGGACCCGTTCTGACCTGGAGGTCAATTAAGCCGGCAGAGCTGTAGCGGGCGAGCCAATCATCGACCGTCTCGAAGAGCATGCCCGGACAGACCTCGCCGAGAAAAGCATGGCGCGCCTCTGGCGTGGGTGGCCGCCGCCACTGGAACTCGGTCGCGAGCACCAGGCCGCCCGGCCGGCACACACGAACCAGCTCATTTATCGCTACATCGCGGTCGACGAACATCGTCACCGCCTCGGCCACCACGCGATCGAAGTAGCCATCGGCGTAGGGCAGAGCGCAGATGTCAGCCGCCTCCACAAATACTCGCTCGCGGACGCCGGCGGTCTCGACGTTCGCGATTGCACGGTCTCGCATGTCGGGAGAGATGTCGGCGGCGGTCACATCCACATGGCCCCGCTTCGCCATCTCGATCGCGGTCGTTCCGACGCCGCAGCCGATGTCGAGCACCCTCTGTCCGGGCGCCAATGCCGCGAGTCCGAGCAGCTCCTCTGTCGACTTGCGGCCGCCTGGATGGATCACCTGTTTTCCCAGGAGCCCGAAGAGAAGGTAAGGGTCCGCCTCTGCGATTGGAACGCGCCGCACCTCGATCATTGCGCGCCACCTCCCCAGGTACTTCCCGAGGATTGTGGTCCCGGATCCTCAAATTGTCAAGATATCAATTGATTACAGGACAATTGGATCCAGAAGGTGGATAATGCCGCCCATGCCAGACCGCGCCGTCAAGACCGAGCTCTTCGATCAATTCGCCCGGGTCGGGCAGGCCGCTTCCAGCGGCCGCCGGGTCGAGATCGTCGACGTGCTGGCCAACGGCGAGCGGAGCGTCGAGGAGCTGTCACGCCAGGTCGGCATGTCAGTCGCCAACACCAGCCGGCACCTCCAGGTCTTGAAGGAGGCCGGGCTCGTGGCCGCGACTCGGAACGGCACCCGCGTGAGGTACCGGCTGGCCTCGCCGGCCGTTTACCGGTTCTGGGTGGCGTTGCGCTCGTTGGCGGCTGAAAGGTTGCCCGGCGTGCAGGGCCTCGTCGAGGCATACCTCGGTTCACGGGAAGGCCTTGAAGCGATCAATGGTGATGAGCTTCTGGCCCGACTGCGGGCCGGGGAGCCGCTGGTCGTGGTCGATGTCCGACCTGTGGAGGAGTATCGAGCAGCGCACGTTGCCGGTGCTGTCTCGATTCCGCTTGAGGAGCTGGAGCAGAGGCTGCGGGAATTACCACAAGACCGCGAGATCGTCGCTTACTGCCGGGGCCCGTACTGTGCGTTCGCGCCAGAGGCGATTCGCAGCCTACGCGCACACGGTTACGCTGCCCGGCAGCTTGCCGACGGGCTCCCGGAATGGATCGCCGCCGGGAATAGTGTGGAGTCGGACCGAGCCGGCGTTCCCGCGGCGGATCGATGAAGCAGGCCGACCTGACGGCGGATCAGCAGACGGCGATCCTGGCCGACCGATACACGCAGCGCGCCGAGGTCTATGACGCGTTGTGGAGTCCGCTCATCCGGCCGGTTGGCGAGCGCCTCGTTGCACGTCTTCCCCTCTCCAGCAGCACCAGGAGCGTCCTCGACATCGGCACCGGCGCGGGCGCGTTGTTGCCGGCGCTACAGCGGGCAGCTCCCAGCGCCCTGATCCTCGGCACCGATCGTTCGCAGGGCATGCTTCGCCTGGCCAAAGAGAAGCACTCGGGCCCTCTGGCGCTCATGGACGTGCAGAAATTGGCGTTGCCCGCCAACCGTTTTGAGGTAGCGGTCGTCGCCTTTGTCCTGTTTCACCTGCCACACCCCGAAGAATGCCTCGCGGAAGTGAACCGGGTGTTGCAGCCGGGAGGCGCGGTGGGCACAGTCACTTGGGGGTCGGAGAATATGCCGCCGGCTAACGCCATCTGGGATGAGGAGCTTCAAGTGGCCGGCGCCCCGGTCCTCGACCTGCCTGCAGTCGACAATCGGGCTTGCTGCGACGGCACTCAGAAGATGACCGCGCTGCTCGAGCAAGCAGGCTTCGTCTCGATCAAGGTTTGGACCGAGTCGCTCGAGCACCGATGGCGACCGGAAGATCATTTCGCCTACCAGGAAGGCAGCACCTCGCGACTGCGTCTCCAGACATTAGACGTTGAGGATCGTGCAGCTTGCTTGCGCCGGGTTCGCGATCGCCTGTCTGGCGCCGGCGATGAGCAGTACGCGTACCGCGGTGAAGTGTTCATGGCGACGGCACTCAAGGCAGATCAACCGGCGGGCAATCATTAAGGAGAAGACGATGGCCGAGATACTCGAGGTGGTCGATCTGGAAGCGCTGCGCAAAGAGGTGCGCGAAAAATACCGCGAAGTCGCAGAGGACCCCACCGGTGAGTATCACTTCCATACCGGGCGCTCCCACGCGATTCGACTCGGCTACCCCGCGACGCCGCTCGACCAGCTTCCCGACTACGCCTGCGAAGCTTTTGCCGGCGTAGGCAATCCCTTCTATTGGGGCGTACCGAAGCCTGGTGAGAGGGTCGTCGATCTCGGCTCCGGAGCTGGTATGGACTCGTTCCTGGCGGCCCTTTCGGTGGGCAGCGAAGGAAAGGTGATCGGAGTCGACATGACTCCTGAGATGCTGGATCGCAGCCGGTCGATGGCAGCCAGGTTGGGACTGGGCAATGTCGAGTTTCGCGAGGGCCTGATCGAAGACTTGCCGATCGAAGATGGCTGGGCGGACGTCGTGATCTCGAACGGCGTGATCAATCTCTGTCCAGACAAGATCGGCGTCTACCGGCAGATCTTTCGGGTGCTGCGGCCAGGTGGCCGGATGACGGTGGCGGACATCTGTCTCGAGCGCCCCGTCCCTGAGGAGGCGCTGCGTGACATCGACCTCTGGACGGGTTGAATCGCGGGCGCCCTGCCGTGCGCAGGGTGGGAGACGGTGATCGGCGGCGCCGGGCTCGTCGACATCGAGCTGGCGAATCCACTCGACACGTTCGCGGGCGCTAGGGGAGAGGAGAGCGCTCGGGAGTTCGGCACCCTCGGCTACTCGATTCGAGCCTGCCGCTCTAAGTGAGCGACTGCTGCACCCCTGAGGGTTATAGGCAGATCTTCAGCGAGAAGAGTGCGGCCGGAGAGGCAAAGCGCTACCGGCGGAAGGGCCTCGATGGGACCTCTAAGCGAATCTTTGATTTCATCCGGGAGCGGGGCGTCGCAGGCAAGACGCTTCTCGAGGTGGGTGGTGGTATCGGAGCCATCGAGATCGAGCTGCTCAAGGCGGGGATGGCACGGGCTGTCAATGTTGAGCTGACACCCACCTACGAGGCGGCAGCCGGCGAGCTTGTAGTCGAGGCGGGACTCAGCGATCGCGTCGACCGACGGGTCATGGACTTTGCCGAGGCCGGGCCCGAGATTGAAACCGCCGACGTCGTCGTCATGAATCGCGTGATCTGCTGCTATCCGGACATGCCCAAGCTGGCCGGCGCGGCAGCCGATCGCGCCAGAGGCCTGCTGGTGATGAGCTTCCCCAACCGCCGCTGGTGGACTCGGCTTGGTCTGTCCATTGCCAACTTTGGATTTCGTGTCATCAGGCTGCAGTTCCGTGTTTTCCTGCACCCGCCGGCGCTCGTCTTGGCTACCGTGGAACAGCGCGGATTCAAGACCAGGCTCAACCAGCCAGGCCTGTTGTGGCAGGTGGTCGCCCTCGAGAGGAACGCCTGAAGCTTCGAACCGGCGCCCACAAGCCCGGAGCCATAATGGTACTTGACATGGGGCCAATATGGTGCCATAGTGGCTCAAATGGAACTAGGACCGTATGTCGACAGACTCCGCAACGAGCTGCTCGTAGCCGCCGAGGCCGGCGGTAAGGACGCCCGGGCACTCGCCGAGCGACTCACCGCGCCGCTCGATTCCGCGACCCGACTGATCCTGCTGGAGGCCATGGCGGCGGCGGCGGATGAGATCACACGGGACCTTGCGCCGGGCTCCGTCGAGGTGCGCCTGCGCGGCCAGAACCCCAGTTTTGTCGTGACGCTGCCTCCGACCGAGGAGGCGTTCGCAGACGCGACCACCTCCAGGTCGCCCGTGCCGGCGATCCGGACCGAGGGCGACGAGGGCGGGACTTCGCGGATCAACCTCCGCCTTCCCGATTCCCTCAAGCTCCGAGCCGAGGAGGCCGCCGAGAGGGAAGGGCTCTCCGTCAACGCGTGGCTCGTCCGCGCCGTGGCCGCCGCCCTGGAGCCTGACGATCGCGACTCGCGACGGAGCAGCCGGCGCGGCCGGCAGAGCTACACCGGATGGGTGCGCTAGCCATGCCGACGTTCGAGACTCTCAAGCCGATCGCGGTGACGATCGCCATGGTCGTGGGCGAGCTCCGGATCACAGCGACCGACCGCCGCGACACCGTCGTCGTGGTGCGCCCAAGCGACGCCTCCAAGGACTCCGACGTCAAGGCCGCGGAGCAGACCCGCGTCGAGTACTCCGAGGGCAGGCTGCTGATCAGAGCGCCCAGGTCGTGGAAGCACTACTCACCATTCGGTGGCCGCGAGGCCATCGATGTGGGCATCGAGCTGCCGGCGGGCTCGCGTGTCGAGGGCGAGACTGCGGTCGGGGACTTCAACTGCGATGGCCGGCTCGGAGAGTGCAGGTTCACCACCGCGGTCGGAAACATCCGGCTGGATGAGGCCGGCCCGGTCCACCTGACCACAAGTGCTGGGAGCGTGACGGTCGATCGCGTCGTGGGCCGGGCCGAGGTTACGGGATCTGGCCAGGTGCGCATCGCTGAGGTCGACGGTCCCGCGGTGATCAAGAACCTCAACGGCGTCACCTGGGTCGGCGAGGTCAAGGGCGACATCCGATGCAATGCCGCCAACGGCGACATCACCATCGACCGGGCACTCGGGGCCGTCGCTGCCAAGACGGCCAACGGCGCCGTCCGGATCGGCGAGGTCGTGCGCGGCTCGGTCGAGCTGGGGACCGCCTACGGCGAGCTCGAGGTCGGCATTCGCGAGGGCTCCGCGGCCCTGCTCGACCTGCGCTCGCAGTTCGGCACTGTGCGCAACTCCCTGACCGCCTCGGATGGCCCCGAGCCGTCCGACCAGACTGTCGAAGTTCGTGCGCGCACGTCCTTCGGCGACATCGTCATCCGCCGCAGTCCGTACCAAAGGGGGCAGTGATGATCACGGTTTCTTCCCGATCTGCAATCGTGGTCACCGGGCTGCGCAAGTCGTACGGCGAGAAGGTCGTGCTCGATGGCATCGACCTGGACATTCCAGAGAGCACGATCTTCGCGCTCCTCGGTCCCAACGGTGCCGGCAAGACCACCACGGTCCAGATCCTGTCGACCTACATCGGCGCTGACGGTGGCGAGGTGCGTGTCGCCGGCCACGATCTGGCCCGGGATCCTGATGCGATCCGCGCCTCGATTGGCGTCACCGGCCAGTTTTCGGCGGTGGACAAGCTCCTCACGGGCGAGGAGAACCTGGTCCTGATGGCCGAGCTGCACCACCTGACCAGAACGGAAGGTCGGGCGCGTGCGGCAGACTTGCTGAAGCGATTCGACCTGGTCGAGGCGGGCTCGAAGATCCTTTCCACCTACTCCGGTGGAATGCAGCGCCGGCTCGACCTCGCGATGACCCTGATCGGCGACCCGCGGATCATCTTTCTCGACGAGCCGACCACTGGTCTCGACCCGCGCAGCCGGCACACGATGTGGCAGATCATCCGCGACCTCGCCGCGGGCGGGGTCACGATCTTCCTTACCACTCAGTACCTGGAGGAAGCCGACCAGCTCGCCCACAGGGTCGCGGTCCTCGACCAGGGGAGGCTTGTTGCCGAGGGCACTCCGCAAGAGCTGAAACGTCGCATTCCCGGCGGCCACATCCGGCTCCAGTTCACTGACGCGACGGTGCTGGCGAACGCGGCGCGCATCTTCGGCGAGGTCGTACGCGATGACGATGCGCTGATCCTGCAGATCTCTACCGATGGAGGCGTCCGTTCGCTGCGGGCGTTGCTCGACCAGCTCGAACAGGAACACATCGAGGTCGACGGGCTGACCGTGCACACGCCAGACCTCGACGACGTCTACTTCGCCCTGACCGGCCACCCCGTTACCAGGGAGGAACCCGCCTCATGAGCGCGTACGCCGTCGCTGATGCCGCCACCATGCTGCGCCGCGATTTTCTGCACCTGCGGCGCTACCCCATCATGGCGATCAGCGGGCTCATCACCCCGACCGTCATGTTGCTCCTGTTCGTCTTTGTCTTCGGCGGTGCGATGCGCTCGAGCCTCGGCGCGGGCACGTCATACGTCAACTATCTCGTCCCGGGGATTCTCATGATGACCCTGGGCAGCGGCTGTGCGGCGACCGCCATCGGCGTCAACATGGACATGACCGAAGGCATCGTCGCCCGCTTCCGGATCATGGCGATAAGTCGCGCCTCCGTGCTCACCGGGCGTGTCATCGGGAGCCTGATCAGGACGCTGCTCAGCGTTGTCCTGGTCATCGGCATCGCTCTGATCGCCGGCTTTCGACCGACGGCCGGCCCTGTCCAATGGCTCGAGGCTTTCGGCTTCATGGCGCTGCTGACTATCGCGCTGACATGGCTTGCGCTCGCGTTCGGTATGGCGGCCAAGTCGGTGGCAGGAGCGAACAGCTCCACACTACTGCTCCAGTTCGGGCCCTTCATCAGCAGCGGCTTCGTCCCGCCCGACACCATGCCGGTGGGCGTGCGCTGGTTCGCCGAGAACCAACCGTTCACCTCAATGATCGAGACCTTGCGTGGACTGCTGCTCGGTACCCCGATCGGCCACAGCGCCATCGTCGCCACTGCCTGGTGCGTCGCGATCGCGCTGGTCGGATACATGTGGGCCCGAACGGCCTACAACCGCGACCCCATCCGCTAGCAGGATGTTTGCCGGACCCCGAGCCTTAGCGCGAAAATCAAGGAGGACGATGAGTCAGGAACTGCTGAACACGGCGGAGGCGGCTCGGTTCCTGCGGGTCAGCCAGGCTTCGATCCGGCGGTGGAGCGATGCGGGTCTCGTTCCCAGCCATCGCGTGGGCCGCCGCCGTGAGCGCCGCTTTGCCCAGTCGGACCTGGTCGAGTTTTTGAATCGAACCGATAAGCAAGCGGTGCCAGCTCAGTCTGCGGCCATTTACATCGGGGGCCTGCCCATCCCGGTGCCCGGCCATCTGGCGACCTTCTACAGCAGCGACGCTGGGCGGATGAGGCTCACGGTCCCATTCCTTGTCGAGGGACTGCGCTCCGGCCAGCCCTGTTTCCTGGTTGCGACCGACGAAGTCCTGGACGGCTACATGGAGGCCATAAAGAGCCAGGACGGCCTCGATCTCAAACGAGCGGTCGCCAGCGGCCAGTTTTCTGCTGGGGGCTTCGACGGTGCCACCGTGGGCCGGGCGGTGTCCTACTGGGAAGGAAAGTTCGCTGACGCCCTCTCTCATGGTCCGGCCCTCATCCGGCACGTCGGAGAGATGGCCTGCGTGCGACGGATGTTTCCGTCCGAGGCCGAGATGCTGCGCTTCGAGCAGGCTTATGACGTGATGTGCAGGCGGTTTCCGGTCGCTGCCATCTGCCAGTACGACTCTCGAGAGTTTGACGGCCTCGCCATGCTGACCGTGCTCAAAGCCCATCCGGACCTGTTCGAGCGCCGTTTGGCGACGTTCCTCAACTAATTACTACAAACACCGCGACTGACGGCCCACGCTCAGGCCGCCCTCTGTCGCGCGAGCAGGATCCCGCTGGTGATCAGAGTCCAAAGGCTGTAGAGGAGCAAGACGTAGAACCAGTGATCTCCCTGCACACTGAAGAAACCCGTCCTGGCCAGGTCCGCACCTGCGGTGAGGAAGATCACACCCACCGCCGCCGTCAGCCACGCATACCAGCGCGCGAAAACGTTGCCTGCCAAAGAACCGTACGCGATCGCCAGGGCCATCACGGCATCGGGGATGTAGATGTAGGAGAGAAGAATGTGCCGCAGCCCGTAAATCGCTTTGATCGCTCCAGGATCGCCATCGTCGGCGACGCTATAAGCCAGTACTGACAGCAGACTGTTCTCGACTAAGCCGATGCCCGCGGCGAGAACGACGCCGCTGAGTGCGACAGCTGCCACCCATTGCTGTCCCCCGAGCCAAAGTCGTTGTGCGATTCTGACTCCGAAGACGATGGCCGGAAGCGTGGCCACCGCTTGGATGTAGCTGCCTGCCTGGATGGCGAAGGGCCCAGGGTCAGCGAGAAAGCGGGATTTGATGTCCTCAACCGGGCCGATGCTCGAGGGATGGCTGCCGCCGACACCTACGCCAACCACCGTGAGCAGCACGAAAAGGAAACCCGCGCCGGCGCCAACCCAATCACGGCTCGGGCTCAAAGCTCGCACTCGAGCGGGCAAGGTGGAATCCGCCTCACGCAGAAATGCTAGGACAGCACGCAGCCGGTTACGGCCTTTGCGTCCGTCAGCGTCATCGCGCCCGGCGACTGCGTAACCAAATCGGACAAGTACCTCACCCCGGCTTGCGCCAGAACAGCGTGTACCTGAACAGGAGGCGGCGGGTGAGCTCAGCTCCGGGCAGTCGTGCAGATGCTTGTTTGGTGATCTCGGCGTAGGTCATCTCCGGCTCGACAATCGGTGCGCCAGGATCCCACGAACCCAAGCGGATGCGTTGGAACCAGTTGAAAAGGAGAGCTGGTGGGATCCACAGATAATCCTTGGCCGACGGACCCCAAGCGCCCGGCGCGCCGTTGCGAGCCAGCCCGAGAATGGCCAGCGTTCCGCCTGGACGAAGCAGCTGCACCATCTGGCCAACCGCCCGGTCGAAGGCCATGTGATGGACCACAGCCACCGCAACTATGAAGTCGAACCGGTTTTTGGGCAGGGTGTCGGCGAGCAGATCGTCCTCGACCAAAGTCACATTGCGCAGATTCCCCACTCGTTGGCGGGCCTTCATGATCATTTCGCGCGATCGGTCGATGCCGGTCACATGCCGCGCACGCGCGGCGAGCTTCACAGCGAGGATGCCATCGCCGCAACCGACATCAAGCGCTTCGTCGCACGGAACCGGCATACGCTCGAGCAGCAAGCGGTGGTAATGCACGTTGTGGTTCCAGGGTTCCGGCACCGTGTCGCCTACTCGTAACACATTCAACCGCGGGATCCGCCATTCGGGCACAGATGGCGAACTGATCCCGCCAGTCCGGACGTTCGGCGGGTCTAGGCGGCCTCGGCCCTCTTGGCCAGGTTACCCAGCAGCGTGCCGAACTCCTTTGAAACCTGCGGACCCAGCATGCCGCCGAGCAGCGGGCCCAGCGGGCCCTTGACCTCGACGGTCTGGCTGATCTTGGTCTTGCCGCCCGTGGACTCGATGCTGCAGTTGAAGCGAAACGTCGTCCCCGGCACGACGCTCGTCAGGAGCGCGAAGCTGCGGCCTGGCACCACGTCCACCAGCCTCATCTTGTGATGCTGGCCGGCGCGCGTGTTCATGATCCCGGCGGTGCCGTCCACGAATCCACCCTGCCAGTCCATCGTCGAGACATTGGGATTCCAGTCGCCCCACGTCGACATGTCGGACCAGATCTTCCACACCTTTTCTGCCGGCGCCGTGCTGTCGACAGAAGTCCCGTATGCAGCCATCGCTAGCTCCTTTCTGTGCGCCGGCGATTGCCGGTCTCTCTCATCACGACGAACAAGGCTGCCCGCAATCGACGGGTCGGCCCAAAACGCACGGTTCCAGCGGGGGAGTCTAGGTCTTGGGCGCCGCTCCGCCTGATGACCGTTTTGCGGGCATCCGCAGTGCCGGTCTCACCGCGGCGCCCCGGCGGTTGCTAGTTCTTAGTGCGGTAGTGGAGTCGGACTTCAGACCCCTCTAGTCGTGGCGTTCGAGGCGGACCACGGGAATCAAGCGGTCTGTCCTCTTCTGGTAGTCCGCAAATGACGGCCAGACCTTGGTCATCTCCTCGTACAGCCGGTCACGCTCCGCGCGGTCCTCGACAACACGAGCGCGCGCCTTGAACTTCTCGGTCCCGCCGTCGGTCGGCACCTCCGCCTCGACCTCGGGGTTGGCCTTGATGTTCCCCAACCACGTGGGGTGCGTGGGGGCGCCGCCCCTGGAGCCCACGACGATCCAGTCGGCGCCGTCGCGTCCGAAGACGAGCGGGGTGGTGATGGCCTCGCCGCTCTTGGCCCCTTTTGCCGTCATGAGCAGCACGTGGTCGCCGAACGGGCCGACTCCACGGCCCTTTTTGGCGTGGAACTCGTCGATCGTCTTCTGGTTGTACGGAGTTGCCTTCACCAGGTTGAAATCTACTAAATTGCAGGGAACCGATGAGTTTGGCGCCGAGGATCGGTCTGAACCGTTGGATGACCAATTCACGGGGGAATCAGGCCGTGCCGGATGGGAAGGAGCAATTGCCATGAGCAAAGTGCGGGTACTGGTCGGCACGCGTAAGGGGGCGTTCGTTCTGAGCTCGGATGCGAGCCGGAAGAAGTGGAAGGTCGACGGCCCTCAGTTTGCGGGCTGGGAGATCTATCACCTCAAAGGCTCGCCGGCCGAACCCGATCGCCTGTACGCATCGCAATCCAGCGGCTGGTTCGGCCAGGTGATGCAGCGCTCGAATGACGGCGGCAAGACCTGGGAGACGGCCGGCAACCAGTTTGCGTACGAGGGAGCGGTCGGACCGCACACCTGGTACGACGGTTCGCCCCATCCCTACGAGTTCAAGCGCGTCTGGCACCTCGAACCTTCACTGAAGGATCCCGACACCGTGTACGCGGGCGTCGAAGACGCCGCCATTTTCAAGTCGGATGACGCCGGCCAGACCTGGGCTGAGCTGCCCGGCCTCCGCACCCATGAAACATCCGCAAGCTGGGCGCCTGGCGCGGGCGGCCTGTGCCTGCACACCATCCTGATCGACCCGAGCAATCCGGACAAGATGTACGGCGCGATCTCGGCCGCGGGAGTCTTCCGGACCGACGACGGCGGCAAGTCGTGGCAGCCGGCGAACCGAGGGTTGCGCTCCAACACCATGCCTGACCAGGACGCTGAGGTGGGCCACTGCGTCCACCGCCTCGCGATGCACCCATCGCGTCCGAAAACGCTCTTCATGCAGAAGCACTGGGATGTGATGCGGACCGACGATGGGGGAGACTCCTGGCGCGAGATCAGCGGTGACCTGCCGACGGACTTCGGCTTCGTCATCGACGTTCACGCCAACGAGCCCGACACGGTCTACGTGGTCCCGATCACGAGCGACTCCCTTCACTACGTTCCCGACGGCAAGCTGCGCGTCTACCGCAGCAAGACCGGTGGCAATGAGTGGGAGGCACTGACCAACGGGCTCCCGCAGAAGGACTGCTACGTCAACGTCCTGCGCGACGCCATGGCGGTCGATGCTCTCGATCCCTGCGGCGTGTACTTCGGCACCAGCGGCGGCCAGGTCTATGCGTCCGCCGACGCCGGCGACAGCTGGACCTCAATCGTCCGCGACCTGCCGGGCGTGCTCTCCGTCGAGGTCCAGACGCTGGCGTGATCAAGGTCGTCCTGCCCGCGAACCTGCAAACCCTGGCCGGCGTCGGCCGTGTGGTCGAGCTCGACCTGCCGGCTCCGGTCACGCAGCGATCCGTGCTCGATGCGCTGGAGACGGATCACCCGGCTCTGCTCGGGACCATGCGAGACATGACCACCAAGAAGCGGCGGCCGATGATCAGGTTCTTCGCCTGCGAGGAGGATTGGTCCGACGCTTCGCCAGACGACCCACTCCCCGATGAAGTGGCCGCCGGCAAGGAGCCCTTTCTGATCCTGGGCGCAATCGCGGGAGGCTGATGTGACGGCTGCGGCGCAGATCCCGCTATCGCAACACCTCGAGAACGTTCCTGACAACGTGCGCCCGACGGTCAAGGCTGCGATCAAGACCGTCAAGGAGGTCGCTCCGAAGGCGGATGAGACCACTTACCGCAGCGGACCGCCACGCTCGAGCAGCGCGATGTGGAAGCTCGTCCGCTACTCGGTCGGCGGCGCCAACGTGGTCGGCGTCGGCACCTTCACGAATCATTCGACCTTGTTTTTCTATCGCGGCCGCGAGCTCGAGGACAAAAGCGGCCTGCTCCAGGGCACCGGCAAGGACTCGCGATACGTCACCCTGCGCCGTCCGGCCGACGCTGAGCAGCCGGCTGTCAAGCGGCTGGTACGGCAGGCGTTCAAGCTGGGCGGCGGCGTCAAGTAAGGCGGCTACAAATCGTGGCCTGGCGACAAATTTGCGCATTGACAGCCCGGCGCATGGTGCCATGATCTGTCGTGGCCCCGGTGAACTTGAAAGGCGCAAGCCAGAAGGGTTCGCTGGGGTCACTTCATTTCTAGGCGCTGAGAAGACGACGGCGCCTGGAGCAGTCCAGGCGCCCCGTCATGCCGCGAAGACTGAAGAGCTCCCGCTCAGCCCCAGGTAGGACGTCGAGCGCCGCCCATCGTGAACAGGCGCAGGACCAAGAGGACGATCACGGCACCGATGAACGCGATCACCATCGCGCTCAGGATCGGGTGCCCCACGATCGTGATGCTCCAGTGGAACATGCTGGCGAGAAAGCCACCGAGCAAGGCACCCACGATGCCCGCGACGACGTCGCCCACTATCCCGAGCCCGTGGCCCAATGCCAGATGGCTGGCGAAGAAGCCGGCCACCAAGCCGATGAGAATCCACACCAGGATCGTGTCGAAATCGAGGTTGACAACCATATCTATCAATACCTCCTTGGCAATAAAACGCGGGACCCCTGGCGACCTACCCAACTGTGTATAGCGATGTAAAGACGACCTGATCGGGATCCCGAAGAGGGGTTTGGAAGCCGCCAGAACCTGGCAGGATGTATCCCCCATGGAAGCGCCAGTCGGGGCTCCCAGACCCCCCATCCCAGCCCAGCTCCCGACCGTGCTTACCAAGCATGGGGACAGCCGGATCGACCCCTATTTCTGGCTACGCCAGAAAGCCAACCCGGAAGTGATCGCCTACTTACGGGCGGAGAACGAATACGCCGACGCCGTCATGGCGCCGCTGGCCAGGCTCCAGGAACGCCTGTACGCGGAGATCGTCAGCCGCGTCCAGCAGACCGACGTCTCGCCACCTTCGTTTTTCAAAGGGTACTGGCACTACACGCGCACCGTGGAGGGCCTCGATTACGAGATCCACTGCCGGCGCAAGGGCGCGATGGATGCCCCCGAGGAGGTTGAGCTCGACGCCAACGAGCTGGCTGCCGGCCACGATTACTTCGAGCTCGGCTTCGTCGACCGCGGCCCAGACGAGAAACTCCTCGCCTATGCCGTCGACCTCATCGGCAACGAGCTTCACCAGGTGCGCTTCCGCGACCTGTCGAGTGGGGAGGACCTCGCCGACGTCCTCGACGGCGTTTACTACGGCTCCGCCTGGTCGGCGGACAGCAAGACCTTCTTTTATGTCCGGCCGGACAAGGCGATGCGGCCTTACCAGGTGTGGCGGCATGCCCTAGGTACGTCCGTCGGCCGGGACGTGCTCGTGCTGCAGGAGGATGACGAGCGGTTCGAACTGAGCGTGGAGCTGACCAAGAGCGAGCGGTACCTCATCTTCACCAGCTCGAGCCAGGTGACAAGCGAGAGCCGCTACCTGCGGAGCGACGAGCCGGGAGGCCAGCCGGTGCTCATCGAAGGCCGCCGCCATGGGGTCGAGTATTCGGTCGATCACCAAGGGGATCGCTTCCTGATCCTGACCAACGATGGCGCGCGCAACTTCAGGCTGGTCTCGGCCCCCCTCGAGCGAGCCGGCCGCGAGGCGTGGGACGAGGTGGTCCCGGAGCGCTCCGGCGTGCGCCTCAACGCGATGGACGTGCACGTTGGCCACGTCGTGCTCGGCCAGCGCTCCGACGGGCTGCAGCGGCTCGAAGTCCTCGACTCCACGACCGGCGAACTGCACGTCGTGGATCAACCCGACCCGGCCTACACCGCCTACGCCGGATCGAATCCCGTGTATGAGAGCACGGTGATGCGCTTCTTCTACACATCGCTCAACGCTCCGTGGTCGGCCTTGGACTACGACATGAACACGCGTGAGCGCACCCTCGTCAAAGAACAGCCCGTGCCTGGCGGATACAACCGCGCCGATTACGTCACCGATCGGCTGTGGGCGACCTCAGCGGATGGCGTGCGGGTGCCGATTTCGATCGTGCACCGCCGCGATCTCGCCAGGGACGGGAACCACCCCACGCTCCTCTACGGCTACGGCGCCTACGAGGTGCCCAGCGACCCGATGTTCGACTCGGCGCGCCTGAGCCTCCTCGATCGAGGCTTCGTCTATGCCATCGCCCATGTGAGGGGCGGCGGCGAGATGGGGAGGGAGTGGTACGAGGAAGGCAAGTTCCTATGCAAGACGAACACGTTCGATGATTTCGTCGCCTGCGCTGTCGAGCTCATCGAAGAGAGCTACACGAATCCGCGCAAGCTGGCCATCCGTGGACGCAGCGCCGGCGGCCTGCTGGTCGGCGCGGTCGTCAACGACCGCCCGGACCTCTTCGCGTGCGCGGTGGCCCAGGTCCCGTTCGTCGATGCGCTGACGACCATGCTCGACGAATCGATCCCGCTCACGGTCAACGAGTACGAGGAATGGGGTGACCCGAACGATCCCGAGTTCTACGAATACATGAAGGGCTACTCACCTTATGACAATGTGCATCGCGCGCCGTACCCTGCGCTGTTGGTGACCGCGGGCCTCAACGATCCGCGCGTGCCGTACTGGGAGCCGGCCAAGTGGGTGGCCAAGCTGCGCACCGCGACCCTCAGCTCGCGCCCCATCATCCTGAAGACCGACCTGGGCTCGGGCCACTCAGGACCGTCAGGCCGGTACGAATCCTGGCGAGAGGAGGCATTCGTTTCGGCTTTCGTGGTCGACCAGCTCCAGGCGGCGCGTTAGACTCAGCGCCGGCTCACTCGCAGAAGGACCGTCCGGTCGTTGGGCACCGCGACGGTCTTTTTCTTTGGTGCTCGCGATGTGAGAACTAATGTTCGGTGCTATCACATTCTGCACCAGCATGTGGTGGCCTCATGAGGCCCAAACACAACATGTTGGGCTTAGACGATCCGGAGTCTGCCAAGTCACGCTACATCTTGTGGTAAGGGTATTGACAGGGCTAAGCGTGGTCGTTAAGGTTTGCGGCGAATCGCGGTGATCAGTGGGGAGAAGTGGTGAATCAAGCAACATGGAAACATACGTCGCACCCTACGTCCAAGTACGGCACGCCATACACCTCCTCTACGCCACTTCTCCCCGCAGCCGCGATGGGGCCGACGGCGACCCGACCGATGCCGAGGCTACGCTGAATGGCGTCGACGAGCCGGCGCCTCCGAGTCGATCGGATGGAAACTCTCCCGAACCCACCCCGATTCGCTAGGGACCTGTGGGACCAAGCGACCGCACCGGTCAACCACCGCTACGACAAGCTTGGGAACCCGTTGCCGATGGAGCTCCACGGCTGCGGCTGCGGACTCTGCGCACGGCAGCGGCGCGCTCAACTCAGATTCTGGGAGGCCCGATGAGTGTTCACCGGGGCACATCGGGTCCGCGTGGACGACAAGGGAAGGCTCGCCATCCCCGCGTCGTTTCGCAAGCAGCTCCCAGAGGGGAGCTACGTGTCGGTCAGCCAGGACAGCGCCCTGGCGATCTATCCACCGGACCTGTGGGACGCGCTGGCGCAGGAGCTGCGCAGCCCCCTGCCGGGCCCCGACCAGCGAGCGCTGGCGAGGACGCTGTATTCGATGTCGGAGGCGTTCGAGCCGGACGGCCAGGGCCGGATCACGCTCGGAATGGAGCAGCGCCGGGTGACGGGGATCGAAACCCCGTCGACCGCGGTGGTGATCGGCATGGGCTCGCGGGTCGAAATCTGGCCCGAGGCCCGATGGGACAGCTACAACGCCGACGCGCAAGGGCGCTTTACAGAATTCGCTGACAGGGTGATCTCAGGACGCTAACCGGTCACCAACCTGCACTTTCACAAGAGGTAATAGAGCTGCTCAAGCCCCATAAGGGGGCGGTCGCGATCGACTGCACCCTGGGGCAGGCGGGCCATGCCCGCCAGATCCTGGACAGGATCGAGCCAGGCGGCCGGCTGCTCGGGATCGACCGCGATCTCGTCGCCGTCGAAGCCGCCCGATCGGCGCTGGCTTCTCGTGGGCCGGCTGTGGTCATCGTCCACGGTCGCTTCGGTGAGCTGGACGCGCTGGCTCGCAGGACCGGGTTCATCCCGGCCGACTGCATCCTGTTCGACTTCGGTCTATCCAGCGTCCAGCTCGACGCCCCGGAGCGCGGATTCAGCTTCCGCGGCGAGGGGCCGCTGGACATGCGGATGGACACCACCCAATCGCTCGACGCGGCGCGAATCGTCAACGGGCTTGACGCCAGAGAGCTCGAGCATGTGCTGCGCGATTACGGCGAGGAGCGATGGGCGCGGCGGATAGCACAGTTCATCGTGGCGCGCCGCCCGCTGCGCACGACCACCGATCTGGCGTCAGCCGTGGAGGCGGCCATCCCGCGTCGGGCCTGGCCTCGCGACATCAATGTTGCGACCCGAACCTTCCAGGGCATCCGCATCGCCGTCAACGATGAGTTGGGCGAGATCGAGGCAGGACTGAAGGCAGCTCTTGAGATTCTCAAACCCGGTGGTCGTGTGGCGACGATCAGCTTCCATTCCCTGGAAGACCGCTTGGTGAAGTCATTCTTCAACGTCGAGTCCAAAGACTGTATCTGCCCACCCCAGCAGCCAGTCTGCACCTGCGGCCACCGGGCAACCCTCCGCATCGTCACCCGCCGTCCCGTCCGCCCCTCTGAGGCGGAGTTGACGGCCAACCCTCGCGCCCGCTCGGCGCGGCTGCGGGTGGCGGAAAGAATCTGACCCATCCCTTCCCAATCCAAGTCCTGGCGTCCGGTTCACCCCGCCGGCCGCCAGGCACCACGCTGTTGAAAAAATGAGGCATACGTCTTGACATCGACCCGAATACTCACCCAGCGTCGCCTCGGCGCCGCCGGCCCTCAGCACGTCCCCGCACGCCGGCGACGGCGCACGCGCGGCTTCGTGCAGGTCGCGGGCTCCGTCGCCGCCGACCGCCTGCAGTTGAACGCTTACGCGCACGCCTACCTCGGGTTGGGCGCGGCGCTGGTGGCCGTCCTTTTCTATCTCGCGCTCGCCGCGCAGGTCACGCAATCGTCGTACGACATCACGCGGTTGCAGGACCAGCAGCGCCAGCTCATCGCGGAGCAGGACCAGCTCCGGTACCAGGAAGTGACGCTGCACGCGCCGGCCCAGGTCCAGCAGTCGGCCGCCCAGAGCGGGATGCAGCGCTCGGCGCCGGTCGCGTACGTGCCCGGCCAGCCGATCGCCATCGACCTCGGGGCGCCGGCCGGTGCCTCCGGCACCGACGCCACCCCGTTGTGGGCCCGCTATCTCGCCGCGCTGGTCAACAAGGTCGGTGGCACCCGCGACGTCATGGCGGCAGGTCATTAGGTGAGCGCGGGGGCTCTTCGTAAGGGGGCCCCGCGAGTCGAGCACGTCCTCGGGGCGCGCCTGCGCATCCTTGCTCTGCTGATGGTGGCGGCGCTGCTCGCGGGCACGGTCTGGGCGCGACTCGCGTACTGGCAGGTGCTGCGCCACGTGCAGCTCTCGGCGTCGGCCCAGGCCCAGTACCACGAGCTCGTCCAGCTGCCGGCGCTGCGAGGCGTGATCTTCGACCGCAACATGACCCAGCTAGTCGTCAACACCACCGTCTACTCCGCGTTCATTTCTCCCGACCAGATCGCCCCTGCTGTTCGTGACCGAGTTGCGGGCGGGCTGTCGAGCGTGCTCGGAGTGGACAAGGCCAAAGTCATGCAGACGCTCGAGTCGGGCAAGAAGTTCGCCTACATCCTTCGGCGGTTTCCCCAGGCCAAGGCCGACCAGCTGCGCGCCTTGAAATTGCCGGGGGTCGGACTCGAAGACGAATCACAGCGTTCATACCTGCCCGGGATCGCGGCGGGCTCGAGCCTCGCCGCGAACCTGTTGGGATTCGTGACCTACGACGGCCAGGGCCAGCGCGGGCTCGAGCAGTACTACCAGCAGGAGCTGGCCGGCACGCCGGGATACATCTCGAGCTACCGCGACCTCGCCAACCGCGAGATCGTCCTCGGCTCGCACACGCACCAGGACCCTGTGAACGGGTCCGACCTCGTGTTGTCGCTCGACGCCAACGTGCAGTACCAGGCCGAGCAGGCGCTGGCAGACGGAGTCAAAAAGGCAAATGCCGAGAGCGGCAGCGTGCTGATCATGGACCCGGCGACCGGCGGCATCGTCGCGTGGGCCGATTACCCGAGCTACGACGCCAACAACTTCAATCACACGGACCCGTCTCTTTTTCAGGACAACGTTTCCAGCTACCTCTACGAACCGGGCTCGGTGATGAAGGTGGTGACGCTGTCAGGCGCCATCAATCAGGGCGCGATCACCCCGAGCACCGTCATCAACGACCCCGGCTACCTGAACGTCGGCGGCTACCGGATCGCCGACTGGGACCATCGCAACCACGGAAACGTCACCTACCAGTACGTGCTCGACCACTCGCTCAACGTCGGCGCGATGAAGGCGATGCTGGCCGAGGGCCACGCCGCGTGCTACAGCTACCTGAAGGGATTCGGCCTCACGCAGCCCAGCGGCATCGATGTCGCGGGAGAGACCTCAGTGGCCCTGCCGGCACAGGACCAGATGAGCGACAGCCAGTACGCCACCACCGCGTTCGGGCAGGGCATCGGGGTCAACATGGTCCAGATGCTGGCCGCCGTCAATGTGGTCGCGAATGGAGGTCGTTACGCGCCGCCGCATGTGGTCGAGCGTGTCGGCACGACAGTCAACCCGCTGCTGCTGAAGCAGCAGCGCCAGGTCATCACCCCTGCCACCGCGCAGCAGATGACGGCGATGATGGAGGATGTCGTCCAGCACGGCTCCGGCTGGACGGCCCGGGTCCCCGGATTTGCGCTCGACGAGGCGGGGAAGACCGGGACCTCGCAGATTCCCGTCAACGGGCAGTACACGCTCGACGTCTGGGCGTCGTATGTCGGCTTCCTGCCCGCCAACCACCCGAAGTTCACGATGATCGTGGTCATGCGGAAGCCACATGTGCCTGGGAGCGATCGAGATTGGACGCTCAACGACGGCTACTTCACGGCGGCGCCGGTCTGGCAGAAGATCGCCCAGGCCATGGTCGTCGACTGGCGCATAACGCCCGAATAGCCCGAGCGGTTCTACTAGACGTATGAAGCTCAGCCTCCTCGAGCTCCTCGAGGCGACCGGCGGTGGCGAGATCGGCGGCACCCAGGTCGGTAACACGTTCGGGACGTACCACACCGACTCGCGCCAGGTGGTGCAGGGCGGCGTGTTCTTCGCCCTGCGCGGCGCCAGCACGGACGGCCACCGGTTCATCGCCGACGCGCTCAGCCGTGGCGCGGCTGCGCTCGTCGCCGAGCGGCGCTCCGAGATCTCGCATGGGGTCGTGGAGATCATCGTGCCCAACGCGTGGGACGCCTTGTACGCCGTGGCGCGTTACGTGCGCGAGCGAGTCGATCCGCTGGTAGTCGGCGTCACCGGCAGCAACGGCAAGACGTCGACCAAAGAGATGGTCGCCGCGATCCTCGAGCGCAAGTATTCGGTCCTTCGCACGACTGGCAACCTCAACACCGAGACCGGGGTGCCCTTGACGATCCTGAAGCTCGAGCCCGAGCATGAGGCGCTCGTCCTGGAGATGGGGATGCAGCGTGCCGGCGACATCGGCCGGCTTGCCCAGCTGGCAGAGCCGACGGTTGGGATCATCACGAACATCGGCAGCGTGCACATGGAGTTCTTCGAATCGAAGGAGCAGCTCGCGCTAGGGAAGGGCGAGCTGGTCGCAGCCCTACCGACATCCGGGCTGGCGGTCCTCAACGCCGACGACCAGTTCTTTCGACTTCTGTCAGAGATGTCCGCGGCGCCGGTGAGGAGCTTCGGCTTCGAAGCCGGCGACCTTCGCGGCGAGAACTACATGGCCGCCGACGATGGCGGATGCGCGTTCACGGTCGGTGAGATCTCCGTCCACCTGGCGCTCGAAGGCCGCCATCAGGCACGCAACGCGCTGGCGGCCCTGGCCGTGGGAGAGTTCGCGGGCGTCAGCCTCGAGCAAGGCGGCGCCGCGCTAGCGGATGTCTTTGTCGCGCACCGGCTGCAGGACCACAAGACCTCCAAGGGCGTGGTGATCGTCGACGACGCCTACAACGCCAGCCCCGAATCGATGCTGGCAGCTTTCGAGACCCTTGCGGAGCGACCCAAGCACGGCAAGTTGTTCGCGGTGCTCGGCCCCATGGCCGAGCTAGGCGCGCTCGCCATCGAGTCGCACCAGCGGGTCGGCCGCCGCGCCGCGGAGGTCTTCGACGCGGTCGCGGTCCTCGACGGCGAGCTCGGCGGGGTGTTCGCGGACGCCGCCGGCGCGCACCTCGTGCCCGACCGGGAAGCGGCCGTGATGTGGGTCAAGAACAACGCCCGCCGCGGCGACAGCGTGCTCGTGAAGGGTTCGCACAGCTCGGGGCTCGACGAGGTCGTGAAGGAACTCACCAAATGATCTTCGACGTGATCACGTTCGTGGTCGCGTTCGGACTCGCGCTCGTCCTCTATCCGATCGGCATCCGCACCCTGCAGCGCCTGAAGGCGGGACAGGTGATCCAGTCGGAGCTGCCCGAGAGCCACCAGAAGAAGGCCGGCACCCCCACCGGCGGCGGCATCGTCTTCGCCGTCCTGGGGATCGTCGGCGGCCTGCTCGCCACCCTCGCCGGGCACGCGGGCGCATGGCCTGCCGTCGCCGGACTCGTCGCGGGCGGCCTGATCGGCTTTGCGGACGACCAGAGCAAGCTGCGGGTGGGCTCGCGCGGCATCCCGGCGCGACTGAAACTTCCGATCCAAATCCTCCTTGCGATTCCGGTTGCATACATCGCGATCTCCGCAAGCGCTCAACCTGGGGACGGCCCCCATCAATACCTGTTTCCGTCGTATCCGTTGCCCTTATTCGTGTTTCCTCTCGCTGTAATCGCGATCGTCGGCACGGCGAACGCCGTCAACATCACCGACGGCATGGACGGCCTGGCCGGCGGCCTCTCGGTGATCGCAATCGCCGCCATGGTGTTCGCTTTGACGCCAGCGTCCGCCGGCGAGAAGGCCGTCGCGATGTCGCTGGCCGGAGCCCTGGTGGCGTTCCTGGTCTTCAACCGATATCCGGCGCGCGTCTTCATGGGTGACACGGGTTCGCTGGCGATCGGGTACGCGATGGCGGCTATGGCGATTCAGCAGGGATGGCTGGTGCTCCTCCCGCTGGTCGCGCTGGTGTTTGTACTGGAGACCCTGTCTGTCATCATTCAGATGGCTTACTTCAAGGCCAGCGGCGGACGTCGTGTTTTCAAGATGGCCCCGATCCACTACACGTTCCACCACCAGGGTTGGTCTGAGAACCGCATCGCGCTCACGTTCTGGGGCGCGGGGCTCGTCTCAGCGCTGGCTGCTGCCGGGGTGGTGCGGCTGATCATCAGGTGACGGCCCTCGTGGTGGGCGCGGCGCGCAGCGGCGTCGCGCTGGCCGGGTACCTGGTCGCAAAGGGTGAGTCAGTGCGTGTCACCGACAAGAAGGGCGAGACCGAGCTCGGCGATGTGCTCGCGCAGCTGCCGGCGGGCGTGGACCTGAGGCTTGGTGGCTACGACGACTCGGTCCTCGCGGGCGTCGACGTCGTCTACGCGAGCCCCGGCGTGCCCTGGGACTCGCACCTCCTGAATGACGCGCGCCGGCTGGGCATCAAGGTGTCGAGTGAGATCGACCTGTTCCTCCGCTTGTGCCCCGGCACCGTGGTCGGAATCACCGGCACCAACGGCAAGACCACGACCACCGCGCTCACCGGCGCTGTGCTCGCCGCGGGCGAGAGGCCGGTGCTGGTCGGGGGCAACATAGGCGACACCGTCCTCGATCGCCTCGACGAGGTGACCCGGCGCCACTGGGTCGTGCTCGAGCTGTCCAGCTTTCAGCTCGAGTCGGTAGAGAAGCCGCGCTTTCACGTCGGCGTGATCCTCAACATCACGCCCGACCACCTCGACCGTCATGGCACGTTCGAGCGCTATGCCGACCTCAAAGCGCGCGCGATCGAGTTCGCGGGCGCCGACGATTTCGCGGTCCTGAACGGTCGCGACCCGGCCGTGCGCGCCCTCGCTCCGCGCACGCGCGGGCATGTGGTGTGGTTCGACGAGCACCGGCCCGTGCCCCCGATGCCGCTGCCCGGCCGGCATAACATCGAGAACGCGCTGGCGGCGGCTGCCGTCGGTCGGATCGCGGGACTTTCCGACGAGGCCATCGGCGCCGCGATCGGTTCGTTCAAAGGCGTCGAGCACCGCCTCGAGCTGGTCGGCGATTGGGAGGGCGTGCGCTGGTACAACGACTCCAAGGCCACCAACCCTGACGCCGGCCGCGTTGCGCTCAGTGCATTTCCGGACACTCCGTTGGTGGTGATCGCCGGCGGTTATGGAAGCGGCTTCGAGCTGGGGCCGTGGGTGGCCGACGCGCTGCGGCATGCCGACGCGGTGGTGTTGATGGGCGCCACCGCCGAGCTGCTCGCGAAGGAGCTCGCCGATCACCCCAAGGTCGTGCGGGCGGACAGCCTCGAGGAGGCGGTCGAGCTGGCGGCGGCTCTCGCACGACCCGGCGGCGTGGTGCTGTTGAGCCCCGCCTACAAGAGCTTCGACATGTTCAAGGACTACGAGGACCGCGGCCGCCGCTTCAAGGCGCTCGTCCATACAAGGTATGAAGGATGAGCTCGGGCGTCCGCACGGCAAGGCACCCCGACCGGCTCCTGATGTTCACGACTGTGCTGCTGAGCGGCGCCGGGCTGGTCATGGTCACCAGCGCCAGCGTCGCTTTCGCATACACGCAGCACCAGTCGGCGTTCTATTACGCGGAGCGCCAGGCGGTCTGGATGCTCATTGGCTTCGCCGGCCTGTTCCTGCTCGGACGCATGGACTACCGCCGTTTGCGCCCGCTGGCCCCCGCGGCTGCGGTGGCGGCCACGCTCCTGATGCTGCTGGTCCTGGTGCCGCACCTCGGCGTCACCGTCAACGGCGCCCGGCGCTGGTTCGACGCCGGGCCGCTGGGAACTTTTCAGCCGTCGGAGTTGGGCAAGCTGGCGTTCGTCTTCTTCGTCGCCCACTGGGTCGATCGCAACGCCGCCCACCTCGGCGACCTGCGCAAGGGACTCGCGCCCTTCGCGGCGATGCTCGCCGGCGTGCTCGTGCTCCTCAT
>Ga0207646_10001879_pt1 | contig 25340 bp, 31 predicted proteins | sample KBSK5502metaG_FD_184343 | JGI IMG/M metagenome (GOLD analysis project Ga0207646, IMG submission 184343) | Corn, switchgrass and miscanthus rhizosphere microbial communities from Kellogg Biological Station, Michigan, USA - KBS K5-50-2 metaG... | ecosystem: Host-associated > Plants > Roots >...
GAGGAGGATTCGAACCCCCGAAGGCGCTAGGCCAACTGATCTACAGTCAGTCCCGTTTGACCGCTTCGGTATCTGCCCGACCGGGTGATTTTACCGATAATCGCCCGATGGGCAAACGGCGCTGGATCCTGTGGCAGGGTCTGATCGCGCCGAGCCTGGAGCGGTTCGTCGCCGCCGCCACCGATCACGGGTTCCAGCTATCCGGCCTGATCCTTCAGACCCATGACGACGCACCCTACGTTGTGCGCTACTCGATCCAGGCGGACGAAGCCTGGCACACGCGCGAAGTGCAGGTCGAGCTCGAGAATGACGGCCAGCGTCGCATCAGTCTCTTGGCCGATGGCGCGGGCGGGTGGTCGCGCGATGCTGAGCGCCTCTCCGGCCTCGATGACTGTCTCGACATCGACCTGGAGTGGTCGCCGTCAACGAACACGCTCCCGATTCGGCGCCTTGGCCTTGCATCCGGCGAGACGAAGGCGGTGGCTGCTTCCTGGCTGCGGTTTCCGTCGCTGGAGGTGGAGCGCCTGGATCAGTCCTACGAGCGGCTCGACGAGCGACGTTACCGGTATCGCTCGGGTCGCTTCGCCGCTGACCTCGTGGTTGACGGTGACGGCATGGTCCTGCAGTACGGCGTCAACTGGAAGGCGGTCGCGACCGGCGGGGAACTCACCTAGCGAAGAGCCCGAGAAAGGGTGGGTGGACCGGGCCATGCTACACTATGAGTATCAGATTAAGCGTAGGTTGCGCTAACATCAACATGCTGGGGTAACCTCTGAGGAAGGGAGGAAATCCAATGCCGCGCGGTGCCAGTCCGAAGCGAGAACGACAGTACGAACACATCAAGCAGAGCGCCAGGAAATCGGGGCGGTACGGCGGCCGCGCCGAGGAGGTCGCCGCCCGGACGGTGAACAAGATCCGGCGCGAGAAGGGCGAGACCAAGTCGCAGCGGTCACGCTTAAGGCAGGCCTCCGGCCGGTCCAGCTCGAGCAAGCCCCGCTCGACGAAGTCCCGATCGACCAAGCCCCGCACGCGGACGCGGAAGTTATCGACCGCCCGCTCCCGTCCGCGCACCTCCGGACCGCGACGCACCTCCGGACCGCGACGCACCTCCGGACCGCGACGCACCTCGAGTTACGGCCGCGGCTTTGCCGGAATGAGCGACCAGCGCCAACGCGCGATTGCTGCCGAAGGAGGCCGCGCCGCCCATAAGCAGGGCACCGCTCATGAGTTCTCTCCGGCGGAAGCGCGGCAGGCGGGACACAAGGGCGGCGAGGCGGTCAGCCGCGACCGCAGCCACATGGCGAAGATCGGCCGGAAGGGCGGAGAGCGCTAAACCCCTCCCCGAAACCCTCCGCTCCGACCCTCCCCCGCAAGCGCAAGGGGGAGAAAAGACGCCGGAGGGGAAGGGATTCGCAAGCGATCTAGACTCTCCGTATGGCTACGACGATCCAGCGCCCTGCGGTAGCTCCGGTCGTCAGCGTCCCGGAGCGTTTCAACATCGCCGATTACCTGGTCGACCGCCACGTCCGCGAAGGGCGCGGCGGTCGGACGGCCATCCTCTGTGGAGACGAGTCGGTCACCTATGCACAGGTCGCCGACCGTTCCAACCGGCTGGCCAACGGTCTTCGCTCGCTGGGCGTTCGTCGCGAAGAACGGGTCATGCTGCTGCTGCTCGACACGCCGGCCTTTGCCTACAGCTTCTTCGGCGCCCAGAAGATCGGAGCGGTGCCAATCCCGACGAATACCCTCCTGAAAAGCCAGGACTATCGCTATATGCTCAACGACTCCAGGGCCAGGGTCGCGATCGTAAGCGAACCCCTGCTACCGCAGTTGGCGGCGATTCCGCGACATGAGCTGCCCTATCTCGAGCAGATCGTCATCGACGGCGCGGCGACCGGCGAGATGAGCGGCCTGGACCAACTGCTCACCGCCTCGCCGACGCTCGAGGTGGAACAAACCAGTAAGGATGATGCGGCCTTCTGGTTGTACTCCTCGGGCACCACCGGTTTTCCGAAAGGCGCGGTCCACCTCCACCACGACATCGTCCACACGGTCGTGTGTTACGCGCAAGGCATCCTGGGGATCACGGCGACGGATCGCACCTTCTCGGTGGCCAAGCTGTTCTTCGCCTACGGTCTCGGCAATGCGCTGACCTTCCCGTTCGCCGTGGGCGCTACCACGATCCTTTGGCCTGGGCCGCCGACCCCACCCAACGCCTATACGCAGATCGATCGGTTCAAGCCGACGCTGTTCTTTTCCGTGCCCACGAATTACGGCCAGTTGCTGGCGCACAAGCGGGAGGGCGCAGACTTCGACCTTTCCAGCATCCGCCAGGCCGTGTCGGCGGGGGAGGCCCTGCCGAAGGCCCTCTACGAACGCTTCACGGATCGCTTCGGCGTGGAGATCCTCGACGGGATCGGCAGCACCGAGATCCTGCACATTTTCATTTCCAACCGGGCCGGCCGCGTCCATCCCGGCTCGGCCGGAGAGCTGGTGCCCGGCTACGAGGCACGGATCGTCGATGAGGCCGGCAATGACGTTCCGGACGGGACCGTCGGCAACCTCCTGATCAAAGGCGACAGCACCTGCGCCTATTACTGGAACAAGCACGAACGGACTAAGAACACGATCGAAGGCCACTGGATCCGCACCGGCGACAAGTTCTCCCGCGACGCCGACGGCTACTACTGGTACGCGGGCCGCGCCGATGACATGTTGAAGGTGGGCGGCATCTGGGTCAGCCCGGTCGAGATCGAGAACACGCTGGTCGAACACCCGGCGGTGCAGGAGGCGGGCGTCATCGGACGTCGCGATGCCGAAGACCTGGAAAAGCCGATGGCCTACGTGGTGCTGGCGGCGGAGTACGTGGCCTCGTCGGAGCTGGCCCGCGAGCTGCAGGATTTCGTCCGCTCAAAGATCGCCGAGTACAAGCGCCCGCGCTGGATCGAGTTCGTCGAGGCCCTGCCCAAAACGGCGACCGGCAAGACGCAGCGCTTCAAGCTGCGCGAGAGCGCCGCCTCAGATCCGGTCTAGCGCCGCGTAAAACCAGCCCACCGCGGGTAGGAACCACGGCTTCTCCCGGTAGAACGGCACGGCCCGGAATGGGCGCCACCAGCACGCCGGCAGGGCGCCGCCCGCAATCCAGTCCGCCGCGAGCTGGCCGAGGTGTGTGGACATCGCGACCCCGGTGCCGCAATAGCCAAGCGCGTAGGTGATGCCCTTCACGCGACCGAGATGCGGCATGCGGTCGACGGTGAATCCCACCTGGCCGCCCCAGGCGTGCTCGACCTTCACCCCTGCCAGCTGCGGATGGACCCGGACCATCGCCGCATAGAGCCAATCGCGAGCCTTCGCGATGGTGGTGGGGGTAAAGCTCGCCCGGCCGCCGAAGAGCATGCGATTTTCGGGGCTGAGCCGCCAGTAATAAAGGAAGTTCTTCGAGTCGAAGAGCATCCGCCGGTTCGGGATCGCGCTGTGGGCAAGGTCGGCAGGCAGTGGCTCGGTAGCGATGATGTAGCTCCCGATCGGGATCACGCGACGGCGCAGCCACGGAAACAGCCGGTCGCTGTAGCCATTCGTCGCCAGCAGGACATCACGGGTTTGAAGGACTCCGCGCGGCGTGCTGACCCGGAAGCCGCCGCGCTGGCGGGCCTCGATGGCCGTCGCCGGCGTGTGGTCATACAGATGCGCTCCACGATCGCGTGCCAGCCTGGCGAGGCCGGCGAAATACTTGGCCGGGTGCAGGCCGCCGCTACGCTCGAATAGAAGGGCGCCGTAGTAGAGCGAGGTGCCGACCTCGGAGGCGAGCTCCACCCGGGGGATCACCCGAGCGGCGAGCCCGAATTGCCGGTTGAGGACGTGAGCCTCCCCTTCCATATGGTGGAGATGCGCCGGTTTGTGCGCGAGGTAGAGGTGACCGGTCCGAGCGTAGTCGCAATCGATCTGGTTGACGCGGATCGTATCCTCGACCAGGGTGAAGGCATCCAGCGTCGCCTGGTAAAGCTCCCGCCCGCGATCGCCCTCGCGCCTCAGCAGCGTGCTGAAATCAACCTTGAACCCGGGATGAACCATGCCGCCGTTTCGGCTGCTCGCCCCCCATCCGAGCTCGTTCTTCTCCAGTAAGGTCACCGCTAGGCCGCGCCAGGCGAGCCGGGCGGCTGCCATCATCCCGGTGTAGCCGCCACCGACAATCACCACATCCGCGTCGGTCGGGAACGGGGGAGGGTCGGGGTGGGGGGTTATCCATGGCGCATCGCGCCACCAGTAGGGCTCCTCGCGGTAATCGGGAACGAGTGGGGTCACGGACGAATCATCGCTGTCCCTCCATGGGGGAGGGCGGGTGAGGCTTACCCTCCGACTTTCACGCCGTGCCAGAAGGCGACGTAGTCCTTGATCTCGGATGCGGCCGGCTTCGGGTCCGAGTAGAACCAGGCCGCGTCCGGATTGGTCTTGCCGTCGACCGCGACGGTGTAGTAGCTGGCCTCGCCCTTCCAGGGGCAGATCGTGTGCGTTTCGCTGGGCTGAAAGAGTTCACAGTTGACAGCATCGGGAGGAAAGTAGTGGTTGCCTTCGACGACGATCGTCTTATCACTCTCGGCCAGGGTGGCGCCGTTCCAGACTGCTTTCATTGCTCTTGGGACAACCGCTCCGGCGCCAGGCTTATTCCTTCGGCGGCCACCGGCTTCACCTGGCGGCGGCCGTTGAGCGTATAGACGTTGTAGGCATGGCGGATCACCGGCTGCGCCACGTTGCGCACCGGGATGCCGGCGGGGGTCCGGCCCTTCTCGCTGCCGTGGTGCGCGTGGCCGTGCACCACCAGGTCGGCGCCGGCGTTGTCCACCGCCTCCGCCATCAGGTAGCTGCCCAGAAAGGGATAGATCTCCAGTCGCTCACCTTCCAGGGTGGTCTCGATTGGCGAGTAGTGCAGCAGGGCGATCCGAAGGTCGGCGTCGAGCTCGGTCAGGGCGCGCTCGAGACGGTCGGACAGCATCCTGGTGTGGCCGACAAAGGCCTTCATCTCGGGCTCGCCAAAATCACTGCCGTGCGCTCCGCGGAAGCCACCGCCGAATCCTTTGGTGCCGGCGATGCCCACCCGAACGCCGTCGACGTCGATCGCGGTCGCCTCACCCTCGAGCACCTGGACTCCGGCCCCTTCGAGAACACGCCGCACCTCGCCCTCGTGGCCGGCGTGATAGTCATGGTTGCCGAGGACCGCGACCACCGGGATCGGCAGGCCACGCAGTTCGTTGGCGAGGACCTCGACTTCCTCGGGTCCCCCGCAGCGGGTCAGATCGCCGGCGAGCAACAGGAGGTCGGCGCGATCGGGGAGATGCTCGAGCCCCGGTCGGAGGATGCCCTGAGAACCGGCGCCGTAGTGGAGGTCGCCGACGGCCGCGATCCGGATCACGAGACCGGTTCCTCTCCGTCCGGCTCGGTTGCCGGTACGACCGTCGTTTCATTGACGATTTCGTAACCGGGAAGCAGTTCCTGCGCCACCTCCGTCATGGTGTGGCGCAGTTGAGGAGTGGCGACGTTCCCGCCGAGCAGCACGCGATGCTCTTTGACGTCGACCTTCAGGTCCTGCTCCGCAACTCGCGGATCGTGGATCAGCTTCTCGCGGATATGCTCGGGGAGGTAGTCGGCTCGCTCGCTCACCGCGCGTAGATCTCGTCGTAGAGGCGGCGGATCACCCAATCCGGAATCAGCAGGTCGCTCGACTGCGCGTAGATCAGCAAGGCCAGGATCCGGCGGGCGCCAACGCGAGCGCGACGGAGCAGGTACTCCCAGTCGAGTTCGGCCCGGCCGAGGATGGCGAGCGCATCGAACCAGTGGCGGGCGGTTTCCTCGCGGTGGACGATGCCCTTGATCACGATCTGGTCCTCTGGGCTCGGGATGCGAAGGCGCAGACCCTCGTACTCGCGTTCGATCGAATGCGACTGCATCTCGTCATCGAGATAGATCCCGCCCATCACCATGAAGATGATGTCGACCATCACGTCGTGTTTGAAGGCCTTGTAGATCCACACCGGGTCCGTCTCTTCGGTGCTGAAGCCGGCCGCCCGGAACGCCTCGAGGACGTCACCGGCGTCGTCCGGCCGGACAAGGAAATCGATGTCGTGGGTCCAGCGTGGGCGTCCGACCAGCGACGAGGCGAGCCCGCCGAGCACGAGAAACGGATATCCGGAGCTCGAGACCGTCTCGACCGCCTCGCGGAGGATACGGGTGAAGGCCCGATCGGTGGCCGCCTGTTCGTGCCGGACGCTCAGGATGTCACTCTTTGCGATCGTCGAATTGTAGTCCTCGTTCACGGCCGTGCCGGAGCGTTGAGTTCGGCTATGACTTCGGGATCGCCTTTTTTGGGTCGATGAAGGGCTTGGGCACGACGCGGGCGGGACGTTCACCCCAGGGCGTGTCGACCACCAGGCTGGTTCCCAGCTCGGCGAGCGCGGCCGGCACCATGGCGTATCCGATGTTCTTCTTCAAGCGCGGTGAGTGGATGCCGGACGTCAGGTGCCCGACCGGCCGGCCGTCATGCGTCACCGGCCATTTGGTCTCATTGAACTCGAGGGGGGCGCCTTCAATCTCGATGCCGGCGATCTTCCGGCGCGGGCCCTCCGCCTTGATCCGTTGCAGGGCCGCCTTGCCGATGAAGTCACCAGGCTTGTCCAGATCGACGGTCCAGCCGAGCCCGACTTCATAGGGGTTGTCCGCCAGCGTCATGTCGGCGCCGTAGTTGAGGATGCCGGCCTCGATCCGCCGGATGTCAGACGGGCCGGTCGGCCGGATGTGGTACGGCTTGCCGGCGCCCATCACGCGCTCCCATAATTGGTCCCCACGGCTCCCATCACGCAGGTAGATCTCATATCCGACTTCGCCCGTCCAGCCGGTTCGCGTCACCACCACCGGAATGGAATCGAGCGATGCTTCGCTGAACGCGTAATAGGGCATCGAGGCCACGCGATCCCCGAAGAGGTCGGCGACCAGCGGTTTCGACTTAGGTCCCTGCAGCTGGAGCGGCCAGACATCGGGTTCCTGGATGTCAACCCTCAGGCCGCTGTTGATGGCGACGCCCTTGGCCCAGAGGAGGACGTCGCTGTCGGCCAGGGAAAGCCAGAAGCGGTCCTCGGCGAGGCGTAGCAGCACCGGGTCATTGATCACGCCGCCGTTTTCGGCTGTGATCAGGACGTACCTGCCCTGGCCGGCCGCGCATTGCGACAGGTCGCGAGGCGTCAGCCGTTGGGTCAGCGCGAAGGCGTCGGGGCCGCTGATCTCGACCTGCCGCTCGACGCCGACATCCCAGAGCGCCACGTGCTCGATCAGGTGCCAGTACTCGGTCACCGGGTCGTCGTAGGAGCTCGGCAGGAAGGTGTGGTTGTAGACGGTGTAGGCGCGGCAGCCGTACCGTTGGGTGGCCTCGAAGTAGGGCGAGCGGCGCAACCGGGCACCCCGCTGGATCAGCCCCATATCGAACGGCGTCACGACCATGCAGAGATGTTACGTCGCGTCCGGAAGCTGCGCGCTCAGGCGCGCAGTCCGAGGCTCGGGGAGGCGGTGATCGTTGTTCCATTCCCATCTCGAGCAAACTGGCGGCGCCACCCCCCTTTATTCCGACCGTGAGTCCGCTCAGCGACGTCCAATTCAGCCGCTTGACCGAGACCGAGGTAGCCTCGACCAGCCGGCGACGATCCTGTTGGGACGGGCGGCCTGAGCCCGATGAAACACGGGAGCGAACCGGCTGTACGATGTCGCTGGAGAGGGGATTGGTGTCCGTTAGCGAGCACAAGCAGGTGTTTCGGCGGCTGATCGATGAGGGCTTCAACGGCGGCCGGCTGTCCGTCCTGGATGAACTGCTGACCGAAGATTTCGTCGATCATTCCCCGTGCCGAAGGCTCGGCGGTGCACAGGAGCTTCGCGAACGGATCGTCCTGCTGCGGGTCGCCCTGCCCGACCTCCGCATGTGTGTCGATCAGCTGGCGGCCACCGACAACATGACCTGGGCAGCCGTCTCCGTCCGAGGCACCTCTCGAGGTGTTCCGGGCATGCCGGCGACCGACCGGTGCCTGGGGTTCAGCCGCATCGACACCTGCCGCTACGTGAATGGGCGGATCGCGGAGTACTGGAGCGAGACCGCCGACCTCATGGAGCAGCTGGGCATCACCGTTCCCTGACTGTTTCGAACTCTCGCTTGACCAGGCGGCCGGCTGGCCTCTACACTGGCGATCTCGGATTGTTGAGTTTGTAGATCGTGCCAGTCAACTTATGACGACCACCACCAACGACCTGCCCCTCTACGACCGAACGGCGCGCAAGGCGCACCAGTGGACCATGGTCGTGCTGGTCGCCGCCGGCCTCATCCTTGGGGGAATCGCGGGGGCGCTGCTGCTGGTGGTCGCCGGCGTCATCATGCTGGCCGGCCGGTTCTGGTGGCCGGCCGACGTGGTCCGGCAGCTGGTCTGGCGCGTCCTCGAGCCTGCGGGGATCCTCAAGCGCGACGACGTCCACGAGGATCACGAGACCCGACGCATCGCGCGGGTCATCGGCGGCGCCGTCTGGCTGCTGGCCGCCCTGCTCCTACTGGCGGGCAATCCGGTGGTCGCCTGGGTGATCACGGTCCCGATTGCCGTGATGGTGGCCCTCGATGCCAGCCTCGACTTCTGCGCCCTCTGCTTTCTCCGCGTCCAGCTCGACCAGCGCGGCATCCTTCGACGGGCCTGAGTCGATGATCGAACGATTCGCGATCATGCTGGCCCTCGCGCTTGTCGCAGTGGCCGGGGTCGTCGCAGTGCGCGCCTGGTCAGGCCGCCGCGTCGCGGGGCTGGTGGCGGAGACCCGGGGTCTGTGGACCGCGCTCGGCGAATCGCCGGACGGCCGGCCGTCGCTGATCGTGTTCTCGACGCCGAGCTGCACTGCGTGTCGGACCGCCCAGCACCCCGCGGTCGAAGCGGTCGAGGCGCGCTTCGGCGGAGCGCTCCGCGTCCTGAAGGTCGATCTCTCCCGGCGACCCGCGGTCGGACACGCCTTCAAGGTCTTGACCGCGCCGACCACGGTCGTCCTCGGCGGCGACGGCCGGGTCGGGAGCTTCAATCACGGGTTCGCGCCGGCGGACCAGCTCGCCGCGCAGGTCAGCGCCGTCGCTGCGCTCGCGTCCTCTCGGTAACCGCCGCCGCCAGGTCGACCAGTTCGCGCGGCGCGAGTGCCGGTCGTCCGTCGCTCAGGCGGACCCAGACCCACTCGGTCAGCACCTCGGCCAGCAGCTCGCCGTCTGCGGCTCGCCGGATCGTGGTCCGCCGCACGCCGCGCGCCCCCCTGACCAGCTCCACGCGGACCGTCAGCTCGACCTCATCGCCGAAGACGGCCGGCCGGTGATAGGTGATCTCCGTCCGCCGGATGACCCAGCCGCCGCCTTGACTCGCCGACCAGTCCCGGCCGTACCCGGCCGCCTCGGCGTGGGCGGTGGCGACCTCCTCGGCCCAGCTGAGGTAGACCGCGTTGTTGACGTGTCCCCGGCTATCCAGCTCGTAGCCGCGCACCGGCCAGCGCATGGTGAACTCGAGCGGATCCACGCGTCCATCCTCGTCAGGCACGCCATGTAGTTTCGCTGGTCGCGTACGCCGCCGTCGCGCCGGAGCGCCAGTCCGGTGGCCAGCGATTAGCAAGAGGGCGGGCGCGCCGCCCGCCCTCCTGGGCTCAGTCGCGTACTACGGCGTCAGTGCCGCGGTAAAGACGTCGGTCGGATTCGTGTTCGAGGTCGCAGTCTTGTTGCTGCTCGCCGGTGCGCACGCTCCACCGGTTGGCCAGGTCTGGCCCGCGGAATCGAGCGCGTTGCAGGTAGTTGCTACGAAGACCGCCTGGAAGCCGGTCGCGCTGGGCTGCAGCCCCTGGTAATCGCCGAGGAAGAAGCCGCGGGCGAAGGGTGCCGTCAACTGGTCGAAGGGCCCGGCGATGTGGTGCTCGTTGCCGAAGGTCACGCCACCGTCGGTCGAGAAACTGACCCAGTAGTCGGTGGGCAGGTTCGCGGTCTGCCCGGCGGTGAGGTGGCGATTGTCGTAATAGCTGACCGCGACCGTCCCGCCGTTGACCGCGACTGTGGGCGTGTAGGTCGGTAGGCCGGATGTCAGCGCGTGCACGACCGAGGGCCCGGTCCACGTTGTCCCGCCGTTGCTGGAGGTGGTGAGCAGAATCTCGTTGTCCCAGGCTCCGCTGCTCTGATTGATGTTCTTGTTGAAGTTCGTGGAGCTCTCGTAGACGACGTACAGCTTGCCGCTGGAGTCGATGGCGACCTCCTCGAGCCCATCTCCGACCCGCAGCCGCTGCCCCGTGTTCGGGTCGATGACGCCAAGGCTGTTGAAGGGCCCAACAATGTGCGGCGCGCTCCATGTCGAGCCGCCGTCCGTCGACTTGACGAAGGCCAGCTGGGAGTTGCTGAACGTTCCCCGGAATGGCGTGTTGGGGGACACGATCAGGTCGGTGAAGTCGTACAGCATGCCGTTCCGGGGATCGACCACGATGATGTTGCCGATCGTCTGTTGCCGGTTTGCCGTATCGACGATGATCTTGGCCGGGCTCCAGGTCTGGCCGCCGTCGGTCGTCTTTGAGAAATAGGCGGGCCCGGTATAGGCCTGGGCATGCGGGTTGTCGTCAGGCTGGTCGGTCGGTCCGAAAAGGGTGTCCCAAACCGTGTAGGCGGTCTTGGTCTTGGTTGGGTCGGCCGTCGTTGCGTTCTTGTCCGTGCTGAACTGGGAGGTGGTAAAGACCGATCCCTCAATTGGTTGGATATGGTCCCACGTGGCGCCGCCGTCGGTCGACCGGGCGACCGCGACCGCGTTCTTGTTGTCGATGTTGTCGAACGAAAGCGCGGACGCGTAGGCAATCCCATCGGGACCGAACGAGACCCAGGGATCCGAGCTCCGCTGGTAGAAGCTGAGCGACGAGGGTGTGCCCGGCACGCACATGTCATCCGCAAGGACCGAGTTCGTCCAGGTCGTTCCACCGTCACTCGAAACGCCGATGCCGATGCCATGCGCGCCGCCGTTGGACCAGCGGTCCTGGTGATACATGGCGACCATCTTGCTGCCGCTGACCGCGACCTGGGGCTCTTCTTCGCCGTCGAGGAAATTCCTGCCGGTCTGGCCAGCATCCTTCGCCGCGCAGGCGACCAGCGGCGATGGGGGTGGCGCCGAGACCTGGACCAGCGAGGTCGCCAGGCCGCTTGCTGAGCTGACAAGCGCCAGGGCGCCTGTCAGCGAGACGATCGAGCCGAACTTCCGTACCAATTCGCATCCCTCCTTGTCTTGCCCGCCGAGTATTTCCGGTGCCCCGACTACTGACAATAAACGATAAAGTTTCGGAAAAACAAGGGCAGCTTTGGGCATATTTCTGGCCCGCCGGTATTCTGGGTTGTGTTCTCGCTCAAAGGAGGTTGATGTTCGTGCATGTCAAAGAGCTGGGCCACCTGGTCCTTTACGTCCGCGACCTGGAGCGCTCCCGCCGCTTCTATCGCGACCTTTTGGGCTGGAAGGAGATCACCGTCCCCGGAGAGGAAGTCGGCTTTCCCGCCGCGGCGTTCTCATCCGGGCGCACCCATCACGAGCTGCTGCTGATCGAGGTCGGGGAAGACGCGACGCCCATTCCACGCGGGCGGCGTGTCGGGATGTATCACTTCGGGCTGAAGATCGGGGAGAGCGACGCCGAGCTTCGGGAAGCCCGGGACCAGTTGGTTGCGGCAGGTGCCCGTCTGGTCGGCACCGCCGACCATATCGTGACGCACAGCCTCTACATCGAAGATCCGGACGGCAACGAGATCGAGCTGTACATCGACGTCCAGCCGGCGGTCTGGAAGGACGATCCGGCGGCGATCTTTGCGCAGCCCCGTCCGCTGCGCCTCTAGCTGGAACGCGCTGGCGCAAGCTTCTCAGCCTCCGGCCGTTTGAGTGATGTGACCCGCGCCAAGCGTGCCGACCGGTTGGAGTCCGCCCTGCGGCACGCCGATAAGACGCTCGAAGCCTGGTTCCGGCAGAGCAAGAAGACGAGCCGGCAGGCGTCGGTCGATTTTGCCCGGTTTCTTCGCCGGGCGAAACGACAGAGCGCGGTGGCATTCCGCCACCAGGTGGACGACCTGCAGAGCGGACTGAAGAAACTCAGCGCCGGCCTCCAGCAGCTGGAGCGCGGCGGCAAGGCCGGTCCGGCGAAGCGTCGGGCCCGGCCGGCGATCGCCCGTAAGACGGCGTCCTCGAGCAAGGCCGCGTCGCCGCGCAAGAAGAAGAAAGCGGCCTAAACGCTTCGCGCCTGCAACCGGCCGGCAGCGTGACATCCTGGCCGGCTCGACGGCCTCAGACGACTGCTTCATCGGACGTCGCGTGTAGGCACTCACCTAAAATCGACGACCTGTGGGCATCCTTTCAGCCGAGCACCTGGTGCCGCTGGGGATGCTGGTCGTGGTTGCCGCAGGACTCTGCGCCGCCGCGAAACGCGCCCCTGGCCGTTGGATTGACGCGGTCGCACTGGCCCTCGCCGTCGCCATCCTGATCACCGAGCTCAGCTGGCAGCCGTACGTCCTGGCGAATCACGCCTGGTCCGTAGCTTCCAGCCTACCGGTTCAGCTCTGCGACGTCGGCGGCTTCGTGGCCGCCGCGGCGCTCGTCTGGCGTCAGTTGTTGCTGGTTGAGATCGCGTACTTCTGGGGATTGGGTGGCACCCTTCAGGCGCTCTTGACGCCCGACCTGAAAGACCATTTCCCGAGCTTCCCCTACCTCCAGTTCTATGCGACGCATGATCTCGTGGTTCTGGCCGCGCTCTTCCTCGTCGTCGGCCTCAGCCTGCAGCCGCGCGCAGGCGCCGTCCGCCGGATCTTTCTATTGACGCTCGCGTTCGCCGCCGTGGTCGGGCTCATCGACCTGGTCACCGGCGGCAATTACCTGTACCTTCGGCAGGTGCCGGCTCAGGGGAGCCTGCTGAGCTTGATGGGGCCATGGCCCTGGTACATCGCGGTTGGCGCGCCGGTCACACTCATCGTCCTGGGCGTCCTCGACGCACCATTCCGCCTATCCCGCCTATCGTCCCTGCGCCGTCCCGGCTGAGATGCTGGCGGGATGACGGCGGCGAACCGGCAAACCGTGCCTGCTCCCCTCTACGCGCTCGGCGCGATCGCGTCCGTGCAGGTGGGCGCCACCGTCGCCCGGCACCTGTTTCCGTCTCTCGGCCCAACCGCGACCGTCTTCCTCCGCGTCGGATTCGGCGCCCTCATCCTGCTGGCGATCGCCCGGCCCGGCTGGCCTCGATTCGCGGGCGGCCAATGGCGGGCCATCGTGCTGTTCGGGCTGGTCATCGCTGCGATGAACGCGTCCTTCTACCAGGCGATTGCGCGCATTCCGCTGGGGATCGCGGTCACGATCGAATTCCTCGGCCCGCTGGGCGTCGCGATTGCGGGTTCACGCAAGGCGCTCGACTTTGCCTGGGCGGCCATGGCCGCGGCCGGCGTCGCGATGCTCTCCTTCACCGGGGGGAGCGTGACGCCGCTGGGCGTCCTCTTCGCGCTGGGCGCGGCCGTGGGCTGGGCATCCTATATCGTGCTGAGCCAGCGAGTCGGGCGCCTCGTCGCCGGAGCGGATGGGCTGGCCCTCGCGCTGACCGTCGGAGGCCTCGCGCTGGCGCCCCTCGGGATCGCCGGCGCCGGCACGCGGCTGCTGGATCCGCGCAACCTCGGTCTGGGTCTGGTCGTCGCGATCCTGTCCTCGGCGGTGCCATTCTCGCTGGAGTTCGCGGCACTGCGCCGCTTATCGAGCCAGCTGTTTGGCATCCTCATGAGCCTCGAGCCGGCGATGGGCGCGGCGGCAGGCTTTCTCTTGCTCGGCCAGCGGTTGTCTCTTCGCGATGTCTTCGCGATCGCGCTCGTGACGGTCGCCAGCGCCGGCGCCACGCTCACCGCCGGGCGCCGCCCACCCGCCCCGGACGTCCCCTGATCGGGCTACGGTTTGTCGACAGGTTTGAGAAGGGACTAAATGAGGTATAAAGGTAGGAAGTGCCAGCGGAGTTCACTTCCCCCTTCCTTCCAGGCGAGCTGGTCCTCCATACGACCCATGGGCTTAGCCGGTATACCGGCACGCGGCAGCTCGAAGCCGCAGATGGGACGACCAGCCAGTACTTGCAGCTCGAGTATGCGCAGGGCGACCGCATCTTCGTCCCTGTCGAACATGTCGGGCGCCTGAGCAAATATATCGGGGACGACGTCGCCCTTGCCCGGCTCAACTCCGAAGTCCAGCGCCGCTCACCGTACAGCCGTTTTCAGAAACCGGCTTAGGGCGGCTCGCCGGCGCGATGGGTTAGTGCCTATGGCTGCTCCAGCGTGCCCCGAACATGTCGATTTGGCTCGCCCCCGTTCGACGCTTCAATAGAACCACAGTCGACACGGTTCGGCTGTCTAAGTGTTCATGAGGTCGCGGGAAATAAACCGCGCCACTCAGCCAAACAGGAACACGTCGTCACGAGGAATAGAGGAGCGAAGAAATGGGGTTAACGAACGGTATGGCTGAAACGCAGTTGACCATCAGCAAGAGGCCCATACCCCGGCCGGTCCGATCGGCGGACTCGCGCTGGCTGGCGCTGGTCATTCTTTGCAGCGGGTTTCTGATGATCGTCCTCGACCAGACGATCGTCAACGTCGCCCTCCCCTCGATCCGCAACGACCTCGGCTTCTCGCAGGCGGGCCTGGCCTGGGTCGTCAACGCCTACTTGATCGCCTATGGCGGCCTCTTGCTACTGGCCGGCCGGCTGGGCGACCTGGTCGGTCGTAAGCGGATCTTCCTCATTGGGCTGACGATGTTCACCGCGGCCTCGCTGTTGTGCGGGCTGTCGATCAGCCAGCCGATGCTGGTTGCCGCGCGCTTTCTCCAGGGGATTGGCGGCGCCGTGAGCACGGCCGTGATCCTGGGCATGGTGGTCACCATGTTCCCGGAGCCGGCGGAGCGTGCGAAGGCGATTGGCATCTTCAGCTTCGTCGCCTCGGCGGGCGCTTCGATCGGCCTGCTTGCGGGGGGCCTGATCACCCAGGCGGTCAGCTGGCACTGGATCTTCTTCGTCAACCTCCCGATCGGGATCGTCATCGCCGTTCTCGCGATTCGGTTGCTCCAGTCCGACCGCGGTATCGGTCTGCGGAGCGGCGCCGACGCGCTCGGTGCGGTGCTCATCACGGCGGCTCTGATGCTGGGCGTCTACACGATCGTCGAATCGTCGACTTATGGATTGGGTTCGTTGCACACCCTCGGACTTGGTGCGGGCGCGAGCCTATTGCTGGTCGGGTTCATCGTTCGCCAGGCGATGGCGACCACACCGTTGCTGCCGCTTCGCCTGTTCCGGGGGCGCAACTTCTCGGGTGCGAACGTGATCCAGGCATTGTCGGCCCCGGCCATGTTCAGCTTCTTCTTCCTCGGCTCGCTCGATTTGCAGCGGGTGCTCCACTACGGCCCATTGGCGATCGGGCTCGCGTTCCTGCCCGTCGCCCTGGGGATGGGCGGGCTGTCGATTGGCGTTACCGCCCGGCTGATCATGCGATTTGGCGCCTACGCCGTGCTACTGGCTGGCCTGGCCCTGGTCACGATCGCGCTCGGGTTCGCCGCGGTCGGGCCAATGATCACCAACTACTTCCCGGATCTGTTCATTCCGATGGCGTTGCTCGGGATCGGCGCCGGGCTCGCCTTCCCGTCTCTGGCGGTGCTGGCGATGGCGCGCACGACGCCGAGCGATTCGGGGCTCGCCTCGGGGCTGATCCAGACCGCCGCCCAGGTCGGTGGTGCGCTCGGGCTGGCGGTGCTGGCCACGCTGTCGACGAGTCGCACCAGCGACTTGCTCGGCCAGGGCAAGGCCATCACCCTCGCCCTGAGCGGCGGCTTCCACCTCGCCTGGGCGATCGGGGCAGGGCTCGGATTCGTCTCGCTCGTGCTGGCAGCGACGGTGCTCAGGCCCGAAACCGCCGCCGAAGCGGACGTGCTGATCGAGGAAGAGGAAATCCCGGCGTAATGGGGGACGTACCGTATGCTCGTAGAGTTCGAAGGCTGGATTCAGGAAGGAGTGAGGGATGAGCGGAGTCCGGGTTCTGGTTGGGACGCACAAGGGCGCGTTCGTGATCACGTCGGACGCAAAGCGCACGCAGTGGGACATCAGCGGGCCGCACTTTGCCGGTTGGGACATCTACCACGTCAAGGGATCGCCGGCTGACCCGAACCGGCTGTTTGCCGCACAGAACACCGGGTGGTTCGGACAGTTGATCCAGCGCTCCGACGACGGTGGCAAGACCTGGAACCCGGTCGGGAACAAGTTCGCCTACGAGGGCGCCGCGGGCACGCACCTCTGGTATGACGGCACGCCGCGCCCCTGGGAGTTCAAGCGCGTCTGGCATCTCGAACCCTCGCTGACGGATCCGGACGTGGTCTACGCCGGCGTCGAAGACGCGGCGCTCTTCCGCTCGACCGACGGCGGCCAGAACTGGGAGGAGCTGCCCAGCCTGCGCCAACACGAGACCGGGCCGAAGTGGGCCCCCGGCGCCGGTGGGATGTGCCTGCACACCATCCTCCTCGATGAGAAGCATCCGGACCGGATCTTCATCGCCATCTCGTCGGCGGGCGTCTTCAAGACCGAGGACGCCGGCAAGACCTGGCGCCCGGCGAATCGTGGACTTAAGTCCGAAGGCATCCCCGACCCGAACGCCGAGGTCGGCCACTGCGTGCACCGGATCGCGATGCACCCCTCACGTCCGGACACGCTCTTCATGCAGAAACACTGGGACGTCATGCGCAGCGATGACGCCGGCGAGTCGTGGCGCGAGGTCAGCGACAACTTGCCGAGCGACTTCGGATTCCCAATCGACGTCCACCCGCACGAGCCGAACACGATCTACGTCGTGCCCATCAAGAGCGACTCGGAGCACGTTCCGCCCGATGGCAAACTGCGCGTTTACCGCAGCCGCACCGGCGGAAACGACTGGGAGGCGCTCACCAACGGCTTGCCGCAAAGCAACTGCTTCGTCAACGTGCTGCGCGATGCCATGGCCGTCGACTCGCTGGAGTCGCCCGGCATCTACTTTGGCACCACCGGCGGCCAGGTGTACGGGTCGGCGGACGCCGGAGACAGCTGGGCTCCTATCGTTCGCGATCTTCCCGCGGTTTACTCGGTCGAAGTCCAAACGCTGGCATGATCCGCGTCGTCCTTCCGGCGCACTTGCGCAACCTGGCGCGCGTCGAAGGCGAGTTGAAACTCGACGTCGCCGGCCCGACCACCCAGCGGTCGGTGCTCGATGCGATCGAGGCCGGCTATCCGATGCTGCGCGGCACGATCCGTGACCAGGTCACGCACAAGCGTCGGGCCTTCATCAGGTTCTACGCCTGCGAGCAGGATCTCTCCAACGAGCCACCCGATACGCCGCTGCCGGAGGCGGTGGCGACCGGTACCGAGCCGTTCCTGGTCGTGGGGGCGATCGCGGGCGGCTAGCGCGTGTCGATTTGGCCGGCCGTCGTTCGACGCATGAGTAGGACTGTCAAAACCACAAGGAGGAACGGCAGATGCGATTCATGATCGTGATGAAAGCCAACAAGGATTCCGAGGCGGGCATCATGCCCTCACAGACGATCCTCGCGGAGATGGGGAAGTACAACGCGGAGCTGGTCAAGGCGGGGGTGATGCTCGCGGCCGACGGCCTCCACGCCAGTTCGAAAGGGGCACGCGTACGATTCTCCGGCGGGAAGGCGACGGTGATCGACGGGCCGTTTGCCGAGACGAAGGAGCTGATCGCCGGCTTCTGGTTGTGGCAGGTGAAGTCGAAGGAAGAGGCGATCGAGTGGCTGAAGCGTGGTCCCTGGGCCTTCGCCAGCGGGGAGACGGCGGAACTGGAGCGGCGCCTCGGCCCGCTCGAGATCGAGATTCGCCAGGTGATCGAGGCCGAAGACCTCGGGCCCGCGTACACACCAGAGCTCAGGGAGCAGGACGAGCGCCTGCGGGCGCAGGCGGCCGCAAAGGCCTAACACGTCCGATACCCATCGCACGATCGACGCCGTTTGGCGGATCGAGTCCGCCCGGTTGATCGCCGGCCTGGCGCACATCGTGCGCGATGTCGGACTGGCGGAGGAGCTCGCGCAGGATGCCCTGGTCGCCGCCCTCGAGCAGTGGCCGGTCTCCGGCATCCCCGCCAAACCGGGCGCCTGGCTGATGGGGACCGCCAAACATCGAGCGATCGACCTACTTCGCCGTCGCAAGTCGCTCGAGCGCAAGCACGAGGAGCTCGGTCACGAGCTGCTGGGCGCGCAGCAGGAGATGGCTGAGCGGGACTTCGACGCCGCCATCGAGGATGACATGGGCGACGACCTGCTTCGCCTCATCTTCGTCGCCTGTCATCCAGTGCTTTCGACCGAGGCGCGCGTCGCCCTCACGCTCCGTCTCCTCGGAGGGCTCACGACCGAGGAGATTGCGCGCGCGTATCTCGTTCCGGAGTCGACCGTCGCCCAGCGGATCGTGCGGGCCAAGCGGACCCTCGCCGAGGCACGTGTTCCCTTCGAGGTCCCCCGCGGGGCGGAGCTGGCGGCGCGCCTCTCGTCGGTGCTGGAAGTCGTCTACCTGATCTTCAACGAGGGCTATGCGGCGACTGCCGGTGACGACTGGTTGCGTCCGGAACTCTGCGAAGATGCGCTCCGACTCGGCCGGATCCTTGCCGAGCTGGTACCGAACGAGGCGGAGGTGCACGGCCTGGTCGCGCTGATGGAGATCCAGGCCTCGCGCTTGCGCGCCCGGATCGGCCGATCCGGCGAGCCCGTCCTGTTACTCGATCAGAACCGCGCGCACTGGGACCAGCTCCTCATTGGTCGTGGCCTGGCCGCGCTCGAGCGGGCCGAGAGGCTGGGCGGTGCGCTCGGCCCCTACGCGTTGCAGGCCGCGATCGCCGCCTGTCATGCGCGAGCGCGGACCGCGGCGGAGACGGACTGGCCGCGCATTGCGGCGCTCTACGACGCGCTCGCGCAGCTCACGCCATCACCGGTGGTGGAGCTCAATCGGGCGGTCGCGCTCGCCATGGCGTTCGGTCCAGCAGCGGGCCTCGAGCTTGTCGATGCGCTCACGGCTGAGCCGTCACTCAAGGCGTATCACCTTTTGCCAAGCGTGCGCGGCGATCTCCTCGCCAAGCTCGGCCGCCTCGACGAGGCCCGTGCGGAGTTCGAGCGCGCCGCCTCGCTCACGCGGAACGCGCGCGAGCGGAAGCTGTTGCTCGATCGTGCCGCCGCATGTGCCCTTGAAGAGATTCGGCCGCCAGCCGCCGGCTGATCACTCAGGCTTGTTGCTGTTTGTCCACTCCGCGAGGCCGCGGCAGGCGGCCACTGAGGATGAGGTTGGTCTCTTCGACCAGCGCGGCGTACTCGCTCGCCGGTATCGCCGGGTGGGTCTTGGCCGGATAGCCTTCCCGCTTACAGATAGCGTCGATTCGATGCAGGGTCCTGGGGTCCCGCGCTTCCCCGATGATGAGAAGGTCATACTCGTTGCCGAGGACGTTGAAGATCTGGCGGACCGTACCCCCCACCAGGGTGATCTGCCGTTCTAACCGCTGCCATTCCATGGCCTCACGATCCGGCTCGCGGGCTCGCCCCGCACTGCCCGCGCGCGGCCTGACCTGGACCAGAGTTACAAATTCCATACGTCCGACCAACCCCCAGCGTACCTCGGGTGATCACCGCGCTGCAAGCAAACGATAGGCTGACGCCTGGCGGAAATAGGCGATGATGCGGGCCGCGATCTCGTCCGCGTTCTGCTGGAAGCCGAAAGGCGTATCAAGAAGGGCGGCGTTGAGGTGCGGATAGCTGATTCGCGCAATCAGTTCCTGGTGGACAGACGTCATCGCCGGACTTGTCTCTCCGGAACCGAAAATGGCGATCAACCGTGGAGGATGAGTATGGCCTTGGCCCATACCACGATGCTACGCAGGTCGAATCCGACGACGCCACACCTATATCTAAATGTGTCGATATAGTTTCGATTGGGCGGGCGTGGATTTGACGAACGCCCACTCGTCGAGCCATTACGCGGCCAGGTCCACCTCAGTTCCCACTATCGGGCCGGCGATCGTGATTCCGTTCAGGACCATCTTGAAGATCGGAATCTGCTTGGGACTTATTCGCACCAATCAGGCGGCGCACCAATGACTCAAAGCCAGGTGACCGGCAACGGTTTTCGCCCAGAACGAGGCCCGTTCGGTCTCGCCCTGTTCCAGCTTCGGAACCCCGCGGCTCACGAAGAAGCTCTCAGGTGGAGCGAACATCCGGACGCCTACCCGCCGCAACTTCCTGGCGATAGTCTTCGCCGCCGATCCCGAGATCGCGGCCGGCACCCGGAACCTGGTATCGAAGGTCGTGGCCACCATGCTGGTCGCCGACCTGGTTTCCAACGCGTCGACGAACTGTCGCATCCGCGGGCTCAGCCCATGCGCCTGCGTGGGACCGCCAATGAACAGGAGATCGACCTTCCCCAGGTTTTGAGGCGGCAGCTTATCGAGTCCGAGGAGGCGGACTGGACCCTGAGATCGCAATCCATCGGCGACAGCCTCGGCAACCTTCCTGGTGTTCCCGAACTTTGAGTCGTAGACAACAAGGCTTTCCATGAGCCTCCTCCTTTGGCACTCGTTCACGTCTCAATTCTCATCGTCGCGCCAATCCGCAGGGCCGGGCAGGGGTGTAGGTCCTGCAACAGGGGGACCTCCGACCCTGGGCCGCCCGGTACGATCGACACAGGGTGGACGTTGTATCGCTAACGGCCGAGCTGCTCGCGCAACCCCTGGATCAGTTCACGTCGCGGCGCAACGCCAGGGTGAAGGAGCTGAAGTCATCCGGCCAGGCTGACCTGGCCCGCGAGTTGTCCGGCCTGAAGAAGCCGTCGCTGCCGTTGTGGGCGGTCAACCAGGTCCACGATCGTGCCATGCTGGACGGCTTGCGCAGCGCGGCGCAAGCGGTCGTCAAGGCCCAGGCGGCTGCCGCGACCGGGCGTTTGAACGCGGCACGGGATCTGCGTGCGGCCTCGGAGGATTTTCAGCGCAAACTCGAAGCGGCCGGCAATGCCACCGCGACCGTGCTTCAAAGCCGGCACGCCGCTGGCGAGGAAACGCTTCGCCGCATCCGCGAGATTTTTCGGCTGGCTGCCCTCCAGGGCGGCGACACCTGGGAGCGGCTTCAGGCCGGTGCGCTGATCATTGAGCCACGGCCCGGTGATGACCTGCTCGAAATGTTCGGCGCGGGCGGTGCGCCGGTCGCCGGCAGGCGGGCCCAGCAGGCGGAGGCTCGGCGGGCCGCCGAACTGGCCCAACGGGCGGCGCGGGCCGACGAAGAGCTGGCGGAGCGGGCGACGGCAGCGGCTCAGCGCCGACGCCAGGAGGCGAAAGAAGCCGCGGTTGCCGCCAAGCGCGCGGCGGAGCGGGCCGCGGCAGCCGAGAAGGAGGCCGCTCGCACCCGGTCCCAAGCGCAGAAATCTCAGCGCGCCGCGCGAGCCCAGGATCCGGCTAAGAAAGGATGACCGGGTTGTTGCCGCGCCGGCCGGTGGCGATGACCAGGAGTACGGCCGACGCAACGATGGTGTGCTTATTCGTGGCGTAGCTGCCGAAGGCCAGGGAAAGGGCGATGGAGAAGACGGTCAGCGACGCGAGGTTGAACGGGCGCCAACCGCCAGCGTGCCGCTGGCCGAGATGACGAGGTAGGCGAGGTAGCTCATCTCGCCTCTCCCGTTTTATTCGGCCAGCTCGACTCGCTCGACCACGATGCTGCAGTCGGTCACCAGCGCAGCGATGGCGCCGACCGCCGCCAGCCAGGGAGCGAGGACGGCGCCGGCCACACCCACGGTCAGCGGAAGTTCAACGATCGTGTGCTCGCCCTGTTTGATGCTGATCCGGCGGACGTTGCCCTCCTTGATCAGTCGCTTGATCTCACCCAGCAGGCGATCGCCGTCGATCTTGAACTGCTCAGTCCGGGTCTGCTCTTTTGTATCGGTTGTCATGCGGAAACCTCCTTGCCTTCTCATTTGACCTCCGGCTGGGCCTCGGCGCCGGGGCCAGAAGTCGCCAGTCTTCCGGGCCCTCCGGCCCTATTGGTGGCGGCCGGGAGCGACAGACCATAGCGGCGTGACCGCCACGCCTTCCGGGATCCTCCGACGGTACGTCGGGAATCCGATCGTGAGCGCCATCCTTCGCTCGCCCAATTGCGATCCGCGGACATCTGGGAAGGTCTTGGCGCTGCCGGTAAGTCTGGCCGGCGCGATCTAACACGCCCAAGCCGAATGGTCGAAGGTCTCCGGGACCTATGGCCCTCGGATCGCGCCCACCTGGAGCGGATGCTGGGGGCGTGGGGCACACGCCAACGTTGCCCAGCCATTTTCACGATTTGCCGCTGAGGCGAGCCCTAGCCCCGGCATCCGGAGGAAAGGGCGCTGGATCCGCGACCACAACGCGGCGGCGCTGGCGCGACACGATACATAGTGACTCGTCCGCGCTTGGTGGTATCTCGCCGATGAACAAGCCGTAGTCCATGCGCCCGACCGGCAGGGGGGTTAGCCGTCGCATCGGCAGATTCTCCCTGCTGAGGGGAAGCGCAAGCAGTAGATCTCCTTGGTGGTTCTTAACCGGTCTTGACCCGGCGTTCAGTGCGCGGTACCGTGTAAACGGCTCTTTTGTAGGAACTCGAGGAGGGAAGAATGCTCGATAATTTCCGGTTGCTTGCTCGCCGCGGCGCCTCGCTGGCGATTCTCCCGATCGTGGGCCTTGCCGTGGCCGGAGTCGTCGCAACGCCGGCGTCAGCCGGCAACGGCAATCCGCAATGGTACCTGCCACAGAACCACGTCTCGGCATCTGCCGACATCATGGCGCGGGTCCTGAACGGCTCGTTGACACAGCCGTCCCCGTCGCTCAATTCGGGGAGTTCATGTCCGGCCACGGCCAGCACGACGGGAAACGTGCAGGTGACCTGCCTGGCAGAGGACGGGTCGTCGCCGCGAAATACCCAGAGCGAAACGAGCGTCGTGGCGGTCGGCCAGAAGGTCGTGGTCGGCTACAACGATTCGCTTGTCTGCTGTCTGCCGGCCATCAACCTGAGCGGCTACTCCGTATCCACCGATGGAGGAGCGACGTTCACTGACATGGGGGATTTGCCCTGGAGCGCGACCGTGCAACCCATCGGCGACCCCTCGTTGGCCGCGGACGCCCAGGGCAACATCTTCTATGCCACCCTCGCCTTCCAGGGGCCGTTCGCGCAGTCCCTGATCGCCCTGTACGAGATGCCAGCCGGGAGCAGCACCTTCCAGTTGCTGTCGGTGCCAGTCAACGTTGGCAATGCCTTCAGCTTCTTCGCGGATAAAGAGCTGCTGGCCATCGGGAAGGACGCCAATGGTAACCGCCACTTCTACATCACCTGGACGCACTACTCGCACTCGTTCGTCGCTGGGCCGGTGACCCTCACGGATTCGACCGACGGTGTCCACTGGCGTACGACACCGATCTCGGCACCCGACACGTGTGCGCCGACGACCCCCGGCTCGCATCCCATCCCGGCCGGCGGAACCCTCTACATCTCCTGGGAGCAATTCGATTCCGCAGCCTGCGCCAGCCCGAACTCAACAGTCACGAGCGGGACGCAGTACATGGCGACGGTCGATGTCGCCAGTGCCGGCGTGACCAGGATCACCCAGGTGGCCCGCGTCCAGGGAGCGGGCGACACGATAACGTTCTGCGGCTTCGCCAACCTGGAGGTCATCGAGACCGAGCCCGGTCACGATTCCCGCCTGTTCGAGGCACCCGCCTCCATCATCGATACCAACGGCACGCTCTATGCCGTTTGGAATGACCGACCGCAGGGACCGGGCGGCGGGAACTCGAACGCCACCCGTATCTTTTTGAGCTACTCGACGGATGGCAACAACACCTGGAGCGCGCCCCAGGTCATCAGCGGCCGGATTGCGCATACGTTCATGAACGACCGCTACCAGCCGGACATCGTCGCCGACAGCCAGGGCTTGCACGCGAGCTGGTACGAGCGGGTGCGGAATCCAGCGGGTGGCGCTGACCTGCTGCGCCGGGACAGCGAGAATCTCACCGCAGCCACGTCGAGCGCGCCTCCGATGGCCGGGAGCGAGACTGCGCTCAGCACGGTCAACTTCCCGATCTACCAGACCAATCCCAACCAGGACCCGATCATCGCGGCGTGCTACATGGGCGACTACAGCGAGCTCGCCTCCAACGGGGCCACCCGGTTCGGAACATGGGGTGACAACCGGAACGTGGTCACCACCTCGGCCGGAGTCACCGAGAACCAGGCGGACGTCTTCCTCCAGGCCTTCTGACGGTTGTCGTGGGCGCGACGGGCCGGTCCCGTCGCGCCCGCTGCCGACCAGGAGGAGACTTGCAAAGCCGCCAGGGTAGCTCCCGTCATAGGATCAGAAGCGCCGATCCGGATCAGCATCCGGGGCAAAACCACCAATCGTGAGGTCTCGAGGGGCGGCGATGCCTCGGTAATGATTCGGGTCAGCTTCGGACTCACGTCGCCACAAGGGGGAGGGCAATGCTCCGTCCACGGATTCTCGTCGCCTGCTTCAGCGCGCTCGTCCCCTCCGCGATCCCGCTCACGACGATAGCCAGGGCGTCGGCCGAGCCGGTCGCCCATCCGCCGATCCATGTGAAGCCAGGCTGAAGGGCGGCAGAAGTCGATCCAATTCGCCGCGGCTCTTTCCACAGTGGCGGGTTGCTAATCCGCTTTGCGGATGATGCCGTGATCCTGTGTCGGTCAGAAGCCGACGCGCAGCGTGCCTACCGATGGCTCCAAGGAACCGCCCAGGCACTCAAGCTGAGCCTGCACCCGGACAAGACCCGGATTGTGGACCTCAGGGAGGGCGCTGACGGCTTCGACTTCCTGGGGTTTCACCATCGCCTGGTGAAGTCGCATCGATATCGGAAGTGGTACTGCCAGCGGTGGCCGTCCGGCCGCGCCATGGCAAGTATTCGGGCCAAGGTCCAGGCGATCACGGCCCCCCGCTCCCGGTTGAAGTGGCCCATCGGGGACTTGGTGGCAGAGCTGAATCCGGTGCTGCGAGGTTGGGGCAACTACTTTCGTTGGGGCAACTCAGCTCGGAAGTTCTCCCAGGTCGACGAGTACGTCCGGGAACGCCTGGCGCTTTTCGATAGCAAGAAGCGTCAGAAACGCGGGCGGAGGTGGGGCGCGACACACACCAATGCCTGGGCAACTGGGCTTGGCATCCATCACCTCTCTGGGACAGTCCGCTATATCCACTCCGCGACAGTGGGCGCGTGAACACCGTCGGAGAGCCGTGTGCGGGAAAACCGCATG
>Ga0207646_10001880_pt1 | contig 25324 bp, 28 predicted proteins | sample KBSK5502metaG_FD_184343 | JGI IMG/M metagenome (GOLD analysis project Ga0207646, IMG submission 184343) | Corn, switchgrass and miscanthus rhizosphere microbial communities from Kellogg Biological Station, Michigan, USA - KBS K5-50-2 metaG... | ecosystem: Host-associated > Plants > Roots >...
CGGGCCCCCGCTGGTGCGTTCGCAGGCCACTGTGAGCCAGAGCGCACTGCACGCCACGCCGAGCGCGAGCACCCGTGTTGGCAAGGAGCGACCTCCCTTCGTTCCCACACAGCGTCCGCCAGCCCGTCCCATCGTCAGAGCCTGACGGAGGATTCGCCCACGACGAGTAGCTGGCCGTTGACGTTCAACTTCACCTGCTTTCTGTCAGGGCTTGATTCGGCCCGGCCGAACCCCAAAACAAGCACCTGTTGCCGGCCGCCAAAATAGTAACCCCCCGGTTACCGGGTTGAATGTGACGCAGGCGTGAGTAATATGAGGAAACCGTGCGCCATAGGCGGAGTCCAGAGCAGTCCAAGCGGGCCGGCGGGAAGGCAAACCCTCATCGCCGGGCAATTTACGTGTATGATCATTGAGAAGTCCCTCATACCACAACGTCCGACACATGGAAAGGGGAAAATATGGGCGCACGGAAGGCGGACGATCGCGGCAGCCGGTTCACGGTGTCGCTACCAAACGCCCTGATGCACACGCTCGACCGGCTGCAATCCGGACGTCGGTATGCCAACCGGAGCGAGTTCGTCCGCGACATGCTCCGAGCCGAGCTCGTCAAAGAAGAGTGGCAAGAGCAGGCGGGCGAAAGCGTGGGCGTGCTCGTGCTCGTTTATGACCATGACACGCGGGCGCTGGCCGACAAGCTGACGGATATCCAGCACAAGAATCACGACGCGATCACGGCGGCCCTGCACGTGCACCTCGATGCGCACACCTGCCTCGAGGTGATCCCGCTGCGAGGGATGGTGAGAGACATTCGGCGGATTGCGAATCAGCTGCTAGCCATCAAGGGCGTCCGTTACGGCCAGCTCGTCCCGGCCACCGGGAAACGGTTGCGGTGAGCTGGCCCAACATCCGGAGCGATGACGGTGAGCGTCTCCTCCAACGATTGGGAACATGCGCAGACGGGCCGCCTTGGTCTGCCGCTCGGCAGACTCGGCCTGGAGGTAGGCGGACACGGCCGCCTCACTGTCGGGGCTATCCATCGTGAGGAGTGCCTGCCTTTGTTCGACGTGGTCGCCGAACTTGACCAGCACTGTCAGGACGCGGCCGCCGACCGGGGGCAAGACTCGCGAGACCCGGCTGGGATTCATGGCGACGCGTCCGGGCGCCACGAGTTCATCCGTCGGCATGTCAGCCTGTTGGACAGGTTCCACGCGGATCTCCTTGAGCTGCGGGGAGTCCGATGGAATCCGGACGATGTTGAGATTCTTGGGTGGAGTTGTCGGAGTCGAGGCGGCTGCGGGCACATCGCTCCGGCCGCAGCCGGTCAACACCGGGGTACTAAGGACAGCCCCGAATAGGATCATCGATACCCGCGTCATGGCATTGGCTCCATTCAGCACGACCGCTGCGAGCGACCGAGACCACAACCTTCCATGGCAGACGGGATTCTATGTGTCCGTACCTGACGAAATACTAAAGGGCGAAGACCCTACCTCCGCCGCGGTAGCACACGGCGACCCTGAGGACCTTCTCGTACCTGACGGGAACCTAAAGCCGGAGTAGACCCGTCAGCCGACAGACGAGCCAACGCTCCCTTCAGAATTCAGGAAATCTTCAGGCTGTCTTCAGGCTGTCTTTAGGTGTTCTTCAGGTGTTCTTCAGGTGTTCTGCTGCAAGATGTCAGCGCTTCCATGCGAATGTTGGTGATCGAGGACGACAAGAAGGCAGCCCGGTTGTTGGTCAAGGGGCTGCAAGAAGAAGGGTTCGTCGTCGACGTCGCGTCTACCGGGGGAGACGGGCAACGAAATGGCAAGCGTGAACATCTATGCGCTGATCCTGCTGGATTGGCTCTTGCCAGACAGAGACGGGATCACCGTGTGCCGGGACCTACGGGCGCGCGGCATCTCGACCCCGATCCTGATGCTGACGGCCCGCGATGGGCTCGAGGATCGGGTCAGCGGACTCGATGCAGGAGCCGACGACTATCTCACTAAGCCATTTGGGTTCACGGAACTCATGGCACGCATCCGTGCCCTGCTGCGGCGCTCTGACCTTGCGCGCCCTGTCGTCCTGCGTGTTGCGGATCTAGAACTCGACACGGTGACGCAGCGTGTGGCCCGCGGCGGCGTGCTGGTTGACCTCACGGCGAAAGAACATGCGATTCTCGAAGTGCTGATGCGTCATGCTGACGCGGTCGTGCCCCGCAGCAGGGTCACGGAACACGTGTGGGCATCGGAACTTGACATGAGTCCGAATCTCCTTGAAGTGCACATGGGCCGTCTGCGGAAAAAGGTCGACGGCCGGGCCCCAGCACCCTTGATCCGCACGATTCGTGGGCGGGGTTACGTGATCGGGACCGTCGACCCCTGATGCACCTGACGCTCAGAGCCCGCGTGTTTTTGTGGCATCTCAGCGCCGTTGGGGTCATCCTCGCGGCGGCGGCCCTGGGGGCGGACTGGATCTTTTCTCGGATGGTACTGGGCCAGTACGACGAGTCCCTGGTCGACTTGGCGCAGACCGAGGCCACGGCAGCCGTGGCCAGGCAAGCCCAGCCACCTCGCATCCATGAAGTGGAATCAGGAACGGCCCCGCCCTCCTTCCCCCGCCTGGACAAATTCATTCAGATCGTAAAGCTGGACGGGCGACTGGTGGCCCGAAGCGCCAATCTGGGGACCGCCCGGCTTCCCGCGCCGACCTCTCTTCTGACCCGCCTTCGTGGCGGCGAGCGGGTGTTCGAAACTCTCAAGGACTTTGGTGACGAACCTGTCCGCCTGCTCTCGGTCCCACTGGTGATCGGGGACACCGGCTACGCGATCCAGGTCGCAGGGTCACTCGACGACGCCATTGGCGCGGTCCGCTCAGCGCGGGTCCTGTTCGTGGTGATGTCCACCGCCATCCTGGGTGCGGTGGCGCTGACCGGGGCAATGCTGGCCCGGGCCGTCCTACGGCCGATCGACCGGATCGTCAGCCGTGCTCGAGTCATCGGGGCGTCGGCGCTCGCCGATCGGCTGCCTCATCCCGGCGGCCGAGACGAGATGGCCCGGTTGGTCGAGACGCTCAACGAGATGCTCGGTCGAATCGAGCAGGTCTTCGAGGCTCAGCGCCGGTTCACGGCGGACGCCTCCCACGAGCTGCGCTCCCCGCTCTCGCGCCTCCGCGCCGAGTTGGAGGTGACGCTTCGCCGCCCGCGTGACCGGGCGGAGTACGAAGAGACGCTCAGATCGTGCCTCAGCGAAGTGGAGTGGCTCTCGGGGTTGACGGAAGAGCTCCTTACACTGGCCCGTCACGATGCGGGTGAGTCACGGCAGGCGGCGGCACAGCCCGTTCGTTTGGTCCCAATCCTCGAACGGGCCGTCGCGCGGCTGGCTCCTGAGGCGCGCCGGCGCGATGTCGCGGTGCTGGTGGATGCACCGGCCGACGTGATGGTCCGTGTGGTTCCCGCCGCGACCGTCTTGGTCGTGGCCAATGTACTGGATAACGCCGTGAAGTTCTCGCCTTTGGGGGGCCAGATTCGCATCCAAGTCACCCCTGAGGAGGAGGCGGCGGTCGTCGCCGTTTCAGATTCCGGCCCGGGCATCCTCGAGGAGGACCTGCCACACGTCTTCGAGCGGTTCTACCGGGGCCACGCGGCGCGGGGTGCTGACGTGCCCGGCGTGGGGCTCGGGCTCGCGATCTGTCGGGTCCTCCTGGAGGGCCAGGGCGGCAGCATCGGAGTCTCCAGCCCCCCAGGTGGGGGTGCGACCGTCACCATTCGCCTGCCCCTGGCCGCGTGATCTTCACGTCGGGCGTCGTGCGGATGCGGGCTCGTGGTTTGGCCATGTAAGTCATCCCGTTGCCGGGAGTCGCTATGCACCTCGTCACGTAGCAGGGAGGGTCCAATGCGCTGGACGTTGGTTGGCATGTTCTGTCTGGTAGTCACTCTGGCGGTACCGACGATCGTCATTGGCCAGCAGCCGTTGAGTCGGGTCTCCGTGGACGACGCCCTTCAGCTCGCCCTCCGGCAGAACCAGACGCTGCGGGCGCAGCAAGCTGCGCTGACCTCGACGAAAGCCTGAGAGATCACCGCGGCCTTGCGGCCCAATCCGACGATGAATTTCTTGGCTGAGCAGTTCAAACCCGGCCAGGCGCAGCAAGAGGGTCGGTACACTTTCAACGTCGGCCAGACGATCGAACTGGGGGGCAAGCGTCAGCGGCGCATCGACTCGGCGCGGGCCGTCACGCAGGTTGCGAGCTAGTGCCAGAACCCAGTCCGAGATCACACGGTAGATGCGGTGCGTGAAGCCACAGCCCTGCAGGTGCTGGCCGCCCTCGACACCGACCGCCAAGCCGCCCTCACCCAGCGCGAGCGTGTCATGTCGCTTCGAGACGTGTACCTGCCCAAGGCGACCCAGGCGCGCGACACGGTCGAGTATGCCTACCGACGGGGCGGCCAGAGCCTGCTCGACTTCCTCGATACCCAGCGGAGCTACCGGGAGACGGCTCTTGCCCACTTGCAAGCACTAGGTGCCTACTTGTCTGCCCTCTATCAGCTGGAGGCTGACATCGGCGGTCCCGCTGGACCGGTGAGGTCCGTAGGGACACCGAGCACAAAGGGGGTCCAAATGTCCTTGCTGGAAGAGCACCCGCTGCTTCTTGGCTTTCTCGCGATCGCCATCGGTGTCGGCCTAGGGAAGACACTGGAAGTGTGGCGTTCGAGACGGATCGGTCCTTTTTCGGCCAAGAAGAGAGAGCCGCGTGCCTAAAACGGAAGCCATTTCCGCACGTGCCGCTCGAGGTGCTCCAGCATCGCTTTCATAGGGGTCCGATTCCCACTTTCCTCCCAAATTCTCACGTCCGTTCCCACCGAATTTCCACTGTTGGAGCTGCTGGGAGGTTTCCGGGAGAGGATCGAGCAGGTTCGCCGCCGGTCAGACGCCCTCGATCACGAAGGCGACGCGAGTCGATTTCGGTGCTTGCGGGCCCCTGCAACCACCGGAACCGACCTTCCGACCCCTTCACCAGACGTGGTGCCGGTCACAAGACGAACATGGGTTCGTTCGGTTCGATGTGAGCCTCCGCCACTCCGCGTCAACCCGTGATAGGCTGTCCGGGCTGATGCGGCCCTGTCAGCTTTTCTCTTGAGGCAGGCGATGAGGGCACGAACGGCGTCATCCCCGTCGGGGGGATGGGGTTGGGTCTCGCGCCGGTCTGCCTCTGGCCGCGCAGCCTGGTGGTGCTGATCGTGATGCGCGTTCGTCCTTCAGGACTTCGGCGCCCATCCTTCTCCCTCTGTGCTGGGCCACTGCCGACCCTCGATCCGCACCTGAGGAGACCACGCGATGCGTCGACACACGATCCCGATGGGACGCGTTCTCGGCATCCCGCTCGAGCTGGACTACTCCTGGTTCTTGGTCTTCGCCCTGCTCACCTGGGCGCTGGCCGCCGGCCACTATCCGGCCGAGTACAAGGACTGGCCGGCGAGCCTTTACTGGATCATGGGCGCCGTCACCGCGGTCATGCTCTTCGTGAGCGTAGTGCTGCATGAGCTCGGCCATTCGGTCGTGGCCCGGCGGTACAAGATCCCCGTGCGCCGGATCACGCTGTTCATCTTCGGCGGCGTGTCGCAGATCGAGGCGGAAGCGGCCACCGCCGGCGCCGACTTCCGGATCGCGGTCGCTGGGCCCCTCGTCAGCCTCGCGCTAGCCGCGCTGTTCACCCTCCTGCAGCCCGCAGTCGCCGGCGTCAGCCCCCTGTTGGCTCTCGCTCGGTACCTGGCCTACCTCAACTTGGCGCTCGGCCTCTTCAACCTGATCCCCGGGTTTCCGCTCGACGGCGGTCGCGGGCTCCGGGCCGTCGTCTGGGGTCTCACCGGTGACTTCCATCGGGCCACCCGCATCGCCGCGAGCGTGGGGCGCGGCTTCGCCTTCGTGTTCATCCTCGTCGGGGTGTGGCAGGTCTTCGGCGGGAACTTCGTAGGAGGACTGTGGATCATCTTCATTGGCTGGTTCCTGGAGAGTGCCGCCGTGGCCCAGACGCAACAGGTCGTGCTGCAGGATCTGCTGACGGGCCACACGGTGGCCGAGGCCATGAGCCGCGACCTCACCGCGGTGCCCGCCGACGTCACCCTGCAGCAGCTGGTGGACCAGCACATCTTGACCAGTGGGCGGCGCAGCTTCCTGGTCCAGCGCGATCAGGCGGTCCTCGGCCTCCTGACCCTCCACCACGTCGTCCAGATCCCGCGGGTCCGGTGGGGCGCCACCACCGCCGCCCAGGCCATGATCCCGGCCGCGCGAATGCGATCGGCGCGCCCGGACACCGAGCTGAGGGCGGCGCTCGAGGCGATGGACCGTGACGGCGTCAGCCAGCTTCCCGTCATGGTGGCCGATCACGCCGTGGGCATCCTCCGCCGTGAAGACATCCTCAGCTTCCTGCGCGCGGCCCGGCAGCTCCGAGGTCCAGCCTGAGCCCGGCATGAGCTGACCTGATGGCGGCGCTCTAAGGGGCTGCCCTGGAGCGAGGCGGCCGCGACATTGCGGCAGTACGGTCCCAATCAGGAGCGGCTGCGCGGGTATTATGTCTTGATTCGTTCCAGCAGGCGATCGACGAAGCGCAACACCAGCACGACCAGGCCCGCGCTCGCGAGCATCCAGATCCACCTGAACCAGCCATGAAGATCTCAGTCGGGAGCCCTCCAAGCAGATAGGCGACTCCACCGATGAGGCCGGCCCAAACGAGGCAGTTCACGATCTCGTACAACGCGAATCGCAGGAGGGACAAGTGGCGGCCCGTTCTCTGAGGGGACTGAACGTTGCGTTTGATGACCTGGTCTGAGCAGGGCGACTGTTATTCCCCGGGTGGACCGGACCTCTGGTCCGAGCCGGAAGCGCGGCCGTGATTCCTCCGCAGCTGCTCCGGTGGCTCGGGCTGCTGTCCCTCGTACTGGCTGTCCCGGTCATCACCGTGGAGGCTGAGCCGGGCGTGGAGGGGCCCGGCGGGCCGACCCAGATGCTTACGAGCCAGGCGACGGGATCCGAGCAGCCCCAACCCCCGGCGGCGCAGACCGAGTCGCCCGAGGAGGATCCGCCTCTGAGACTCCCGGGATGGCTCGCCGACATCTTGGCCCAGGCACCGCAGTCGCAGAGCTTCCGGCTGCCGGCGTGGGTTCCCCGCGTTCTGGGCGTCCAGGCCACCATCATCGATCAGGGGGTGCTGCCCTTCCATAGTCCCTATCGCGATGCCAACAGCTTCAAAGCCAACGGGGATAACCAGATCTCCCAGACGTACGGGCTGTATCTCGGGTCGCAGCTGACGACCCGCCTGCAATTCTATTTTGATGTGGAGATGTTCAAGGGCGAGGGCATCAGCAACGGGACGGGCCTGGGCGGCCTGACCGACGGGGACGTCATCCGCTCGGGCTCCGCGCAGCTCGCCAAGAGCCCCTATGTCGCGCGCGCGTACTTCCGGTATGTCGTCCCCCTTTCGCCCGCGACCGAGCGGGCCGAGCGGGCGATGGACCAGATGCCCGGGCCAGAGCCCGTGCGCCGCCTCGAGATCAAGTTCGGGAAGTTCGCGACCAACGACGACTTTGATCAGAACCGGTACGCCAATAGCACGCGCACCCAGTTCTTGAATTGGTCGCTGTGGAACAACACGGCATGGGACTTCGCCGCTGACACCCGGGGGTTCAGCTACGGGCTCCTGCTGGCCTGGGTCACTCCCACCTGGACCGTTCGTGTCGGCAGCCTGATGATGCCAACCTTCGCGAACGGTAACACCTTGGATGAGCACATCTGGCAGGCTCGCGGCGACAACGTCGAGCTCACACTGCGGCCCACGAGCTGGGGGACCGTCGTTCGGCTCCTAGGCTACGTCAACCAGGCCCGCATGGGGATCTACCGGGACGCCATCGCCAAGGCCCAGGAGACCGGGACCACCCCGGACATCAAGAAGGACGACCACCCGGGCCGGATCAAGTGGGGCGTTGGGGTCAACCTCGAGCAACCCGTGGCGGATGAGGGCGAAACCGGTGTCTTCGCCCGCCTCGGCTGGAACGACGGCAAGACCGAGACCTTTGCGTTCACGGAAGTCGACCGCCTCGCGACCGTCGGCCTGCAGCTGAGCGGAGTGCACTGGGGGCGCCCCAGGGACGTCGTCGGGATTGCCTACGCCTTCGACGGGCTCTCTCCCGAGCATCGGCACTATCTGGAACGGGGCGGCGCCGGCTTCGTACTGGGCGACGGCAAGTTGAACTTCGCCCTCGAGCAAATCCTGGAGGTCTACTACCGGGTCCAGCTCTTGCGCTACGTGCAGACAAGCCTCGACTACCAGTACATCCAGAACCCTGGCTACAACCGGGATCGCGGCCCGGCCCACGTCATCGGCGGTCGCCTCCGGGTGAGTTTCTAAGGGAACCATGGGGAGGAAGGACGGGCGGACTGGTGCTCTGTAAATGGGCCTGAGAACTCCCGCCCATGAGAGGTCACACTGCTGGTGCGGGGGAGCGGCACGGTTGAAAGCAGCTCAGCTTCGCTAGATCGCCGAGTCCCAACGAATTCTAAAAGCCGGCCCCCACGAGATAGCGTTGGCCGGCGCGTGGACCGACTGTTACAGCTAGAGCTAGCCCACTACACGTCAGACGAGGTCAAGCTCGAAGGTCAGGTTGTTCGATTTCGACGATTGCAGGCCCTCGAGCTGCACAGGGGCCTCCTGTGCGCTGCGTGGGTTCTACTGACCTGGGTTCCGGAGGTTCGTTATCTTCTCATGCCGTGCGATCCGGAATTCGGTCCTAGTCCCGGTTTCTCGCGGAATGTCTCGCCAGAGTCTCAGTTCCTGAGACTCAATCTGCTTCGCGCTCGTGGCGGCAGCTTGAAGGGGACTAAAATCCCAGCCGAATTTGAATCCCGGGAGGTGAGGTGTTGAGTCAACAGCAGGCATGTAGCCGATCGGATTGAGAAAGCGCGTGGCGGACAGCAAACACGGGTTCGAATCCCGTTGGGGCCACCACCGAACTTGCAGAAATTAACCCCGCGAGAAGTCCAGAGAGTGATGCCTCGCCCTTGAACTCGTAGATGAACCGGGGCTTCCGGCCGGGGCCCTTCCGTGGCGGCAACTCGGGCGGTGGGGGCACCGGTGTGAGGACCAACCGACTGACGAGCAAGGCGCGCAGGAGGCCGCGGGCCTCCGCGATACCCTGGTGCGCCGCCGCGCGCCAGTCGTCCAGGTGTTCTCGCAGAGTGCTCCTGATCTGCGCCGCATCGACAGGCTCGGCCCGTCGCTGCGCGGCGAGGGTCTGAAGCTCGGCCCGGATCGCTTCGCGCCGCTGCTCGCGCTCCTTGACGGCCTGCAGGATCGTCGCGAGGGGCCCGGCGTCGGCGATGGCCTCGGCGTAGCGGGCTAGCTCGATCTCGAGGCGGGCGAGCTCGGCCTTCAACGCATCCTGCCGGGCTGCGGCCGCAGTGGCAGGCTGCTCCAGCTCGCGAACCGCGAGGTCGAGCGCCTCGCCCACCACCTCCGGGTCCAGCACGTCACGGGCCACCGCCCGGAGGACGGCGTCATCGGCGAGGTGCATATCGACCAGAAGGGTATTCGAACACACGGCGCGGCCTCGACTGTGGTTGTACCAGCAGCGGTAGGCGGGCTTGGTGCCGTTCCAGGTCTGGACGATGGAGCCCCCGCACACGCCGCACTCCAGGAACCCGGTCAGCAGGTACTTGACAGCCCGCGGTCTGTGGGCTCTGAAGTGGTCCATCGTCGGCCTGATGATCACGGCTGGTCTTTCGGCCGCTAATACTTCGATTTATCGAACCTACTGCGCGCAAGGTTGACGTTCCCCCGGGGCCCTTGCTACCGTGCGTCCAGCGCTGCGTCCACCTATGTGAGTCGTGCCTGTCAGAAGGGTGACATGGGTCCATCTACCGCACTCCCGCATACGGGAGACCGAGTCCGCTGTTGCATCTTGATCGAAGGGGTTGTGCAGGGAGTCGGCTTTCGCCCATTCGTTTACCGGCTCGCTGAAACCCATCGGCTCCGCGGCTCCGTGCGGAACGCGCAGCAAGGCGTCCTGATCGATGCCGAGGGCGATCGAGAGGCGATTGCTCGGTTCCTGGACGAGCTGGAATCCACGGCTCCTTCCTCCGCGCGGACTCGGCGCATCACCGTCACCTGGGCCACGCCGCTTCATGACGCCAGGACGTTCAGAATCGACCCGAGCGCGGGTGAGGGGGAGCCGGCGTTGTTCCCCGCACCGGACCTGGCGGTCTGTGCGGCATGCCTCGCGGAGATGGGCGATCCCGGGAATCGACGGCACGCCTATCCGTTCCTGAACTGCACGCAGTGCGGGCCCCGCTTCACGATCATCCGGGCGCTGCCGTATGACCGCGAGCGGACATCGATGGCCCCGTTCACGATGTGTGCCCTCTGCCGTGGGGAGTACGAGGATGTTCGAGATCGCCGCTTCCATGCGGAGCCGACGGCCTGTCCTGCTTGCGGCCCGCGACTTGCGCTACTGGATTCCGGTGGCCGGGTGCTCGACGTGGCCGACCCTCTCCAGGAGGTCGTGGCCGCGCTGGGAGCCGGTCAGATCGTCGCGCTCAAGGGACTCGGTGGCTACCACCTGGCCTGTGATGCGACGGCTTCCGGGGCGGTGAGCGAGCTGAGGCGCCGGAAGGCGCGCGACGCAAAGCCACTGGCGGTGATGGTGGGCAGCCTCGACGCGGCGCGGCGGCTCTGCGTCGTCTCGGACGCCGAGGCCGATCTCCTCCAGTCCGCCGCGCGGCCCATCGTGCTCCTGGAGCGGCGCCCCCCGCGGGCTGGCCAGGAGGTAGCGGATGAAGTAGCTCCGAGGCTGCGTCATCTCGGCCTGATGTTGCCGTATACGCCGTTGCAGCATCTGCTCCTTGAACGGGTCGATCGTCCGCTGGTCATGACCAGCGGGAACCGCAGCGACGAGCCCATCGCCTACCAGGACAGAGATGCCCTGGCCCGGCTGGGTGGCATCGCGGATCTCTTCCTGGTTCACGACCGGCCGATCGAGGTGCGCTGCGACGACTCGGTGGCGCGAATCGGCGACGGCGCCCCACTCGTCCTGCGCCGCGCGCGAGGCTATGTGCCGCTGGCGATCTCCCTGACCCACGAGTCGGCCGAGCCGATTCTTGCCTGCGGCGGGGAGCTCAAGAATGTGTTTGCTTTGGTCCGCGGCCGGGAAGTGTTCCTCAGCCAGCATCTGGGCGATCTTGGCGATGAGCGCACATACCGGGCTTGGACGGACGCCATTGCCCACCTCGAGCGTCTGCTCGAGCTCACGCCCCGGGTGGTCGCTCATGATCTCCATCCGGACTATCGGTCAACGTCCTACGCCCGGATGCTCGAAGGCGTGCGTCACATTCCGGTCCAGCATCACCACGCGCACATCGCGAGCTGTCTTGCGGACAACGGGGTAGACGATCGTGTGATCGGCGTTGCTTGGGACGGCACAGGCTACGGCTCGGACGGGCATGTCTGGGGCGGCGAGTTCCTGCTGGCTGATCTGGAGGGGTTCGAGCGCGTCGGCTCCCTCCAAGAGGTGGCGATGCCGGGTGGGGAAGCGGCCGTCCGGGAGCCGTGGCGCATGGCGGCCGTCTTCCTGCAGGCCGCCTACGGCGAGGCCATGGGGGAACTGGATCTGGCCTTCGTGCGGCGCCTGGATCGTTCGGCGTGGCGGCTGTTGAGCCGCGCGGCAGAACGGGGCCTTAATGCGCCGCTGACATCCAGCACCGGCCGGCTGTTCGATGCCGTCGCCAGCATTCTGGGTCTTCGGGACCGAGTAGCCTTCGAGGCCCAGGCGGCAATGGAGCTCGAGGCGCTGGCGGAAACGCAAGCTGATCGGGTGTACGCGGTGGGCCTGGAGGAGAAGGATGGCCTGACGGTCGTCCGGACGCCGGATATCGTCCGCGGGGTGGTCGAGGACATCCTTGCCGGCAGCGGCGCCGACCGCATCGGGAGCCGCTTCCACGCGACCCTTGCCGATGTGATCGTGAGGACGTGCCGCCGGCTTCGGAAGCGCTCCGGGCTCAATCGGGTCGCCCTCAGCGGCGGTGTGTTTCAGAACGTCCGACTCTCGCGGCTGGCGGTCGACGGACTCGGTCGCGCCGGCTTTCAGGTCTACACTCATCACCAGGTTCCGCCCAATGACGGCGGGCTAGCCCTGGGGCAGGCGGCGATCGCAGCCCGGCTCGGGGAAGATCGGAGTCTCGTCTGATGTGCCTGGCGATTCCGGGGAAGGTCATCGAGGTCTTCGAGGACCGTGGGCTTCGTATGGCGCGCGTCGACTTCGGGGGGACCGTGAAGAAAGCCTGTCTCGAGCAGCTGCCCGAGGCGGGCCTCGGAGACTACGTGCTCGTCCACGTCGGATTCGCCCTGAGCGTGGTAGACCCGGCCGAGGCGGAGCGGACGTACCGCTTCCTCGAAGAGCTGGGGCAGCTCGATGAGATCCACGTGCCCGAGGGCCCCGCATGAAGTACCTGGACGAGTATCGAGACGGGCGGGTCGCGGCCAAGATCCTGTCCGAGATCGGCCGCGTGACCACGCGGCCCTGGACCCTCATGGAGGTCTGCGGAGGCCAGACCCACTCGATCGTGAAGCACGGCGTGGATCGAATGCTGCCTTCGCAGATCGAGCTCGTTCACGGGCCCGGATGCCCCGTCTGCGTGACGCCGCTGGAGCAGATCGACAAGGCCCATGCCATCGCGCGCCGGCCCAACGTGACGTTCACCTCCTTCGGCGACATGCTGCGGGTTCCGGGGTCGCATACGGATCTGCTCCGGCTGAAATCGGAGGGAGCCGACGTGCGGATCGTCTACGCACCGCTGGACGCGGTCCGCCTCGCGCAGCAGCATCCGGATCGGGAGGTCGTGTTCTTCGCGATCGGATTTGAAACGACCGCTCCCGCGAATGCGCTGGCGGTGACCCGGGCGGCGGCGCTCGGCGTCACGAACTTCTCCATGCTCGTCTCTCATGTCTTGGTGCCTCCCGCGATTGCGGCCGTCCTGCAATCCCCCGGCAATCGGGTCCAGGGCTTTCTCGGTCCGGGGCATGTCTGTACGGTCATGGGCTATCGCGAGTATGAAGCCCTCGCGGCGCACTTCCGCGTGCCCATCGTGATCACCGGCTTTGAGCCCATCGACCTCCTGGACGGCGTGCTCCGCACCGTCCGCCTCCTCGAGGCCGGGGAAATCGAGCTCCAGAACCAGTATTCGCGGGTCGTGACCCGCGCGGGCAACGTGGCCGCCCAGCGGCTGGTCTGGTCGGCCTTCGAGGTTTGCGACCGCGGGTGGCGAGGGATCGGGACCATCCCGAAGAGCGGCCTGCGGCTTCGGTACGAGCTCCAGGACTACGACGCCGAGCGGCGATTCGACGTGGGTGCGATGGAGACGCTGGAGCCGGCCGCCTGCATCAGCGGCCAGATTCTCCGCGGTCTGAAGAAGCCGCACGATTGCCCCGCTTTCGGGAGCGCCTGCACGCCCGAGCGGCCGCTGGGCGCGACCATGGTCTCGGCGGAGGGGGCCTGTGCCGCCTATTTTGCGTACGGCCGTCACCGCCAGGAGGCGACGCGGTGAAGGACGCGATCCTGCGCAAGGCGCGCGAGAGCGCCGACGTCAAGGAACAGTTCTTCCAGGCGGAAGCCGATCGTATCGAGGCGCTGACACGGGCCATGGCCGCGCGGTTCTCGAGTGGCGGCCGCCTCTACGTCATGGGCAACGGGGGCAGCGCCACGGATGCCCAGCATATCTCGGTGGAGTTCTTCCATCCGATCGTAGAGAAGCGGAAGCCCCTGCCGGCCATCGCGCTGACAGCCGACCAGGCGCTCCTGACCGCGATCTCCAACGACCGCGATTTCGCCAAGATCTTTGCCGACCAGCTGCGCGTGCTCGCGCGACCCGGGGACATCGCCCTGGCGGTGAGCACGAGCGGGAAGTCGCCCAATCTCGTGCAGGCGCTCGAGACCGCACGTGAGCTAGGCCTTCTCACCGTCGCCTTCACCGGCAAGGACGGTGGTCGACTGCCGGATCTGGCCGAGTACTGCTTCGTCGTGCCGTCGTTCAGTATTCACCGGATCCAGGAGACCCACGTCACGCTCTACCACATCGTCTGGGACCTCGTGCATGTCGCCCTGGGGGAGGATGATGTCATCTAACGGGGCGCCGCGCATCTTCGCGGTGAGCTGCCCGGTGCCGCTCACGACCACCGATCGCGTGCTCCTGGGCCACGGGAGCGGTGGCAAGATGACCGCGGATCTGATCGCGCGGTACTTCTTGCCCGCGTTCCGGAACTCGTATCTCGAGCGACTGGACGACCAGGCCGTCTTGAACGTCGCGGGTGGCCGGCTGGCCTTCACGACGGACGCTCACGTGGTGACGCCGCTCTTCTTCCCGGGCGGCGACATCGGGATGCTGGCGATCAATGGGACGGTCAACGACCTCGCGATGGCGGGGGCCCGGCCCTTGTACCTGAGTGCGGCCTTCATTCTCGAGGAGGGCTTCCCGCTCGCGCACCTGGGGCGGATTGTAGAGTCGATGAGCGCAGCCGCGAAGACCGCAGGAGTCCTGCTCGTGACCGGGGACACCAAGGTGGTCGATCGAGGCAAGGCCGACGGGTGCTTCATCACGACGAGCGGCGTCGGCCTCGTCGCGCACCACCAGGAGATCACGGCCGCCGGCGCCTGCCCCGGGGATCTCGTGATCCTGAGCGGCGCCATCGCCGAGCATGGCACCACGATCATGGCCGCGCGGGCCGACCTCGAGGTCGAGTCGCCGATCGTGAGCGACTCGGCCCCGCTCCACGAGCTGGTGCTGGACATGCTCGCGACAGGAGGGGACATTCACTGCTTGCGGGACCCAACCCGGGGCGGGGTCGCCACCGCGCTGAACGAGATCGCGCGGCAGTCCGATGTGGGGATGGTACTGGAGGAGGACGCCATCCTCGTGAAGGAGCCGGTACGCGGAATCTGCGAGCTGCTCGGACTCGATCCGCTGTATGTCGCCAATGAGGGAAAGCTGCTGGCAGTCGTGGCACCGCGGAGTGCCGAGCGGATACTCGCCTCTATGCACCGACGGGGCGAGGGACGGGACGCCCGTATCATTGGCCAGGTCGTCGGCGATTCAGATCGACTCGTGGTGCTCAAGACCCGGGTGCGCGGCCACCGGATCGTGGACATGCTTCAGGGGGATCAGCTGCCGCGCATTTGCTAGTGCGCGGAGGAGCCGAGTCATGGCGATAGTCGAGCGTGAAGTCATCAAGGGTGGTGAGCCGTCCACCCCGGAGACGCAGCCCGCGCCGGCGCGACAGCGCTTGCCGCTCGGGCCGCTCAAGACGATCCACGTCTACTGGCTGGCGGGGATGAGCTGCGACGGCTGCACGATCTCGGTGGCCGGCGCCACGAACCCGGGCATCGAGGGGCTTCTGGCCGGAGCGGTTCCGGCGATGCCGAAGGTCATCCTTCATCACCCGGTGCTCTCGGTCGAGGCCGGCGCGGACTTCGTGCAGTCCTTCGCCGACGCGTCGGAAGGTAAGCTCGGGGCGCCCTACGTCGTCGTGTTCGAGGGCTCCGTGGCGGACGAGCGCATCGCGGAGCGCACCGGCGGGTACTTCTCCGCCATGGGGGTCGAGGCCATCAAGGGCGGAGAGGGATCACGCCCGGTGCCGACTGCGACATGGCTGCGCCGGATGGCGCCGGCGGCGGCAGCAACGATCGCCATCGGGACCTGTGCCACGTGGGGCGGCGTTCCCTCCGCGGAGGGCAACCCGACCGGTGCCATGAGCGTGATGGACTTCCTCGGCAAGGATTACCGGAGCGCCTTCGGCCTGCCGGTGATCAACATCCCGGGGTGCGCGCCGCAGGGAGACAACTTCACCGAGACGGTCTTCGCGGTCCTGCTCTTCCTGCAGGGGCTGGGCCCGCTCCCGACCTTTGATGAGCTGGGCCGGCCGGCGTGGCTCTTCCGCGACACCGTCCATCAAGGCTGCTCGCGCGCCGGATTCTACGAGGAGGGCATTTTTGCGGAGCACTACGGGGACCCGGAATGCCTCGTGGAGATCGGCTGCTGGGGTCCGATCGTCAACTGCAACATCGTGCAGCGGGGGGCCATCAACCACATGGGGGGCTGCATGCGCGCGGGTGGCGTCTGCATCGGGTGCACGATGCCCGGTTTCCCCGACAAGTTCAGCCCGTTCTACAAGACGCCACCCGGTGCCGCCCTCTCGACCCTCGCGGCCAAGGGGGTGGGCGCGGTCGTTCGACGGTTGCGACGGCTCTCCAACCGCGAGGCCAACCGGGAGCACCGCTGGGATGTGACCAACGACGTGCCGAGCGGGTGGGCACATGTTCCGCCGCAGACCACGGCCGACCGAACGATCAAGTTCTTCTACAGCGTGTGGCAGCACCTCGGGACCAAGAAGCCCGGCCGACCGCCCGGCGAGAAGGATCGCTTCTGGGGGGTGGACCGTCCGGGCAACCGGGGCGACTACCTCGACGACAGCGCGACCCGGGAGGACACCGATGACCGACGCTGACCTCTGGGCGGCCTGGCGAATCTGGATGGTGGTGGCGTCGGTGGTCGTCCTCGTGGCGGCGGCGTTGCTGGTGACGATCTGGCTCACCGCCCGGAGCATCGCCGCTCACGCTCGGCGAGCGGTCGGCGCGCTCGAGGCGATTCGCGAGAACACCCGGGCGATCTGGGAGCTCCAGACGACGAATGAGGTGGCCGGGAACCTGGATGACACCGTGCGCGACATCGAGGCCAAGGCGACTGCGCTGGCCGAGGCGCTCCAGAACCACGCCGCCGCCGGAGGCCGGAGCTAGGAGACGAGGAGACGCGTATGCCTGACATCAGCCCAGAGACCATCCAGCGGATGTGGATCACGACGCTCGTCGTCTATGCGGTGGTCCTCGTCGTGGTCGCGGCGTTGCTCACCTTCATCTTGCGGGCGGCCCGGGAGGTGCGCGGCGGGGTGTCGACGATCTGGACGGTCGGCCAGCAGGTCGCCAACAACACCATCCACATCGCCCTGCTCGACACCACGAATCACGTCGTGGCTGAGATCCTCGGATCCGCCAAGGGCGTCGTGGCCGCGACCGCCGCGATGGGCGCCCACGCGGCGCGCTGTCCCGGGTGCCCGGCCTGCGTGCTCGGCTCGGATCCGATGCGATGAGCGCCATGGTCGTGCTGGCGGCGATCTCGGTCGTGGGAGCGGCGGCACTGTTCGTGGCGCTCGCGCTCTTCTTGCGCGCGATCGTGGGAGAGCTCGAGACGATCGGAGGGCCGGCGACCAGGTTTGTCGCGCCGGCAAACTATCTGGCCAAGATTCGCCTCGGGGTGCGGGCCATCGAGCGACAGACTGATGCCCTGGCACCGCAGGTGGGCCGGCTCAACGAGCGCCTCGGCGCGATCCGGGCCGGCCTCAAAGCGGTTGATGACAACCTGGCCGCGCTGATCACCTCGGTTTCCCAGCAGGAGCGGCGATGAGCCCCTCCCCGGTCCCGGGCGCCGTCTATACGATCTGGTGGGTCGGCCTGATCCTCACGCTGGTCGTCTTCGTGCCGCTGGCGGTCTACCTGCTGCACCGCACGTGGCGGTCGGCCCGGTCGATTCAGCGATACGCCGCCGAGACGCTCCGGGCGGCCGGAGGCATCGCACGCAACACCGCGAAGATCGCCGCGCTCGACACCACGATCGCGGTGGCCGGCGACATGCTCGTGGCCGCCGGAGCCGTGGAGCGGAAGCTCGCTACGGTCGCCACCGTGCTCGAAGAGCGCGGTCAGTGAGGAGGCCGCCATGTTGCTGACCTTGACGCTGATCACGGTCGCGCTGGTGGTACTGGCGCTCGCAGGGTACCTCATCGCGATCGCGTGGGCGCTTCTCGATACTCGGAAGAGTGTCGCAGCCATCGCCGATGGGCTCGAAGCGGTCCGGCTCCATACGGGGCCGTTGCCCGAGAAGCTCACCACCATCAACGGCGCGCTGGGCGCGCTGCTGGGCGGCCTAGAGGCGGCCGACCGCCACGTGGGGCGGGCGGCCAAGGTGTTCCGGCTCCGGTGACACGACGAGGATCCAATGTGCTTTAAGAACCTTCCGATCGAGTTCGACGCGCAGGGCAAGCCGTTCCTCCGCGCCGGGGTGGCGGACCCGTACGGCCCGTCTAGCGCGGCGCCCCGGGGAGCGCCCGCCCAGCTGACCGCAGAGCGGATCGAGGATCTGCTCAAGCGCAATGGCTACATCAAGGACCTCGACTTCGACCCGATCACGCGGGTCGCCGGGGCGCTCGCCTTCCACACCGTGGCCGACTTTCGGGGCCGCAAGGTGCTCGAGGCGCGGTCGATGGCGACCCTGTTCCGCGGCTACGAGGTGATCATGGTCGGACGCGATCCTCGCGACGCCATCTTCATCACGAGCCGCGCGTGCGGCGTGTGCGGCGGGGTGCACTCCGTGACCTCGGCCATGGCTATCGAGATGGCCATCGGCTGCGTCCCGCCGCCGCTCGGCATACTGATCCGCAACATTGCGCTGGCGCTGGAGTTCCTCTACGACCACCCCCTTCACCTGCATCTGCTGGCCGGCCCCGACTATTCCGCGGCCATGGTGGGTCCCACCAACCCGTCGCTGCTCGAGCGCGCCCGGTCCGCCGAGGCGCCGCACGCCGAGATTCACGGGTTCCGCACGATCGGCGAGTTGATGGAGGACCTCAATCCGCTCAGTGGCAAGCTCTATCTCGAAGCACTGCACATGACGCGGGTCGCGCGCGAAGCCTACGTGCTTATCTGCGGCAAGTATCCGCACCCCCAGACCATCGTCCCGGGGGGCATGAGCTCGACGGTCACGCTGACCGTGATGAACGAGATGTTCACCCGGCTAGCCCAGTTCTTCGACTACTCGAAGAAGCTCGTGGCTATCTGGGATGACCTCACCGAGTTCTTCTACGAGGCGAACCCGGCCTACAAGCAGGTGGGCGCCCGGCGGGCCAACCTCATCGATAGTGGGATCTTCGACCATCACGAGGCGTACGACGCCACATATGCGAGCGCCACGGCGTGGGGAGAGCGGCGCTGGGCGACGCCCGGCGTCATCATGGATGGCCAGCTGGTTACGACCGACCTTCATGCCCTGAATATCGGGGTCGAGGAGTTCGTCGAGCATTCCTATTACGAGGAGTGGTCGGGCAGCGGGCAGCGTCAGCACTTTCCAACCGATCCGGTCGGGAACCCGCTCTCGCCGTACCACCCCTGGAACAAGGTCACCAAGCCGCGTCCGCAGGGGCAGAACTGGAAGGAGAAGTACACCTGGGACACGGCGCCGCGCTGGGACCGGCAGGCCATGGAAGCCGGTGCCTACGCTCGGCTCTGGAACACCGCGGTCGCGCGCAAGCTGCCCGCGAACCCGTTCATCGAGGCCACCGGCACCTCGCTCAAGCTTCGCCTGCCTAAAGGCGCCTTGCCCGAGCTCGAGCTCGAATGGAAGGTGCCGGCGGTCTGGAACGCCTTCGAGCGCAACCGCGCGCGCGCATATTGCACCGGCTTCACCGCCTTGGTGGCCCTGAACAACTGGCTGGCCGCGATGGACCGTCTCAAGCTGGGGGACACGAGGACCAGCGCGCCGTTCGAGATCCCAAAGCGGGGTGAGCAGCGTGGCGTCGGATTCTGGGGAGCGGGGCGGGGGTACCTCACCCATCACCTGACGCTCGACCGGGGCGCGGTGGCCAACTACCAGATCCTCACTCCTTCGACGTGGAACGCCTCGCCGAGCGACCGGTGGCGGCAGCCGGGCCCCTACGAGGAAGCGGTCCTTAACACGCCGCTCCTCGAGGAGACTGACGACCCGGCGAAGTTCAAGGGGATCGACATCCTGCGCGCCATCCGGAGCTTCGACCCGTGTATGCCGTGTACCACCCACATTCACTCGGATGCCGGCGTCATCACCCGGGAAGTGAATACCTGCGCCTGTGGCATCGACGACGAGGGCGGATAGGCGGTGCGCGTCATCGTCGCCGGTGTCGGATACCGTAACCTGCGCGATCACTCGGTGGGAGTCACGGTGGCCGACCGTCTGCTCGATCATGCCTGGTGCGGGGATGTCGCGGTGGAGGACCTCAGTTACAACCCGATCGCCGTCATGCAGCGGTTGGAGGACGAGCCTCCGGAGCGCCGCTTCACGCGGGCCGTCATGGTGGGGGCGGTCGAGCGCGGGAACCGCCCGCCGGGGGCCGTCACCGTGTACCGGTGGGATGGCGTCCTGCCCAGTGACGAGGAGATCCAGCGCGCGGTGAGCGAGGCGGTGACCGGCGTCATCGCGCTCGACAATACGCTCGTGGTGACCCGACACTTCGGCGGCATGCCCGACGAGGTCGTGGTCATCGAGGTGGAGCCGGGCGTCCAGGAGTTCGGCGATGATTTCAGCGAGCCGGTGGCCAAGGTGGTGGACCAAGTGTGCGAGCTCGCGGTGACCCTGGCGACCGACGCGGGCGCGGCGGCGCAGCTCCCGCGCGCCCCGCTCGGTGGCGCACTACCTGCGGCGGCAGGCCGCGGGCTCGGATGAAGGCGGATATCCTCGGGGAGGTACAGCGGCTCATCGATGCGCTCGAGGCGCATGCGGATCCTGCCGTGCGCGCCGACGTCACGGCGCTGCTTCAGGGCATCGATGCGGTCCACCGCACCGCGCTGACGCACCTGGTGGACGCCATTCGAGGCATGGCCGGTGACGCGTTCGTTAACCGGCTCGCCGGTGATCCAGCCATCCGCCTGCTCCTGATGTCCTACGAGCTTTTGGCGGTGGACCGGCGGCTGGTCGCGGAAGAGGCGCTCGACGCGGTGCGGGGCCATCTCCACGATCACGGGATCGATGTCGAGCTCATCGACGTCGTCGGAGGAGCCGTCTATGTCCGCCTTCACGGACTCCGGGACGGGGGGACTACGCTCGAAGCTGTGCGACACGATGTGGAGGAAGCCCTGCGGGTAGGTCTGATAGGGTTCCAGGAGCTCGTGCTCGGGGATCGCGCTCCGGCCGGGCCGGCGCTGCTGCAAGTGGGTGGGTTACGGTCGGCCCAGCGCCCAGTATATCGACGCGCCTGTGCCGCGGCCGACGTCGCGCCTGGCGCGATGACCGCGGTCGATGTCGAGGGGCAGGCGATCCTCATCGCGAACGTGGACGGCGAGATTCTCGCGGTGATCAACCGGTGCGGCGACACGCCGTTGCCCCTTCAATTCGGGACTCTTGCCGGGGCCGAGCTTCGCTGCTCCTGGCACGGGTGCCGCTACGACGTCCGGACCGGCAAGCGGCTCGATGGTGGGCGTGAGCACCTCGCGGTCTTGCCGGTCGCGGTCGAGGACGACGAGATTCGGGTGGCCGTGGGCGTCGAGCCGGCGGTCGGGCGCTGACCGTGCGCACGCTGATCGCCGGGTTCGGCAACGTCTTGCGCGGCGACGACGGTTTTGGCGTCGAGGTCATTCGACGATTGCAGGAGCGGGAGCCTATCTCGGATGTCGAGGTGACGGAGGTGGGTACCGCCGGGATCCGCCTCGCCCAGGAGCTGCTGACCCCGTGCGACCGGCTGATCATCGTCGACGCGATGACCCGGGGTGGCACCCCGGGTACGGTCTATGTCGTTCAGGTGGAGTCGGTGGACTCGGCGGTAGAGGTGGATCTGCACCTCGCGGTACCGGCCCGTGCGCTGGCCGTTGCCAAGGCCCTCCGAGCGCTCCCTCCTGAAGTCTTCATCGTGGGCTGCGAGCCGGGGGAGGTGGATGAGCTCACGACCGACCTGACGCCTCCAGTGCAGGCGGCAGTGGGTGCCGTGCTGGAGCACATTGACCGACTGCTCGCGAATGGCACGCGGACCAGCGATCCGGTTGCCGCGCTGCAGCAGCGAGACGAAATCTTGCAGATCATGTTCTGGCTGCACGGCGAGGGGCTCGGCCCGGACGTCAGCCCCGCGGACATCCTCCGTTTCGTCGACGACAGGATCGCGGTGCACGCGACGCTCCGGCATCTCGTGGAGGAGGGCTTCGCCGAGCCCCGGCTCGATGATGTGGGCGCGCAACGCTACCGACTGACCGCTCTGGGAATGCGAGAAGGTCGCCGACGCTTCCTCGACGAGTTCGAGCCATATCTGGCCCGGCACGCTCATGGGGAATGCGGCTCGGCCGACTGTGATTGCCATACCGGGGGCGGTGACTGCCGGAGCCTCGCGTGATGGCGACCGTCGCGGCGACCTGCGGGTGCGGGTCTGGTCTCGCCGCCACCGACTGTCTCTGTCCGGCCACGCCACTGGCGAGGCTGATCGGCCGACGCTATGCGCTCGGGCTGCTGAGCCTGATCGCCAATCATGGGACCGTGAGATTCAACGAGCTGCGGAGCCGTCTCGGCGACGTGAGTTCATCCACGCTGGCCACGAGACTGGCGGATCTCGAAGAGGCGGGATTGATCGAGCGGACGGTCCATCCAGAAACACCGCCTCGGGTCGAGTACTCGCTGACGGGACGCGGCCGGGAGCTATGCCGGGTATTGAATGACTTCCTCCGTCGCGGACAGTCGAAGCGGGATTGAGGCTTGCCGATCTTTTTTTTGGTCCGGCACACTTCGATTTTTCGCAGCAGGTTCGGTTCGCCGAACTGCTGGACGGAGGTTCCATGCGTCGCGGCTCGATGACATTGCAGGCAGTGCTCGTGCTCATTTCGGTGTGGTGCCTTGGATCGGTGCCCGCCGTGGGCCAGGACGCGCCGGTGCGGGGAGGGACGGTTGTCGTGGCAATCGTGTCGGATCCAGGTCATCTGAATCCCGCGATCACGACCAGCGGCGCTACCCACGCCGCGGCAGAGTTGCTTTACAACGGTCTGCTCGGGCGCGATGAGCGGGGTGACCCTATCCCGGAGCTGGCCGAGAGCTGGCAGGTCGAACAGGGTGGCACGATGTACCGGTTCCGGCTGCGTGATGGGGTGAAGTGGCACGACAGCACGCCTTTCACGGCGTCGGACGTCAAGTTCACCTTCGAGGAAGTCCTCCTCAAGTTTCATGCGCGGACGAGGGCCTCGATGGGAGCGCTACTCGCCGGCGTCGAGGCACCGGACGACCGGACCGTGATCTTTCGATTCAAGCAGCCCTACGCCCCGTTGTTGTACCAGCTCGACGCGACCGAGGCGCCGATCATCGCTCGACACGTCTACCAGGGGACCGACCCACAGACGAACCCGGCGAACAGCAATCCCATCGGGACGGGCCCCTTCAAGTTCGCCTCCTATACGAAGGGAACCGAGATACGCCTCGCCCGCAACCCGGCCTACTTCAAGCCGGGGCTGCCATACCTCGACGGGCTCGTGATGCGCATCATTCCCGACTTGTCGGTGCAGGTGCTGGCGCTCGAGAATGGCGAGGTCGACTTCCTGTGGGAGCTGCCGGCGCCTTTGCAGAGTCGGATCAAGGGTGATTCGCGATTCCAGACGGCCCGGACCGGATACCACCCCGGTGGATCGAACTGCATCATGACGATGAGCTTCAATCTCGAGCGACCGATCCTGAAAGAGCTCCGTGTTCGCCAGGCCGTGGCGCAGGCGCTCGATCGGCAGACGTTCCTGGTACAGATTCTCTTCGGTGACGGGAAGGCCGCGGCCGCACCCATCTCGAGCGAGATTCCTTGGGCTCACGCGGCTGGCCTCAACATGCCAAAACCCGACCGCGCCGAAGCCGAAAAGCTCCTCGATGGGGTGGGCTGGAAGAAGGAAGGTGATGGACCAAGGACGGCCAGGGGAGTATTCGGGGTTGCCGATGGGACCCGGCTTTCAATCGACTTTCTCCATTTCCCGACTTTCGCGAAGTACGGCGAGCTGGTCCGGCAGCAGCTGGGCGCGGCCGGCATCGGGGTGGTGCTGAGACCACTCGAGCCAGCTGTCTTCGCTCCGACGGTATTCAAGGATCGTAACTTCGATTCCAACGTCATCTCGTACTGCAATGGCCCGGACCCTGAGATCGGAGTTCGCCGGATGTACCATTCCTCACAGATCGGTCCGGCCCCGTTCACGAACGCGGCCGCCTACCGGAACCCTCGCGTCGATGCCCTGTTCGACGAGGCAAGCCGAACCGTGGAGCGAGACAAGCGCTCACGGCTCTACCGTCAGATCCAGGAGATCGTGGTCCAGGAGTTGCCCTACTACTGGCTGGTGGAAACCGTGAGTACGCGCGCCTGGGCGGCGCGCTGCTCGGGCTTCAAGGCATGGACAGGGCTCTTCGCCGAAGGGGCGTTTTGCCGACGGTGAGCGCGGCATGCCGTCTCGCTATCTGCTGAGGCGGCTCGCCCAGGTCCTGCCGACTGTGGTAGGACTTCTTGTGCTGAACTTCTGCATCATTCACCTGGCCCCCGGTGACCCGTCGATCGCGCTGGGCGGCGAGCACGGGGACGCGGCCTACTACACATTTCTCCGGGCTCGTTTCGGGCTCGATCGCCCACTGCCCGAACAGCTGCTGACCTACATCACGAATGTGCTCCGGGGCGACCTTGGAACGTCGTTCGTGCACGGGCGCTCCGTGGCCGCCGTGATCGCAGAGCGGCTGCCCGCCACACTCCTGCTCGTCTCAGCCGCGCTGGCGCTGTCAAGCGTGGCCGGCGTCGGGCTCGGGGCCTTGGCTGCCCGGCACGGCCGGCGTCCCGCGGACGTGACCATCAATGCCGTGGCGCTACTGGGCTACGCCATTCCATCGTTCTGGCTGGGACAGATGGTCTTGCTCGCGCTGGCGGTGGGGACCGGGCTGTTTCCCGTTCAGGGCATGACGGATGCCCGCGACCCGAAGACCGGCTTCGGCTACATGCTGGACGTGCTCCACCACCTGGCTCTGCCGGCCCTGGTCCTGGCGGCGAACGAGCTGGCCCTCACCACCCGACTGGTGCGGACCGGCCTGCTCGAGGCGTTGGGGACTGACTACGTGCGGGCCGCGCGGGCCAAGGGGCTTCCGGAAGGATTGATCATCCGGCACGCGCTGAGGAACGTCATGCTGCCGGTCATCACAATCATAGGAAGCCGGGCTGGCATGTTCCTCTCAGGCGCGGTGCTCGTTGAGGTGGTCTTCGCCTGGCCCGGGCTCGGGCGGCTGTTGCTCTCCTCGCTATTGGCACGCGACTACCCGATCCTGCTCGGCATGTTCTTGCTGATCTCCCTCACTGTGATCCTGGCAAATCTGATCACCGATCTCGCGTATGCCTGGCTCGATCCCCGCATTCGATATCAATAGTCGGTCGCCCGCAATTCTTGGGTCGCGGGTGTCGGCGAGCCGGGTCGGGCTGTTCCGTATCCTCCGGAGCGGCGCCGGCCGGGTCGGCATCGTGCTCACGTGTGGGC
>Ga0207646_10001883_pt1 | contig 25291 bp, 24 predicted proteins | sample KBSK5502metaG_FD_184343 | JGI IMG/M metagenome (GOLD analysis project Ga0207646, IMG submission 184343) | Corn, switchgrass and miscanthus rhizosphere microbial communities from Kellogg Biological Station, Michigan, USA - KBS K5-50-2 metaG... | ecosystem: Host-associated > Plants > Roots >...
GCGAGCGCCTGGACGTCGGATACGCCATCAGCGTCTTGCATCCGCTGGCGGCCCCCGACGTTGGCACGGCGCCCCAGCTCTGACGGCGACAATGCGTCGGGCGACGAAAGCGTTTGTCCGCCCCCCCGCCCCCCGCCCGCGCAAATGCTATAGTCCGGCCGAACGCTGCATCGACCGCATCACCTCGACGGAAGGAGATCCGATGATCCGCACGCTCGTCGCCACGCTGATCCTGCTCGTTGCCGCCGCCGCGCTCATCGCGCCGCCGGCGCCCGCTGCGGACGACGTCAAGATCGCGCTCGTCGCGCCGCTCTCGGGGCGCTGGGCGCGGCAGGGCCAGCTCAAGAAGATGGGCGCGGACATGGCGATCGACGAGATCAACAGCCAGGGCGGCATCAAGGCGCTCGGGGGCGCCAAGCTCGTGCTGCGTGAGGCGGACGCGGGCGACAGCGTCGAGAAGGCCGTCAGCGCCGCGCAGCGCGTGTTGACGCGCGAGAAGATCAGCGCGGGGATCGGCTCGTGGCTCTCGTCGTTCACGCTCGGGGTGACCGAAGTCGCCGAGCGGCTGCAGGTGCCGTGGCTCACGCTCTCGTACGCCGACAGCATCACCGAGCGCGGGTTCAAGTACACGTTCCAGACCTCACCGGTCTCCTCCGTGCAGGCGGAGCAGGCGCTGGACCTCGTCACCGATCTCGCCAAGAAGAACAACCGCCCCATCAAGAAAGCGGCGATCGTCGGCGACAACACGGCGGCCACCGTCTTCTTCTTCAAGCCGCTGCGCGAGAAGCTGCTGGCGGCCAAGGGCATCGAGCTGGTCGTCGACGAGGTGTGGACGCCGCCGCTGGCCGACGCGACTGCGATCGCCCAGAAGCTGCGCGCCACGCAACCGGACATCGTCTTCTACGGCGCGACGAACTTCCCCGATTCGATCCAGGTCCTGCAGAAAGTGAAAGAGTTCGGCGTGAAGTCGCCGATCCAGGGCGTCGGCGCGTGGCTGGTCACACCCGAGTACGTCAAGACGCTCGGCAAGGAGATGCTCGACAGCATCCAGACGGTGGTGGCGACGCACCCGATGAAGGGTCAGGAAGAATTCGTCAAGAAGTTCACGCAGCGCACCGGCGAGCCGTTCATGACGCAGGATCCGCTGTGCACCTACGGCCACGTGTGGCTGATCAAGGAAGCCATCGAGCAGGCGAAGTCGGCCGATCCGAAGGCGATTCGCGACGCGCTGGCGAAGATCGATCTGACGTCGGGGCCGGCCGCGAGCTCGTTCTATCCCAATCGCGTCAAGTTCGACGAGCGCGGCCGCCGCATCGGCGCCACGCCGCTGATCGTGCAGTGGCAGGGCGGGGAGCCGTTCACCGTCGTGCCGACCGCCGTCGCCACGCGGCCCGTCGCGTGGCACAAGTAGGGCGGACACCGGTCCGCCCCGGTGGTCGTCGCTGAGCTCCTCCAGTACGTCGCCACCGGCCTGCTCGTCGGAGGCGTCTATGCGCTGATGAGCATCGGCCTCGCCCTCATCTTCGGCGTCATGCGCGTCGTCAACTTCGCGCAGGGCGACTTCATGATGCTGGGCATGTACCTGACGTACTACTACGCGCTCTCCGGCATCGATCCCCTCCTCGGCGCGCTTGCCACGATTCCCCCGTTCTTCCTGCTCGGCTGGGTCGTGCACCGCGGTCTGCTCGCGCGCGTCACCGGCGGCGGCGATCCGCAGCGACAGATGGACGCGCAGCTCATCCTCACGCTCGGGCTCTCGCTGGTCATCACCAACGCCACGACGATGATCCTCACGCCGACGCCGCGCGGCATCCGTACGGCGTACGCGACGCAGGCGTTCGCGGTGGGGCCGATCTTGCTGAACCAGGCGCGCTCCTACGCCTTCGTGATGGCGCTGGTCCTGGCGGCGGCGGTCTACGTCTTCCTCACGCGCACGGACGACGGCCGGGCGCTGCGCGCCGCCGCCGACGATCCCGAGGCCGCCAGCTATCAGGGCATCGATGTGCGCGCGATGCACGGGCTGGCCTTCGGCACCGGCATCGCGCTCGTGGCCGCCGCCGGCGGGCTCCTGGCCACGTACTATCCGATCGAGCCGAGCGTGGCCGGCAACTTCATCGTGCTGATGTTCGTGGCCGTCGTGCTTGGCGGCCTCGGCAGCATCCCCGGCGCCTTCGTGGGCGGGCTCGTCATCGGCCTCGTGCAGTCGCTCACGCTGCTCGTGCTGCCGTTCCAGCTGCAGAACACGGGCGTGTTCATCGTCTTCCTGCTCGTCCTCTACCTGCGGCCGCAGGGCCTCTTCGGCCGCCGCGCCCGCACCGTCTGATGGCGTCGCGCGCGCGGGGCTGGCTGGCCATCGCGGCAATCGTCGGCGCCGGCCTCGTGCTCGCGTTCGTGGTGCAGGAGCGCTACCACCACCGCGTGCTGACGCTGGTGTTCCTGTGGGCCGCGATGGGACTGGCCTGGAACATCATCAGCGGCTACGCGGGGCAGATCTCGTTCGGCCATCAAGTCTTCTTCGGCATCGGCGCCTACGTCACCGTGCTGCTGGTCGTAAAGGCATCGCTGACGCCGTGGCTCGGCATGGCGATCGCCGTCGGCGTGGCAGCACTCGCCGCCGTTCTGATCGGTCTGCCGACGTTTCGCCTCGCCGGGATCTACTTCGGTCTCGCCACGCTCGCCTATCCGCTGATCTTTCGCATCGTGATGGACTGGCTCGGCTTCCAGGAGGTCGCGATTCCGATGAAGCGCGATGCTCCAGGTTGGTTCATGCAGTTCAGCGAGCCGCGCTCGTTCGATCTGCTGGCCCTCGGCGTGCTGGCGGCGACGCTCGTGCTCTCGCGCGCGATCGAGACCTCGCGGCTCGGCTACCGGCTGCGCGCCGTGAAGGAGAACGAGCAGGCGGCCGAGGCGATGGGTGTCGATTCCTTCCGCGCGAAGATGGCCGCCTACGTGCTGAGCGCGGCGCCGGCGGCGGTCGTCGGCGCCGTCTACATCCACGCGATCCTGTTCATCGTGACGCCGGACGCGGTCTTTGGGCTGCTCGTGATCTCCCAGACGCTGGTCGTGTCGCTCGTCGGCGGCATCGGCACGCTGTGGGGCCCGCTCATCGGCGCCGCGGTGATGGTGCCGGTCAGCGAGGTCCTCGACTCGACGGTGGGCGATCGCCTGCCCGGCGTCCAGGGCGTCGTGTACGGCGCGGCGCTGATGCTCATCATGCTGTACGCGCCGGAGGGCCTGTACTGGAGAATTCAGCAAGCGATCCGCTCGCGGGCCGGGCGCGGCGCCGCCAGCGCGCGGCCCGCGATCACGGCGCCCGTCGCGACCGCGGCGAGCGCGCCCATCGGCGCCGTGCTGCTCGAGGTCCGCGACGTGTCGAAGGCGTTCATCGGCCTGCAGGCGCTGTCCAAGGTCAGCTTCGACGTGCGCGAGCGCGAGATCTTGGGCGTGATCGGGCCCAACGGCGCCGGCAAGACGACGCTGTTCAACGTGCTCAACGGGTTTCTCGTTCCCGAGGGTGGCACCGTGCGATTGTGCGGCGAGACCGTGACGGGACTGCGGCCGAGCGCGCTCTGCCGGCGCGGCCTCGGCCGCACGTTCCAGGTCGTGCGGACCTTTCCACGCCTCTCGGTGCTCGAGAACGTGATGGTGGGCGCGTTCGTGCACGTACGCGCCGTGCGCCGCGCCCGCACGTCGGCGGCCGATGCGCTCGCGCAGGTCGGGATGGCCGATCGCGCCGACGCGGTGCCCGGCGGACTCACCACGCTCGAGCTGCGGCTCATGGAGCTGGCGCGCTGCCTGGCGACGTCGCCCAAGCTCGTGCTCCTCGACGAGCCGCTGGCCGGATTGTCGACCGATGGCGTCGACGTCATGATCGCGATGATTCGCCGCGTGCGCGCCGGCGGCATCACGGTCGTCATCATCGAGCACACGATGCAGGCGCTCCTCCGGCTCGCCGATCGCCTTGTCGTGCTCGATCAGGGTCGGCGACTGGCCGAGGGCGCGCCGGGCGACGTCACGCGCAATCCCGCCGTGATCGAGGCGTATCTCGGCAAGCGCTGGCTCGCGCGCATGAGCACGCCGGCGTGCTGACCGTCAGCGGGCTCGGCGTGACGTACGACGGCCTGCGCGCGCTCACCGACGTCTCGCTCGAGGTCGGCGCCGGCGAATTCGTCACGCTCGTCGGCCCCAACGGCGCCGGCAAGACCACGCTGCTCAAGGCGATCTCGGGCAGCGTGCCGGCCGCGGAGGGCCGCGTCGTCTACAACGGGCGCGACATCGGCCGGCTGCGGCCAAACGAGCGCGCGGCGCTCGGCATCGCGCACGTCCCGGAAGGCCGCCGCGTCTTCGCCACGCTCACCGTGCGCGAGAACCTCGAGCTGGGCTCGTATCGGCGCGACGCGCGCCGGCGACGGGCCGAAGGACTGCAGACGGTGCTCGCGCTCTTTCCGCTCTTGAAGGCGCGCGAGAGCCAGCTGGCGGGCTCGCTCTCGGGCGGCGAGCAGCAGATGCTGGCGCTCGGCCGCGGGCTCATGGCCCAGCCCGACCTGCTCTTGCTCGACGAGCCGTCGCAGGGCCTCGGCCCGCGCATCGTCGAGCAGATCTTCGAGACGATCGATCGCATCCGGCGCGAGCGTCGCCTGACCATCCTGCTCGTCGAGCAGCGCGTGGTCGAGGCGCTCGAGCTGTGCGACCGCGGCTACGTGCTGGAGACCGGTCGCGTCGTGCTCGCGGGCGGGCGCGATGCATTGCTGGCCGACGCGCGCGTGCAGCGCGCCTATCTCGGCGGCTGAGGAGTGGGGCGCAACGTCTGGGCGCTGACGCTCACCGTCTTCGTGGCCTTCGTCGGCTTCCAGTTCTTCTCGCCGTTCCTGCCGCTCTACGTCCACGAGCTGGGCGTGAACGATCCACGCAGCATCGCGCTGTGGTCCGGCGTGCTGGCGGCGGTGACGCCGGCGGTCTCCGGGCTGCTCGGCCCGCTCGTCGGCCGGCTGGCCGATCGCTTCGGCCGCAAGCTCATGCTCATCCGCTCGCTCGGCGGCTTCGTCGTGATCATCACGGCCATGGGGCTGGTGACGTCCGTCGAGCAGTTCCTCGCCGCGAGGATCATCCAGGGCTTTTTCGCCGGCTTCACGCCGATGGCCATGGCGCTGGCGAGCGTCTCGGCGCCGCCCGATCGCGTGCCGGCGGTGATCGCGATGCTGCAGTCGGCGCAGCTGCTCAGCAACGCCGTGGGCCCCGCCGCGGGCGGCTACGTGGCGTCACACTTCGGGATTCGCTACGCGTTCTTCGTGACGGCGGGGATGTGCGCGCTCGCGCTGATCGCCCTCATCGTGCTCTTCCGCGAAGTGGCGCCCGTCAGAACACCGGGGCACGAGGCCCCGCGCCTGCGCATGCGCGACGTCATGCGCGCGCCGAACTTTCGCGTCGTCGTCGCGCTGTTGCTCATCGCCCAGTTCCTCGACCGCGGGCTGGGGCTGTTGATTCCCCTGCACATCGCGCGGCTGCCCGGCGTGCTGGCCATCGCCGCGGTCTCGGGCACGATCATCTCCGTGGCCGCCGTGACGGCGACGGTCTCCAGCAACGCCGCCGCGCGGCTCACGCGCGGCATCCCCGCCGCGCAGCTCTTGATGCTGGCGCTCCTGGTCGGCGGCCCGCTCTGCGCGGCGATGGCGCTCGCGGGCAGCTGGCCCACGCTGCTCGTGCTCCGTGCCCTCGTCGGCCTCTGTCTCGGCGGCGCGATCACGCTCGCGTATACGCTGGGCGCCGAGCTCGTGCCGAGTGAGCATCGCGGCGCCGCGTTCGGCTGGCTGGCCTTCGGGCTGCAATTCGGAACGGCGGCGAGCCCGCTGGTCACGGGCGCGCTGGCCGCCGTCAGCCTGTCGGGCGCGTACGTCTTCTACGGTGTGCTGGCTTGGCTGGCGGCGGCGCTGCTCGCGTTCGGCGCGCGCGGACTGCGCAGGCCGAACGCGAGCGGGCTGGTCCCGGCTAGGCGCCGCTGGCCTTCAGTGCGGCCAGCACTTCGGAGGGTTCGAGCAGCATGGTGGGGTTCTCGAGAACCTTGACGTACTTCACCGTGCCGTCGCGGCCGATGATGAAGTACGCGCGCTTGGGGTACCGGAAGATCGGGCTGCTTTCATCCGTCACGAGCGCGCCGTACGCCGGCAGCATCTGGCGCCGGAAGTCGGACAGCTGCAGGTGCTTGATGTTGTTTTCTTTCTTCCACGCCGCGAGAGCCTGGTACGCATCGCCACTCACGCCCACGACCTGGGCGCCGGCGGCTTCGAACTGCGGCAGCGCCGCGTCGAAGCCCGCCACTTCCTTCGTTCAGGTACTGGTGAACGCGGCGACGAACGTGTAGAGGACCACCGGCCCCTTCGCCGTCAGGTCGCCGAGCTTGACGGGCTTGCCGTCGGGACCATTGAGCGTGAAGTCGGGCGCCTTGTCGCCGACGTTCAGCGCGTGCACCGGCCCGGCCAGCACCAGACCGAGCACGGCCGCCACAACCAATCCGATCACGGTTCGCATTGGGTGCCTCCTTGACAGCGGGTTGTGAGCATCGATCAGCGTGCCGGGCGAACGCCCGCCGCGGCCAGCCTCGGGAATACAACATCTCTGAACGCGGCGAGTTCCGCCTCCGGCAGCCCGAACGTCAGCAGCGGCATCACGTAGAGGTTCTGCACGCCGAGCTTGGTCATCTCGACGATGCGCGCGGCGCAGTCGGCGGGGGTGCCGACGAGCCCCATCGCGTCGCAGAGGTGCGCGACGACATCGTCGGGGACGAACGACGTCGCGGCGATGGCCGCCTCCCAGTCGTGCGCGTGCGAGAGATCGGGATAGATCTTCCAGACGGCGTCGGGGATCTCGAGCTTGGGCAGCCTCAGCCCGGCGGGCTCCACCCAGTGACCGCCCCAGCGCAGCACGCCCCAGTGCACGGCCGTCGGCCGCGCGAGCCGTCGCGCCTCGGCGGTCGTCGCCGCCGTACCGACGCGGACGGCCCAGATGACCTCGAGGTCCTCGAGCCGTCGACCCGAGCGCTTGGCGCCCTGCTCGAGATGCTCGAGCGCCCGGTCGACGATGCCGCGATTGAACCCGACGAGCAGCAGCGCGCCGTCGGCGATTTCTCCCGCTAGCTCGATCGCCTTTGGACCCGAGGCGGCCATGACGATGGGGATGCGCCGCTTCGACGCGTAGCCGAGCCGTCCGGGCGTGCCCGCGAAATCCACCGACTCGCCGGCGAGCAGCGCGCGCACGGCGCCGATACAGGCGCGCATCTCGGCCAGTGTCGCGGGTTTGCGGCCGATCGTGCTCGCCGAGGTGTACCCGGTGCCGATGACGAACTTCACGCGACCAGGCGCAAGCTCCTCGACGGTCTGGATCGCGCTCGCCAACACCGAGGCGTGGCGTGTGAACGGATTCGTCACGGCGGGAAACAGCGTGAGCCTGGACGTGCTCGTCGCCGCCTGGCCGAGCACCACGAACGTGTCGCGCGAGAGCATCTGGCTGTCGAGGATTCCCGCGCCGTCGAAGCCCGCCGCCTCGATCGATCGGAGCAGGCGCATGAGATCGGGCATCGGCGCGGTGCCGGGAACGCGCAGATGGACTCGGACGGGTTCGGTCATCGCGCGCCATGGTATACCCATACGCCATGACAGCCATGCGCTTCGGGACCTTCTACTTCTTCCAGGCGGTGCCGTGGCTCAGCCACGACGAGGTCGTGCACCGCGAGCTCGAGCAAATGGAGTGGACCGAGGAGCTCGGCTTCGACCAGATCTGGCTGACCGAGCATCACTTCATCGACTACGGCCTCGCGGTGGATCCGGGGACGCTCGCCGCCGTGGCCGCCTCGCGCACACGACGCGTGCGCATCGGGCTGGCGGCGGCGATCCTGCCGTTTCACCATCCGCTGCGGCTGGCCGAGCAGACCGCCCTCGTCGACATCGTCTCGCGCGGGCGGCTGGAGGTTGGCTTCGGGCGCGGCAATCGCCCGGCGGAGTTTCGCGGCTACAACGTGCCCCAGCAGGAAAACCGCGACCGCTTCGAGGAGGCGGTGGAGATCATCACGCAGGCGTGGACGCAAACCGAGCCGTTTTCCTACGAGGGCCGCTTCTTCACCGTGCGCGACACGCGTGTGATGCCCAAGCCGTACCAGAAGCCGCACCCGCCCGTGTACCAGGTGTGCGGCAGCAAGGAGAGCATCGAGGGCACCGCCGCGCGCGGCTGGCCGATGCTGAATTCCGTGCTGCGTGGCAACGCCGAGCAGCAGCTGGCGACCAACCGCGAGGCCTACGTCACGGCCGCGCGGAAGGCGGGCCGCTCGGAAGACGACATCGCGGAACTGCTGAAGCGTTGGGGGGTGTCGCGCCAGATCTACGTGGCGCCGACGGACGCACAGGCGCTCGCCGAGTCGAAGGACGCCGAGCTCTGGTACCAGGAATCGTTCCGTCGCTTCGTGATTCCCGAGCGTATCGAAGAGGCGCATCCGAGCCTGCAGCCGCACTTCCGCCAGCTCGCGGAACGGCTGGCCAAGATCAACTGGGACGACCTGGTGCGCGAGACCGTCGCCTTCGGCTCACCCGACACGGTGGCGCGAAAGATCGAGGCGATGCGCGCGGCCGGCGTCGGCCACGTGCTCTGCTGGATGAACTTCGGCGGCTTACCGCAAGACAAGATCCGCCGCTCGATGGAGCTGTTCGCGCGCGAGGTGATGCCGCACTTCCGCGATTGAGTTTGATTGGGGCCGCTCCTCCCATTTGAAAAACTTACACGCGCCAGGAACAACTTACACGAGCTCGGCTCGGTCGAAGCTTCAGCCGCCATCGACAGATAAAGACTGAACCCAGTGATTTCCCTCGGCATTCCGTCGTATTCCCTGTCCTTTGGCACGGGGTCTGCTGACCACGGTGTCCGGCCCGACAGGAGGACCCATGAGACACAGGATTGCGATCGCTCTCGTCGTCGCGCTGCTCGGATCGCCGACGGCGGCCCGTGCGGATGACGGCGGCCAGCGGGTTGCGTATGGCGCCGGCAGCGCCTTCGGCACGCTCGTGTACGCACCGGTGAAGGCGAGCTTCTGCATCCTCGGCGCGATCGGGAGCGGGTTCACGTACATGGTGGATTCGCAGACCGCCGGCAAGGTCGCGCGTAGCTCCTGCGGCGGCACATGGGTGATCACGCCGAGCGCCGTCGCCGGCAAAGAGTCCGTCCACTTCGTCGGCAACACGGCATCCGACGGCGGCAGAAGTCACGCGGCCGCGTCGCAGGCTCAGAAATAGATGAAGTAGGTGTCAGCGGTTGGTGCACTGCGCGTCGCGCGCACGAGGTGATGCGGCACTTCCGGGACTAGACGTCGGTTCGCCGGCGCCTCAGCACGAGCCATCCCGTCCCGACTCCGGAGAGGAGCAGCACAGCCGTGGCCGGTTCCGGGACGGTGATCACGCCGAACAGGCCGTGCATCTCGTCTTGCGGGCCCGCCGAGAAGTAAATCGAGCTCGAAGTGCCGCCATTGCCGTCGTTCCCGGGGATGAGCGCCCAGAGCCCATCGATGTCTAGAGGATGGCCGTCGCCTCCCTGGAGTTGGCCGATGAATCCCGGAGTTGCCTGATTCGGAGAGAAGACGTTGATTGTCCCGTCGCCGAAATTGCCGACCAGCAGGTCGCCCGCGAACTGACCGAACGACGCGGGAGCGATGGCCAGTCCCCACGGCGAGTTGAGCATGCCTTGGCTCGCAATCCGGCCCAGGAAGCTCCCATTCGTGTCGAAAGCGCTCACGAAGCCGCGGCCCGCCCCCGGCGCGTCGTCGTGCTTGGCCGCGTCTTGCAAGGCATAGGCGACATAGACCTTCCCGCCCAGCAGCTGGACGTTGAAGGGCGCATAGCCCGACGGGAGGGTCGGATCGGTGAACTTTCCGGCCAGATCCGGCGCCCCCGCGTTTCCCTTGAGCACGTCGATCGTGCCGGCCCTGAAGTTGGCAGAGAGGAGGTAGGTATTACTGCCCACCGTCAACAGGGTCGTCCCCTTGTACACGTTGGCGTCGGAGGCGAGCTGGAGGGTCTCAGCGGTGGTCCCAAGCGCTGCCCGCCAACCAGAGATCGTGCCGTCTTCGCTGACGAAGAGGAAGAGGTCCCCGCCGAACGCACCTGAGGCATTGGAGGAGTTGAACACCTGGCCGGTCGGGGTCCCCGTGGCTGCGGGCGGAATCGTGACTGTGAGCCCCTGCTTGGTCGTGGCGTTGGTGGCCGGGTTCACACTGTAGAGGACCGCCACTCCCCCGCCGTTGGACGAAACCCAGAAGGGACTGGCACCGGAATGAGACACCCCCCAGGCGTTTTTCAGGCTCGGATCGGTGATCTGGGCGGGATTCGCCGTCTGGTCGTCGGTGACCAGGTTGGTCACGTCGAATGACTCGGCGCCTGCCGGGGCGCCAGGACCGAGCAGGAGCGTGAAGAGCAGAGCGGCCAGAACGATCCGGAGGAGCCCAGTAAGAATTGACATGCCTGAATCTCCTGTCTTCCTCGGACGGGACGACCACTTCGCTTTTTCTGACTCGGGAGACTACTCCGCGAGCCACACGGTGTCGAGTTGTTGATTGAGGAAGTGGCTCGGCGTGATCGTCCAGCCGCGCACCTTGGCGCTGTGCGGGATGATCCGGTGATTTTGCAATGTCCAGAAGTAGTGCGCTTCCTCGTCGAGCAGCCGTTTCTCGAACGCGCGCAGGTAGCGCTTGCGCTCTTCCGGATCGAGCGCGCGCGCCTGCTTGACAAAGAGCTCGTCCAGCACCGGATCCTTGTAGCGCCCGAAGTTGCGGTCGGAGACGCCGACGGACTGGAACTTGTCGATGTCGAGATCCGGCTCGACGACGAAGCTGCACTGAAAGTCCATCGCGACGTCGAAGTCCCCGCGCTGCAGCATCGGATGATAGGCGGACGCCTCGATCGTCTCCTGGCGCACGTTCAACCCGATCTGTCGCCACTGGTCGATGAGCCAGATGCCGAGCGGCTCGTACGGCTGCGGGATGCCGCGGTTCTTGAACGTGAACGAAAAGCCGTCGGGCACGCCGGCCTCGCGCAGGAGCCGGCGCGCCTCCGCGCGGCTGGCCTTGATGTCGCGCCAGTACCCCGCGAGCTTCTCCAGCTCCGACGGCGGTGTCGCCCACGGCGTGCCCGGCACCTGGATGCCCGCGACGTCCTTGACGACCGCGATGCGCGAGAGGTTCTTGGCGCCCTCATAGCGATCCAGCGCCAGCGTCAGCGCGCGGCGCGCGCGCTTGTCGCCCCACGGCTTGCGCTCATGATTCATCGCCACCAGCATCGAGCAGTCCCACGGACTCTCCTGCACGGTGATCTTGGAGCCGAGCGCGGTCACCAGCGTGTCGCGCTCGGAGGGGCTGAAGCTGCGGAACTGGATGTGCGCGCGCTCGCCGCGAATGGCCGCCACCTGCGCCGACGAGGAGCTGATGAAGAGCGCGCGGAAGCCGTCGAGGTACGGCTTGCCGCGATCCCAGTAATTCGGATTCTTCTTGCCGATCCAGTGCGAGCCCTTCACGTGCTCGACGAAGACGAAGGGACCGGTGCCCATCACGTTCTTTTCGTACCAGCGGATGTCCTTGGCCAGGATGTCCGCCTTGTAGATCCAGCCATAGGGCGAAGCCAGCGTCGTCAGGAACGACGCCTCCGGCCACTTCAGCCTGAAGCGGATCGTGGAGGCGTCCGGCGCCTCCACCGTCTCGACAGCGCGGTATTGGCCCTTGCGATACGACGACGTCTCGGGCGGCGGAAAGACGATCTTGTCGTAGCTGGCCTTGACGTCGCGCGAGGTCATCACGCTGCCGTCGTGGAAGCGCACGCCCTGCCGCAGTCGCAGCGTGTAGACGAGTCCGTCGGGCGAGCTCGTCCACGACTCCGCGAGGTCTGGCACCACCTTCGTGCCCGTCCGGTCCATCGGGTCGAAGCGCAGCAGCGTGTTGTAGTGCGGGGCCAGCGGATGAACGACGCCGAAGGTGCCCTCCTTGTGGCCGTCATAGGACGGCGGCTCGGACGGCACCAGGAAGATCAGCTCGCCGCCGGAGCGCGGCTTGTCCTGGGCGAACGCGGGCGACATCAACACGAGACCGACGAGCAAGGCGGCCATCACGGCCGCGAGAACTCTTGTCTTCATGGCTCCAACCATACCGTGTCGAGCTGCTGGTTCAGGAAGTGGGACGGCGTGATCGTCCAGCCGCGGACCTTGGCGTTGTGGGCCACGATCCGATGCCATTGGAGGGTGTAGAAGTAGTGCACCTCCTCGTCGAGCAGGCGCTTCTCGAAGGCGCGCAGATAACGCTTGCGCTCCTCCGGATCGACCGCGCGGGCCTGCTTGAGGTAGAGGTCGTCGAGAACCTGGTCCTTGTAGCGGCTGTAATTATTGTCGGAGATCCCGACCGACTGGAACTTCTGAATGTCGGTATCGGGCTCGACGATGAAGCCACATTGCGCGTCGCTGGCCACGTCGAAGTCGCCACGCCGAAGCACGGAGACGTGCGCCGACGCCTCGACGGTCTCCATCCGGACGCTGAGCCCGATCTGGCGCCACTGGTCGATGAGCCAGATCGCGATCGGCTCGTAGGGCTGGGGAATGCCGCGATTCTTGAAGGTGAACGCGAAGCCGTCGGCGATGCCGGCCTCGCGCAGCAACCGGCGGGCCTCGGCGCGGTTGGCCTTGATGTCGCGCCCGTAGCCCGCGAGCTTTTCCAGCTCGTGCGGTGGCGTGGCCCACGGGGTGCCCGGCACCTGGATGCCGCCGACTTCCTTCACGACGGTGATGCGCGAGAGATTTCTCGACGCCTCGTACCGGTCCAGCGCGAGCGTCAGAGCGCGCCGCACGCGCTTGTCGTCGAAGGGCTTGTGCTCGTGGTTCATCGTCACCAGCTGGACGCAATCCCAGGGGCTCTCCTGCACGGTGATCCGGGATCCCAGCGACCCAACGAGCGCGTCGCGCTCTGCCGGGCCGAAGCCACGGAACTGGATGTGCGCGCGCTCACCGCGAATCGCCGCCACCTGCGCCGACGAGGAGGAGATGAAGAGCGCGCGGTAGCCGTCCAGATAGGGCTTGCCGCGGTCCCAGTAATCCGGATTGCGCTTGCCCACCCAGTGCGAGCCCTTGACGTGCTCCACGAACTTGAACGGACCGGTGCCCATCACGTTCGTCTCGTACCACCGCGCGTCCCTGGCCAGAATGTCGGCCTTGTAGATCCAGTTGTAGGGCGAGGCGAGCTTGATGAGGAACGAGGACTCGGGCCACTTGAGCTGAAAACGCACGGTGAGCGGGTCCGGCGCCTCGACGGCCTCGATCGTCTGGTAGGCGCCCTTGCGCATCGAGATGACGCCGAGTGGAGGAGAGACGATCCTGTCGTAGCTGGCCTTGACGTCGCGCGAGGTCAGCACGCTCCCGTCGTGGAAGCGCACGCCCGCCCGCAGTCGCAGCGTGTATGTCAGCCCGTCGGGCGAGGTCGTCCACGACTCCGCGAGGTCCGGAACCGGCCTCGTGCCCGTGCGATCGGTGGGATCGATGCGCAGCAGCGTGTTGTAATGCGGCGCCAGCGGATGCACGACGCCGAACGTCCCTTCGCGGTGGCCGTCGTACGACGGAGGCTCGGACGGGACCAGGAAGATCAGCTCGCCGCCCGCGCGCGGCCTGTCCTGCGCCCACGCGGACGACAGGAGCGTCAGCACGACCACCGCCGCCGCGGCCAGCCGGGTACGCAGCGCTTACTCCGCCAGCCAGATCGTGTCGAGCTGGCCGTTCAGGAAATGGCTCGGCGTGATCGTGAAGCCGCGCACGCGGGCGTGGTGCGGCACGATCCGGTGCCACCAGAGCGTCGGAATGACGTGCGCCTGTTCGTCGAGCAGGCGCTTCTCGAACTCCCGCACCAGTCGACGCCGCTCGTCGACGTCGCGCGCGCGGGCCTGGCGATCGTAGAGCGCGTCGAGCGCGCGGTCGGTGTAGCGCCCGTAGCTGGCGTCGGTACGGTCGGCGGACAGGAACTTGTAGAGATCGAGGTCGGGCTCGACGATGTAGCCGCACTGCCCGTCCATGCTGACCTCGAAGTCGCCGGTGCGCAGCGCCTGGAACCAGGCGGCTGTCTCCAGTACGCGCACGGTGGCGTTGAGGCCGATCTTCTTCCACTGGTCCACGAGCCAGATGGCGAGCGGCTCGAAGGGCTCGGGCAGGTTACGGTTGTTGAACACGAACGAGAACCCGTCGGGCACGTTGGCCTCGCGCAGCAGCCGCCGCGCCTCGGCGCGAGCGGCCTCGACGTCGCGGCCATAGCCGGCGAGCCGGGTGAGCTCCGGCTCGGTGGCGGCGTACGTCGTGCCAGGCACCTGGACGCCGCCGACCTCCTTCACGATGGTGATCCTTGACAGCGCCTTGCTGCCGTTCCAGCGATCGACAGCCAGCGTCAGCGCACGGCGCACGCGCGCATCGTCCCACGGCTTCTTCTCGTGGTGCGGCACGACCCAGAGCGCGCAGTCCCACGCGCTCTCCTTGACGGTGATCTTCGAGCCGAGCGCGCTCACCAGCGCGTCGCGGGCCGCGGGGTTGAACGCGCGAAACTCGATCAGCGCTCGTTCGCCGCGCACGGCCGCGATGCGCGCCGCGGTGTTCGGAATGAAGATCGCGCGGTAGCCGTCGAGATACGGCCGGCCGCGGTCCCAGTAGTCGGCGAACTTCTTGCCGACCCAGTGCGACCCCTTCACGTGCTCGACGAACGTGAACGGCCCGGAGCCGAGAATGTTCTTCTCGTACCAGTGCGGATCCTTGGCGAGGATGTCGGCCTTGTAGATCCAGTTCCATGGCGAAGCCAGACCCGAGAGGAAGCCGGCCGACGAGTGCTTGAGCCGAAAGATCACGGTGTCCGCGTCGGGCGCCTCGAGCGCCTCCACCACGGCGTACTGTCCCTTGCGCGGGCTCGTCAGACCCGGCGGCGGCGTGATGATCTTGTCGTAGGACGCCTTGACGTCGCGCGATGTGAGCGCCGAGCCGTCGTGGAACTTCACGCCGCGGCGGATCTTGAACGTGTAGGTCAGGCCGTCCTTCGACACGGTCCAGCTCTCGGCCAGGTCGCCGATGATCTTCGTTCCCGTGGTGTCCGTCGGATCGACGCGCAGCAGCGTGCTGTAGTGCGGCGCCGCAGGATGGATGAGGCCAAACGTCTCCTCGCGGTGCGCATCGTACGACGGACTCTCCGAGCCGACGACATACACCAACTCGCCACCCGGGCGGGGCACTTGCGCGTGTGTCGGCGCGGCGAGCAGGAGCAGCAACGCGAGGGTCGTGACGAGACGTGGACACATGCTCGGTCCTCCTCGTCGGACAAGTGGGGCATTATACCGGCATGACGCCAACTATCGTGCAGGGCCCGATTCCACCGACCGCCGCCAACGTCACCTGGCCCAACGTGCTGCACACGCGCGTCGCCGACGTGATCGCGCAGATGAAGGCGCCGCCGTGGTCCCGGCGCATCATCGTCGACGAGCGGCAGCTGGTCACGCTCATCGCGAGCCCGCCCGGCGGCGGCAATCGCCCGCACTGGCACAGCGACTTCGACGAGTGGTGGGTCGTGCTCGCCGGCGTGCTCGAGTGGGAGCTGACGGGCGGAACGATCGTGCGCGCCAACAAGGACGACATCGTGTGGGTGCCGCGCGGGACCGTGCACCACATCAAGAACGTCGGCACCGAGCTCTCGCTGCGGCTGGCCGTGGCGATGCCGCCCGCCATGCACTACTTCCACCCGTGCGAGCAGTGCGGGTTCACGGACGACGGCCCGCGCCAGTGGACGGCGTGAACGTCGACCTGCCGTACGGCAACGGCACGCTCGCGGTCACGCTGCCCGCCGGCACCCGGCGCGTGTCGGTCGAGCCCGCGGGCGCGCTGCCGCCGCTCGACGACCTCGACGCGGCCGTGCGCCAGGCGCTGGCGGTGCCGCTCGGACTGCCGCGCATCCGCGACCTCGTCAAGCCGGACGCGCGCGTCACCATCGCCTTCGACGACCACACCACCGGCTCCTTCGGGCCGATCCGGCCGGTGGCCATCCGCGCCGTGCTCGACGAGCTGCACGCAGCCGGCGTGTCACGCTCGCAGGTGCGCCTGGTGTGCGCGAACGCGCTGCACCGCATGTGCCGGCCGGCGGAGCTCGAGCGTCTGCTCGATCCGGCGCTGGTCTCGGAGTTCGGCGCGCGTCTGTCGTGCCACGATGCGGAGGATCCGGAGCAAATCGCCGATCTCGGCGCGACGGCCGAGCACGGCTATCCCGTCGACGTCAGTCGCTTCGTCACCGACGCCGATCTCACCGTGTACGTGAATACCAACTACATCCGCGGCTTCACCGGTGGATGGAAGTCAGTCTGCGTCGGGCTGTCGACGTGGCGATCGATCCGCGTCACGCACGACCCCGACGGCATGTCGATGTCGCTGCAGCGCAACCGGATGCACGCGGTGCTCGACGAGATGGGCCACCATCTGGAGGCGCGCCTCGGCCGGCGGATCTTCAAGATCGACACGCTGCTCGCCGATCCGTTTCGCGCGGCGCGTGTGTTCGCGGGCGGCGTGGACGAAACGCGTCGCGCCGCGCTCGAAATCGAAGGACAGCGCTTTCCGTCGCGGCGGGCGGCGGCGCCCGAGCCCGTCGACATTCTCGTCTACGGCGTGCCGGACTCCAGTCCGTATGCGATCTGGGCATCGCTGAATCCGATTCTCACGCTCATCTCGATGGGCCTCGGATATCTGGGCGGCATGATCGACGCGGCGGGGACGCCGGGCTGCACCGTCGTGATGGCGGCCGCCGTCCGCGAGACGTGGGACCGCGTGCATCATCCCTCGTATCCGGACGTCTGGGAGCGGGTGCTCCCGCAGACCCGCGACCCGTACGAGATCAACGCGCGTTTCGAACACGAGTTCGCGCGCCACGCGGCGCACATCGACGCCTATCGCCATCGCTTCGCCTTCCACCCGATCCACGGCATCCTGGCAACGCATCCGCTCAAGCGGCTGCGGAAGGTCGGCCGCGTCATCGTGGCCGGGGCGCGCGATGCGCACGTACCGCGCCATCTGGGCTGGGAGGTGGCGGCGAACGTGGAGGAGGCGGTCGCGCGGGCGCGGGCGATTCACGGACCCGGCGCGACGATCGGCGTCGTCGAGCAGCCCGGGATGCCAGGCAATCCGGATCGCGAAACGCGCGAGGAGGCATCGCGATGCTGACCGGGAAGACGGCGATCGTGACGGGCGGCGCGCGCGGTATCGGCGCCGGCATCGCGCGCGTGCTCGCCTCGCAGGGCGCGCGTGTGGCCATCTTCGATCTCGACGGCGCTGAGGCCGAGAAGACGGCGGCGGCGCTTCCCTCGCCGGGCATGGCGCTGGCCTGTGACGTGGCCGTCGAGGCCGATACCGCGAAGGCGGTGCGCGCGGTGGTCGACAGGTTCGGCGGGCTCGACATCGTGGTCAACAACGCCGGCGTGGGCCGCGGGCCGAGCGATCCAGGCGTTCCACGGAGCGCGCCGGGTGGTCTCGGCAGCGCCGCGCTGTCGGCGGCGCAATGGGACGACTACCTGTCGCAGAATCTCAAGACGACGTTCGTCACGACCTGCGCGGCGTTCACGCATCTGAACGCGCGCGGCGGCGGCGCGATCATCAACATCGCCTCGATCGCGGGCCTCGTCGCTTCCCCGCGGCTTCCCGCCTACGCGGCGGCCAAGGCCGGCGTCATCTCGCTCACGAAGACCCTCGCCCTCGAATACGCGCCCCACGACATTCGTGTGAACGCGATCTGTCCCGGCTTTCTGTGGACGCGCGCCTGGAGGGGCTGGCCGGCGCGCTCAAGCTCAGCGTGCCGGAGTACGCGGCGCTCGATCCTCGCGGCGTCTTCCTCGAAGTCGTCAAGCGCGGCGTTCCGCTCGGCCGCGAGCAGACGCCGGAAGACATCGGTCAGCTCACGGCCTTCCTCGCCAGCGATGCCGCGCGGAACATCACCGGCCAGTGGATCGCCGTGGACGGCGGCATCACGCTGCGGCAGGCGACGATTTAGACGCCGAGGTAGTACTTCTTCACCAGCTCGTTCTCGCGCAGCTCCTGCGTGCTGCGGCCCTCGAACTCGATCTTGCCGTGCACGATGATGTAGCCGCGGTCGGCGATCTTGGTGGCCTGGTTGAAGTTCTGCTCGGCCATGAGCACGGTGAGCTGCCGGCGCTCCTTGAGCTCGCGGATCTTCGCGATCACGCGGCTCACGAGAATCGGCGCGAGGCCCACCGAGGGCTCGTCGATCAACAAGATCCGCGGCGATGACATGAGCGCGCGCGCCACCGCGAGCATCTGCTGCTCGCCGCCGCTCATGCTGCCGGCGAGCTGCGCGCGGCGGCCGCGTAGCACGGGGAATGCCTCGTAGGCGAACTCCAGATTGCGCTGGATGTCGGGGCGCGCCGCGCGGCGATAGGCGCCGAGCAGCAGGTTTTCCTCCACGCTGAGCTTGGGAAAGAGCCGCCGGCCCTCCGGCACCAGCGCGATGCCGAGGCCGACGATTTCCTCCGTGGAGCGGCGCGTGAGATCGACGCGCGTGCCATCGGTCTCGAGCACGACCTCCCCGGCTTCGGGCCTGACCATCCCCATGATGCACTTGATCAGCGTGCTCTTGCCGTTGCCGTTGGTGCCGAGCAGCGCGACCGTCTCGCCCTCACGCACCTCGATGGACACGCCGTGCAGCACGCGCACGGCGCCGTAGCCTGCGTCGACGTTGCGCACGACGAGCCTACTCGCCAAGGTAGGCCCTCTCCACGGCGGCATTGCGCACGATCTCGTCGGGCGTGCCCTCGGCGATCCGCTCGCCCGCGTCGAGCACGACGATACGCTCGGAGAAGCGCATCACCGCGCGCATGATGTGCTCGATCATGATGATCGTGATCCCCTCGGCGTTGAGCCGGAAGAGGATGGCCAGGATGTCGTCCACCTCGGCGCTGGACAGTCCCGCCATCGCCTCGTCGGAGATCAGGAGCTTCGGCCGCGCCGCCATCGCCCGCGCCAGCTCGAGCTTGCGCATCTCGATCTGCGTGAGCCCGGCCGGCCGCAGATGCGCCTTGCCGGCCAGCCCGATGGCCTCGAGGATCTGCATGGCGTCGGCGCCGTCGGCGCCGCGCCCGTGGGCGGCGTTCTCCAGCGGGATGCCGAGATTGTCGAGCACGCTCATGCTGGTGAACGGCTTGGGGATCTGAAAGCTGCGCACGATGCCGAGCCGCGTGCGCCGGTGCGCGGGCATCGCCGTGATGTCCCGCCCCTCGAAGGCGATGCGGCCGCCGTCCACCGGCAGCGAGCCGGATACACAATTGATCAGCGTCGTCTTGCCCGAGCCGTTCGGGCCGATGAGCCCGAACCGCTCGCCGGGCTTCACCGCGATGCTCACCTGGTTGAGCGCCAGGAATCCCCCGAAGCGCTTGGTGAGACCGTTGATCTCGAGGAGCGCGCCGGCCATCGTCAGCGCGTCCGCAGTCGCCGCACGAGGCCAAGGATGCCCTCGGGCGCCAGGACGACGAACGCGACCAGCACGACGCCGACGATCAACAGATTGAGCTCGGAGGAAATGGTCACGGTGGCAAGCTGCTGCGTCGTGCCCAGCAGCACGGCGCCGATCACCGGCCCCACCCAGCTCGTCGTCCCGCCGATCATCGGCATGGCGAGCGCGTTCACCGCGTAGTCCAGCGCGAAGGCGGAGTTGGGCTCGACGAACGTCACGTAGTAGGGAAACGGCGCGCCGGCCACACCGAGCAGGAAGCCGCTGATCGTGGTGGCGAACAGCTTGAGCCGCAGCGTCGGCACGCCCATGCACTCGGCGGCTTCCTCGTTGTCGCGCAGCGCGGCGAGGCCACGGCCGATCCAGGAGCGCTCGATGAAGCGCGCCACGAGGACGGCGATGACTGCGAGGCCGACCATCACCGTGAACAGGAACACGACGTAATTGCCGAACGGCGGGCCGCTCGGGCGGATCACGCTGATCCCGCGCGAGCCGCCGACGTACTCCCAGTTGATGATCATCGTCTGCAGCACGACCGACAGCGCCAGCGTCGCGATCGAAAAGAACGTCCCGCGCAGCCGCAGCGTGAGGTAGCCGATGCCGAGTCCGAGCAGCGCGGACACGAGACCGCCTGCGACGATGAGCACCGGCAACGGTGCCTTCATCGACTGGATGAGAAAGACCGCGGTGTACGCGCCGAGCGCGAAGAACGCCGGGGTGCCGAAGTTCACGTAGCCGCCGTAGCCGCCGAGGATGTTCCAGGCGGTGGCGATGACGACGTATTGAAGAATGACGTAGCCGGCGAAGTAGATGTACGGGTTCACGCGCAGCATGGCCAGCGCGACGCCGGCCACCACGACGATCACGCCGACCGCCAGCGTCGGAAGCGTGCGTGCCATCTAGCGGCCGAACAGTCCCGCGGGACGAACGGCGAGCGCGGCCAGCAGAATGCCGAACGACACGGCCAGCGACCACGACGGGCCGAAGAACGTCGCCATCAGGCTCTCGACGACACCGAGAATCACGGCCGCCACCAGCGTGCCACCGATGCTCCCCATGCCGCCGAGCACGGTGATCGCGAACATCCGGCCGATGTAGTCGCGATCGGTGGACGGGATCACCGGCGCGATCGTGATGAGCAGCGCCCCGGCCAGGCTCGCCGCCGCGATGCCGATGCCGAAGGCGATGGTCTTGATCTGCACGGGATTGGCGCCCATGAGCCGGAGCGCGGCCTGATCCTGCGAGACGGCCATGATGGCGCGCCCGTAGAACGTCCGGCCGAGAAAGAGATAGAGCGCCAGGGTCATGGCCACGCCGACGATGCACGGCACCAGATAGCGGAACGAGACGCCGACGCCGCCGAGCTCGAACGACTTGCCGATGTAGCCCGCCTGCACCAGCCGATAGTCGACGCCGAACTTGAGGCTGAGGCTGACCTCCATGATGAACAGGATGCCGAAGAAGAACACGAGCCCGCGCAGCGACTCCTCGCCGCGCCGCTCGAAGCTGCTGTAGTAGACGCGATAGACGATGGCGCCGAGGACGTAGAACACCGGCGTGAAGAGGATGCCGGTGAGAATCGGGTCGAGTCCGTACGCTGAGTTCATGACATATGCCGCATACGCGCCGAGGATCACGAACGCGGGCTGGGCGATGTTGGCGATGTCGAGCAGACCGAAGATCAGCCCGATGCCGAGGCTGACGGCGGCGTAGAAGCCGCCGAGCAGCACGCCGGCGACCACGGCGTTCGCCAGCAGGTCCCAGGAGAACACGGGCCGCGGACTACTTCAGCGCGGCCGCGTACGGATAGATGAGGCTCCCCGACTTGAACTCATCGGGATAGAGCACGACCTTCTTGCCCGGGCCGCGGAACTGATCGATGCCGGTGCCCTGGATCTTCTGGTACTGCACCATCAGGGTCCGGCCCCGGGCCCACTCGCCGTTCTTGCCGAACTTCACCTTGCCCACGATGGTGTTGAACTCGTTCGCGCGGATGTAGTCGGCGATCTTCTGCTGATCGAGTCCCTTCGTCGCCTCGACGGCCTGGCCGAGCACCTGCACGAGCGCGTACGAGTACGGCGGCAGGTAGTAGCCGAGCGGGTCGACGCCGGCCTTCTCTGCGCGCGCCTGGTATTCCTTGAGGAATTCCTTGACGCCCCCAATCGCGAGGAACGGCGGCTCCGGCGCCCAGAAGTCGTAGTTCACGACGCCGTTCAGCATCGGGCCCATGCTCGTCATCACCGTCGTGAACATCAAGCCGACCATGCCGCCGCCGAAGATCTTGGGCTGCAGGCCCACCTCGTGTGCCGCGCGGAGCATGCCGACCGAATCCGGCGGATAGGAGGCCACGAACACGATGTCGGGATTGGTGGCCTTGATCGCGCGCACGATCGGCGTGTAGTCGACGGTGCTCGGCGGGTAGGTCTTGTCGTACACGGTCTTGAAGCCGAAACGCTTGATCAGCTCGCGCGCGCCCACCAGCGCGTTCTGCGGATACTCGGCGTCGGCCCCGACGATGGCCACCGTCTGCGGCTTGGGATTCTGCTTGGCCGCCAGCTCGAAGAAGCCGATGGCCGTGCTCGTCTGCGGATCCGGGCCCGCCGGCTGGATCTGGAAATAGTTCGGGTACTGGTACTTCTCGTTGTTCGCCAGCCCGAACATCCCCATGATCGTCAGCTTGCGCTCCATGGCGATCGGCATGAGCGGCGCGATCAGGTTCGTGCCGTAGCCGGAGATGACGAGGTCGGCCTTGTCGACGTCGAGCAGCTTCGTGTAGATGCCGGGCACGGTGGACGGGTTGGTCTGGTCGTCGTAGTAGATCAGCTGCACCGGTCGGCCCAGCAGGCCGCCCTTCTTGTTGACGTCGTCCTTCCAGATCTCCACGGCCAGCAGCGCCGGCTTGCCGTTGGCCGAGAGCCCGCCGGTGAGGGCCATGCCGAATCCGAGCTTGATGGGATCGGCCGCGCGCGCGACGGGAACGAGCGCGGCGGCGGCGATGACGACGAGCGTGGCGAGAGCGGCTCCGATCAGCGCACGAGTGCGGGTCATGGTGGGCCTCCGTGGCGCGTATATTACACGCCGGGAGGCAGCCATGGCACAGGCGCGCGGCATCAAACCCGTCGGCTATTTCGATTGCCCGGGCGGCGGCCAGGTCGTCGTCAGCGGCCGCACCGCGTACATCGCGCACATGAAGGCGCCGCACGGAACGACGATCGTCGACGTCGGCGATCCCGCGAACCCGCGCAAGCTCGCGGAGATCACGATTCCGCCCGACATTCACTCGCACAAGGTGCGCGTGATGAACGACGTGATGCTCGTCAATCGCGAAGCGGCGCCGCGCACCACGCCCGGCGCGGGCCTGCGCGGCGGCCTCGGCGTCTTCGACGTCTCGCGCCCGGACAAGCCGCGCGAGATCGCGTTCTGGGAGTGCAAGGGCGTCCATCGCTTCACGTTCGACGGCCGCTTCGCATACCTCTCCCCCGATCTCGAGGGCTATCGCGGCAACATCGTCGGCATTCTCGACCTCGCGGACCCGTCACGACCGCAGGAGGTCGGGCGCTGGTGGATGCCCGGTCAGTGGATCGCCGGCGGCGAGACGCCGACGTGGGAGGGCCGCGCGCACCGCTGCCATCATCCGATCCGCCTCGGCAATCGCCTCTACGTTTCCTACTGGCACGGTGGCTTCGTCATCCTCGACATCGAAGATATGGGCAAGCCGCGTTTCGTCGCCGGCCTCGACTGGAGTCCGCCCTTCAGCACACCGACGCACACCGCGCTGCCGATCCCCTTCCCGCTGCACGGGCGCAACGTGCTGCTCGTGGCCGACGAGGACGTGATGCGGATCCCGCCCGGGACGCCGGCGTTCCTCTGGCTCGTGGACATCTCGGAGGAGACACGGCCCACGCCGTTCGCGTCGTTCCAGGTCGACGGCATCGACGGCTCACCGCAGCCGGAGTTCACCGGCTGCCACCAGCCGTGCGAGGAGGTGCGCGGCACGGAGATTCCCGTCGCGTGGTTCGCGTACGGGCTGCGCATCGTGGACATCGCCAACCCGCACGCGCCGCGCGAGGTCGCATCGTTCGTCCCGGACGCTGCCGGCGGCGGGCGGGTCTGCAGCAACGACGTCTGCTACGACGCGCGCGGCCTGATGTACCTCATCGATCGCGACCGCGGCCTGCACATCCTCGAGCGGGCGTGAGACCGATCCGTGGTTACTTCGCCGGGTTCACCCCGTTCAGGAACGCCTTCATCTCGGTCGGCGACCTCAGATGATGAACGCGCTTGTGGTCACCCACTTCAGCCATCCCTGCGCACTTACGAAGACGCTCTTCAAGAAGCGCTCGGTCACCCACAGAAAGTGCGTGAACAACGGCAGGTCGATGTAGCGCGGAACTGGATCATGTCCAGGGGATAGGAGAAAGGTGTGTCAGCTCCGCCAACCGCCTGGCCAGGGTGGACGTGCCCCCACCGGTGTTGCCGAAGATCGCCACCTTCTTCACGTTACGCCTGGTTAGGCTGCCCCATTGAATCTCGGAGAGGTGAAGCGCGACGTGTTCGGATCGTAGAGAGCGCCCCAGAAGCCCTCGCCGCCATCGCAAATGTTGATGAAGGCCGTCCGCCAGTTAGAGGGGGAAATACCACTCAACTCCTCACGTTCGATGAGCCAGCGGGGAAAGACATTCACGTAGATCAGCCGCTTGTCGCCGATCACGACGCCAAGGTATTGCCTGTAGTAATAGCTCAGCGGCCCCTTCGGCCGCCCATTGGCCCTGACAAACTTCGGTAGTAACGTCTCGGCTTGAAGGATCTGCTCAGCCGTTGGCAGCCACCCCTGGCTAACTTTGCCGGGGCCCTCTCGAGAGCACAGCCGGCCGAGGTGAATCGTCTCGGTCGGCGCCAGCACGGTGAACGGCGGCTCACTCGCGTATAACCAGGGCGGCGTCCATAGAGTCAGCAACAGGGCGATCGTCGTGAGCCTGCGAGTCATAGAAGTTGTCGGCCTAACGTAGGGCGCTTCAGCCGCGAAGGCGCGCTCGCCGGGTTCGTGTCCGCGGGCGTGCTCGTCGCGCCTTCGTCGGCTGAAAGCGCTCGTTAGGCCGCGCGCGGCTGACCAGCGGATATCTCTCCGGGTAGTCGAGAGATTCAACTGCAAGATCGACGTCTAAGGCTGGCCAGTAAAGATGGTGAGGACTCGGTAGAAGCACGTGCGTCAGCTGTGCAATCGTGGCGTCGCGAAACCACGGGAAGTCCTTGAATGCGACGAAGCGCTCGAGGCCTTCGACCAGTAGCCAGAAGCCCGTTGGCGACACGTTAGCCACTTCAACTGCCGAAGTGTCTGGCCCACGCCGCGATGATTTCATCTCGATGCTCCTCAATGATCTTGCGGGCTGCATTGACTCGGGTCCTTCCGAGGCCGTAGTCGGCGGCCAATTCGACCGTCGGTTCCAGCCAAAACTTTGCCTCCCCACTGGCGTGTTGCACATGTACATGCGGCCGCGGCTCCTCGCGTGAGAAGAACTAGAACCTGTAGCCACCCACGCGGAGGACAGTGGGGCTCACTGATCGAGAATATCCGATTCACCCTTCCGATCGCTAAGCGGCCTAGACAGTATGACTGCCGATCGAAGAGGCTGACCTCCGCCTCATCACGCGGGTTAGCCTCCGTGGAGACCAGAGCCGCAGAATGCGCTCGGGCATTCATCACGAGATCGGAGGTCAGCCATGCGAGACGGTAGCACACTGTATGTCGGCCTCGACGTGCAC
>Ga0207646_10001884_pt1 | contig 25279 bp, 23 predicted proteins | sample KBSK5502metaG_FD_184343 | JGI IMG/M metagenome (GOLD analysis project Ga0207646, IMG submission 184343) | Corn, switchgrass and miscanthus rhizosphere microbial communities from Kellogg Biological Station, Michigan, USA - KBS K5-50-2 metaG... | ecosystem: Host-associated > Plants > Roots >...
CCCGGCTGAGCACCTTGCCCGCGTTCTGGGCCAGGAACGCGAGCAGGTCGAACTCGGTGTGCGTGAGGTCGACCTCGGTCCCCGAGCGCAGCACCCGGCGCTCGTTGACGTCGATCACCAGGTCCTTGAACTCCAGGCGGCCGCGGCTGTAGTCGAAGGCCTCGAGGCGCGACTTGCGCAGGTGGGCGGCGATCCGGGCCAGCAGCTCGCGCAGGCGCAGCGGCTTGGTCACGTAGTCGTCGGCGCCGATCTCCAGGCCGACCACGACGTCGATCTCGTCCGAGCGCGAGCTGACCATGATCACCGGGGTCGTGGTGTCGGCCTTGCGGATGTCACGGCAGACGTCGAAGCCGGACATGTCGGGCAGCGTGACCTCCAGCACCACCAGCGCCGGCTTGGCCTCCTCGAACTCACGCAGGGCGTCGGCGCCGGTCTCCGCCTCCAGCACCTCGAAGCCGTCCTGCTCGCAGGCCTGGCGCACCTCGCGGCGGACGGGCGTCTCCGGCTCCACGACCAGGATGCGGCGCGCGGTGGCTTCGGGCGCTTCGCTGCCGGGCTGCTTCATCGGTGTTAGCGAATATTACGCAAACCGCCGACGCGCTTAACCCCACGTTTCAACAATTCACGAGCCGCCAGGAGCCTCTCGCGGCGCCGGTCGAGGACCAGGTCCCAGGCCCCGGCGTAGTCGACGAGCGCGCCCCCGAACCCGGTCTTGAACTGCCAGAGGCCGGCCCAGGGGTGGCTTGGATCGCCGCCCGGGGGCACGCCCCAGAAGTCGTAGCCGCTGCAGCCGGCGGCAGCGGCGTGCCGGATCGCGGCCCACTGCACGGCGTAGGTAGGCATGAGGTTGCGCTTGACCTGGGTCGAGCCGCCGAACAGGTAGTAGGCGCGGCCGTCGAAGCGGGCCACCAGGATTGCGGCCAGGGCTTCGCTCTCGTGGCGGGCCACGTAGATCCGGCACCACTCCAGCGCCTGCAGGCGCCGCTCGTAGAAGTCGACGCCGGCGGCGCTGATCCCCTGGCGGTCCGCGGTGGCCTGGTGCTGGCGGGCCAGCTCGGCCGCGTCCCCGGCGTCGTCCACGACCACGCCCCGCTTCTCGGCGAGGCGCAGGTTGTACCGGTGCTTGGGCTTCATGCCCGCCAGTAGCCGGTCTTCGGAGAGGTCCAGCGGCAGCAGGAGGGTGTGTGTCGGGTGCAGCGCCGGCGCCGGCCGGAAGCCCTCCCCGCGCAGGACCTCGGCGAAGGCTGGCGGGGCTTCCGGCTCGACGCGCAGGCGGACCAGATCCTGCCCCCGGGCCCATTCCGCCAACCTCCGCAGCGCCTCGGCGCTGGCCGGAACCGGACCCCGCGGCAGGTAGCCCCAGCGCGCCGGGCCCACCGCAGCCAGCTGCACCGAAGCCGCCCCCACCACGCCGAGATCGACGCGCTCGACCGACCAGCCCTCTTGGCGCTGGACCTCGCCGTAGCCGAAGGACTGCAGCAGCGGCGCCGGAGCGGGTCCGCCGCGGGCAGCCTCGCGCAGCCGCCGGTCCCAGTCCTGCGCGCTCGTCAGTGCTGCTGGGTGAGGCCGCCGGAGCGGTCGCGGCGGGTCGCGTGGACGTGGCCGTCCGCGTGCAGGTGGCAGATGTCGTTGACGCCGCTGATCACGCTGCGGGAGCGGCCGCGGGTGAGGATCGAGATCGAGGTGTTGTCGATCACAAAGGGAAACAACCCGTGGCTGTTGCGGCCCAGGGTGCGGCCCAGGGCGACCTGGATCACGCCGCCGTGGGTGACCACGAGCACGTCGCCGTGTTGGTGGCGCTCCAGGATCTCGTCGATCACGCGGTGGACCCGGCGCTCGAAGGCCTGCGCGCCTTCCGAGCCAGGCACGATGTCCCAGGACGGCGCCCGCTCCCAGTGCTTCCACTGCTCGGGGTAGCCGGCGATCATCTCCTCCCGGGTCAGCCCCTCCCACTCGCCGAGCGCTATCTCGCGGAGGTCAGCCAGCTCGACGGGCTGCAGCCCGATCTCGGGCGCGATCAGGGCCGCGGTATCCCGGCAGCGGACCAGGTCGCTGGTGTAGAAGGCATCGAAGGGCTGGCCGCTCAGCCGCTCGGCCAGGCGCCGCGCCTGCATCTCACCCAGCGCGGAGAGCGGCGGGTCGAGCTGGCCCTGGATTCGGCGGGCGTCGTTCCAGGTCGACTGGCCGTGGCGCACCAGGAAGAGGCGGGTGGGATCTGGCGGGCGGGAACCGGGCGGGTCAGGCGGCGTTGCCCGGCTGCCCGGAATCGACATCGTCCGGTTTCTATACTAGCTTTACCCGAGTCCGCCACTTGGGCGGCTGGCGCACGCCGCTCAAAAGGAGTACGAATTCTCTCTTTGCAGTCGAACGGCTCGCTCACCGACACCAACCTGAGGACCCTGCTCGAAAACGCACAGACCGAGCGCGCGACCGGGACCCTCACAGTGCGCAACGGCACCGGCGCGGCCTGCACGCTCTACTTCCTCTTCGGGCACCTCTTCCACGCCCTCGGCGAGGGCATGGATGGCGACGACGCCGTGATCAAAGCCCTGGGCTGGTCCAGCGGTGAGTTCGACTTCGACGCCAAGGCCAAGCTGCCGGCGGACGAGACGGTCAAGGGCTCGATCGCCGAGCTGATCGAGAGGGCCGGCTCCAGCCACAACGGACAGGTCGGGGCGGAGACGCCGGCCGCGCCCGAGCCTGCGCCGGAGCCCAGGGCCGAAGCGCCTCCGCCGCCAGCTTCGCCTCCGCCTCCGCAGGAGCGGCCGCGGGGGCGGGAACGGGAGCCGGATGCGACGGACACCCAGGAGCGCCGCGGCGTCAAGCACCGCCCCTCGCCCAAGCACGGCCGAGAGCCCATCCCGGTCCCGGCGGGCCAGGTCACCTACGACTCGCTCAAGACCTCCTTCGTCGACTTCCCGCGCCTCATCACGACCCTCGAGCGGGAGGCCTACACCGGTTACGTGCGCCTGCTCACCGATGACGCCGCCGGCCTCATCCTCTTCAAGGAGGGCGCCGCCCTGGAGTGCGCCTACGACATCGGCGCCCCCTCCGGCGTGAGCCTGGGCAGCAGCGCGCTGATGGACTTCAACGACGAGGTCACGCGCGGCCACGGCGTTCTGGACGTGGTCGCCCTCAGCCCCGAGCTGGTCGACGGCCTCTACGAGATGACCGTGACCAAGCCCATGTACTCCGACCTTTACGCGGCCTGGGTCGATCCCAAGGCGCTGCTCAAGTTCCTGGAGCAGCGCAAGCTCAGCGGCAGCGTGATGGTGCGGGCCCAGCGCGGCACCGGCGTCATCATCCTCACCGACGGCAGGCTCAGCGGCGCCTACACCAGCGACTCCCGCGACATCGCCGACAGCACCGACGGCGTGCTCGAGCTTTGCAGCGACCCCGACGCCGTGATCGAGGTCAAGGCCGCCGACCAGACGCCGCGCGCCCCCCTGGACGTGGAAGGGGTGGTGGGTGGGCGCGCCGCGCCGCCACCCCCCGCGCCGCCACCCCCCGCGCCCCCGCCGCCCGCGCCCGAGCCGCCTGGCGCCGCCGACACCCAGCCCACGATGCGCACCTTCACGCCTGAGCCGCCCCCGCCGCCGGAGCCCGAGCCGGCCGCGTTCGCGTCCCCCCCGCCGGCCCCGGCGCCCCCGCCCGAGGCCGCCGGCCCCGACCTCGACTGGGAGGCCATCGTCAACGACCTCCAGCAGGTGACCGAGGAGGCGCTCGGCAACCGCTCGCGCAAGGTCAAAGACGTGCTCGCCTCGGCCGAACGCTCGCGGGCGGGCATCGAAGGGGCCATCGACCAGGTCCCCACCATCAGCATCCTGTTCGTCGACTCCTCGCGCCTGGAGGCCTTGGCCAACGACCTCAGGGCCCGGCTCCGCACCTATACCAGCTAGCTGGACGCGCGCCCCGGCCGCCGCCCTTCTCCCAGTCCTGGCCGCCTCGGCCCTCTCCCTCGCCTCCGCCTGCCAGGGCGCACCCCAGGTGGTCGCCATCGCGCCCGATCGCCAGGCCCAGCAGGTGCCCAGCAACCAAGACGTGGCGATCCGCTTCGACCACGACATGGACGAGGCCTCGGTGGAGGCACGCTTCCGAGTCACTCCGGCGACCACCGGCAACCTGGCCTGGCCCACGCGCCGCCAGCTCGTCTACCACCACCAGCCGTTCAGCCCTGACACCGACTACCGGGTCTCGCTGGCGGCCGGCTACCGGGACGCCCAGGGCAACGTCAACTCCTTCAATCATGGCTGGTCGTTCCACACCGAGCCGGCGCCGGAGCTGACCGCCAGTGCGCCCGGCCCCGGTGAGCAGAACGTCGACCCGGCCGCGCTTCTGTCCCTCAGCTTCTCGAGGAACATGGACCTGCGCTCGCTGGCCGCCGCGGTCAGCATCTCGCCCGCGGTGCGGTACAGCCTGCGCTCCGACCCCGGCGACCCTCGGCGCGTGGAGCTGGCGCCGCTGACCTTGCTGGAGCCCCAGACCGTCTACTCGGTGACCGTGACCAGGGACGCCCTCGACGTCGACGGCAACCCGCTCCGGGCCGGGGTGGTGCGCGACTTCGCCACGGGTCCCCAGCGGCCGCTCCGGCACTGGGTCACCTTCCTGGCCGGCCAGTCGGCGACCACGGCCGGCATCTGGATTGTCGACGGCAACCGGATGCCCCGGCAGCTGGCCGCCCTCGACGCCAGCAGCTTTCGCTGGTCGCTGGACGGCAGCCGGCTGCTGGTCCAGACCCGTGCGGGTCCCTGGCTGGACGTCGAGCTGGGGGGCACCGCGGCCACGCTGCCCGTCGACGCTTCCTGGGCGGCCTTCCTGGCGCCGGGCAAGGGCTACCTCTTCCTCAGCGCGGGGCGGCTGCAGCGCTTGACCGCGCACGGGGAGACGGTGGCCATCGACAGCGGCGTGGGCGAGGTGGCGGTGGCGCCCGACGGTCAGCGCGTCGCCTACACGGTGGCGGCGAGCGAGGGCGACGAGCTGAGGGGCTACGAGGTCGACCTGCGCGCCCGCTACAGGATCCAGTCGGAGGTGGGCGCGGTCAGCGGCCTGGCATGGTCACCGGACGGGGACCGGCTGGCCTACACCCTGGCCACAGGCGACCCCAGCCGCGAGCAGGTACGCGTGCGCGAGCTCTCGGGCGCGGGAGGCGTGATCACCGTGCGCACCGGGGACGTGACGGCCCTGGCCTGGCAGGCCGACTCCCGGCACCTGATCGTGGGCGCGACTGTGGACGGCCCCGGCGGTCCGGTGGCCCGCGCCTTTCGGCTGGCCGGTACCGACGCCGGCACGCGCCCCCTGGCCTTCGACGAGGCGCTGCCCGCGGGCAACCTGGTCGACGTGCGCAGCCCGGTCCCCTCCCCGGACGGCCACCAGGTGGCCTTCGTGGGCAGCGGACCCGGGACCAGCGGCGGCCAGGTCTGGGTGGTCAACGTAGACGGCACCGGGCTGGGCCCGCTGACCGGCTACGACCCCGCGAGCTTCCCCTACTCGGTGCGGGCCCCGGCCTGGACCGTCAGCTGAGGCTGCGCAGGCGCCAGCCAGGGTGAGAAGGCCGCCAACAGGCGGTCGGCGGTGCGCTCCCAGCTGAAGCCCTGCGCCAGCAGGCGGCCGCGGCGCCCCAGCGCCCGGGCCAGGGCCGGCTCGTCGAGCAAACGCTCCAGGCGTTCGGCGTAGTCGGCGGGGTCGTGGCCGGCGACCAGGAACCCGGTCTGGCCGTCGCGCACCACCGAGGCCAGCCCGGCCACGTCGGCCGCGATCACGGGACAGCCGCAGGCCTGAGCCTCCAGGCCGACCAGGCCGAAGGACTCGTTGTAGGAGGGCATCAGCAGGGCCTCCGCGGCGGCGTAGTAGGCGGGCAGGTCGCGGTGCGGGACCGAGCCCAGGAAGGACACCCGGTCCTGGATACCGAGCTCGCAAGCGATCCCGCCCAGGCGCGCGTGCTCGCTTTCGCCGTGGATGTGGCTGTCGCCGCCCAGCACCAGCAGGCGGACGTCGGGATGGCCGGCCGCGGCCCGAGCGAAGGCGCGGAGGGCGATGTCCGCGCCTTTCAGGCGCTCCAGGCGGCCCACGAAGAGCACCGTGCGGCCGCCCGCTGTAAAACGTTTTACATCGCCGAACCTGTCCAGGTCGACGCCGGGCGCCGCCACCTCGATGCGATCGCGGCGCACGCCGTAGGCCTGGCGGAGCACCTCGCCTTCGGCTTCAGTACTGACCACCAGCAGGTCGGCGCTGCGCGCGATCTCGCCCTCCAGGAGCTCCCGCAGCCGTGGCTCCGGCACATCCCCCGGCGCCAGCCAGCGGTTCTTGACCACGGCCAGGGTGTGCGCCGTATGCACCCAGGGCGCGCGCCAGCGGCCTCTCAAGGTGCAGGCCACCGCACCCGACAGCCAGTAGTGGGAGTAGACGAGGTCGTAGGCGATGCCCTCGTCCAGGGCGAAGCGGGCGACCGCCCCGGCGAAGTCCTCGACGTGGTCGATCAGCTCGTACTTGTCGACGTCCGGCGGGCCTCCCGGCAGATACACGACGCGGGAGAGCGGCGCCAGGTGCTCGACCACGGGGCCGGCCCCGGCGCTGATCCGGGTGAAGACGTCGGTGGCCACGCCGCGTGCACTGAACTCGCGGCAGACCTCGCGCACGCAGACGTTGAGCCCGCCGTTGGCGCTGTGCCCGAGGGCGGCGGTCGGGGAGGTGTGGAAGGAGATCACGGCGACCCGCGGCCGGCGGCCGCGAGTCAGCGGCAGGGGGCTGGGTAGCCGCTCAGCCACGATAGGCCGGCCTCCCGTCGAGCCATCGCCGCGAAGTGCACGTCAGCTGCGAAGCGGAGACCGGCGAGACACTGCTCACGTCTAGCTAACAAGCTAGCCGAGCACGGCTATTCCCCGTCGGGCGCACACCCGGGTGACCGAGGGGACCGCGGATATGATTGCTGCGAATGCCCGCCGGCGTCCTGCGCAGGCTCACCTTCGGCTTCGGCATCGGGGTTTTCGCCTGCCTGCTGGTCGCGGGCACCATCACCGCCACCGCCGAATCGCCTTCGCCCGGCGCCGGCACGCAGCTGCCCGGCGACGCGACCAAGGGACAGGCCGCCTACAACAGCGCCAACTGTGCCCAGTGCCACGGCGCCAGCCTGGAAGGCGGCGTGGGCCCCCGGCTCAACCCCCTCCAGAAGATCACGGGCACGCCCGACTTCAAGAAAGTGGACGAGCCTCAGATCGCCGACTACCTGATCGCGACCATCACCAACGGCAAGGCGCCCTCCGACGGCTTCGGCCAGATGCCGGCCAAGGGTGGCGCCAACCTCAGCGACCAGGACGTCAAGGACATCGCCGCCTACATCATCCAGACCAACCTGTCCGGCAAGATCCCGCTGGGCCCGGCCGAGCTGGCGCGCAGCAACGTCTTCTGGGTGACGATCGGGATCGGCGGCATGGTGCTGCTGACCTATCTGCTGGCGCAGTACAACATGCGCTGGATCGCGCGCCGGGCGGAGGCCCGCCGAAGCCGCCTCGGATAGCACGCAGACCGCACCGGGTCCTCGAGTCCTGGTCCTCTTCTCGGACACCGGTGGCGGGCACCGCGCCGCCGCCCAGGCCTTGGGCCAAGCCATCGAGCAGCTCGACGCCGAGGCCACGGTCAGCTCGCACGACCCCCTGATCGGGGAAGGCCCGCCGGTCGTCCGCCACCTGGCCGCCCTCTACTCCCCGCTCATCCAGCGCTCCCGGCCGGCCTGGGGCGCGCTGTACCACAGTTCCAACCAGCGCGCGGTCTTCGCGGCCATCCGGGCGGTCTTCGGGGCAGACGTGCGGCGCACGCTGTTGCGGCTGCTCCAGGAGAACGACCCCGACGTGGTGGTCTCCGTGCACCCGCTGCTCAACCACGTCTCCTACTCGGCGATCCAGCGCAGCCGCCGCAAGCGGGGCCTGGTCACGGTGATCACCGACCTGGTCGAGTTCCACCGCGGCTGGGCCTTTCCGCGGGCCGACCTGGTAATCGTGCCCACCGAGAGCGCCCGCCAAGCCTGCCTCAAGTGGCGGGTGCCGGCCGACCGCATCCACCTCCTGGGCCTGCCCGTCGACCTGCGCTTCCGGCCCCCCGCACCCGGCGAGAAGGCAGCCCTGCGCCGCCGCTTCGGGCTCAACGAGGAGCGCATGACGATCCTGGTGGTGGGTGGCGGCGAGGGCTCCGGCAACCTGCTCAAGCAAGTGCGCGCCCTGGCCTGGCGGCCCCAGCCTTGGCAGGTGATCGCGGTCTGCGGCCGCAACGAGAAGCTGCGCCGCCGCCTCTCTCGGGTCCACTTCGCCACCCCGATCCGGGTCTTCGGGTTCGTGGAGAACATGCCCGAGCTGATGCGGGCCAGCGACCTGGTGGTCTCCAAGGCGGGCCCCGGCGCCATCGCCGAGGCCCTGACCACCGGCCTCCCGATCATGCTCACTGGCTACCTGCCGGGGCAGGAGACGGAGAACGTGACCTTCGTGAACATGTCCGGCTTCGGGCTCTTCGCCCCCAAACCGGAACAGCTGCTGGAGTCGATCAACCTGCTTTTCGCCGACGACATGCGGATCTGGCGGGAGATGGTCGAGCGGGCGGCGTCGATCGCGCGTCCCTATGCCGCGCTGGACATCGCCCGCGAGGTGCTGGGGGTGGCCGTGCGTTACAGGGCGAGCGCGGAGTCGCAGGCCGTCCGGTAGGGGCAGAGCGAGCAGCGCCGGCGCTCCGGCCGCGGCTCCCGGTTGCCGGCTCGGATGCCCTCGGCCACCTCACCGAGCACGCGCCGGGCCTCCCCGACCAGGTCCTCACCGGAGGGGATCAGCACCCGCTTGCCGGCCCGGAGGTAGACGATCTCGAGATCGACCGGGTCGAGTCCCAGCGACTCCTTGGCCGCCAGCGCGTAGAGCGCCAGCTGGAGGTCGCGGCGCAGCCGCGAGGCGGGCAGGGGCGCGCCCGTCTTGTAGTCGACGATCCGCCAGGCCCCGGCCCGGCGCCCGACTTCGAGTTCGCCACCGTGGTTGGAACCCACCTCCCCGCCCTCTTGGGTGGGGGGTGGGTCGACTCGGTCAATGATGCCCGACAGCCGCCAGCCGTCAAGGTCGGTTGTAAAGGCGCGCTCCACCATCGCCGGCCGCTCCCGCAGCCCCCCGCCGGCGCTGAATTGCCGGAGCTGCTCGCGGCCCAGCGCGCGCAGCGCCGGCAGGCGGCGCGGGTCCACGGGGGTGACCTCCGCCCAGGCCTCCTCGAGCAGGTCCAGGAGGCGCCCGGCGCCCACCGCCGCCCCAGCCGCGCGCAGGCGGCCGGCCCGCATCAGGGCCGCGTGCACCACCGAGCCGTGCTGGGCCTCCGCCGACTGGGCCGCCGGCAGGCCGGCCCGGTAGCGATACCAGTGCTGGCGCGGGCACTCCCGGTAGGTGCTGACCGCGCTGAAGGAGAGGCGCAGCGGGACCCGTGCGCCCTGACCGCTGCCGGCCGCCGCCGAAGCCGCCACCGCCGCCGCCCGCGGCGCGGACCGGGGCGCGGGCGCCACCCGCTCGCGCAGAACCCCCGACGCCGCCGCCTCGGCCAGGAAGCGCGAGGGCCGCCACCGGCGGAGCCCCTCGTAGCGCTCCGCCCAGGACAGCACCAGGCGCCGGCGCGCCCGCGTCATGGCCACGTAGAGCAGGCGCCGCTCCTCGGCCAGCTGGTCCTCGCGCCCGCGCACGTCCGACTCCAAGAGCGCCGCCGGCAGGTCGAAACCCTCGCCCCGGCGGTACAGCGGCAGCCGGCCCTCCACCAGGGCGGGCACGAAGACGGTGTCGAACTCCAGGCCTTTGGCCTGGTGGATGGTCATCAGCTCGACCGCGTCGCAGCCGTCTTCGGCAGCGCCCGCGAAGCCCGGGTCTACTTCGGGAATGGCCTCGTCGAGCCCCGAGAGCAGCACCAGGTCGAAGCGCTCGATGTAGGCCCGAAGGCGGTGGTCGGTGAAGCGGGCGCAGTGATCCTCGATCAGCTCCCCCAGCCGGCCCAGCGCCGCCGCCGCCCGGGCGCGCTCCGGGGCCCCCACCGCGCGCTCCAGATAGCGGGTCCGCGTCATGACCTCGAAGAAGAGCTCGTCCACGCCCAGGCGCCCGGTCAGCAGGGACAGGCCCTGCAGCTCCCGCAGCATGGGGTCGGACCTCGTTTGACGCGCCAGCACCCCCAGCGCCGGCGCGCCCGGACCGGCGTCACGAACGGCGCCCAGGGCGCGCTCCAGGTCCAGCTCCAGCGGGGGCCGGGTCACAACCCGGGCCATGGCCAGGAGGTCACCCGGGTCGGCCAGCCAGCGCAGCATGGCCAGCGCGTCGCGCACCTCCGGCAGTTGGTACAGGCCCTGCCCGGCGTGATGCCGGAAGGGCACCCCGGCCCGGCGCATGGCTTCCGCGAGCGGGCGTGCGATGGCGTTGGTCCGGCAAAGCACGGCCACCCGAGCGCCGGCCCGCGCCCCGGCCCGCGCGGCCAGGCTCGCGATTCCGGCCGCCTCCGCCTCGCCGTCGGCATAGCGCCAGACGTCGACCGGCGGCCCGGCCCGCGACCCGGCCGAAAGCGACTTGGGCAGGCGATCAGGGTTGCTGGCGATCAGCGCCGTCGCCGCCGCCACCACCCGCCCCGGGCTGCGCCGGTTGCGGCCCAGGGTGAGTGTCATGGCCTCGGGGAAGCTGCGGGCGAAGCGCTCCACGCTGGCCCGCGAGGCGCCCCGGAAGCGGTAGATGCTCTGGTCGTCGTCACCCACCACGCAGAGTCCGCCGCCGGCCGGCGCCAGCAGCTCCACCAGGCGCTCCTGGGCCAGGTTGGTGTCCTGGTACTCGTCCACCATCAGGGCCTGGAAGCGTTGTCGATAGCGGGCGCGCACGGCGGGCCGCGACTCGAAGAGGTGGACCGCCTCCACGAGCACGTCGTCGAAGTCAAGGACCGCCTGCCGCCGGTTGCGGCGCCCGTGCTCAACGAACAGGCGTGACGCCGCCAGCAGGCGGGGAGCCTCGGGGTCGGCCGGCGCCCGCCGGCACCAGGCCAGCAGGCGCTCCACCGGGATCAGCTCCTGCTTCGTGCGCTCCAGCACCCGCAGCAGGGGCCCCACCAGGTCGTCCGGGCGCTCTTCCGCGACCAAAGCCGGGTCGCCCAGCTCCCACATCAGCTCGCGCAGCGCGATCCAGCGGTCGGGGCCTTCCAGGATGCGGAAGGAGCTGGGGATCCCGATCGCCGCCCCGTCCTCGCGCAGCCAGCGCATGGCCAGGGCGTGGAAGGTGCCCACCTGTGGCGGCGGCTCGCCTTCCAGGGCGGCCGCGATCCGCTGGCGCATCTCCTCGGCCGCACGGTCGGTGAAGGTGAGGACCAGGATCCGCTCCGCCGGCACGCCGGACGCGACCAGGCGTGTGAAGCGCTCGGTGATCACCGCCGTCTTGCCCGTCCCGGCCCCCGCCACGACCCGCAGTGGCCCCGCGCTCCAGGCGGCGGCCGCCCGCTGCTCGGCGCTGAGCCTCACGGGATCCCGCGCGCCGGGCCGCGGCCGCTGCGCACCCGCAGCGCGCGCACGGGCCGGGGCAGCACCATCGCGTTGAGGCGGCGGAGCAGGCTCTCGGCTTCCAGGCGCAGCTGATGGGCGAGGGCGGGGTTGTCGGTGGCCACCGCCAGCGTGCCGCCCCGCAAGCTGACTTCCTGGCAGCTGGCCGCCAGTTGGGGTCCCATCAGCTCCAGAAAGGCGAGCCGGATCCGGAGCTCGGCGATCTGACGATTGTTGGGCTGCCGCGCGAGCACCCGGGGCAGGACTTTGCCCAACTTATCCACAGGGCTCGACCTGGCCCTGGCGGATGCAGTGCACGCGGGCCGTGTGCATGAGCTCCAAGGGCAGCGGCGCCGCCTCGGCCGAAGTCACTACCACCTGGCCGCCACCGGCCACCCGCTCCAGGAGCGCGCCCCGGCGCTCGGCATCGAGTTCGGAGAGCACGTCATCGAGTAGCAGGATCGGGGTTTCGCCTGTCCGCGCCGCCACCAGGTCGGCCTCGGCCAGCTTCAGGCTGACCACCAAGGTCCGCTGTTGCCCCTGCGAAGCGAAGGCCCGGGCGTCCCGTCCACCGAGTTCCAGGAGCAGATCGTCACGATGCGGGCCGACGCCGCTGACGCCCCGGCGCATATCCAGCTGGCGGGACTTTTGCACAGCCTCGGCCAGATCTTGGGGCGGGCCCAAGTAGGTGATGGCCAGCGCCTCCTGAGGCGCCAGGGCGCGCTGATGGCGTGCCGCCACGGGTGCCAGCTCGGCGACCACCGCACGCCGGCCGGCCGCGATCTGGGAGCCGACCAGGACCAGCTCCTCGTCCCAGGCCGCCAGCGTTCCTGGGCCCGACTCCCCGGCCGCGATCTGCCTCAGCAGATGATTGCGCTGCTCGAGCACGCGGGCGTACCGCGAGAGGAGGCGGGCATGGCCCGGCTCCACCTGGACCAGGATTTGGTTCAGGAAGCGCCGCCGGTGCTCGGGCCCGGCTTTGACCAGGTTGAGGTCCTCGGGCCAGAAGAGCACCGTAGGCGCCAGGCCGGGCAGGTCGACCGCCCGCCGGGCCACGCCCTCGACCTCGATCCGCTTGCGCCCTCGCCCCGCCTCCTCGCGGAGCTCGACGCGCAGCTCGCGCACCCGACCGCCGGCCGCCACCCGGCCGGTCACCCGCGCCTCCGGACCCAGCGGCCCGATCAGCTCGGTCTCCCGGCGGGCCCGCGGCGAGGAGGAGAGGGCGAGCAAGGCGACCGACTCCAGGAGGTTGGTCTTGCCCTGGCCGTTGGCGCCCAGGAAGAGGTTGAGCTGGTCTCCCAGGTCCAGGTCCAGGTGGCGGTAGTTGCGGTAGTTGCGCAGCTCGAGCCGCAGCAGGCGCACAGGTGCGCCTTACATGGCCACCCGGACCGGCATGATCACGTACAGGTACTGGTCGGAACCCGGCGGCCGGATAAGTCCGGGGCTGAGGGGCCCGTCGAAGAGCAGCTCGACCTGGTCTTCGGCCGCCACCGCCAGGGCATCCAGGATGTAGCGCGCGTTGAAGGCGATCTGGATGTCCGAGCCGTCCACGTCAGCGGTGACCTCGGCCCGGCTGTCGCCGACCTCATTGGTGGTGGCCGAAAGCACCAGGCCGCCGGTTTCGGTCTTGAGCCGGATCACGTTGGCCGAGTCGCGGGCGAAGAGGGAAACCGCGCGCACGGTCTGGTTGAGCTCAGCCGTGGCGACCTTGACCGTGGTCGAGCTCTTGGTGGGGATGACCTGCGTGTAGTTGGGATAAGTCCCGTCGATCAGGCGCGACGTGACCTCAGAACTTCCGGCCCGGAAGAAGATCTGGTTGCGGGCCTTGCTCACGATCACCTCGACGTCGCCCGACTCGCCCCGGAAGGCGCGCGGGAGCTCGGCCAGTGCGCGTGCGGGCACGATCAGCCGGGCTTCCAGGTCGGCGCCGCCGCGAGCCCGCAGCTTACTCACCGCCAGCCGGTGACCGTCGGTCGCGGCCAGGGTCTGCCCCTCGCCGTCGATGTGTAGTAGGACGCCCGTCAGCACCGGCCGCGCCTCGTCGGTGGACGCCGCCATCTGCGTTTGCTCGATGGCCGCCAGCAGCTCGTCGAGCGGAATCCCGAGGCGGTCACCTTCATCCGGCCGCGGCCCGGGGGGGAACTCCTCGGCCTCGATGCACTTGACGTGGGTGTCGAAGCGCGCGCACTTGAGGCTCAGCGTCTGCGTGGACGGGTCCAGGGACATCTCCAGGTCCTGGTCGGGCAAGGTGCCCACGAAATCGGTGAGCAGCCGGGCGGGCACGGTGGTGCTGCCCTCCTCGGCGATCTCGGCCGCCACCACCTTGCGGATCCCGATCTCGAGGTTGGTCGCGGTCAGGGCCAGGCCTTCCGAAGTGGTCTCCAGCAGGATGTTGTTGAGGATGGGCAGGGTCGTGCGCGTGGAGATGGCGCGCGAAACGATCTGCAGAGCCGAGCTCAGCGTGCTCGGCTGACAGGTGAGTTTCAAGGCTGTCTGGCTCCTTATCCCCATCAGTTGGCTGTCTCCTCGATAGGGAGGCTTCGCCGCCCTATCCGTAAGGGTTGTGGATGCTGTGCATTCCCCGTTCGCGACAGGTTTGGCGGAGCGGGGGAAAAGGATAGGCGAAAGGGCCCGGCCTCCCTGTAAAGGCTGGGCACCGGCTGTGGAACACGCACCGGCCGGTACCGGCTCAGGAGTTGTCGGCGGGCTGTCAACAGGCCGCTGGGGAAAGTCTTCACTCGGCGTAGATCCTTTCCCGCAGCACCTGCAGGTCGTAGCGGAGGCGCTCGTCCTCCTTGAGCTCGTTGGCGATCTTGTCGATCGAGTGCAGCGCGGTGGTGTGGTCGCGACCGCCGAAGGCCTGCCCGATCACAGGCAGTGAAGACGGCGTCTCCTCGCGCACCAGGTACATCGCGACCTGGCGCGGGAAGACGATGTGCTTGTCCCGGCGCTTGCTCTTCATGTCGTCGGTCGAGAGGTTGTAGTAGTCGGCCACCGTCTGCTGGATGCGCTGGATGGTCAGGGGCCGCCGGGTGCCGGCGGGGATGATGTCGGAGAGCAGGCTGGCCGCTTCGACCTCGTCGATCTGGCGCTGGTGGATGGCGGCGAAGGCGAGCACGCGCGTGAGAGCACCTTCCAATTCGCGGATGTTCTTCTGGACCTTGTGGGCGATGAAGGTGAGCACCGGCTCGGAGATCAGCCCGCCGCTGGGGCCCAGCTTGGACTTCAGGATCGCCAGCCGGGTCTCGAAGTCGGGCGGCTGGATGTCGGCCAGCAGGCCCTGCTCGAAGCGCGAGCGCAGGCGGTCCTCCAGAGTCGGGATCTCCTTGGGCGGCCGGTCGGAGGAGATCACGATCTGCTTGTTGATCTCGTGCAGGGTGTTGAAGGTGTGGAAGAACTCCTCTTTGGTGCGGTCCTTGCCGGCCAGGAACTGGATGTCGTCGATCAGGAGCACGTCCACCGTCCGGTACTTGTGGCGGACCTCCGCCATGTGCCCGTTCTGGATGGAGGCGATGACCTCGTTGACGAACTGCTCCGAGGTCACGTAGGAGACCCGCTTCTTCGGGTAGCGCTTGCGCACCTCGTGCCCGATCGCGTGCATGAGGTGGGTCTTGCCCAGGCCCACGCCGCCGTACAGGAAGAGCGGGTTGTAGTGCTCGCCGGGCGCGTCGGCCACGGCCATGGCCGCGGCGTGCGCGAAGCGCGAGTTGTTGCCGACCACGAAGGAGCTGAACTTGAACTTCTCGTTGAGTTCGGTGGGCGCCGGCTGGCCGCCGTCTTCGGTGATCAGGTCCTCGCTCAGGCCCGGCGGCGGCTCGTCCAGGACGGCGGCGCGGAGGCCGGTGGGCGAGACCACGAAGTCGACTTCGACCTCGCCGCCGGTCACCGCCTGCAGCGTCTCCTGGATCAGTCCCGCGAAGCGATCCTCGAGCCAGTCTTTGGCCAGCTTGCTGGGGACCCCGATCCGGAAGCTACCGCCCTCCGCCGACACCAGGCTGGTGTTCTTGAGCCAGGTCTCGTAGCTCGGCTTCGCGAGCTGGAAGCGCAGCTCCTCCTGCACGGCGGTCCAGATGTGCTCCTGGTTCACTTCTATGCACTTCTCCTCGGCGCTGCGGTGGCCTGTGCAAAAACGAGGCTGGCTGAGGGCCGGCGAGCTTTTCCACAACCCCGAACGGCAGCCAACTGCCGAGGGGTGGACTGCCTGTGGATAAGTCCTTCGGAGGCTTCCCGCTCACCTTCTAGAACCTGCCGTCCCGGTTCGCCGCCTATGGCCCACCGAGCCGGCAGGCAGGTTCGCGGCCTGGCCTGCAAGCTCCGGACTCCTGTGAAAAACCTGTGTGGACAGCGCCCTAGGGCGTGACCCACGAACTCGGAAGCGCGGGGCGCCGCCTGGGCGACAACGCCGCTATCAGGAAAGAGCTAGAGCGGAGTGCTGGAACTGGGCTGCGAAGGGGCGGCCGCGGAGCCGGCGGCCCGGTTCCGGTGGCCAACAATAGCAAAGGCCTTTCGGGGTCGCAAGGCATCCCGCGCGGTCGGCCCGAGAACCGGCTTCGGGTATCATCTTGGGCCCTGGCCCACCTCCTCGGGTGTGGCCGCTTGCCCAGCGAGAGGTCCCCAGCATCAAGCGCACCTACCAGCCCAAGAAGCGATACCGCCGGCGCGTCCACGGTTTTCTGCGTCGCATGAGCACCGCCGCCGGGGCGCGGGTGATCCGCCACCGCCGGCGCAAGGGCCGCCGCCAGCTCAGCTCGCGCTGAGGCGCAGCTTTCGCCTCCGCCGCCGGGCCGACTTCCGGAGCGCTCTGGGCGCCGGTCGCGTCTACTCCGGACCCACCCTGGTGGCCTTCGCGCGCCCGCGTTCGCTGGCGCCCACGCGCGTCGGCGTGACGGTGAGTCGCCAGGTCCGCGGCGCGGTGCGCCGGAACCGCGCTCGGCGCCGGGTGCGCGAGGCGGCGCGCCTGCGCCTGCTGCCCCATGATTCGGCCCCGCCGCGCTCGGGAATACCGTATGACGTGGTCCTGATCGCCCGGCCCGCGGCGCTCACCGCCGCTTTCGCGACCCTCCTGGAGGACGCGGAGCGCGTCGCCCGCCGCCTGGCCCGGGTGCCCGAGGCACACCCTTGACGCGGATCGCCCTGGCGCTGATTCGCGCCTATCAGCTGACCCTCTCGCCCCTTTTTGCCGGCAGCTGCAGGTTCTACCCGTCCTGCTCTCAGTACACTTACGAGGCGGTCTCCCGGTATGGCTGGCTGCGCGGCTCCTGGATGGGAGCCCGACGCATCGCCCGCTGCCACCCGTTCGCACGGGGTGGCTACGACCCGGTCCCGTGACCCAGCAAGCATGATCCGAGACCGCGCCTGGCCAGGGCAGCCGAAGTGAACGACCTCCGCCACCTGCTGGACGTCTTCGCGCCCATCAAGGACGCCTGGTGGGCGATCTTCGGCCAGAGCTTCAGCTTCGCGCTCAGGTTCATATACGACGGCGTGGCCAATGTGCCCCCGCTGGCCTGGCTGGGGGCCTACGGCCTGTCGATCATCGTGCTCACGATCCTGATCAAGAGCGTGCTCTCGCCGCTCTATCACTTCCAGCTCTCTGTGAGCCGCAAGGCACAGCGCGAGCAGCGCCGGATCGCGCCCGAGGTGGCGGCGCTGCGCAAGAAGTACAAGAACGAGCCCCAGAAGCAGCAGCAGGCGCTGATGGAGCTCTACAAGGAGCACGGCGTCAACCCGCTCAGCAGCCTCACCGGCTGCCTGCCGGCGTTCGTCCAGCTGCCGATCCTGACCGCGCTCTACTACGTCTTCCTGGGCAACGCGCGCACGCACGCCTTCGTGTCCGACCACTTCCTGTGGGTGCCGCACCTCAACGACCAGCCCAGCGCGCACCCGCTGCTGCCCGGGCTGCCCATCCCCGCCCTCGCCTACCTGGTAATTCCGCTGCTGGCCGCCGCCACCACCTTCGTGCAGTCCCGGATGATCCAGCAGCCGCCCAATCCCAACGCCACCGAGCAGGAACAGCAGGCCGCGCAGATGACGCAGTCGATGCAGGTGGTGATGCCCCTGATGATCGCCTACTTCGCCTTCGTGACCCCGGCCGGTCTGGGGCTCTACTGGTTCATCTCGAACTGCTTCGCTATCATCCAGCAGTACTTTGTGACGGGGTGGGGGGGACTCCGGCGGCAGCCGCCGCTGGAGCCCACGCCGAGCGTGAAACCAAAACCCAAGGACCCGAGTCCGGCGCCCAAGGCGCCGCCGGGGGCCAGACCCAGGAGGGCCAGGCGATGAAGTCGGCCGAGGGCCGCGGTCGCACTCTTGAGGAGGCGGTCGACGGGGCGCTCATCCAGCTCGGCGAGAGCCGGCGCAACGTGGACGTCAAGGTGATCAGCGAGACCTCTGAGGAAACCGTGGTCGAGGTGACCGTGATCGCTTCGGCGCCGGTGGGCGCCGGCGGCCTGGCCGCCCCGGCCAGCGCCGAGCAGGCGGTGCGCGAAGCCCAGGAGGCGAAGACCATCGTCGAGCAGCTGCTCACCCACATGGGGATCCGGGCGCAGGTCGGGGTGCGTGGCGTGGGCGAGGCCATCCTGCTCGATGTGAGCGGCCGCGACCTGGGCATGCTCATCGGCTGGCGGGGGGAGACGCTGCGCGCCCTGCAGACCATCACCAACCTCCTGGTCGGCCGCAAGCTGGGGCCCGACCGCAGGGTGATCGTGGACGTCGAGCGCTACCGGCAGCGGCGCGAGCACACCGTGCGCGAGATCGCCTACCGGGCGGCGCGCCAGGTCAAGGTCACCGGTGACCCGATCACGCTCGATGCCATGCAGGCGTTCGAGCGACGGGCCATCCACCTGGCGCTCGAGGACGATCCCGACGTGACCACCAACAGCGTGGGCGAGGAGCCGGACCGCCGGGTGATGGTGATCCCGCGGAAGGCCGCCGAGGCCTGATCCCCGGCCGCGCCAACGGAGGCGCCGCCACCTGCGAGGGCGCGATCCGCCGCGCCCTGAGCCTGCTGGACGCTATCTCCGACGGCGCCGACGACGAGGAGGTCACGCCCAGCGCCATCGCCGAGGTGATCCGCGACGCCCGGGAGGCCCCTGATCTGGGCCGGCTGGGCGGGGCCGCCCGCGTGCAGCGCTTCCTGGGTGAGGCCCTGGACGCGGTTTCGGACGGGATGCCCGCCGACTACGTGGCCATGATCCTCTACGCGGCCCTGGGGGCGATCAAGGACGGCGAGCGGCGGCCCTGAAACGCGCGATGTAAAACGTTTTACATCGCGCACTTTTGCCGCTGGCGACGGGCGGGTTAGAAGGGACGCCGAACCGGACAGGGAGCCCAATTCGGCGTTTCTTATACTGGCCAGGCATGCCCCCGGCCAACGGACACTTCCTCCATGAGCTGCCGGGAGGCGCCAGGGTCCTGACCGCGCCCATGCCCGACCGTATGTCGGCCAGCGTGGTCCTGATGTTCGGGGTCGGCTCGCGTTTCGAGTCCGACCGCATCGGCGGCATCTCGCACTTCATCGAGCACCTGCTTTTCAAGGGCACCCGGCGCCGGCCCACCGCCAAGGCGATCGCCGAGGCCATCGAGGGCGTGGGCGGGGTCATGAACGCCTCCACCGACAAAGAGGTGACCGTCTACTGGGCGCGGGTGCCCAGCGAGCGGCTGCAGCTGGCGATCGACGTGCTCGGCGACGTCATCACGGACTCCCAGCTGGCCCCCGGCGACATCGACCGCGAGCGGATGGTGATCCTGGAGGAGCTCAAGATGTACCAGGACCAGCCGCAGGACTACGTGCACAGCATCTTCGAGCAGGCCATGTGGCCCCGGCACCCGCTGGGCCGCGACATCGTAGGCACCGCGGAGTCCGTCTCGTCGGTCAGCCGCGACGACCTCGTCGCCTATCTGCGCGAGCACTATCGGCGCAGCCGGCTGGTGGTGGGGGTGTCCGGGGGGATCGATCCCGACCGCACCGCCGAACTGCTCGACAGCCGCCTGGGCATCCCAGACGGAGCCGCCGAGGGCGCGTACGCCGCCGCCCCGGCCGGCCACACCGCTCCCGGCGTGGTGCTGCTCGAGAAAAAGACGGAGCAGGCGCACATCTGCCTGGGTTCCCGGGCGATCTCATACATGGATCCCGAGCGCTACGCGCTGGACCTGGTCAACACGGTGCTCGGGGAAGGCATGAGCTCGCGGCTGTTTCTGGAGATTCGCGAGCAGCGCGGTCTGGCCTACGACGTCCACAGCTACAGCAGCAAGCACCGCGACACCGGCTACTTCGCGGTCTACATGGGCGTGGATCCCAAGAAGGCCGAGGAGGCGGTCTTGGCGGCGCTGGCGGAGCTGCGCCGGGTGGCCGAAGAGGACATCCCCGAGGCCGAGCTGACCAAGGCCAAAGAGTTCACCAAGGGTCGCCTGCGCCTCGGCCTGGAGAGCACCAACGCGATGGCCAGCTGGCTGGCCCAGCAGCTGCTGCTGACCGGAACCATACGCACCGTCGACGAGGTGGTCGCCATCATCGACGCCCTCAGCGCCGCCGACCTGCGGCGGGTCGCCACCCGGGTGATGGGCGCGCCCACGCAGCTGGCGGTGATCGGTCCCTTCAGCAGCCCCGAGCCCTTCCGGAGGGCGATCGGCGCCTCCTAGCGCCTCCTAGGTCCGGGCCAACGTTGGCCGGGCACCCAGGAATTCCAGGTGCGACCAGGGCCACACCCGGAGCACGGCCTTGCCGTCGATCTGGTCCCGGCCGACGTAGCCGAACAGCCGCGAATCGCTGGAGTGGTCGCGGTTGTCGCCCATCACGAAGTACATCCCGCCCGGGATCACCTCACCGTCCACGGCGTCCGGATTGGGCGGGAAATTGCCCAGGCCGACCCAGTTCTGGACGTAGGGCTCCTCCAGCACCACGCCGTTGATGAGCACGTGGTGGTCGCGGATCAGGAGGTGGTCGAAGGGCAGTCCGATGACGCGCTTGATGTAGTCGCGACTGGGATCGAGCGGGCTTTTGAGAATGATGATGTCGCCGCGCTCCGGATCGTGCAGCCGGTAGTCGACTTTGGACGCGATGACCAGGTCCTGGTCGTTGAGCGTCGGCGTCATGGAGAGCCCGACCACGTGCACGGTCTGGATCGTGGTGGCGGCGAGCAAATAGAGCGCGAGCGCGAGGACGAAAACCTCGAGCAAGTCGCGCGCCAGGCCCTTTGTCGTGCCGACCGCTCGTGCGATGGCCGGATTATAGGAAGGGGTGCCGGCCCCGCCCGGCCCCCGCCTCAGGCCGCGACCGGCAGCGAAGAGGAGGTGGCCAGGGTCGGCTTCACCCGGTCGATGGTGCCCATGTTGGCCAGCGGCCAGATGCGCAGCCAGGCCCGGGCCTCGATGCGGTCCCTGGCCACGCTGCCGAAGACGCGGGAGTCGCTGGAGGCGTTCCGGTTGTCCCCCATCACGAAGTACTGGTCGGCCGGGATGGTGCGCGCCTGGCCGGCGTCCTGGCTGCCCGGGGGCGGCCAGTTGGCGTTGTTGTTCCAGGGCTCGTCGGTGCGCAGGTACGGCTCGTTGAGCAGATGGCCGTTGATGTACACGCGCCCGTCCTTGATGAGCAGGTCCTCGCCCGGCAGCGCGATCACCCGCTTGATGAAGTCCTTCGAGGAGTCGAAGGGGTCCCGCATGATGATGACGTCGCCCCGCTGCGGCGGATGCAGCCTGTAGTCCAGCTTGTTCGCGATCAGATAGTCGTTGTCGTCGAGCGACGGGTACATGGAGAGCCCGATCACGTGCACCGTCTGGATGGCGAACGTGATCACCAGATAGAGCCCGAGCGCGAGCACGACCACCTCGGCCGCCTCGGCGAAGAAAGACCTGGTCACCTCGCCCAACAACCTCCCGGAAAGGACCCCTGAAATCACCCCGTGAAGCAGGCTTCACGGGGGCCCTTTTCAGGGCGCCGGGAGGGCCCGATGTAAAACGTTTTACATCGCCGCTCAGCGGGTCAGTCGGGCGGCGATCCCCTCCAGCTGGCGGCGGCTCGTGAATTCGATGATGATCCGCCCCCGGGCGGCACCGCTAATCCTAACCGGCGCCCCCAAAGCCTCAGCCATCTGCCGGGCCAGGCCCTCGACCGCGGCCGGGCTCAGCCGGCGGGGTGCCCGGGCGACAGCCGGCCGGTAGCTGCGCACCCAGCTCTCGGTCTGGCGCACGTTCAGTCGGCGGGCCAGGACCACGCGCAGGCCGCGCTCCTGGTCCTCAAGGCTGGGCAGCCCGATCAAGGCTCGGGCATGCCCGGGGGTGATCGAGCCGGCCGCCGTGGCCGAGGCCACCGCCGGGCAGGCCCGCAGCAGGCTAAGCGCCTGCACGACCGACACCCGGCCCTTGCCCAGGCGCACCGCGGCCTCCTCCTGGGTGAGTCCGAACTGGTCGATCAGGCGCTGGATCCCACGCGCCTCCTCGATCGGATCCAGGTCCTCCCGCTGCAGGTTCTCGACCAGGCCAAGGAGCAGGGACTCGTCGCTGCGCGCCTGCTCGCGGACTACGGCCGGGATGCGCTCGAGCCCCGCCAGCCGGGCCGCCCGCCAGCGCCGCTCGCCGGCGATCAGCTCGAAGCCGTCGGGCAGGGCCCGGACCAGCACCGGCTGCAGCACGCCGTGCTCCCGGATGGAGTCGGCCAGCTCGCGCAGGGAGTCGGCCGGGAACTGCCGGCGCATCTGCTGGGGCGAGGGCCGGATCTCATCCAGCTCGATCAGGCGACTGACGCCGGCCCCCGGACCGGTGGGGAGCGGGATCAAGGCCTGGAGGCCGCGGCCGAGGCCGCGAGGACGGACAGCACTCATCGGGACAGGACCTCCTCGGCCAGCTGCCGGTAGGCGAGGGCGCCCCGGCAGGCTGGGTCATAGATGGTGACGGGGATGCCGTGGCTGGGCGCTTCGCTGACGCGCACGTTGCGCGGGATGAGGGTGTCGAAGACCTTGTCGCCATAGGCCCGGCGGATCTCCCGGACCACGTCCCAGGCCAGCGTGGTGCGGGCGTCGAACTGGGTGAGCAGGATGCCGCCGATCTCCAGCCGCGGGTTGAGGCTCATCCGCACCAGCTGGTGGGTGTAGAGCAGGTGACTCAGACCCTCGAGGGCGAAGTACTCGCACTGCAGCGGGATCAGCATCTGGTCGGCTGCGGCCAGGGCGTTGAGCGTGAGCAGGCCCAGCGAGGGCGGGCAGTCGATGAGGACGTGGCCGTAGCCGCCGGCCAGCTCGGCCAGCGCCGCCCGCAGGCGGCCCTCCCGGTTAACCATCCCCGCCAGCTCGATCTCGGCCCCGGCCAGGTCGAGCTGGGAAGGCACGACGTAGAGGCCGTCGACCTGGCTGGGCACCGCCACGTCGTCGACCGCGGCCTCGCCGCTGAGCAGGTGATAGACCGTGAGCCGCTGGCGCCGCGGGTCAAGGCCCAGCCCGCTGGTGGTGTTGGCCTGCGGGTCGAGGTCGATCACCAGCACCTGGCGGCCGAGCTCGGCCATGGCCGCGGCCAGGTTGATGGTGGTCGTGGTCTTGCCCACGCCGCCCTTCTGGTTGACCACCGCGACGATCCGGGTCGGCACCACCGGCGCGCCTGCAGACAACAACATATTGCGGTCGTGGCCCTCAAGAGGGGCGACATAGCCTAGGATGGCCATCAGGACTGGATTCTAGGCGCCGGCCGGGCGTTTGCCTACCCAGGTTGTTAAGAGGACGGCGGCTATCAAGGCGGCTTCGACGCCGACGAACACGGGCAGCCCCAGCCCGCCGATCCCGACGCCGACCAGCGCGTTGTAGGTCACGTGGCAGACCGCCGAGGTAGTGGTGTTGGTGTAGCGGCGGAGGAGCCCCAGGCCGAACGCCAGGACCAGGACCGCCAGCGCGCTCAGCGACAGTCCGTACTGGGTGTGCACGGAGGCGAAGACGACCGCCGTCCAGAGCAGGCCCAGCCGCGGCTGGAGCGCGCCCCGGAAGAACAGCTCCTCGCAGATGCCGGCGGCCAGCGCGATGGTGGCGATGCCGAGCGGATCGCCGAGCCCGCTGAAGATGTGGCCGGTGGCGGTGTTGACGCGCTGCGTCAACCCGGGCGTGAGCGACTGGGCGAGGGCGTCGGCGCCCACCCCGAACCCGTAGAAGACGCCGGCCGCGGCCAGCGCCAGCAGGAGCTGCCCAGGCTGCGGGACCACGGCCCCCAGGCGCGCCGCCACCTGCGCTGGCGAGCGCCGGATCCAGAGCCCGACCCCGGCCAGGGCGGCGAGCAGGAAGGGCACCTCCATGGTCACCAGGTCCAGGGGCGTGAGGGGGGGCGCCGAGGCCGCCTCGGCCAGGACGTCGGTCGTGAGCTGGGTCAGGAGCTGAAAGGCGACCAGGCCCACCGTCAGCTCCAGGGCCAGGCGGTGGACCAGGTTGTCGGGCTGGATCGGCATCCAGCGCGCCAGCCGGCCGGCCACCGCCGGGGTCGCGGCAGCACCGGCCAGGGCGCCCGTCAGCGCCAGCCCGAACCCCGCCGCCGCGCCCCGGCCCCCACCCACGCCCAGCCCGGCCAGGCCGTCGGCGATGCCGACCACCACCACCAGCCCGGGCGCCAGGACCAGCAGCGCCTCCGCCGCCAGGCGCAGGCCCGGCCGGCGCGCGCCACCGGCCTGGGCCAGGTTCACCAGCACCTGGAAGGGCAGCGGGGTCAGGAGCACCAGCTCGCCCAGCGCCAGCCCGAAAGCCGGCGTCAGGCTCCCGACGGGTGCGCCCCCTCGACCGCCGGCCGGGCGGCCGTCACCACCAGGCGGTCGCCTTCGCGGCCGGTGACCCGGACCGTGGTTCCGCGGCCCAGGTTGCCGGCTCCCGCCGCGGCCACCGCCGGCCACTCGCGGCCGGCCACAAACACCGACCCGGCCGGCTCCAGCGCCGAGCGCACCTCGCCCAGGGCCCCCTCCAGGGCCTGCGCACCGGCCGCCGTCCAGCGGCTGCGCGCCCCCAGCGCCTTGCGCACCACGAAGAGGAAGAGCACCCCGCTCACCAGCGCCCCGCCGCCCACCAGCCAGGGATCGACGCCCAGCCCCACCGCCCCGGTGTCGATCAGGAAGAGGGAGCCCAGGAGCATGGCCACGATCCCGCCGAAGGTCAGGATCCCGTGGGTGGGGGCCTTGATGTCGGCCACGAAGAGCAGGAAGGAGAACACGATCAGGAGGGCGGCGGCGATGTTGACCGGCAGGCCGGCCAGCGCGACCAGCGCGAGTACGCCACAGATCACGCCCGCCACCCCGGGCAGGATGGCGCCCGGCGAGGAGACCTCGGCGATCAGGCCGAAGATCGCGACCAGCATCAGCAGATAAGCCACGTTGGGGTCGACCAGCGCGTGCAGCAGCTGCTGCCACCAGGGCATGGGCTGGTCGACGACGCGGGCGCCGGCCAGGCGCAGGGTGACCGCGGGCTGGTGGGGTCGCTGGAGGTCGCGGCCGTCAAGGGCTTCCAGCAGCGCGGGCACGGAGGCGGACTCCAGATCGGCGACGTGCAGCGCCACCGCCTGCTCGGCGCTGACGTTGACGCTGTTGCGGACGGCCTCCTCGGCCCAGTCCGCGTTGCGGCCGTGAGAGGCGGCCAGGTCGCGGATGCGGGCCACGGCGTCGTTCAGGATCTTCCTGCCCAGGTCGCCGCCGATGTCGGCCCCGTTGCCCGCGATGGGGTGCGCGGAGCCGATGTTGGTGCCGGGCGCCATCGCCACCAGGTCCGCGGCCTGGGCCACGAAGAGGCCGGCCGAGGCCGCCCGCGCCCCCGGCGGGGCCACGTA
>Ga0207646_10001885_pt1 | contig 25274 bp, 20 predicted proteins | sample KBSK5502metaG_FD_184343 | JGI IMG/M metagenome (GOLD analysis project Ga0207646, IMG submission 184343) | Corn, switchgrass and miscanthus rhizosphere microbial communities from Kellogg Biological Station, Michigan, USA - KBS K5-50-2 metaG... | ecosystem: Host-associated > Plants > Roots >...
GGACGAGCTGCGACACGTCGCCGCCGAAGCGCGCCACTTCGCGCACGAGGCTCGAGCTCAGGTAGGTGAGATCAAACGCCGGGACGAGGAATACCGTCTCGATGCCCGGCGCCAGGTTGCGATTCATGAGCGCCATCTGGAACTCGTACTCGAAGTCGCTCACGGCCCGCAAGCCCCGGACGATCACGGTCGCTCCCGCCGCGCGGGCGAAGTCGGCGAGCAGCCCGTCGAACGACCGCACCTCGACGCTGGCATCGTCCACCGCCTGCCGGATCAACGCCACCCGCTCCTCGAGCGTGAAGAGCGGCTGCTTGGCCACGTTCACCGCGACGGCGACGATCACGCGGTCGGCGAACGTGCGGGCGCGGCGGATCAGGTCTTCGTGACCGCGCGTGATCGGGTCGAACGACCCGGGGTAGACGGCGACGCGGCGGACGGGAGGCGTCATGGCGCGTAGATGAACGTCACGGCGGTATCTCCGTAGCGCCGGGTGTCGTCGCCGGGAATCGGCTGATCCGCCGGATGCTCGATCGAGATGATGCGCGCGAACGGATTTACTCGGAACAGGGCGACGAGCCGTGCCGCCTGCCCGCTGGCGTACGGCGGGTCCGCGAACGCCACGTCGTACTGCCCGGGGTGCAGCTGCTCCGAGAACTTGAGGGCGTCCACCCGGTGGACGACCGTGCGGTCATCCACCTTGAGGAGCGTGATGTTGGCCTTGAGCGACGACAACGCGAGCCGGTGGATCTCCACGAAGTCCGCGCTCACGGCGCCGCGCGAGAGCGCTTCGAGTCCCAGGGCGCCCGAGCCCGCGAACAGGTCGAGGACGCGCGCCCCACGCAGCGGTCGCTGGAGGATGGAGAACCACGCCTCGCGCACGCGGTCTCCCGTCGGCCGCACCTTGTCGGTGGACGGAGTCTTCAAGCGGCGGCCTTTGAACTCGCCGGCGATTATCCGAACCATTCCCACCCCCGCTCCCCCGAGAATGCGGAATTCGGAGTGCGGAATGCGGAATGTCAAGGTGAGCGTCGTGCAGCGAGCGAACTTCCAGGGCAATTCCGCATTCCACATTCCACATTCCGCATTGTCAAGCACTAGGAGCCATGGATGCAACCCGTGCCTGCAGCGTGGTCCGCCCCTGCCACTCGTCGCGCTCCAGCCGGAACGCGACGTCCAGCCGCTCCGCAAGCCAATGGTCGGGGATCGCGTCGGCCCACTGAAACGCAATTGCCGGGAGCGCCCCCGAGGCATCGTCCAGGGTGAAGCGCAGGTGGTTCGTCCCCACGCGCCGCGCCCCCACCGCGCGGGCCTGCCGCACGCCGAAGACCGGCGCCGGATTGCCCGGACCGCACGGCTCGAGGTAGCGGATCAGCTTTTCCAGCTCGTCGCTCACGAGACCCAACGGCAGCTCGAGGTCGACCCGCTGGGCGGGCACCAGGTCGTCGGGGCCCAGAAGCTCGCCCGCGACGGCGAGAAACGCAACACGGAACGCGTCGTAGCGCTCCCGGCGGATGGTGAGCCCCGCCGCCATGGTGTGACCGCCGTACTTCTCGAGATGGTGCCCGACCCGATGCAGCGCGGCGTGCAGATCGAAGCCCGCCACGCTCCGCCCCGAGCCCCGCCCCACCTCGCTCCCCTCTTCCCAACCGATCAGGAACGTGGGCCGCCCGTAGCGCTCCACCAGGCGGGACGCGACGATCCCGATCACCCCCGGGTGCCAGGCGTCGGCCGCGAGCACCAGGGCGCGGTCCTCGGGCCGTAGCACGCGCTCCGCCAGCTCCACCGCCTCGTCCAGGATGCGCTGGTCCAGCTCCTGGCGACGGGCGTTCAGCGTTTCCAGCTCGCGGGCGATGGCCGCCGCCTCCTGCGGGTCGTCGGAGAGGAGCAGCCGCAGCCCGTCATTCGCGTCCCCGATTCGCCCCGCCGCATTCAAGCGCGGCGCGAGGATGAACCCGACGTGGCCCGACTTGATCGGCCTCCCCGCGAGGCCCGCCGTTTCGATCAGCGCCCGTACGCCCGTCCAATGGGACTCCGCGAGCAGCTTCAACCCGTGGCGCACCAGGATGCGGTTTTCGCCCGTGAGCGGCACGACGTCGGCCACGGTCGCGAGCGCCACCAGGTCCAGAAAATGAAGCGGCAGATGAGGTGACAACCCCAGCGCCGGGACGAGTGCCTGCGCGAGCTTGAACGCGACGCCCGTGCCGCACAGCTCCTTCGCTGCGGAGCGGCAGTCGGCGCGCTGCGGGTCGAGCACCGCGGACGCAGGCGGGAGCTCGTCGCCCGGGAGATGGTGGTCGGTGACGATGACCTCGATGCCGGCGGCGCGAGCGGCGCGCACCGCCTCCACCGCGGTGATGCCGCAGTCACACGTGATGATCAGCCCGGCGCCCAGCCGCCGCGCCTCGGCGAGCCCCGCCGGCCCGAAGTCGTACCCGTCGCGCAGCCGGTGCGGGACGAACGCGTGGACCCGCCCGCCGACGCTCGAGAGCACACGCGTCAGGAGCGCCGCGGCACATTGGCCGTCCACGTCGTAGTCGCCGTGGACCAGAATCGGGGCACCCGCCCGGACGGCGGCGACGACCAGCTCGACGGCCCGCGGCATGTCGGCCCAGGCGTGTGGGTCCGAGAGCCGCTCGAGGTCAGGGCGGAGGAACGCTTTGGCGTGCTCGGGCGCGGCGAGCCCGCGCTGCACGAGGAGCGCGGCGAGCGGCTCGGGGATGTGGAGGTCGGACGCGAGGGCCGCCGTGAGCTGTGGGTCGGGCGGCGCCGCGACCGCCCAGCGCGCGGGGATCATTCCGCGGCGTACAGGAGCACGCCGCAGGCCTCGCAGGCCTCGATCGAGGCGCCGCGCTGGATCAGGACTCGGCGCTGCGTCGGGACCGCCGTGAAACAGTGGCCGCAGGCGTCGCCATGCAGGGGGTAGAGCGCGAGGGGTGCTTTGCCGCGCCGGATCCGCTCGTAGAGCGCCAGCAGGCTGGCGCCCACGGCCGCGGTGGCACGCTCGCGCTCCGCGGAGGCGAGCTCGCGCCTGGCCGCGATCTGCTCGCGTTTTCCCGCCAGTGCTTCGCGCTCCGGGGCCTGCCGCGCGCGCACCTCTTCGAGCGCCCGCTCGGCCTCCGCGGCTTTGCGCTCCGCTTCGGTGACGGCATCGCCGGAGCGCATGAACTCGGCCTCTTCCTTCGCCAGCACCGAGCGAGCGAGGTCCAGCTCCGCCATGAGGGTCGAGGCTTCTTTCGCACCCCGCACCCACTCGAGGCGTTGGCGCCGCTGATCCTGCATGGTGCGATAGTTGGCGATCTTGCCCTCCAACGCATCGCGCCGGTCCAGGGCGGCCTGGATTCCCGCCCGCGCCACGGCGAGGGCGCGCTCCGCCGCGGCGTGCGCCTCGTCGAGCGTCGCCAGCTCGGGGGCGAGCGCGGCGAGGGCCTCATCGGTCGCCGTTACAGCCTGATCCTTCTCCTGTAGCGCTAACAACGCTTCAAGTTCCGGGTGCACCTCTCCTCCTCTTAGCGATTTTGTACCGCGGGTAGCGTTTGCGGAGCTCGTCGAACACGCGGCGTTTCTCCGCAATCAGGGACACCTGCCGCTCGGGGCTCTCGAACGGGAGCTGATCGTCCAGCTGCTCCAGCTGCCGCTCGAGCCGCCGGGCTTCCATCCAGTTGACGGCCAGCTCGTACATCTCGTTGGGATCCCGACGCCCGAGGCCCTCCGCCTTGAGCTGCTCGTACGCGCGGGCCGATGTGTCGTCGAGCGCGAGGACTGCATCGTCGGCAACGCTCTCGAAGACGGCACGATAGGGCGGGAACTCGAGCTCCTCGGGATCGACCGCTTCGACCACGCGGGATTTCCACGGCTCGCCTTCGAGCATGAGCAATACGAGAGCTTTCTCGGCGCTGGCGGGCAGGACGGGAGGCGAGATGCGGGATGCGGGATGGGTGGTGCTGGGCCGCATCCCGCTTCCCGCATCCCGCATCCCGGCTTCTCGTTCCAAAACATCTTTCCGGACCCCCGCCGCCTCCGCAACCCGAGAGATGTAGAGCTCCCTAGTGATCGGATCGGTCGCCGCTCGAATCGTCGGGAGCAGCCGATCGAGCGCGCGGCGCCGGCCCGGCAGGGTGCCGAAGAAGCCCTTGCGGTCGAGGATCTGGATCTTCCGCTCCAGCACATCGACCGCGTCCTTGAGGATCTCCTCCAATCCCGCGGCACCTTTGTTTTGCACAAGGGTGTCGGGGTCCTCGCCCGCCGGGAGCGTGGCCACGCTCACGCGCAGTGCTTCGCGCAGCAGCTCGTCGCCGGCGCGGAACGTGGCGCGGAGACCCGGCTCGTCCGAGTCATACAGCAAGATCACGTGGGGCGCGTGGCGCTTCACGAGCTGAGCCTGCTCGGGGGTGAGCCCGGTGCCGAGCGGCGCCACGACCTCTTCGATCCCAGCGAGGGAGGGACGGAGCACATCGAAGTACCCCTCGACCAGGATCGCGCGCTCCGTCTTACGCATCGCGTGCTTCGCGACGTGCAGGTTGTACAGCAGCTTTCCCTTGTGGAAGATCGGCGTATCGGGAGAATTGAGATACTTGGGCTCTCCTTCGCCGAGGATCCGACCCCCGAACGCGACCACGCGGCCGCGCAGGTCGTGGATCGGGAAGAGCAGCCGGCCGCGGAAGCGGGGTGCGAGCGTGCCATCCTCCCGTCTAGCCAAGAGACCCGCCTCGAGCAACACCTCGTCACGCACGCCCAACCCTTTCATTGCGTCGAGGAACGCCTTGCTCTTGGGCGCGTACCCGAGTCCGAGCGGCTGGACCGTCTCCAGGTCCAGGTGCCGAGTCGTCAGGTAATCGCGTGCGACCTGTGCTTCGGGGCTCTCGAGCAGCTGGCGGGCGAACCAGTCGGCTGCCGCGGCCACGGCGCTGTAGAGCGGCTCGCGCGGATCGGGGCCGCTGGGCCCTCGCTCCGGTATGGTGATCCCCACCCGGCGCGCCACCTCGCGGACGGCGGTGGGATAATCCATGCCGAGCTTCTTCATAAAGAACGTGAAAACGTCTCCACCCGCGTGGCACACGAAACAGTAGAACATCCCCTTGCGGGGGATGACGGCGAAGTTGCGGTGGGTGCCCCCGTGAAACGGACACGGGGCGCGGAAATCGGACCCGGTGCGCTTGAGCTCGACGTGCTCCCCGATGATCCCCACGATGTCCGCCGCCTCGCGGACCTGCTCGATCACATCGTCGGGGATCAGGCTCACGCGCGAAACTCGACCAGCGTGACGCCGTGGCCGCCCTGGTTCGGGGGGGCGAACCCGAAGCGCTTCACGCGCGGGTCGGCGGAGAGGACGTCGTGCACGAACTCGCGCAGGGCGCCGGTCCCCTTGCCGTGGACCACGCGGAGGTACGGCAGATCAGCCAGGACGGCGTCGTCGAGCGCTTTCACGAGCAGCGGCTCGGCTTCGGCGACGCGGAGGCCGATTAGAGAAAGTTCCGTCGCGCTATTGACTACCGATGTCGGAGGGGTGAGGGCCGGTGAGGGCCGGTGCGAGCCGGTAGAGGCAGGTGCCTTACGTGCGCGCTTCAACTCCTCCAACGACATCCACCCTTCCCTGGCTTTCTCCCCGGCCGTTTCCCCGGCAGTCTCGTCGATGGCTTTTTCGAGAAGCCGCCGGGCTTCTCGTGCCGTCGCCTCGTCCACGGCTGCCCGCGCCCGGCCCAGTGCTTCTTCGACTTTCTTGCGCGCCTCGAGCAGGTAGGCACGGGCCTGGTCGCGCGCCTCGCGTTCGAGGCTCTGGGCGCGAGCCTTCACCTCCCGCTCGCGCGCCGCCAGCTCCGCGCCGCGCGTGTCGAGCTGCTCCGCGTCCGCGCCCAGACTCTGATCACGCGCGGCAAGCTCCTGCGCCTTCGCGTCGAGCTCCCGAGCCCTGGCCTCGACCGTGGCGAGCAGCGCGTCCAGCTCCCGCTCGGCTTTCGGCATGGCCCGCTCGGCAATCTCGAGCACATCACCCGCGATCCCGAGACGCCGCGCGATGGCGAGCCCGTAGGACCGTCCCGGCACGCCTTTGAGCAGGCGGTAGGTGGGCGTGAGCGTCTCGCCGTCGAACTGCAATGACGCGTTCACGATCCCCACCGTCTCCGCCGCCAACTGCTTCAGGGTACCCAGGTGCGTGGTCGCGAGCGTCACCGCCCGCCGACGCGTGAGCGTCTGCAGCACCGCGGTCGCGAGCGCGCCTCCCTCGGCTGGGTCGGTGCCGCTGCCGACCTCGTCGAGCAGCACGAGCGATCCCGCTCCGGCGTGCTCGAGGATGTCTCGCAGCACGGCCACGTGCGCGGAGAAGGTGGAGAGGCTTGCCGCGATCGACTGGCGGTCCCCGATGTCGGCGAACACGCCGGTGAAGATCGGGAGCGTCGACTGCGGGCCGAGCGGCGGGATGATGCCACTCTGCGCCATGAGGCACAGCAGTCCCACGGCCTTGATCAGTACGGTCTTGCCCCCGGTGTTGGGGCCTGAGACGAGCACGGTGCACTCGTCGGGCGCGAGCACCAGATCGAACGAGACGACGACCTCACCCCCCACCAGCAGCGGGTGGCGACCGTTCCGGATTTCGAGAGGTCCCGTGCCGATGGCCGGGGCGAAGCCGTTCACTTCCACGGCGTAGCGCGCACGGGCGCACAGGTCGTCGAAGGCGACGCACATTTCCCACGCCGCCGCGATCGCGTTGCGATGAGGACGCAGCAGCTCCGTGAGATCCCGCAGCACCTGCAGCACTTCCCGCTGCTGGTCCAGCTCGGCGGCGCGCAGCGCGTTGCCGAGCTCGATCACCTCGGGCGGCTCGACAAACACCGTGGCGCGGGTCGCCGATTCGTCGTGCACGATGCCCCCGATGCGCGCCCGGGCCGTCGATCGGACGGGGATCACGTAGCGCCCTTCCCGCAGCGTCACCGCCGCGTCGGGCGCGCGGTCGGTGGGATCGAGCGCGGCGAGCATGGACTCGAGCTTCTGCACCAGACGCGCGCGCGCCTCCCGCACCGCGCGGCGCGCCCGCGCGAGGGCGCGGGAGGCACCGTCCTGGACCTGGCCATCCGCGTCGAGCGAGACGGCGAGCCGCTGCTCGAGCTCTTTCGGGGGGGGAGCGACCCTCAGGGCAGCCGTACGCGGCGCCTCCGTCGCCAGTCGGGCCAGATCGCCCGCGACGATCCGGGCGGCCGCGAGCGCGCCCCCAAGCCGCGCCAGCGCGGCACCTTCGAGCGCACTTCCCGGCACGCCGAGCAGCTCCAGCGCGGCGGTAATGTCGGGGACGGGCTCGGCGCGAATTGCGTCGTCGGTGAGGAGGAGGGCGGCGAGCTCGGCCACCTGGGCGAGCGCGGCGCGGATGGCATCGGGATCGGTGGCGGGAGAGCGGCGGGTCACGCGGGCGGCGCCGAGCGGCCCGGCGGCGTGCGCCGCCACCCGCTCCAGCGCGGCAGGAAACTCCAGTGTCTCCATCACGGAGGGCGCGACCCCTCCTCCGACGGTCATACGGCGGCCGCCAGCTCCTCGCGGACGATCTGGTTCACCAGCTTGCCGTCCGCCCGGCCCTTGAACTTGGGCATCACTTCTCCCATCACCTTTCCGAGATCCTTCGCCCCGCCGGCAATCGCCTCGCGCACGGCACGCCGGATCTCGTCGGCGTCGACCGCGGCGGGCAGGAACTCCTCGAGCGCCTTCCCCTCGGCGAGCTCCGCCTCGGCCCGGTCGGCGCGGCCGGCGGCGGTGTACTGCTCGGCCGCTTCGCGCCGGCGCTTGATACCGCGACGTAGGACCTCGGCCGCCTCGTCATCGGACACGGCGTGTTGGAGCTCGAATTCGCGGTTCTTGAGGTCTGCGAGGATGGTGGAGAGGAGGAGCGTGCGCCCTTGATCGCGTTGTTTGCGGGCCTGGTTCATCGCGGCGCGGAGCCGCTCGGGCAAGCTCGCCACGTCAGCTCGGCTCTTCGGAATGACGGTGCGTGTGCAAGTCGGCCAGGATCCCCGCCTTCTCACCCTCTGGGTAACTGTGACGGACAGAAAAACTTAGCCCGGCCGATTGCGGGGGGCAACCCGTCCGAGCCCTTATCCCGGCGGCCACGTCATCGGCCGGCCGCCGAGCAGGTGGAGGTGCAGATGGAACACTGTCTGTCCGCCGTCGGGGTTCGTGTTCACCACCACGCGATACCCACGACCCGCGATCCCGATCTCGCGCGCCAGGTCGCGCGCGAAGCCGAGCAGCTTCCCGAGCAGCGCCGCGTCCTTCGTGTCGTTGAGCGTGGCCACGTGATGCGTGGGGATCAGGAGGAGATGCGTGGGCGCTTGCGGGTTCATGTCCTGGAACGCCAGCATGCCGTCGCCGCGTTTCACGACCGTCGCCGGGATCTCGCCGGCGGCAATCTTGCAGAAGACACACGCTCCGGGCATACACATCCACCTCCGAGGAGCCCGGCCCTCACGGACCGGGCTAACGTCCGAACGCCTGGCGCAGCTGCTCCCAGAACTTCTTGCCGGTGTGCCCTTCCGCGGGCGGCTTGCTTTCGATTTTCGCGAGCTGCTCGAGCAGCGCGCGTTGCTCCGCGGTCAGCTTGACGGGCGTCCAGACGTGCACGCGCACGTGGAGATCGCCGCGACCCCCTTCCCCGACCCGCGGCAGCCCTTTGCCACGCAGACGGTATACGGCACCGGTTTGCGTGCCGGGTGCGATCTCCAGGGTCGTGTCGCCGTACGGCGTCGGGATGCCAACCTCCGCGCCGAGGGCCGCCTGGGTGAACGAGACCGGGAGGTCGTACATCAAGTCGTCGCCCTGGCGCTCGAACCGTGGATCTTCCGCGATGTCGAGCACGGCCAGCAGGTCGCCGGCCGGACCGTTACGGGGCCCGGGGACACCGTGTCCCCGCATGGTGAGATAGTGATGGTCGGCGACGCCCGCGGGGACGTTGATCTCGAGCTCCTTGTCAGCGCGGACGCGTCCGTCGCCCTGACACTTCGGGCAGGGTTGCTGAATCACCGTGCCCTCGCCTGCGCAGCTGGGGCACGGCGACACCGACACGAACTGTCCGAACATGGAGCGCGCGGCCCGGCGCACTTCGCCCGTTCCGGCGCAGGTGTCGCAGCTCGTGGCCTTGGAGCCGGGGGCCGCTCCGGTGCCGCCGCACGCGGTACAGCGATCCAGGGTGCGCACCTTCACCTTCTTGGTGGTGCCGCTGGCCACCTCGGCGAGACTGAGCTTCAGCGTGACCTTCAAGTCCTGGCCGCGATGGTGCTCGCGTCGAGCGCGCTCGGAGCCGCCGAAGAAGGCGTCGAACCCCCCCAACCCGCCGAAGTCGCGCATGAAGATGTTGAGCGCTTCCGACAGGTCGAACGGCGCGAACCCCCCGGCCCCCGCCCCGGCGCCCCGCTTGAGCCCCGCTTCACCATAGCGGTCGTACGTGGCGCGCCGCTCGGGGTCCCGCAGGACCTCATAGGCTTCGGTGATCTCCTTGAACTTCGCTTCGGCGGCGTCCTTCTCCCCCGACGCGACGCGGTCGGGATGGTGCTTCATCGCGAGGCGGCGGTAGGCCTTCTTGATCTCGGCCTCGTCCGCGTCGCGCTTGACCCCCAAGATGGTGTAGTAATCGCGTTTCACTCGAGCAGCTCACCCACGAGGCGGCTCGTGTGATCGACGAGCGCCACGATCTTGTCGTACGGCATACGGGTCGGGCCCATGACCCCGATGACTCCGGCGAGCGGGCCGAGGCGGTAGGAAGCGGTGACCAAGGTGAAGGGAGCGAGCGTCGCGTCCTGGTGCTCGCTGCCGATCGTGATGGTGAGCCCCTGACCGAGCCGCTTGGCCAGCGCCTCGCGCAGCACGTCGCGACGCTCGGTCACCTCCAGCAGTCCCTGCAGCCGCTCCTTGGTGGCGAACTCCGGCTGGCCGGCGAGCAGCTGTGCGCTCCCCAGCACCACGCCCCCGCCGACCGCGCCGGTGGCCTGGACGTCGAACAGGTCGTCCGCTTCCTGGATGAAGATGTTCAGGAGCTCGCTCGACCCGGCGTCGGGCGCGGCATCGCGCAGCCGCTCGGACAGGGTTGCGCGGATCTCGCGCAGCGTCAGCCCCACGAGGCGCTCGTTCAGCACCACCGCCACCTGCACGACGATCTGGGGCGCCATGCGAGCGGGCACTTCCACAAAGATGGTGCGCACCACGCCGCTCTTGAGCGTGAGCACGAGGAGCAGCCGGTCGGACCCCGCCTGCAGCAGCTCCAGCCGCTCGAGCACGGCCTCGTCGAGCGTCGGGCCCACTGCCACCCCCAGCTCTTTCGTGAGCACACCGAGCACCTGCGCCGCCCGCTCGAGGATCTGGTCCACGGCGTTCCGCTCGGCGAGCTCTTCGCGAATCTGGTGCGAGTCGGACGCCGACACCTGCGACAGCCGCATCAACGAGTTCACGTACACGCGGTAGGCGAGGTCGGTGGGGATGCGGCCGGCGGAGGTATGGGGGTGGTAGAGGTACCCCTTTTCCTCGAGGTCGCTCATCGTGTTTCGAATTGTGGCGGCAGAGAGCGTGTGGCCGAACCTCTTGGAAATAGTCCGGCTCCCCGCCGGCTCGGCGGTTTCGACGTAGGTCTCGATGACCGCCTCGAGGACCTGGCGCTCGCGCTCGTTGAGGGACCCTGCCATGTCACCCAAGCTATTACCCTCTAACAATTTAGACCGCTCGCCCCGCGTTGGTCAAGTCGCTGACGAGGGCGTCCAAGCGGAGCCAACCTTCGGGCGTGCAGACCACCCGTTCCCCCTGCACATCGACCCACCCCTCGCCACGCCACGCGGTCAGGCGGTCGGCCGGACAGGCGGACCGAGGTAACCCTGCGTCGGTGCGCAAGGCGAGATACAGGCGCTCGAGTTCCCGTTGCTCCTCGGACAGGACCTCCTCGGCGTCGACCGCCGACCGCCCGGCGGCCACCGCGCGCCGATAGGCCTCCCACGCAGCCAGATTCCAGCGACGCGCCTTTCCATCGAAGGAATGCGCGGCGGGCCCGAGCCCGAGATACGCGCGACCAGACCAGTAGGCGGAGTTATGACGAGAGCGAAACCCGTCGCGACACGCGTTGGACACCTCGTAGAAGTGATAGCCGGAAGACGCGAGCCGTACCTGAGCACGCAGGTATTCTTCCGCGTATCGCTCGTCGTTGGGGGCGGACGTGGCACCGCGTGATATCCAGCGGGCGAGCGGGGTCCGCTCCTCGACGGTGAGCCCATAGAGGGAGAGATGCGCAGGCAGCAAGGCGCAGGCGAGGTCCAAGTCGCGCGCCCAGTCGCGCTCGAGGTCCGCCGGGAGCGCGAAAATGAGATCGAGCGAGATGTTGTCGAACCCCGCGGCACGGAGGGTCCGCACCGCGTCCCCGATGCGCGTCGCGTCGTGAGAGCGATGCATCCATTGTAGCACCCGATTGTCGAAGGACTGCGCGCCCAAAGACACACGATTGATGCCGGCGCGACGCCACGCCCGCGCACCGTCGGGCGTCACATCCTCCGGATTGGCTTCCAGCGTGACTTCCACGCCAGTGCGGAATGCGGAATGCGGAATGCGGAATTTCAATGCGAGTCCGTGCAGCAACAGGCTGATCGCTTCGGCTGGGAGTAGGGACGGAGTGCCGCCACCGAGGTACAAAGTCTCCAAGGTCTCGCCACCGAGATCCCCGGACTGGCGCCCGGGGTCAGTCGTCCCAAGGAGTGTCAGTTCCCTCAGTACGGCGTCCACGTACTCTTGCGCCGGGATGTGCTTGCGCACCGCGATGGAGAAATCGCAGTAAGAGCAGCGGCGCTGGCAGAAGGGGACGTGGAGGTAGAGGTGCTTCACTCAAGGAACGTAATGCGGAATGCGGAATTCGGAATGCGGAATGTCATCGTACGGGTCGTGTCGCGAACGACCTTCCCCTGCAATTCCGCACTCCGCATTCCGCATTCCGCACTTCAGGTGAGCCCAAACACCATCCCCGGCCGTTGCTGGACCACCCCCCGCATCTCGAGCTCCGTCAGCGCCGTCAGCACCGCACTCGTCTCGGCGCCGGCGGTGGCCACCAGCGCGTCCACGTGCCTGGGCTCCGAGCGAAGGGTCTCCCACAGCGAGCGCTGCAACGCGCTCAGGTCCGGTGGTGGAGTGCGTTCGGGTAGACCTCCTCCGGCCGCGCGTTGAGCCGCCCCCGGCAGGCCCAGCTCCTCGAGAACGTCTCCGGGCGCGAGTGCCGGCTTCGCGCCCTGCTGGATGAGTTTGTTGCAGCCCAGTGAGGTGGGGCTCGTGATCGGCCCGGGGACGGCGAGGACCGCGCGCCCCTGGTCGAGCGCACAGTCGGCGGTGATCAGGGCGCCCGATCCGGGCGCGGCTTCGATCACCACGGTCACCCCGGCGAGTCCGGAGATGAGGCGATTGCGCCTGGGAAACGCGCCAGCGTGAGGCCGCTCGCCCGGCGGCAGCTCCGTGACGAGGCAGCCGTGGGCGACCATGCGCTCGTACAGGACGCGGTTCACGGCCGGGTAGATCACGCCGAATCCGTTCCCGAGGATCCCCACCGAGGTACCGCCCGAGTCCAAGGCGGCCGCATGCGCGATCGCATCGATGCCGCGCGCCATGCCGCTCACCACGACCACGCCCGCGCCGGCCACACCGGCGGCGAGGAGGCGCGCCGCGGCGGCGCCGTAAGGCGAGTGGTCGCGACTACCCACGATCCCCGCCGAGGGACGGGCGAGCAGCGCCGCGTCACCCCAGGCGAAGAGTAGCGCGGGCGGATCGGGGACCTCGCTCAGCAGCGGAGGAAACGCCGCGTCGTCGGGAAGCAGCACGGCGGCACCGAGGCGATCCAGCTGGTCGAGGATCTCATGGCCCGCCTGCGGCGAGCTGGCGCGGATCGCGGTGGCGGCGGCGCGGCTGAATCCCGGGAGTGCCGCGAGGGCGCCGTGCGGAGCGCGCAAGGCCGCCGCCGCGGTCTCGAACGCGGCGACGAGAGTGCGCAGCCGCGCGGCCCCGATGCCCGGGACCTGCGCGAGCGCCAGATACGCTGCTACCTCGTCGCGACTCCGGCCCGCAGCGCCTGCCATAACGTCTCGAGCAGCTCCGGCACGCCCGCGCCCGTGACGGCGGAGATCGCGACGACCGGAGCCCCGCCCTGCGTTCGGATCGTCGGGATGGGGGATGCGGGATGCGTGAGATCGGCCTTGGTGAGCACAACGATGTGTGGCTTCGCCGCGAGCGCGGGCGAGTAGGACGCGGCCTCCCGCAGCAGCAGCCCGTAGGTTGCCTGCGGGTCGGGGCTGTCCACCGGCACGAGTACCGCGATGAGCCGGGTGCGCTCCACGTGCTGCAGGAACCTGAGGCCTAACCCCTTTCCCAGGTGCGCGCCCTCGATGATGCCGGGAATATCGGCGGCGACGAACGTCCGGTGGTCCGACAAGGCGACTACCCCGAGGTGCGGTTCGAGCGTAGTGAAGGGGTAGTCCGCGATCTTCGGGCGAGCGGCGGAAATCACGGAGAGCAGCGTGCTCTTCCCCGCGTTCGGCTCGCCCAGGAGCCCGACGTCGGCTATCAGTTTCAGCACCAGCTCGAGCTGGCGCTCCTCCCCGTACTCACCCGGCTCCCACTCGCGCGGGCTGCGGTGCGTCGGGGTGGCGAAGCGCGCGTTGCCGCGGCCGCCGCGCCCGCCTTTCGCCACGAGCAGCGTCTCCCCGCCCGCGAGCGCTTCGCCCACCAATTCCCCCGTCGCGGCGTCGCGCACCTCGGTGCCGGGGGGGACCGGGAGGTAGAGATCGGCGCCGGACTTACCGGTCATGTTCTTGCCCTTGCCGTGCTGCCCGCGCTCCGCCTTCCACTGGGTGCGGTAGCGATAGTCGAGCAGCGTCGCGAGGTTCGAGTCGGCGCGCACGAACACGCTGCCGCCCGCTCCCCCGTCGCCACCGTCGGGTCCGCCCTTGGGGACGAACTTTTCGCGGCGGAAGGAGGAGGCGCCTGCGCCACCGGCGCCGGCGACGACGCGGACGACCGCGCGGTCTATGAACATTGCGGATTGCGGATTGCGGATTGCGACGAACTGGAATGCGGAATGCGAAATGCGGAATGCGGAATTGAACGAGGAGTTCTGCGCGCGGTACGAATCGACGATACGACGATGGCCACGAGCTGACGCGCTTCGTCAGCCAACGCGCTCATGCGGTCCGGATCAGCGAGCCCACGCTCAGCAGCGATATCAAGCCAGAACTGTGTCTCGTCGGTCTCTTCCTCAACGATCCCCAGCTTCGCGATGAACTCGCGCCGGGACCGCGCCCGACAAGCAGCCCTGTAGTTCGCGCCTACGGACGTTCCCGCTCGAAGAAGCTGCCGACTTATAACGTCGGCTGTACGGCCGTGGGGCATTTCTTCTACGAGCTGAACCACCGCCAGCGCGAATGCTCTAGTTCGGTCCTTTAGATCGACTTGCGCCACGACCTCGCCTTTCAATTCCGCATTCCGCATTCCGAATTCCGCATTCTATAGCTTCCTCTTCTTGACGTCCTCCCACTGCTTCCGCGCCGTCCCGCGTTGCTCCGCATCGAGATCGCCATCGATTGCCTCAAGAACGGCATCAATCTCTGCTACCGACGCCCCGGTGTTAAGCGCGCCCCGCAGGTGGGAGTGCAGCTGCTCGGCGGTGCCGAGCACCGCGGTCGTCGCCACCGTGCAGAGCTCGCGCCGCTTGAGATCGAGGCCCGGCCGCCCGATCACCTTGCCGTAGGCGTCCACCAGGACGAGGTCCTCGAGCGCCGGGTGCAGCGCGCGCAGGTTCACGAGCAGCTTGTGATAGGCGCGCCCGTACACCTCGCGGCACACCGCCGCGCCGCGCGCCGCCCACGACTCCCAATCGGCGTGCGCCAGGTCTTCCGCGCCGTCGCCCTCGACCGGCGCCGGCGCGCCAACGCCACGCCACGCGGCGAACGCCACCAGTGCCAATGGGTAGCCCACGACGAGCATACTCTGCAGCAGTAGCTCCTCGATCCACAGCGCCGGGACGCGCGCGTCGCGTGCGGCGGCAAAACGGGCCTTGAGCTCGGGCGCCTTGCCCCGGGGGACGGCCGCCGCCACGCGCACCAACGCCGCCGTTGGGGCGTCGAGCACCGGGCCGGTCCCAGCGGTCATAGTACCTCTCCCCGCTCCCCGCTCCCTCATCGTTTCATTGCTCCAGTGCGCCTTTTACACGCAGCTCCCCTACCGTCTCGCCGCGGGTGTTCACGTTGGGTCGAGCGGTGAGCCCGGCCGGACGCGGCCGGAGACCCAGCTCCTCGAGCACGGCCGCCATGGCAAGTGCCGAAGCGACCGCGTGTCCGTCGGCGACCTTGAGCGCGACTCCGAGTCGTTCCTGCGTGAGGAGGGCACAGTACACACCCTCGGCGCCGACCTTGGCGATCACGCGGCCGGGGTGCGCCCGCATGATCTCGGTACAGGGCCGCCCCTCACCGGCGATCAGCTCGGGGTGGCGGATCATGGCGTCGATTACGCGGGATGCGGGATGCGAGATGCGGGATGGGTTGGGAGGGGACGCATCCCGCATCCCCCATCCCGCTTCCCGTCCCAGTGTCGCATACGCCAGCGCCATGTTTCTCAGCGGCAGCCCGAAGCACACGACTCCACACCCATCCACAGCGGTTCGGATGTCGCTGACCCCGACCTCCGTCCAGCGGCTCACCTCCGCGAGGCAGCGCTGCTGCACGGGGTGCTCGAGCCGTGTATAGAACTCCGTGGGCCAGCCGTGGTGGCGCGCCAGCGCGAGCATGCCGGCGTGCTTCCCCGAGCAGTTCGAGTAGGCAGCCGTGAGCCGTAGGCCGCGCGTCTGGTAGTCTTGGGCCACCCGATCGGACAACGGTGGGTGCGGGCCGCACAGGAGATCGCGCTCCGAGCACCCGATCTTGCCGAGCAGCTCGCGCACCCGAGCCACCTGCCCCGGCTCGCTCGAGTGCGACGCGCACGCCAGCGCCAGCTCCTCGCTCGTGAGTCCGAACCGCGCCGCCCCGCCGTCTTCTACGAGCGGCAACGCCTGGAACGGCTTCGCCGCCGAACGCCAGAACGTCACGAGCTCCGGGTCACCTGTCCGGGCGACGAGACCGCCGGTCGAATCCACGACGGCGACGTGCACCTCGTGCCAGGCCTCTACGACGCCGCCGCGAAGCTGCTCGACCCTCATGAGGTACCGCCTCCTCGGTAACCCCGGGGCGACGGCCCGGGGTATCGGGGTTCCCCACGCCCAACTCCCAAAGACAACCCGATCCCGGCCAACACGAGGACTCCTCCCACAACCGCAGACGGCGGCGGCACCTCGTGGATCGCCGGCACCAGCCAGGCAATGAGACTCGCACCCACCGGTTCCCCGAGGGCCGCAACGTTCACCGTCGTGGCGCGGAAATGGCGCAACGCGTAGTTCATTCCGGTGTGGCCGATGAGCATCGGTCCCGCCGCCATGGCACCGAACACCGCCCAGTCGCGGCGGGCGAACCCCACCAGCGGCATGCTGCGGGCCAGCGCGAGCAGGGCGAGCGCCGCGGCGGCCACCGCGTACACGGCAGTCGCGTAGCGCCAGATCCCGACCGTTTGACGAACGCGCCGCCCGATGACGTAGTAGCCCGCGCCGGTGAGCGCGCCGAGCAGCGCGAGGACATCACCCGCCAGGGCCCCGGGCGAGAGCCGCGCATCGCCCAGACCGATGAGACTGGCCCCGATCACGGCGAGTGCGATGCCCCAGGCTTCGGCGCGCGTCGGATGCTCGCGCAGCCACGCCGCCGCGATGCCCCAGGCGAAGACGGGCTTGAGCGACACGAGGACGACCGAGCTGGCGACGGTGGTGAACCGGAGCGACGCGATCCAGGACCAGAAATGGAGGGCGAGGAGAAGGCCGGATAACAACATCAAAGGGAGCAGGGAGCGGGGAGCGGGGAGCAGGAGTTGCCGCGCACCACTGCTCCCGGCTCCCTGCTCCCTGCTCCCTTCCAACACCGCCAGCCCACCGGTTACGGGGAGGACCAGCGCCAGTCTCCAGAACGCAATCGCGAGGGCCGGTGCCGCAGCGAACCGGACGATGGGTCCGGCGTAGCTGGTGGCGAGCACCGCCACGATGAGCACCAGAAGTGGGGACATGGGCGGGTCAAGATAACGGAAAGCCGCTACGGGCGGTTGCCATGCTAAGGGTATCCGCCCAAATTGCGCGCTCCATGCGCCTCCGGCTCGCGTTGCGCGTCGCGACATTGATCCCCGCCCTCACGGGCGGGGCGACGCTGACGGGCGGGGCCAGGCTCGCCGCGCAAGAAGCGTCGCCGTACCTCCCGATTGGTCACTGGGCCACACCCTATCTCGAGCACCTCATCGCCGCGCGTGTGATCGACGACCCGTCGCCCCTCACCCGACCGTTCCGCCGGGGCGACGTGCTGCGCGCGCTCGAGACCGTGGATACCCTACGATTGACCCGTGCCACCCTGGCGACCGTGCGCCGGCTCAAGGCGGCGCTCACGACCGGCCAGCGTGAGCCATACGTCAGCGTCGACGGCGGCGCGGGCGCGGCTCTTGCCAACTACGCCCGCCGCGAGCCGCTCGCCGCGATCGACTCGATCGGCCCGCGTCAGTCCGGGCCCGGGCACGGCACAGCCAACGCGGACTTGGATCTCGCGCTGGTGACGAGCCACGTGGTCGCGGTCACGCATCTGCAGCTTGACACCCGACTCAAGTACGACCCCGACTGGTTCGGCAAAAAGAACCGGGTCATCGCCGGTCGGACGGCCGAAGCATACGTCGATGCGCGGTGGAAGTTCGGTGAGCTGTTCTTCGGCCGGCTGGACCGCAACTGGGGGCCGCCCGGGATCCAGGGCTTGCTGCTCTCCGCCAATCCGTATGGCCTCGATCACCTGGCGTTCGCAATCGGCCCTCCCAAGATCCAGCTCCAGGCGATCGCCACGCAGCTCGACGACCGCGATTCGAGCGGCGCGGTGGTCCATCGCTTCATGACGCAGCATCGCCTGCTCTTCACACCCGGCCGCTGGGGCCTGGCTCTGTGGGAGGGATCTGTGCTCTCGGGGACGGCCCGGTCGTTCGAGCTGTGGTATCTGAACCCACTGAACTCGGGAATCCTGGAGCAGTGGAACAACGGCGGCAACGTGAATTCGTTCGTGGGGCTCGACTTCGAGCGTCGCGGCAAGGTCACGTTATTCGGCCAACTCATGCTCGATGACATCCAGGTGGACCGCGCCGGCGCGAGCGACCAGAAGCCGGTGAGCTACGCCCTTACCGTTGGAACCCAGGGGGCAGTCGGCGGCGCGGCGACCGTGTGGCGCGCGTGGTATACACGTGTCACCAACCTCACCTACCGCAACGAGGACGATCTGCAGGTGCCGCTGTATCACTTTCTCGGCACCGGCCGCAATTTCGACGACTACGATCAGGTGACCATCACGCTCGGGCTGCTCCCCCGCGCGGGGCTCTTGCTCACACCCGAGCTCACCTTCTTACGACAAGGCGAGGGCGACCCCCGCCAACCCCACCCGCTCGTGACGGCGTACCCCACGACGGCGACGATCTTTCAGGGCGTCGTCGAGCGGACCCTGCGCGGGGCGGTGTCGGGTAGCTTCCTGGCGACCGATCGGCTGAGCTTCGGGTTTGACGCGGGGGTGCATCGCATTACGAATTTCCAGCATGTGTCGGGCGACACCCGCACGCGATTCCTCGGCTCCGTGAGCGTGAACTACCGATTCGGGTTCGCCAGGCCGCTGCAGTGACGTCCTTCCAGCCCGAGCCCCGGCTCACCCGCGACCATCTCGAGCAGCTGTTCACGAAGATGGCGGCGCGGCACGTCGTCGTGGTGGGCGATGCGATGCTCGACATCTATCTCGCGGGCGACGCGGAGCGGATCTCGCCCGAAGCCCCGGTGCCGGTGGTCACGGTGCACACGCGGCGCGCCGCGCTGGGCGGCGCGGCCAACGTAGCCGCGAACGTGTCGGCGATCGGCGCCGAGTGCCGGCTGGTCGCGGTGATCGGGGACGACGCGCGCGGCGACTCGCTGCGCACCGAGCTGGCACAGAACCGGCTCCCCGACCGCCACATCGTCGTCGCCGCCGCGCGACCCACCACATCGAAGACCCGCGTCACCGCCCGCGGCCAGCAGGTGGTGCGCATCGACGAAGAAGTGGAAGACCCGATCGCGCCGCGCGCCGAGAACCAGCTGCTCGGCCAGCTGGACGCGGCGATGGCAGACGCCGATGCGGTGCTCATCGAGGACTACAACAAGGGCACGCTGACGCAGGGGGTGATCGAGCGCACGATGATCCTCGCCAAGAAGCGCGGCATCCCCGTCGTCGTGGACCCCAAGTTCAAGCATTTCTTCGCCTACCGGGGCGCCACGCTGTTCAAGCCGAACCGCCGGGAACTCGAGCAGGCGATGGGCGCGACGCTCGATCTCGCGCGCCACGACGCGCTCCCCACGTCGCTCGACAAACTCGGCGTGGACAATCTCCTGCTCACGCTCGGCGCCGAAGGCATGGTGCTCGTCACCAAGGACCGGCAGCTCACGCGCATCCCCACGATGGCGCGCGAGGTGTTCGATGTCTCGGGCGCGGGCGATACCGTGACGGCCTGGGTGGGGACGGCGCTTGCGGCGGGGGCATCGGTGCGCGAGGCGGCGCAGGTGGCGAATTACGCGGCCGGCGTGGAAGTAGGAAAGTCGGGCGTCGCCACCGTGTCGCCGACGGAAGTGCTGGCGATGCACGAGGCGCACTATGACCAACTGGGAAAATTGAGAAGGGGGGGACTGCTGTAGACGCGGGATGCGGGATGCGGGATGCGAGATGGGTCAGTACCACGCATCTCGCATCTCGCATCCCGCGTTTTCCTACCGCCAGGCCAGTCCCACTCCGATCACCACGCCATCCACGGTTTCCAGCCGCGTTCCCCCACCGCATGGTCGATCCGGTACGCGACCCTGGCTTCGAAGGGCGCCCGCGCTAGCCGCACGATCATCCCGGCCTCGCCCCCCTGCGCGTGATCGAACGGCTCCGGCACGTTGGCGTCCGCCGCCACAGCTCGCCACAGCTCCGCATAGCCACGCACGGCCGAGCCGATGAACGGCTTGGCGGCGCGCACCCGGAGCTCCCAGTAGAGCCACCGCTGCGTCTGCCCGCTCGCGGCGTAGGCGCGCGCGTGCGGCCCGGCGGAGAGCGTCAGCCACTCCACCGGCCGGACGCCGAGCAGCACCGAGCCCTCGACCAGATCGCGCGCGGGCGCGTTGCCGGTGTCCGGATCGAGCCGACCCTGGAGGTAACTCAGGCCCAGCTGGACCCGCCCGAGGGACACCGTCCCCTCGCCGCCGAAGGCGGCGCCGCTAAACTGGAAGGCCTCGCCGAGCTGCTCGGTCCGCACGCGAGCGGTCACGACCGACGCGGCGACCGCGGAGTGGATCGTCTGGCCCGGGAGCCGGCCCACGCCGACCGCCGCGGCCAGCAGTAGCAGCCACCCGACCCTCATGGTCCGGCCGCTTCGATCGCGGCCGGATCGCCCGCGTGGATCTGGAGCCGGCCATCGGCGAGGCGCCGGACGTTCTCCGCCTGCACGGCCGCCACGCGGGCCCGCCACTCCTCCCGCACCGCGTCGTTGGCGCGAATGTTCGCCGGCAGCGGTCGACCAGATCGATGCAACAGGTATCCCAGCGCGGTCGCGACTCCCACGGCGCTCGCGACCGCGACGCGGGGCCCGGACGGTGTGTCGTGGCTGCCCACCGCCGCGGGCAGGGAGACGACGGCCGCCGACAGGAGCAGCCCACCGAGGACCGCCCGCGTCGCTGGACCGCTCGCCGCACGCTCAGGGCGCAGTGCGGAATCCGCGGGGGCATCCGGCCACGGTAGCGTGTCGGGACGGTTGATCTTGAGGTCGAGTGGGAGCTGCACCATGCTCGTCAGCTCGCCGGTCGGGGCCCGCGACGCGACGCGCAAGAGGAGGCGGTTGACCGGCACGGGCTGCGCGGCCGCATCGCGGCCGTCCCATTGTACTTCGAGGCTGTCGCCGATCGGGCCGAAGTAGAGCGGCCGGAACGAGGTGCCGTTCTCGTACAGCAGCGTCACGTTCACCGTCTGGAACGAGCTCGCCACGACCCGTGCGCGGAGCGCGCCGTCCTTGAGTGGGATCGCCGTATCGCGCGGCACCACGATGGCCACCGTTTTCGTCCGCAGCCGCACGGCGTCGAACACGCTGGTCACCTCGGGCGGAAACACGAGCCGGTCGGGGCGATACCGCGGATCGAGCAATACCAGGCGCCGGAACACCGCGACAGCGGAGTCTCGCCGCCCGCGGAACAGCTCGGCGGCCCCCAGATACACCAGCCCATGCGCGCGCTGAGCGACTGGCGCGTTGGCGGCGGTGAGCTGCGCGACACCCCGGCGCAACAGCACCGTGGCCACATCGAACTCGAGGTTCTTGTAGGCGCGCATCCCCGTGACGATGAGACTGTCCGCTGACTGGGCCGCCGCGTTGCCCGGCGTGGCGCCGAGCACGCACCCCAGGACACCCAACCACGCCAGGTGGCGCCTCACGGCTTGACCTCCTGCAGCACGATGTCGGTGAGACGCACATCCTGCCGGGGCGCGACGCGGATCGCGAGTTCAACGGGCTGGAACCCGTCTCGCACGATGCGGAGCCGATGCGTACCGACCGAGATCGATACGCCGGCCCGGGGCGTGTTGCCGATCAGGACACCGTCCAGGTAGACCTGACCCCATGGGGTCGCGTTGACGAAGAGGCGGCCCGGCGCCGCCGCAGGGCGGCTGGGCGCGCGCGCCGCGGGCGCTGGCACGCGCGGCCGGGGCGCGGGCCGGACGACCGAGTCGCGGCGCTCGGGCAGGACCACTGGAGGAAGCGGGGGGAGCTGGGGCGACACCGCACGCACCGCGCTGTCCCGGACGACGGGGGGCGCGATCGGTGCGGTCGCCGCCTCATTACTCGTCGCCCCGGAGCTCAACACCCAGGCGGTCGCCACCGCGCCGCCCACCACCACGAGGCCGAGCACACCCATCGGCAGCCAGCGACGGCGTGGCACGGGGAGGGGGAGCGATGGCTCGTCGTCCAGCTCCTCAACGTCGTCATCCAGGTCCACGAGCGGCGCCCCCACCAGGTCGCGCTCCGCAGGCCCCACCTCCAGCGCCGCGACGAATTCGGCGACGCTCGCGAACCGGTCGACCGGCGCGGGGCTCATCGCCCGCTCGAGCGCCCGCGTGACGCGCGGTGGCACGCCGTTACCAGCGTCGCGTGATGTCTTGCTCGAGAGGCACGTCTGCATCAGGGCCGCGAGCGTGTACTGGTCGGCTTCCGGCCCCGCCTGGCCCTCGGCGATCTGCTCCGGCGCGCGGTAGGCAAGCTTGCGAGTCGTGTCGGAGTCTCCGGCGACAGCGCCGAGCTGCTCCAGGACCCACGCTACCCAGAAGTCGGTCACCCGGGCGTCGCCGGCGGTGTCGATCAGCACGTTGGCGGGCGTCAGGCCCGCGTGGACGACGCCGAGGCGGTGCGCCGCATCGAGGGCGTTCGCGACCTGCCCGATGATCCGCAGGCACGTGGAAGGAGCCATGGGCTGGCTCGAGCGCAGCAGCTCCGCCAGGGACCGCCCCTCGACGTACTCCATGGAGCACCAGAAGAAGCGGTCGGTGGCGCCGGCGCTGTACCACGGGACGACGTGAGGGTGATCGAGTGCGGCCACGAGGGCCGCAGCCCGATGGAACGCCTCCTCGACTTCCGCGCCGGCCCCCGGAGCGCGCGGTATCAGTTTCAACGCGACCGGCTGATCGAACTCCAGGTCCCGGGCAAGCCACACGAGCGACGCGGGCCCGCGGCGGTGTAGGGTCTCGAGCTCGAACAGCCCGCGGAGGTCATTCCGCGCCGCGTCCACGGTATCTCGGCCCGAGGAGGGCTTCTCGACGGAGGTCATGGCAGTGGGAGCACAGTGAACGGGTCGCTTGTCGCCCCGCTCACGCCACCCGCGGTCGCGACGAGCGTGAAGCCGACCCCAATCTCATCAATCGTCAGGTCGCCGAACGTAGCCACTCCGGAAACCGCCATAACGGGTGACGTACCACCGAGCTTAGCGCCCAGCAAGCTGGGGTCAGTCCCGATGGCAATTTTGACGTTGCTGCCGAAGCCCGTCGCCAGATTGCCGAACGCGTCCCAGACGCTGACGACCACCGGCGGCGTGATGAGGTTGCTCAGCAAAACATCGCTCGGCTGAACCGTGAACGTCAGATGGTCCGCGCCGGCCGCATTCACCGTATGGGCCTCACCCGCCGACGTACTCCCGGTGAAATTAGCATCCCCCGTGTACGTCGCGGTGAGCGTGTGAGCCCCCGCCGCAGTCAACGTCAAGCTGCAGCTGCCCGCCGCCACGCTGGCCGCGCAACTCTGCGTCCCGTCACTCACGGTGACGTTACCAGTCGGCGTGCCGCCCGTGGAGGTCACCGAGAATGTCACCGGGAATCCCACCCCCGCCACTGAGGGGTCCGGTGCATCGCTGGTGATCGTCGTCGTGGTGCTGGCCGGGTTCACCGTGTGGCTCACGCCCGTTGATGCGCTGGCGGCGAAACTGCCATCGCCCCCGTAGGTCGCGACGAGCGTCTTGGCGCCCGCCGTGCTCGGGCTGAGGGTGCACCCGCCACCCGCAACCGTTCCGACGCACGTCACCGTTCCATCGCTCACGGTGACGTTGCCGGTCGGCGTGCCGGCGGTGGACGTCACCGAGAAGGTCACCGTGATCCCCTGGCCCGTTACTGATGGGTTCGGCGTGTGGTCGGTGATCGTCGTTGTCGTGCTCGCCGCGTTCACCGTCTGGCTCACGGCGGTCGACGTGCTGGCGGCGAAGTTGCCATCGCCGGCGTAGCTCGCCGTCACGCTCCGCCCGCCGGCCGAGCTGAACCCGATACTGCAGCTCCCCACCGCCACGCTCGCGCTGCAATTCTGCGTGCCATCGCTGACCGTGACGGTCCCGGTCGGCGTGCCGCTGCCCGGCGGATTCGCCACGACGCTGAAGCTGAAACTCACCGACTGACCCACGCCCGAGGGATTCGGGGTGCCGGCGGCGAGCGTCGCGGTCGTACTCGCTGGATTCACCGTTTGGCTCAGTCCCGGGGAGGTGCTGCCGGCGAAGTTGCCGTCGCCCCCATAGGCGGCGGTGAGCGTCTTGGCGCCGGCCGTGCTCGGCGTGAGGTTACACATCCCTGCCGCCACACTGGCCACGCAGCTCACGGTGCCGTCACTCACGGTGACGTTGCCGGTCGGCGTGCCGCCCGTTGAGATCACGGTGAACGCGACCGCCACCGCCTGCCCCACTACAGAGGGATCGGGTGAGTGGGTCGTGATCGTGGTCGTCGTGGTGCCCAGGTTCACGGTGTGGGCTTCACCACCGGACACACTGCCCGCGAAGTTCGCGTTGCCGGCGTAGGTGGCGGTGAGCGTCTTCGCCCCCGGCGTAAGGGACGTGAGCGAGCAGCTCCCGCCCGCCACCGTGCCGGTGCAGATCACCGTCCCGTCGCTCACGGTGACGGTGCCGGCGGGTGTGCCGCTTCCTGGGGCCGTCACGGCAACCGTGTAATTCACGGTGTACGCCTCACCCACCGTGGACGGATCCGGCGCATCGGCGGTGATTGTCGTGGTCGTGCTCGCCGGGTTCACCGTGTGGCCCACGCCCGCGGATGTGCTGCCGGCGAAGTTGCCATCGGTTGCGTAGGTCGCCGTCACGGTTCGTCCGCCCGCGGAGCTGAACGAGATGCTGCAGCCCCCCGCCGCGACACTCGCGCTGCAGCTCTGGGTGCCGTCACTCACCGTCACCGTCCCGGTCGGCGTGCCGCTGCCTGGGGCGTTCGTCACCACGGTGAACGCGAAGCTCACGGCCTGGCCCACGACGGAGGGATCCGGGGTATTGGCGGTGATCGTGGTCGTGGTGCCTGCCGCGTTCACCGTGTGGGACGCCCCGGCGGACGTGCTGCCGGCAAAGTTCACGTCGCCGCCATAGGTGGCCGTGAGCGTCTTGTTCCCGGCCGAGGTCGGCGTCAGGGTACAACTCCCCGCCGCCACACTCGCGCTGCAACTCTCCGTTCCGTCGCTCACCGTGACGGTGCCGGTCGGCGTGCCACCGCTCGAGGTCACGGTGAACGCCACCGCGATCCCCTGGCCCGTCACCGACGGATTGGGCGTGTGGGTCGTGATCGCGGTCGTCGTGCTCGCCGCGCCCACGGTCTGACTGACCGCGGTCGACGTGCTCGTAGCGAAGTTCCCGT
>Ga0207646_10001886_pt1 | contig 25262 bp, 21 predicted proteins | sample KBSK5502metaG_FD_184343 | JGI IMG/M metagenome (GOLD analysis project Ga0207646, IMG submission 184343) | Corn, switchgrass and miscanthus rhizosphere microbial communities from Kellogg Biological Station, Michigan, USA - KBS K5-50-2 metaG... | ecosystem: Host-associated > Plants > Roots >...
GTCTCTGCGACCTCGGCCTGGTTCTTTCCCTGGTCGATGGCCCGCAGCACTCGTTGCCGCAAGTCTTGGGAATACGCTTTCATGCCTCCATTTTATCACAGATCAATCCTTTTGTACACCGCTCTAGGGGTTGGCCCCCGATGCCATGTGCATGGTCGGCGGTCGGCAGGGCTGCGCCCCAGGTCAGCCCGCCGTCGCTGGAGGTACTCATCTGGATCAGATCGGCTAACGAATTGTCGTCGAACTCGGTATAGCAGTTGCCGTAGTGCAGGCTGCTGGCTGTATCATCGCAGACCGTCCAGTTCTTGTCATTAAAATGCCCCGAGTTATTCACCACGACGGGATTGCTCCAGGTCAGCCCGCCATCAGTCGAGCGACTGACGAGCACATCGACAGCACCGGTCCCATTGGGGGAGAGACCCAGGAACGAGATCAACCAGACCCCATGCTTGGCGTCAAAGGCAACGGAGGCATCGCTGACGGCCGAGTAGATGCCCGACGGGGTGACGGTGGTGGTGGTGTCAGGCAGGAAGCCATTGGTGAAGCTCGTGCCACCATTGTTGGAGGTGGCGAACCCGATATCAGCAGCGCCGCCTCCGAAGATGCGGCCCACCTGGAAGGCGGACACGAGCGTACTGCCAGCGGCAAAGGTATCCGGCTCGACTTCCGTTTTGTGCTGGCTGGCGCTGTTGGTAAACGGGTCGCTGCTGAGCTGGATGAGCTTGACAGCGGCAAAGGCGAGCACGGTGGTCGAGAGTGCGAACGTGAGCGCGAGGGCGATCGCAACGAGGATGCGGATTGGCCCTCTGAACTGAGAAATACAGGACATCGTTGTTCCTCCTTGAAACTGGTCTTGCTAAACGCTGTGCGACGGGGTGAACACGATTCGCAAGTGAGCAGGTTACGGAATGGCGACAATAGCAATGACCTGCTGCTGCTGGTAATTGGCATTGGAACCGTCGTTGTACGTGCTCGCAAAGCTTGATATGTTTGTCGACCCGCTGGTCGTATTGCCGAAGTAGTCACCGATGAACGTGGTCGTAGTAAAGGCACTGTCCACGTGCGGCGAGTTCAACTGCGGATCCCAGGTGTGCTGCGTGAGCCGGATATTGTTTCCGAATGGCACGAGGGTGGCATTGTAGAACTGCACACTGGCGTTGATGCAGTAGTTGCTGGCCCCATACGGCGGCAGGCTGCCCGAGTAGTTGGGGTTGACCCGGTCGAGGGCGAGGCCAGCCCCCGTCGCCTCGGTGGTGCCAGCAGCGGGACAACTGAGGCGGCGGTCGTAGAAGGCCACACTCACCGTCCCATCGGCTGCGACCGTCAGGTTGGGTTGGAACTCATCGACCTTCGACGCGTTATCGTTGACCTGAATGGGCGCGCTCCAGGTGAGACCGCCATCGTAGGAGGCGGATAGGATGTTGTTGCCTACCCCTGCACTGTAGTCTTCCCATGCCACGTAGAGCGGGTAGTGGCCCTGCGCCGACAGGTGGTTACCGACGGCGAAGGTATCCTCAATCCCATCTCGAAAGGTGGTGTTCGGGTAGATCAGCGGCGGATACTGCACGTTCTGGATGACGATGCGTGGCCCTTGCCAGGTCTGACCACCGTCAGTCGAGAAATCGACCGAGATAGTGACGCAGCAGAACGCCTTCTTGCCTGGGAAATCCGTCACCGTCGTGTAGACCACCCCGGCTGGGTCCACATGGGGCAGCAAGTAGGTATCGCCAGCCGTGTTGGTGATAGTTGGGAGCAGTTGCGGCGTGGACCAATCGGTGTGTGTCCCATCGGGCAGCGCCTTGGCCGTCGAGACATAGGGTTTGCTCGAGAAAAAGTTGAACACTGTCCACATGGCATAGATCGTGTTGTAGTTGGGGTTGGGCGAGCCATTGGGCAGGGTCTTATTGGTGTCGATCGTGATCCACTGCTTATCTGGCTCGTTGCCAACGCTATCATAGGTAGCGACGTAGTCGGGCTGGCCCTTGTGGGTCGTGACCCAGTTGGTGGCCGTCGCGGCGCCATGGGGGCGTACCGCAACGGAGACGACCTCGGCGGGCACAGCCGGGTTCGGCTCCTGCGAGGTGCCGACCGTGAAGTTGTGCGTGCCATCCTTGTTGTAGAAGAACTGGTAGGCCAGGATGAACTCGTAGTAGTTCCCATAACTGTCGAAGGCCCCAACCGGGTCGGTGTCATCGGTCCAGCCCTCGTAGCCTGGGATGTGCCCCTGGACCGACCAGGTCGTGCCGCCGTCGAAGGACTCGTAGAACCCAAGCAGGTGGTTGTAGCCCTCGGCGCTGGCGAACCACTTGGAGGAGCCGATCAGGTGGTTGGGGTTAGTCGGGTCGACGCGGATGTCGGACTCCGAGTGGTCCTTGACCAGCATAGGGGTGGCGGCAGGATAGCCGGGGTTGCTGCCGGCCTGGGTGGGATACGGACCGAGGTTCTCGCCGGTGGTGGCGGCGCCATTGCAGGCTGATTCGCCGCTGTAGCCATCGTTGGGGCCGTCATTCGCCGCATACGGCACCTCTGGCGTGTAGCAACTGGTCTGCTGCGTGGTCGCAAACACATTCGTCACCTTCTTGGTCGTGAAACTGTTGGCGTAGGCGGTGTTGCTCTGCGTTCCCTGCGGAATGTTGCCCACGCCGGGGCCAACTGTGGGTACGCGCGCGTGTGCAAACATGGACGTGGGAACAAAGGCGAGCAGGATGAGCATGGTTGCTGTGAGATACGCGAGGGAGAGTTTACGCATGTCATGTCCTCCATCCTGAAATAAGCAGGACTACTAGCACTAAGAATGTCAATCGTTTTCCTGGTAGACGCGCATCCGAGGGGTCTTACCCCGCTCAGGTGACTACGCCGACACCGTCAGTCACCACTGGAAACAGGAAAGAGAACAGGAGCGCATGTGCCTTCGCCGCCTTTGTCGCCCTCTGCATCCATCTCGTCCTTTCCAGACGCTGGTTTCCTTGGTGACTGACCGGGCCGTCTAATCAAGCGCTTCTCCTACAGTTGGCACGACTACGAGATGATCCCCAGGAAGATATCGGTATTCCCGAAGGTGATTGGACACTGGGTTATCACATCCGGCCCACCGGCAGTTCCCGCACGAAACGCATCCACTGCCGCGCACGGTGTGGCATTGCGCGAGTCCGTCCAAACGGCATAGACGTGACTGCTATCGGCCACCGCCGTAATGTAATCTCCCAGGAATTGCGCGGCCAGGCTGTTCGTGCTGGAGCCATCGGGGTCGGAGGAGACGGTACTGATCTTCACCGGGAGGCTCCAACTCGCCCCGCCGTTGGTAGACTGCGTCAAGTAGGCGTCGTAGAACACTATACCCGCTCCTGGCGCTGCGCCTGTTGGCACATCATCCAGCGCCAGGAAAGCTACGTCTACTTCGCCACTGGGGTCAGTCGTCACGGATGCGAAGAAGGCGCTGCGGCCTCTGACATCACCAGCCACGACCGGTGTGGACCATGACAACCCATCGTTGATCGACTTCGTGACCAGGACGACGGCGTGGCCACTGGTGGGATCACCCGTGCGGTTCCCCCACGCCACGTACAGCGTGCCGTTGGGCGCGATTGAGAACGACGGGAAGGAACGCGAATCCTGGCGGAAGCTCGATCCAGGCACCGGACTGACAAAATCATCGGTCACAGTGGCCACCGTGATATTCTGCATGGGGAAGGTCTTGCCGCCATCGTGTGAGATGGACAGGCGCTCGACCGCCTGCTTATCAACAGTGTCGAGCCAGACCACGTAGACCGTGCCATCGGGACCGACCTTCACCGCCGCCCCCTGTCGCCCCCCAACATGGGTATTGTTGTAGTCGGGACTGATGGCCAGGGGATTGCTGAAGGTTGTCCCCCCGTCCGTCGAGCGTGAGAACACGATTTGATCTCCGCCTGTGGTAAACTTCGTCCAAGCCGCGTAGACGTTGTCGTGGAACGGACTGCTGGGGTTGGCATCGGCAGTGATAGCGTCCTTGTCATCAAAGATCGCTGGCGACGAGCCACTGACCCTGGCCGCAGACGTGTAGTGGCAGCCACCATCGGTCGATTTCGCGACAAAGAAGTCAGACTGCAGGCCGGTAGCCAGTTCCTCGGTGGTTGGAGGAGAGGGGAAGGCGAGCGTACCATAATAGGCATTGCCTTTGCTGTCGAAAGCCTGGGCTGGATCCCCAAAGCTGTACTCGTGGAACGCCGAAAGGTCGATCAATCCCTGGCAGGGCCAGGTTTTGCCGCCATTGAACGAGGCATAGAACCCGGAACTCTGAACGCCTGTTACGAACGGGCACGACGAAGGCGTCGTGTTTGAACATGCAGGCTCACCAATCTCGTCGTTGGAACCGGAGATGAGGTTCAAGGGGTTCGTTGGATTCTGGGCCAGGCTCGGTTCGTTCTGCTTGTTGGTTGGGAACGGTCCGGGAAACACCTGGTTGACCTGGATGTTGGTGGTGGATGACGCCGGTTGTGCGTGGGCGACGCGAGAACCAAATGCTATTACTGCGTAGAGGGCGCTCAATATCAGCAGGGCGGTAATAGCAGACAAAAATACTTTCCTGTACATGATGCTTGCCTCCCAGGGTTCATAGATATATCACACACATGCGACACGATGACGAGAACAGATGAGACGGCAAAGTTCGATGTAGGCTCTTCTCCCTCCTTTCTTTTGCATCAAAGCAAACCTGATCCAACAAAACGATGGTAGCACTCTATCACACTTATACACAAATCTCAAGAGAATCTGCTTTTAAGCGTAATACACCTCAATCAATCTCAAATCCCCCTTGGGAGCAGTCACGGACATGAGCGGTCTCGCCTGGAAACGTATCCCTTTCTAGGGGATGGAAGCGTCACACGAGCACTAATGCTCCCTTACCATGGCAGGCGTCTCCTCTGGAGATGCTGATTGGACAGCGGACGTGGAATGAGCCAGCCTTTTCTTCCGCTTGTGTGAATGTGCAGGCAACGCGATCAGTGCAGCCAGCAGTACGAGTGCACTGCCAGCCAGGAAAGGCGCTCCTGGACCTCCGACCGCGAAGGCGCTTCCCGCGGCCAGCGGGCCTATGACTCGTGCCAGCGCTGCCACAGCCTGGGCGAGACCCAGTGTTTCGCCTCGTGCCTCGGGTGGACTCGCAAACGAGAGGAGCGCCGATACCATCGGCGTTACGGCTCCATCGCCTATGCTTACGATGCCCAGTACGATCAGCAGCTGTGGCAAGTGCGCACTCCACGGGAGGAGTGCAAGCCCAGTAGCTAACGCCCCTAAGCCGACAAGCAGCAGACGGCGTTCACCCCAGCGCCTGGCGAGTAGCCCGACCAAACCTCCTTGCAAGAGCACAATAAGCACGCCGATATACGTGAAGATGTACCCATTTTGCATGGCCGTCCAGCCAAAGGTATGCTGTGTAAAGAGCACGAAGACCGTTTCCATGGCAGTAAAGGCCCCCGTAAAGAGGAGATTCACGGTGACTAATCGCGCCACCACCGGATGGCGCAGCACCTGCCGCCATCCCGCGAGTAGCACCCCCGTACCATGGGCGGCGGGAGAAGCTGGAGCACGGGTGGTTCCCCTCCAGCGGGTTTCCGGGAGGAAGCGCAGCACGAGTAGCGCGTTGGCGAGCGCCACGAGCATGGTAACCCAAAAAGGGACGGCCGTTCCAAGGGGTGCGAGTGCCCCTCCCAGTGCAGGTCCAACGACGAAGCCCAACCCAATCGCTGCGCCGATGAGTCCCATCCCTCTGGCTCGTCCCTCGGCAGGTGTCACGTCGGCGACGACTGCCTGTGCCGAGCCGATATTCGAGGCGCCCAGGCCACCAATGAAACGTGCTACCAATAGGATTGGCAGTGAACCAGCCAGCGCCGAGAGCGCCAAGGAGAGCGCCTCGATGAGCAGAGCGGCGAAGATGATTGGTCGACGACCGTAACGATCAGAAAGGATTCCGAGTACCGGCGTAAAGAGAAACTGTGCCAGGGCATAGATCGTGAGAACCAGGCCGACACCTACAGGTCCTGCCCTGAGCCGCTCCGCCCAGAATGGCAGCAGGGGGAGGATGATGCCAAAGCCTGCGAAGTCAATAAAAATAGTCAGCGCCATTAAGAATAATGGCGAACGTGTCATTTTGTTCACTGCTGTGCTCCTCAGTCTATAGCATAGGACAGATTTGGCTGAAAATGGTAGACAAACCTCTCATCGGGGTACTTTTGCTCTATCTCTTGGGTCGGCTCTATCGAGACACGCTTGGATGTGTCAACCAGTGCCTGGCACAGGCAGCAGATCGTGCATACCTGATGGTGGCAGGAATGGCGGTCGATAGCAAACGTTTGCACGAAGAGGCTCGTTGGCTGTAGGTAGGCTTGTGAGCGATTCGTTTGACAGCGCGAATGGTCGTTGTATATACTACATGCAGGAAAACTATCCGTCACTGTTGTTCTCATTGGGTGGCCTGTATCAACGGATCAGGCAGATAGGGAAGCCGGTGCAAATCCGGCGCAGTCGCGCTACTGTCACTGGTGAGCAACTCATCCTCTCATGATGAAGAGAGCCAGCCACTGTTCTGAATTGAATGGGAAGGCAGGATGAGGAGCGCTTGGAGCCAGGAGCCAGGAGACCTACCCAATGAGGGATGCTCACGATCCTTCGCGTAAAAGGAGCGAGCTGCCAAGACATCGACGACCTCGGTGAAGGAACGCTTCACAGCTTGTGTCTAGACTGGTTGTTGGTTGACCTCCATTTTCCGCGGGGTGACAGCGGGCGTTGCCATGAACTTGGAGGGTACAACCCCATGCGCTCCCATGTCATCTCTTTTCGTCTCTCGCTTGTTCTGCTCCTGTCTTGCTTCGTCCTGCTTACCGCGTGCGGGCAAAGTTCATCACCGGCGACCGGGGCAAAGCAGACTCCCACTCCCACTGTAGCGCTCGATGTGTATGGAACACCGATTGTCTTTCCGACAACGGCTCCGCAACGGATCGTCTCACTTGTCCCAAGTGCCAGTGAAATCCTTGGGGCGTTGCATCTCCAAAGCCGAGTGGTCGGTGTTGACCACTATACCGACTATCCACCTGGGCTGGCATCGCTCCCGAAGGTTTCGAATGCCGATGGCAAGTTCAATATTGAGGAGATTGTGGCGCTGAAACCTGACCTGGTGCTGAGTTGGGGGGAGGAGACAAAACAGGAGGATCAGCAGCTCGAAACCCTGGGCTTGCGTGTCGTCGATCTTCCATTCACGAATCTCTCAGGGGTCCTCCAGCAAATAGTGCTCGTTGGACGCCTGACGTTCACGGAGCACACTGCCGTCGTGTTAGTGAACCAGCTTCAGCAGCAAATCAATCAGATTAAGGCAGCAGTGGCAGGCACGACTGCGCCCAAGGTGTTGCTCGAAGTAGATGATAGTACGCCAGGAAAACCCTATGTCTTTGGCGGCGGTTCCTTTGGCGATGAACTTCTGCAGAACGCTAATGCAATCAACATCTTCCATGCTAACAGCAGTAATGGTGGCTATCCACAGGTCACAGACGAAGCGATCATCGCTGCCAACCCGCAATGTATTATTCTCACCGAAGACCCTCGCTATGGTGGCGATGTCGCGTTGGTCTACAAGCGTCCCAACTGGAGTAACATCGACGCGGTGAAATCACATCATGTCTATCATATCAACGTCGCCATCATGCAGCGTCCAGGACCGCGCCTAGTGGAGGGACTACGATGCGTCGCACAGATTGTTCATCCCGAGAAGTTCACTGTTACAGTGCCCGATTATTGTTCAGTGACAGTCTAATCAGAGACGAGGAAGCACAAGCAACGTGGCTCCCACGAATGGAAACCGAACGTTCAACAGTTGTATAGAACAAGTGTGCTCTTGTTCCAGCCCTGTGTCGAGAGGGCTTGTTCTTAGTTTACTGTATAAGGTGGATTGACATGCTACTGACTCTTCCCAGAGTCGTTCTAGCCGGTGTATCCAGCGGAGTAGGCAAAACAACCATTGCGACGGCTTTCATTGCGCATGCACGTACGCAAGGCAGAGCGGTCCAGCCCTTCAAAGTCGGACCGGATTATATCGATCCGTCCCATCTTGCCTTGGCCGCAGCCCGACCTTGCTATAACCTGGATACCTGGATGATGCCACCCGGCCGTATGCTGGACGTATTTTGTATGGCTGCTGCCTCCGCTGATCTCGCGGTGATCGAGGGAATGATGGGGCTGTATGATGGACAGCGCAGCACCAGCGACATGGGAAGTACTGCTGAAGTTGCAAAGATCCTCCAGGCCTCGGTCGTGTTGGTCATCGATGCAAGTGCCATGGCGCGGAGTGCAGCCGCGGTGGTGCTGGGATTTCAGCAGCTCGATCCACAGGTACACATCGCAGGAGTGATTGCGAACCGCGTTGGGGGAGCGGGCCACGCTCACCTGTTACAAGAGGCAATCGAGGCAGAAACTGGCATTCCGTTCCTGGGATATTTTAGGGATGCACCGGACAGACTTGTGCCTGAGCGGCATCTGGGCCTGGTCCCGGCCGCCGAACGTGTCGTCGGTACCGAGCAGCTCACCGTGCTTGGGCAGCAGTTTGGTCAAACCTGTGACAGTGAAAAACTCCTCGCTCTTGCCCGCGAGGCTCCCCCGATTGAGCAGAACTCCCAGGAACTCTTTGCATCGATGGAAACGGCGCAGGAACATGTCAACATTGCTATCGCCCAGGATGAAGCGTTCAACTTTTACTACCCCGATACACTGGACTTACTTCGACTGGCTGGTGCTAACCTGGTCCCCTTTAGCCCACTACACGACAGCATTTTACCTGAGCATGTAGCTGGTATGTATATCGGCGGTGGGTTTCCAGAGGAATATGCACAGCACTTAGCTGCAAACGCAAGCATGCGCTCTGCTCTTGCGCGGCTCCTGCAGCAAGATATTCCCTGCTATGCGGAATGTGGCGGTTTGATGTACCTCTGTCAATCCATTCGTAAGGTATCAGGAGAAGAGTTCCCGATGGTAGGAGTCCTTGCCAGACAAAGCGTCATGAACAGTGATCGTGGGGGATTAGTGATCGGGTACCGCGAGGCCACTGCTTTGCGCGATACCCTGCTGACACGCCAGGGTGAAGTGGTGCGCGGGCATGAATTCCATTACTCTTGCTTGGACGCTCCATTTGCGCGAGAAGAGGCTGCCTATGAATTTACTGCTCGTGGGCAAGTGGAAGGATTTGCGCAAGGCAATCTCCTTGCAACCTATCTGCACCTGCCATTGAGCGGATTCCCCTTGGCGGCTCAACGTTTTGTGACCTCCGCAAGACGATGGCAGGCGCAGACAGAACATAAGTAGTAGTAGATCCAGACCGTACAGAGAAAGGAACATCTCATGTCAGATCAAGAGCTTACTCAAGAGCAGGCCCGGCCGAGCTGGCCGAAAGAAGATGACGAGGAGGACAGCGAGGGAGGTGACCCCGAAGAGGATCTGGCACTCAGCGAAGAGGAACGGCTGGCACGCCAACGCGCCAGCCATGAGGCTCGTCGCAAGCGAGCAAAGACGATGATCAAAAAAGGGTTGGTGATCGTCAATACTGGCAAGGGCAAAGGCAAAACAACCGCAGCAATGGGCTTGCTCCTGCGCGCCTGGGGGCAGGGTCTACGGGTATGTATGCTTCAGTTCATTAAGGCCCGAACGGCTAATTGGGGCGAAGAGAAAGCGGCACGCAAAATCGGCATTGAGATGCTCCCTCTGGGAGACGGTTTTACCTGGCTTTCAAAGAATATCGAGCACGATAAAGCGCTGGCGCGTGAGGGGTGGGAGATCTGCCGCCAGAAAATGCTTTCTGGCAACTACGACCTGATCGTACTGGACGAGATGACTTACGTGCTCAAGTATGGCTGGCTGTCCTGGGAGGAAGTGCAGAACACATTTGATCAGCGCCCGGCCGGGATGCATGTGGTGGTCACCGGGCGATATGCCATTGCTGAACTGGTAGCGTATGCTGATCTCGTTTCGGAGATCACCGAGGTCAAGCATCCTTACCACGCAGGCATCAAAGCGCAAAAAGGGATCGAATTCTAGCATGAAACCAGGTAAGCAAAGGTCAAGGAAGCGTTATGCACTGGAAGCAGGGGCGGCGGTGTTGGTGGCATTTGGGCTGGACGCCTTGGGTGAAGCATCTGCCACCTGGCACCCGGTTGTCTGGTACGGCAAGTTCATACGACGTCTGGAACAAGCTGCTCCACAGGGCCGCCTTCCCCAGTTGCTCTACGGCATGATCATGCTGATGCTGGCTGCTCCCGCTGCCTTCCTGCCAGCAGCGATTGTTCACGTAGTAGCAAAGCGGATACGAGCCGAAGCCATACAACGTGGCTGCGCTGACGGCGGCATCATTCTGTATGCGCTGATTGAGGGAATTGGTCTCACACCTTTTTTTGCCTTGCGTATGCTGGCCGGGGCAGGACGTGCAGTACGACTGTCCCTTGAGCGAGGTGACTTGCCGGCTGCACAGCACGCACTGCAAAGCCTGGTCAGCCGGGAGCGCTCCGAACTTACAGCAGAACTGGCGGGGGCGGCTGCCATTGAGTCATTGGCTGAGAATCTAAGCGACTCGGTTGTCGCCCCGCTCTTGTATTACACGTTGTTTGGCTTATGTGGCGCAGCGGCGTATCGCCTGTTCAACACATTTGACTCGATGGTGGGCTATCATGGGCGGTATGAGTATCTGGGTAAAGCAGCAGCTCGGCTAGATGATGTGCTGAACGTGCTTCCGGCCAGGCTCACTGCCCTGCTCATTATTGCACTTGCCCCGCTCTTCGGCGGGCGGCGGTGGAAAGCCTGGCAGATCTGGCAGCGTGACGCCAGCAGGACAGCCAGTCCTAACGCCGGGCATCCGATGGCCGCTGCTGCCGGAGCGTTAGGCGTGCAATTGGAGAAGGTCGGCCACTACAGGCTCGGGGACAACGATAAGGCCATCACTGCCTCGAGCATCCGCCAGGCTGAGCAGATGGTGTGGAGCATCGGGTGCTTCGCCATCTTCCTCACAGCACTCTGCAAAACGCTCTGGAGGCCCCAGTATGAGTAATTCGACACATGGAGTCGAGCGGCCCGTTCATGGTGCGCTTGATTACGGCGAGCTAGAACGGCTGGGTCTGCACCCGCGGGAGGTGCTTGATTTCAGCGTGAGTGCCTGGGGTTGCGACGGGCTATTCTGGACTATGAGCTTGCCCCGAGGAACCTCCTACTCGGCTCCATTGCGTGTGGGAACGGTACGGCTGAGCTGATCTGGGCCATAGCTCGTGCGTACCTGAAGCCTGGACTGAAGGCCGCTATCATTGGTCCCACCTTTGGCGAATACCGTGCTGGAATTTGGGGCACAAGCGACCGAATGGTTTCAGCCCGACACCACGGCGGTCGCTGCCTGGATCAGCGGAGAGCAACCTTCCCTGGTTTGGCTCTGCAACCCGAACAACCCGACCGGCATCTGGTTAGACCAACACCACATCGGTCATCTAGCGGAAGCCTGCCAAAGGACTGGTGCACTGCTCGTGGTCGATGAGGCCTATTGGCGCTTCGTCTTTCCAAAAGAGGTGTACTCAGCAATTGAGTTGCTGGACACCACCAGGAGAGAGCAGGTCGTTGTGCTACGCTCGTTGACGAAAGATTTTGCCCTGGCCGGATTGCGCCTGGGCTACGCCGTAGCCGCCCCGGATGTCACCGAGCGTCTTGGCGCACAACTGCCATCCTGGAACGTGAATGGTGTAGCCCAGGAAGCCGCCATTGCCGCTCTGACCGATCGTACGCATCTCAAAACAACGCTGGATCTCCTGGCCACTGAACGCCTGGCATTCTTTCACGCTTTAAGAGACAGCGGCTTGCATCTCATCCCGTCGCGCACGCATTTCTGTCTGATAGAAGTTGGGGATGCTCACCACGTCCGTCAACAACTCCTGGGCAGAAAAATCCTGGTGCGCAATTGTGCCTCATTTGGTCTCCCCCAGTTCATTCGTGTCGCCACGCGCCCGAGGGGCGACTGGCAGCAGTTACTGCTCGCCTTGCAGGAGATCGTATGAGTCAAGCGAAGACCCTCATGGTGCAAGGAACAGCATCGACAGTAGGGAAGAGCACGCTGGTGGCCGGCTTGTGTCGCATCTTCGCGCAAGATGGCTGGCGGGTCGCTCCGTTCAAGGCACAGAATATGGCCCTGAATTCATTTGTGACTCAAAGTGGTGGGGAGATAGGCCGGGCACAGGCGGTGCAGGCGGAAGCGGCGGGTGTCGAAGCGACCGTGGAGATGAACCCGATCTTACTTAAGCCGGAGGGTCTCTCTCGCAGCCAGGTAATCGTGATGGGCCGTCCGTTAGCGACAGTAGAGGCACGGAATTACTATGCCAATCGCGCCGCATTGTTTGATGTCGTACGACATGCTCTCGATAGACTACGAGACAAGTACGACCTGGTGATCATTGAAGGGGCGGGTAGTCCAGTCGAACTCAATCTTGCCCAGTACGACCTGGCCAATATGCAAGTAGCTCGTCTGGCCGAAGCGCCAGTCATACTGGTGGGCGATATCGACCGGGGCGGGATTTTCGCCTCGCTTCTGGGGACGCTGATGCTGCTAGAGCCCGAAGACCGGGTCCGCGTGAAGGGACTGGTCGTGAATAAATTTCGCGGCGATCTGTCGCTCTGGCGCTCGGGTGAACAGCTCCTCACCGAGAGAAGCGGGATACCCGTACTGGGAACACTGCCATTCTTCGACGATATTCATATCGCAGAAGAAGATTCAGTAGCACTCGACGATGGCACGGCCTCTGTCTTGCAGGGTCAACAAGACTCGGGGAAGGATCCGCTCGAAGTCGTCGTGGTCCGCCTGCCCTACCTGAGCAACTACGATGAATTTGATGCCCTGGCTGCCGAACCGCTGGTGCGCCTGCGCTTTGCCGCCAGCCCGACTGAATTTCCAGCCCAGCCTGACCTGATCGTCCTTCCTGGCACGAAAAATACGCTCTCTGACCTGGCCTGGCTCTGGCGACAGGGGCTCGCGCAGCGCATCCGGCAATGCGCGAGACGTGGCTGTGCCGTGCTAGGTATCTGTGGTGGGTACCAGATGTTAGGCGAACGCCTGAGCGACTTCGTGGGTGCCGAAGCAGAGGCTGGCAGGGTCGAGCCAGGTCTAAACCTGCTGCCCGTCGAAACCTTTTTCGAACCAATCAACGAGAAGATTACGCTGCAAAGCCAGGCCCAGGTAGAAGCGTCTTCCGTACGTGGTCTCTTTGCCAACATGAATGGACAACGCTTTCAGGCGTACCAGATTCATGTAGGGCGTACGGTGACAATAGGAAGGAATAGACAAGGTGGCACCTACGCTTTTCAGACGTTTCCCACGGACAAAGATGGCTGGCTTAGTGCAGACGGTTGGTGCGCAGGATGCTATTTACATGGCTTGTTCGAGAACGACAACTTCAGGCAGAGCATGGTGGCCGCCCTGGCGGGGCGGCGTTCCGCTCAGCCCCTCCTGCCAGAGCGGGTGGGTTTCAACCGTCAACTTGAATATGACAGGTTAGCAGACTTACTGCGTGGGCACATAGATATCCTTCGGCTCAAGGCTCTCTGCAACCTTACGGGCTAATGAGTGACACCTGCAAGGGGTTTGACTGTTTCTTCTCTTCTCGGCTGCATTGCCTTACGGGAAATCTTATCCGGCGGTGTATTCCTGGCGATATTCCCTCTCGAAAACTTTTTTGGCCTGCAGGAAGACCTCAGCACGCCTCGTGTATTTCCCCTGAAAACGATCAACCGGATGGCACCCATTGATGTGAAGAGTAAGAGCCTGTAAAAAAAGTAACAGGCCCTCGAGTACTAACAGTACTTGAGGGCCAACTCTTAAAACTTATCCGAAAACTTTGACCTTGGCAAAGATGAGTTGAGCACAGGCCAGATGAAGGAAAGCCAGATAATTCTCCACCTTCTTCTCCCAACGAACCAGGAGTCGGCGCGAGCGATTGAGCCAAGAATGGCTCCGTTCCACGACCCAGCGACGGGCACGATATCCAGGAATGATCTCTTTCTCTCGTTTCTCTTCCCCCCGACTGCGAACATGCGGTTGATAATGACGTGCAAGCAATTCCTGGTAGACCGGAGTCGAATCGTAGGCGGCATCCAGGCACAAATGCTGTGGCTGTTCTAGCGTGGGCTCTGGTCGGCTAATGACGAGGCCGTCGAGAGTGGCACTGAGCAGCTTCACATCATGGCGATTGGCGCCATCGACTACCAGGGCTAGAGGGATCCCCGCCCTATCAGTCAACAGACTGCGCTTGGTGCCACATTTGCCGCGATCCGTGGGATTGGCTCCGGTCGCGGCGTGACCGAAAGGGGCTTTTGTCATCACTCCATCTACAGCCTGCCACTCCCATTGGATGCCAGCCAGGTCATCGTACTCGCTTAAGCCCGCTTGCCACAGAGCCTTAAAGAAGCCCGCTCGTTCCCATTCCTGGAAGCGATCATGCACCGTCGAACTCGCCCCCACTTCCCGCGGCAGCGCGTTCCACTGGATGCCGGTGCGCAGCACGTACACGATGGCCTCAAAGGCCTTGCGATCATCCATCCTTCGTCGTCCCCCTTGGCATGCGAGGGCGCTGGTGGGATCAGCGGGCGGACCCGCTCCCACACTTCATCACTCACTTCCCACGGTTTGGTTCTTGCCATTATTTCCTCTGCTACTGTTTTCCTGCTATTTTACCACCTTTCTACTGGTTTTCGGATAAGTTGTTAGTGTTATTTCCATATATTGCCCAATAGAGTGTATATTGTGCGGCGCTCGCAAAAGTAGACTCCGACCTCATACCTAACGTTAAACGGCAAAAGGAAGTGTTACCACTCCCCACGTTACAGAATATGGTACATTGTTAGCAGCGAACACTCGTTCTTTTTAGGAGGCGTTACCATGTATAATGAGCCGGATTGGTCTTCGTTGTCCCTCGTGGAACTTCTTGAAAAAGCACAGGAATTTGCGAAACAAGCGTATGGGAAATCGCTGAGTAGCTATTCCTTTATTGAGCGTGCGCTTGATCGGATGCCCGTAGACAGTAAAGGTGGCGAAGAACTAGCTGAGTTAATGGAGAAAGCGCAGAGCGTCTATCAGACGATAGTCGAGGTACAGCAGGATATAAAAAAGATCACAGATAGGCTTTCCCAATAAGAGGCAGTGAACCTACTCTCTGTCTACGACCAGCGAAAATAACACTCCATGTGATCGCAGTTTGTATTGACTTCTTTGCCTCGACAGTAGTATTATCGGCTCGATTGAAACCAATCGTCTAAAGCACAACAGTTGCTAATTAGGATAGGACGTGTGAAGATGCCTTCACCAAATCTCCTAAAAGTTTTCATCAGCTATAGTCATCATGACTGTAAACATTTAGAGAGACTTCTGGTTCATTTAGTCACCCTTGAGCGGGATGGATTGATTGATATTTGGAGTGATACAAAGATTATCCCTGGCTCAAATTGGCGTGAGGAAATCAGTCAAACTATCGACTCTGCTAAGGTGGCAGTATTACTGGTGAGCGCTGATTTCTTGGCTTCACAATTTATTGCAGAGAATGAATTACCCCCATTATTGGCAGCAGCAAAAACAAAAGGTACAGTTATTCTCCCGATCATACTGAGTCCTTGTAGTTTTGCAAGTTCAACGTTATCGCAATTTCAAGCAGTAAACAGTCCTTCTAATCCCTTATCAAAAATGAGCCGTCATCAGAAAGAAGAGCGATGGGCAAGGGTTGCGGAAATTATAAGAGAAACAGTAGCAACGCAACAATCCCCACAGGCTACTGCTCCCGGGGTAAGCCAGGTTAAGGAGGAGCCATATTCAGACACATTGAGAAAGGAACCGCTCAGCGCAAAAAAGCTTTCGAGAGATACTCCACTGGATCCCATGCTCCTCCCCCACTTTGAAGATCGCGTACTTTACCATCTCGTAGCTCTTACAGGTCCTAATCCATTACCACTCGGTGCAGGTGTGAGTGAAGCTGATCTCGCAGTACGCCTTGCCGATGAACTTGGTATCTCACCTGATTTTCCCGTTGATCCGCAATTTCACTCCTCAGATGCGCGAGGTGTGGTGCTTGCCGCAGTAACGACGCTAGAGCAGGAGGGTTTATTGGATGCAATTAAAGTATTTGGTCCTTGGACAATCCGCCCTACATTGGCCGGTCGGCGTACTGTCGAGCAATGGGAGGAACAATGGAAAAAAAGTCAGGATAAAAAAGGTCTACCTACCACTGCAAGTCCTGATTTCAAAATCCTCACATCCCCCACTTTCCAGACAAATTCCCCAAACTGGATAGACGTAAATGCCTCGGAACAGCGTATCGATATCAAAAATATCGGAAAAGAGAATGCCTACGACATCTCTGCGGTACTCTACGGGTGTGAAACGTATATAGTCCCCCAAACCATGCCGCAAAGACGTATGGATGGGAATGATGGGTATCACTGGCGAGAATATTTGGGATGTCCTACTGAACCGGGGGATGTAGTAACGCCAACCCTGCTGCTCCGTCGAGATAAATTGAATGGTGAGCAGGAAATAGGAGGTTACAAGCTTTACGCGCCTCAAGAGCCAGGCTTGTACGATATGATGCATAACCCTGATCTGCCATTTCACTCAGCGCGTCTGACTCTCACCTACCGTGATCGGTTCGGAAATAAATATGCTCAAACCTTTGACTACGACCATAACAGGAAATCCTGGATATATGTGTCTCACCCGACAATTGTTGCCGAAGATTTCTTGGATTTGTTATAAGGAATAACTGACCTTCCTAATTCTTGAGGCCCGTACTAACCGGCGTATTGTTTCCCGTGAGACGCCATAGTCGTTAGCAACCTTAAGGTAGGATTCGTGATTTTAACGAATGGCGAGAGCGTGACACCCTGCCTTCCAAGCAGGCAGTCGAGGGTTCGAGTCTCGAGGACTGATTACTCGGATTATCCTTTGGAAAGGACAGAGGACCCCTGTGGGCTCGTATGCCCTCCTGGCCTTTTGCCAGGTGCTTCCCAGATGGTTCCCGCCTTGTTTCGACGCGTCCTACCCCGGTCCAGCCGCGCCATCTCTTGCTGGGAAGCACATTGCTGACTCGTGTAGCTTGTCCACGAAGATGATGGGTCACCTGGCATGGGATGCGGGGCACATACCTTGTTGCGGGCGATGGGAACCACCTCGCTTCTGCCAGGAGCGTAGGCGTAGAGCCTTCGCACACCCTCGATTGGTCCTGCTTGCCGCCTTTTCCCGCCCCCTATCCAGGTGTTATCCGTTGTCGTACCGTCTTCCACTGCTACACTTGTACTGTGCCGAAGGGACCAGCAGGGCACAACGGACCATCTACGTCCTTTCTTTGCTCTATTGGCTACGGGGGTGATCCGTGCTCACACGTCCCACTTAGCGGTGACGTGCGGTACGCAGCACCCGCCGGACTGCTTCATAGGACACGCCGTAATCACGCGCAATGTGACGGAGCGGTTCCCCCTGCTCAACCCGATGGAGCACGGTAGCCCATTCCGAGGGCGGGATTTTCCAGCGAGGATCAGGTCCGGCATGAGAGTGGTGAGGCAGAGATACCAGCATTGGATCTTCAAGGGCAGCGGTGAACGGATCATCTGGCGGTGAGGAAGTGGCAGTGTGTTCTTGGTAGAGAAGCAGATCACCTCTGCCAGAGAAGAGTTTTTCAAGGGGGATGCGTGCCAGGTGCGACCGATGGTTCGATGCCCGTCGGTTCCGCCGCGACTATTAGTAGAATAGGATGTAGAATATATATTCTATTCTACTTTTTTTACGGCTATCATGGTCTGCAGCCAACCCTTCGTTCTCATCTAACATTTCCCGTGATCGCACCACCACTGCCAGATGTTGATGGTGTCTGCTGCAAGGGGGCTGGGCAGGTAGTTATGTGTCCCCTTGCGCACCATCGAGAGGCCTGTCGGGCTGTAGAGCACAATCAAGGGGAACTGCGTCAGGTAGATCTGGTGGATCTGATGGAAGATCTGCTGCCGTATGCCCGCATCCGCTGTCACCAGTTCCTGTGTGTAGAGGGCATCCAGGGCCGGGTTGCAGTAGAATTCCCAGTTCACTCCCTTGGGCGGAATCTGGTCGCATGAGAGCAAGGAGGAATCGTCGGGATCATAACCAAAGCTCCATGCCCACTCAGCGATGTCATACCTGCCCGCCACGGCCCCCGTGGGCGGTGAGGCCTTCCCCCCAGGCAAGAAGGAGCCAAAGAACGTGTCGCCAGGATAGTTATGGATGTCGAGCTTGACGCCGATCGCCTCGAAGTTGCGCTTGATGATCGCTTCGCCAGCAATGCGTCCTGAACCGCACGATGCACATGTCGAGTACTCGAATTCCAATCGCTGTCCTCCCCTGGCACGCACCCCATCGGCACCTTTGACCCAGCCATTGTCGGAGAGCAGTTGATTGGCGAGTGCGGGATCAAACTCCGGACAGCTCACGAACGGCTCATAGCCGGGGTGCAGCGCCGAGGGATGGTCGGTGCACAGCGTCGAGGCGAACCCCTGGCGCGCTACATCAATCAAGGCCTGATGATTAATGGCCATGGCCATCGCTTGGCGCACTTCTGGATGGGCGGCCAGGATCGTGTTGTGAAAGTTGAACCAGAGCGCCTCGAAGGTGGCACTTGTGGGCGAATTGACGAGCGCATAGCCGCTGAGGCGCCGGTACGCCTGCACCTTGCTCACATCCATACGCCAGGCTGACGTGATGGTCCCCGCCGCCTGCAGATCCTTGAGTCGGGCATCTTGCTCGACGCTGCGGAACACCACCTTGTCCAGGTAGGGCAGCCCTTCGCTGGCACGGTAGTACCTGGGATTGCGCACCAGCGTGTAGTGATCCCCCGGCACGCTCTCAGCCACCAGGAACGGGCCGCTCGTGACTCTGGGGTTCAGGTTGTCAGACGACTTGAGGATCTGCTCAGGCGCCATGCTGCCGAAGTGGTGCGCGGGCAGCGGGGCAAAGTCGCCATCTACCCACCCCGAAAGAAAGGGAGCATAGGCTTGCTTGAGGTGGAAGGTGATGGTCAGGTGATCCGCCGAGACGGAGGCGCTGCTGATCAGGTTTAGCCCCGCTGAATTGGCGGCGCCGAACCTGGGATTGGCCCAGAGCCGCCAGGTGAAATCCACGTCGCGCGCATCATAGGGCTGCCCATCCGACCACGTCAGACCAGGCCTCAGACGGAATGTCCAGGTAGTAGCGTCGGCACTGATGTCCCCATTCTGCACGCTGGGGACTTCGCGTGCCGCTCCAGGATGAATGACGCCTTGCGCATCCCCGTAGAAGAGCGGCAGGTAGAGTGCCTGATCCATGCCACCACCGTCGCTCCCACCATTGGGAATGAGCGAAGCTGGGTCAAGCGTGTCGTCTGTCCAGGTGCCTCCGCGTACGGGAGTGAGCGTGGAGGGTCCACTGTGTGCGCCGAACACGCCGAAGTGAGCCAGCAAGCTCGCGCTGCCTAGAAGCGTGCCTGCGATGACCAGCGTGACCAGTGCGATGAGGGGCCATCTTCTGCGACCGGAAACGACGTTCCGCTGGCCTTTCCTCAGGGATGGAAGAAAGGCCACGGCAGCAGGCAATGGTGCGGCGGCTGGGGACGGTTCTAAGGTGTGGTGCTCGTGAGACGAAGTCGAAAGTTCACTCACCCGTACATGTTCCTCAGGATCGACTGAGGTAGGAGTGCTGCTCTCGGGGGAAGTCCGTCTCACGTGTTCGAGCGCGGCGGCAATCTCCCCGATCAGCATGGGATCATTGCTCATGCGAGCATCAATCAGAGCAGCCAAATCGAAACTGCCGTTGGGAAGGTAGTCCTGCCAGCGCTCGCCCTCGATCCACACCCCACACACGGGACGCTGATACCTGCTGGCCAGCTCCAACGCTTCGCGCACATGCCTGGAGGCACGCGCCTCAGGCGAGATGATTATCAGGATGACCTGGGCCGCTTGCACCGCTTCACGCAAGGACGTTCTTGCGTTCCCATTTCCCTGTCTACCTAGCTGACGGCTGCTCCAGAGTGTGATGCCTCGTTCTTGTAAAGTGCTCTTGAGGTGGGAGACGATCCGCTTTTCCGCATCCACATAGGACGAAGCGAGAAATACGAGGGATGAGGGAAGCGGAGTGAATGCGTCTGGGTGACTGCCAAGCAAGCCGAGTTCCTCGGCGCTCTGGCCGAGGACAGCACATAAGCGCTCGCGGTAGTAGAGACTGGGAACCGTGATACCCCGCTCCCAGCGGCTCACGATTTCGAAGCTGGTGCCCGCCTGCTCGGCCAAGTCTGCCTGGGACCACCCTTTGAGGCTGCGTGCGCGTCGCAAACGTTCATTGGGAACGAACTCTTCAGGACTCTTCATCGATTGACCCCTCCTCGATCAGCACTTCCCGTGTTGCTCGTCTTCAGTCTCACCCCAAGAACCCCATAGGAACGGGAAATGAGCAGGATAAAGCCAGTAGCCAGGTATTGTCTGAACAGACAGCAGATTGCTTCCAATCCACCGTTCACCCGCACCTGACCGCGATACACTTCCGCTGAGTTTTTTACATCCTCAAGTATAGCAGAAAAGATGGAATCTGGCTATGTCAATGTAACAGGTCAAAAAAAGTCTAGCAACAAGTCCAAACAAATCCTGTTCAAGGGCAGCTTCTTCTGCCAGACTTGAAAGAGACGCAAAACAATGGCACCGCCAGAGGTGATATTTCCTTGCGTTCAGATGACCAATGCGCAGTGGACGCCCGCTGCGCATTGGTAGGCACTTCCTCTCAGTCGGATGAGCACTTCTGTTCGGCCTGACTGAGCGAAGCTAGAAGGATAGCTGCGAGAGCAGCGTTTCCGACTGGATAAGAGGATGAGAGTGGTGTTTCTGAACGTCTATGGGCATGAGTATGCGAGGAAACCATACTCACCCGTTCAAGGCATGTGCACTCTCCGGAACTCCCCTGGCGACTCTGCTTGATTGTCTTTTGTACTCGGTACGATGTCTTGTTCTTCTGCTCTTGAAAGGAAAAGCAGGATGCTTCCTAACATCCTTCACCTGTCCCTTGTCCCTTGCGTTTCGTCAACACTAAAGAAAAGGAGCTTTACGATGAAACTCTTCCGTGTCCCTGGTTGTCTCTTGGTTGTGCTGCTCTCCCTTATCGTCTTTGCCTTCGTCCCAGGGTCCCAGGCCTTTGCCGCTTCTGGACGCGTGACAAAAGGTGACGTCGAAGCGATCTTGCATGCCGTGACCGGTGGAGGCGGGATCCTCTTCCATGAGCACCCAGTGCCAGGCTTCGATGACTACCCACGAGCTGCTATCACCCCCCTGAGCTTTCATAGCGGGGGGCATTATTGCGTAGATGACTGGCATGTGGTGCGCATAACCATCTCCCAATCCGTTGATAACGAATACTTCTTTACAAAGGAGCAGGCTATCGCAGATCTCGAGGCTACCACCGTTACGCTCACACTGGATGGCGTGGCCCTGCCCTTGACTCGGACACCCATCAGAATGCTCAACGCGGCGGAGCAGAAGCGATTAGGCTTCCCAGGGCCAACGTTTGCGTTCCAGACTGGGAGCATCCTTTCACCAGCGGCACTCAGTGTCGGCGACCATACGGCTGGGCTTGTTGTGACCGATCCGGTGTTCGGCAGCTTCCAGGACTCCAGCACCTTTACTGTGGACCCGTCCGGGACTGGTGTCTGCTTGTAGGGCTGAGCACAGATCACTTGTCCATTGTCCCTTTCGTTCCGTCAATGCAAAGAAAAGGAGCCTTACGATGAAACTCTTGCGTATCACGTGTTCTCTCGTCGTGCTGCTGCTCTCCCTGGTCGCATTCGCCTTCGTCGCGGTCCATCCCGCCGCAGCACAACAGACGCTGAATCCCCCGCCCCCGTCGTTCGAAACCTGCAAGGCCGTTGGCAACGGTACCATCTGCCAGGGCGCTCGCACCGTGACAGATCCACTGGCGGACGCTGGCTTCGCCTGTACCACTGCGGGAAGCACCTTCGAAGTCTTCAATGCCGACCAGTTCGACCAGCATGCCACCCGTTTCTACGACCAGAACGGCAACCTGACACGCCGTTCTATCTACGACAACTATTCCTTCGGGCAGTTCAGCAATCCGCAGGCAGGTACCGTAGTGCCCTATACGCAAGTAGGCAACGAAAAGGACACTCTCGCTGTCCCGGGTGACTTGAGTAGTGCGACGGCGCAGTTTACCGGCGAGAGCATTTTCAAACCCGCGCAGGGTGCGCCGGTGGCTCTTCAAGTTGGCAGGATTGTCTCGAACCTTGATCAGACCATCATCTTATTCGAGAAAGGCCTAGACGCCTTCACTGACTACTTCGTTGAGGGCGATACCTCCGCGCTTGCGGCGCTCTGTGCAGCCCTCTCCTAAGCAGGAGGGCAGACACGAGATCTGATTCCGTCTTGCCAGCAGTACGTCCCAACTCATCTCGGAACGCGTTGTGCGGCAAGGACTCAGCGGTAGTGGCCGTGCGAGACATTCGCCCACAGTGGGGGGTGGATCAACATGAGACGGCACAGACTCCCTCCGCCGCACAGCTGGGTCAGCGCCAAGAAACACCACCTCTTGCACCTCACCTGCCTCTGAGGAGGCAGGTGACAGAAAGAAAGGAACCCCACCGATGAAAAGAACGATGCCATTTCTACTCGTGCTCGGCCTGCTGGCCGCGCTGCAGGCCTCCTGTGGGCAACCCGCACCAGGCCAGCACAGCAGCGTGACGACGGCAACGGCCTGGCCGACGCAGCCCGCCACCGGCCTCAAAGGGCGCATCGCCTGGCAGGGCTTTCTGGATCCGAACCAAACCACGGCCGCGATCTTCTCGGCCAAGGCCGACGGCAGCGACGTGCGCCAGCTCACCCAACCGAGCAAGGGGGAGCAGGACGGCTTTCCCGAGTGGTCCCCCGATGGCTCCAAAATCCTCTTCGCGCGTATCGCTGCCAGTGGCCCCAGCGATGTCTGGGTGATGAACGCCGACGGGAGCGGCCTCAAGCAACTCACCCACTACATCGACGTGGGCAACGGCGCTCAATGGGGCAGATGGTCGCCTGATGGCAGCCAGATAGTCTACAGTGTGGCCGAGATGCCCATTCGTCCCGACGGCTGGGCGTGGCGGGAGAGCCTCTGGATCATGCAGGCTGATGGCAGCCATGCCAGGCAGTTCACCAATCCCCCGCTGCCGACCAGTATCGCGGATAACTCGCCCGCCTGGTCGCCCGATGGCACGCACATCCTCTTTGCGCGCAACCGCCAGGCGAATGGGTCGTGGGACCAGCAGGCGCTGTTCCTCATCAACCGCGATGGCACGGGCCTCAAGCAGCTGACCCCCTGGGAACTGGAGGCGGGCAATGAGCACTGGTCGCCCGACGGTAAGCGCATCCTCTTCCAATCCTTCGGCTCCTTCCCCGATGACGCCACGCCGCAGCTCTACACGATCTTGCCGGACGGCACGCACCTGGTGCAACTGACCACCAACGAGCGCAACAGCTGGCCAGCCTGGTCGCCGGACGGCACGCAGATCCTCTTCGCGCATCGCTCCTCGACCGGGGCGGACCAGAATGCTCACCTCTATGTGATGAACGCCGATGGTAGCGGCCTGCTCCAGATCACCCACAACCCGTTCTGGCAGCTCCAGCCCGCCTGGCGCAGCGCTCCCTAGCAAGTGGTGGAGGCCGCTCTTCTGTGTCGTGGACCTGTTCGTTCCACACCGGCCCGAGCGGCCTCCATCCACGTCTAGTCAGGTGTCGCTCTTGCTGGGTGCTCCGTCTACGACCCTACAAGCCCACTGCGATCAATGTTTTGGCGTCCGTCCTTGGTGGGGCTCGGGCTGCCTGATCCTGGGGAAGCGGATGAGGCGCAGCCACCTCAAAGAGTATGTTGGTGGATGTTTACGCTCCCCGCTTCAGCTTGCCCGTGCGAAATACGCCGACGCGTGCCTAATCCCCCCTGCTGGAGAAGTGGTTATTGGACGAATGGGTTTCGAACTATCCGGCTAAGGATAAGAAACTTGACCAGGCTGTGCGGCTCCCATTTTGGGCCGGCGCGATCTTTGCACGCAGCAGGGGCAAAGCGCAAGCGCTCCCTGAGGAGATTGCAAGGTGCAGGCAGCAAGCGGTAGCCCTACGGCGGCGGCGAGCGGAACTCGAGGCAGCGCTCCAGCAGTCGCGCATCGGGGATCTCGCCTCCTTAGCGCATGCCGTCTCGCGGGAGCTTGATCAACTGGCGACATGGGTAAACTCGAGCGTGGGGGTAGGGGCAGCAACTGTGGAAGCGGTTGCAACCGCCACCCTGAAGGCCCACGCACCCGTTGTCCCTTCCGAAGTAGTAGCACCCATTACGAAAGCGGCGGATGTGATGAGCGGGTCAAAATGGCTGAAGAAGCTCGCCCTGAAGCTCTTTCAACCGCACGTGTACTTTGTCTACTCGCTGTCTCAGGATGCCGGTCAGCTTGGGGACGTCCTGCGGGCTGCGGCGCAAGTGTTCCCGCTAGGCGGAAGAGATGCCTCGCAGCCCGCGGCGTTTCTGATACGCCTGGGAAGAACCGAATGGCTTATTTGAACCAGTCTTGGGCTGATGAGAAGCGACCTGGTTGCGACAACCGTGATACCAATACCTGCCCTGAAGCGTCTGGATACCTCTGCTCTGCAGCAGCAAAACTGGTCTCTAAGTGTGTTTGGCTCTACCCCCTTCTCTAGGCTTAGCGCGGTTCGCACGTTGTGTGGCGTACCCATTCTAGTGGAAGCAGACGTGCAGATGTGGCATACCTCGGTTGAATTGCTCCCCTGTGCTGGCTACATAGTACGTCCGTTCTCAAGTGAGAGAGTGTTCTCACTCGAATTTCGCCGGTGCGATCCGTCTTTTCCCGCCCTCTTCCCAGGGTCTCGCATCCGGCAGGAAGGGCATGGGTGTCTCGATCACAACGACCTTTCCATCGGTTCCCCACGTGCCATTCGCCTTGTTCCAGAGCGGCCCGTCTTCACCTGCTCTCCTGGCTCACATGTCCCACATCGCGACGACAAGCAGCACGCAGCACTTTGCGAACCGCATCATATGACACACTGGAGTCACGGGCGATGTGACGGAGCGATTCCCCTGCTCGACTCGGCTTTCGCACAGGTGCCCATGCCTAGAGTCTGTTATGAACTTTTGGTAAACTAGGGGATATGGAAAGACAAGCCTATCCCAGTGATGTAAGCGATGATGAATGGAGCTTTGTGGCTCCCTA
>Ga0207646_10001889_pt1 | contig 25222 bp, 20 predicted proteins | sample KBSK5502metaG_FD_184343 | JGI IMG/M metagenome (GOLD analysis project Ga0207646, IMG submission 184343) | Corn, switchgrass and miscanthus rhizosphere microbial communities from Kellogg Biological Station, Michigan, USA - KBS K5-50-2 metaG... | ecosystem: Host-associated > Plants > Roots >...
GGCTGGTGGACTATTTCATGGGCAAGTTCTGCCACCAGTACAACCGGGACGCCCTGAAGATCTCCTCCACCACCATGGCCCTGCTCCAGGACTATTCCTGGCCGGGCAATGTCCGGGAGTTGGAGAACATGATCAAGCGCGCGGTGGTCCTGCAGACGGAGGTCCTCGTCCAGCAGGAGATCGCGCTCCGGAGCGAGAAGCCGTGGGCGCCCAAGCCCCAGCCCACGCCCTCGGTGACGCCGCTCAGCCCGCAGATCCCTCGTGTGGAGCTGGGCCTGAAAGACATCGCCCGGCGCGCCGCCATGGCCGCCGAGAAGGCCGTGATCAAGGAAGTCCTCGAGAAGGTCAAATGGAACCGGGCGGAAGCCGCCCGCCTGCTCAAGATCAGTTACAAGGCGATGCTGTACAAGATCAGGCAGGTGGGCTTGGACGACCGACCCGAGCGCGGGTCGGGTAGGAAATGATTTCTTCCGTCTGCCCAGAAGCTTACCTAAGTCCACCCCTTTACTCCTGTCGGCCAAGGAAGCCCTAGCTCCTCAGGGGCCCGTCCGGGCGATTTGCTGACGGCTCTTGTGGGCGCCAAGGAGCCGAAAAGCCAGCCATAAGCGCGATGGGGCCGGAAAAGGCTTGACCTCGCCGGCCCAGTGGCGCAAAAGTTGCTCACAGTAGCGTCGCCTAGTGGCCATTGTGCGTCTATGCCATGGATTTGTGCCGTTCGGGAGCAACAACCTGCCGAGGAAGGGAGGGACTTCGTGAGCGATTTCATGGATACCCAGACTGGGGTATTTCATGAGGAGGCGATCCGCCACCTGCTGATCCGCGAAGCAGGACGCGCCACGCGATACCAAGACTTCTTCTCGGTCTGCCTAGTGCGACCGGACGTGCCGCCCGATCGCCAGGAGCTCGGTGAAGAGGTAGAGAGGGCGATCTCGCGGAAGATCCCCGAGTTCGTGCGAGCCACCGACCTGGTGGGGGACCTCTCGCCCGCCATCGCGGTCATCCTTCTCCACACGGCCGGGACCGAGGCCGTGCGCGTGGCGGAGCGAATACGCTCCAATATCGAGCAGGTGGGATTCCCCGAAGGGCCCGAAGGGCGTCCTCAGCGATTGACCGTCAGCGTGGGGAAGGTCTCCTTCCCTCACGATGGACATACTGACTCCCTCTTGCTGTCCCGGGCGCACGCGCACCTAGAACAAGCCGCCCAGCGCGGCGGTAACCAAGTCACCTACAGCCGTACTACGCCCGACTAACTGCCAAAAGGAAGGAGACCTTGAACGTCCTGGTGCTGGATGAGTCATTGGAGCTGGCGGCCCTCGTGGGCCGGCTGTCGACCTTGCGCGGTTGGCAGAGGCACTTCGTGGGCTCATTGCACGAGCTTGAGTTGGCTGTGTACGCCCACGGGCGGCCGACACTGGTGCTGGTGAATCTTCGGCCGCCGCTGACGGCATGGGAGTTGGGGCAGCGGCTACGGGGGCTCGAACTGAGGGGCCTGGTGGTGGTGCTGGGTGAGACGGGCAGCGCGGGGAGCCTGGAGGGGGTACCCGGGGCGGTGTTGGTAGAGCGGCCCGAGGGCAATGCGGCGCTGGAGGCGGTCCTCGAGCGGGTGCTGAGCCGGCTGGGGCTCGCGGGCCAGCCGGCCGCTGGTCGGGCCGGCAGCCAGCACGGCATCGTGGGGCAATCCCCGCAGGTCATTGAGGTGATGGCCAAGGTCGAGAAAGTGGCCCCGGGAGACGCCAACGTATGCATCTCAGGGGAATCAGGGACGGGCAAGGACCTCATCGCTCGGGCCATCCACGCCCAGAGCGCGCGCCGGGACCGGCCGCTGGTGACCCTGGACTGCACGGCCATCCCCGAGGGGCTAATGGAGAGCCATCTCTTCGGTCATGTGCGGGGCAGTTTCACGGGCGCGGTGGACCATCGCACGGGCTTTTTCGCCTTGGCGCACACGGGGACGCTATTCATCGACGAGATCAGCGAGTTGAACCTGCCCCTGCAGGCGAAGTTACTGCGGGTGATCCAAACGCGGGAGTTCATCAAGGTGGGGGGCAGCAAGCCCACGCACACCGACATCCGGCTGATCACGGCTAGCAACAAGGATCTACGCCGGGCGGTGCGCGAGGGCACCTTCCGCGAGGACCTCTACTACCGCATCGCGGTCGTGATGATCGAAATGCCGCCCTTGCGGGAGCGGCGGGGAGACATCGCACCGCTCGTGGAACACTTCCTGCGGAAGTTCTCAGCCGCCCACCACAAGCGGGTCCCGCGACTATTGCCGCGGGCACTAGAGCTGCTGACCGGCTACGGCTGGCCGGGCAACGTGCGCCAGCTGGAGAACTGTATCGAGCAGGCCATTGTCCTTTGCGAAAATGATACGATCGATGTGGATGTGCTGCCCCTGGGCGAGGGGGCTCAGAAGCGGAGGGGCGAGGGGCGGCCGGGGCTGACGCCGGGGCTGACACTGCGCGCGCTCGAGCAGCAGTACATCTTGCAAACGCTCGAAAGCGTGAGCGGCAACCGCACCCAAGCCGCCCGCCTGCTTGGCATCAGCCTCCGCTGCCTGCAGTACAAGCTCAAGGCGTACCGCCAGGAGGGCCCCGAGGCTCTGGCGCAATATACCCGGGCTGCTGAAAGCCAGCACCCGTTAGGAGTCTGAGACCATGAGGCGAGCCGTTTGGCTGTCGTCCCTGCTGATTGTCACCGCCCTCGTGTCGTCGCCTGCGATGGCGCAGACGCAGCCACAGCAGCAGGACAAGGATTACATCATTGGGCCCGAGGACGTCCTGGACATCCAGGTATGGGGGAGCAAGGAGCTGAACCAGGTCGTCTTCGTCCGACCCGATGGGAAGACTTCCCTCCCCCTGGTCGGTGAGATCGCAGTGGACGGCAAGACCGTCCAGCAGCTTCAGGACCACCTGTCGCGCGTGTATGAGTCTACCGTGAAGGGCGCTGTGGTGACTGTCATCGTCAAGGAGATCAGGAGCCGCCCCGTGTACTTCGTGGGAGGCTTCGGCAAGCCCGGAGTCATGCAGCTGACGCGCGATCTCTCCCTGCTGCAGGCCATCTCGGTGGTGGGCGGCCTCCTGCCGAACGCTGACTCCGAGCATGGCTTCCTACTCAGGGGTGACAGGCGGATCCCGATAGACTTCAATCGCCTGATCCAGAGGGGGGACATCACTCAGAACGTCAAGCTGGAGCCGGGCGATTCCGTTGTCGCCCCGCTGGCCGACGCGGTCTATGTGAACGGAGAAGTCAAGGCCGCGGGAGCGGTTAAGTACACGAATGACTTGACCGTTCTCAAGGCCATCACCCAGGTCGGGGGCCTCACCCCTTTGGCTGCGGGGGGCCGGGTGGATATCCTTCGGGGGAGTGCAGAAAAAAAAGAGCGGATCCGGGTTGATGTTGATAAGATGATGCGGTCGCCGGGCGAGAATCCAGATGTCCGGCTGCAACCGAACGACATCATCTTTGTTCCACAGCGACTGTTCTAGACACGAGGTCAGTTCGGAGCGGAACGGGCGGCGATCGCCCGCTCCTGTTCTCGTCCTTCTACTGCTCGGAGCTCTGATCCTCGGGGCAACCAGCACGAGAGCATGGGCGCAGGCCCCGTCCGCGCCCCCATCTACTGAGCCGTCCGCTCCTTCGCAGGCCCCCGGGCAAGCTCAGCCCCAGGAACCTCAGGAGCCACAACAGCCCCAGCAGCCGCCACCAGCCGAGCAACCACCGACGATCGCGCCGCAGGTGCTGCCATTCCAGCAGCAGATATTACCGATTCAGCCCGGCCAGCCGCCGGTGTCCCCCGCGACTCCTCCGCGGACAACGATTCCCCCATGGACACCGCCAGTGCCGCCGCCACCGTCCCAGACCAATATCCCGGCGCCGCTCACTATCCCCGGTGCTCCAGGGGTTGCAGGCGTGCCAGTACCGACGTTCCCCGGCGCCTTCGCCCCGACCGTCGCAACCATCCGCGGCGCGACGCTCGAATTCCATCCGACCCTTCACCTAGGCGAAGAATACACCGACAACTTTTTCCTAACCTCGACCCGGACGGAAGAGAACTTCCGGAGCATCTTCGGGCCTGGGTTCACACTGTTGCTCAACGGGGCGCGGACTTTCGGCGCGCTCTCGACCACAGTGGACGTCGTCCACGACACCGCCAGTCACAGCGGGGATGAGGTGAAGGTCTTCCCGAGTGTCACCGCCGCTGTCCGCTATACATTCGAGCCTCGGCTGAGTCTGACGGTAACTGACAGCTATATCCGCAACGATGGGGCCAGTACGGCGGACCAGTTCGGCATCCGGCGCGGTCGGCAGACCTTTGAGAGCAACTCCTTCACAACCGCGGTGGACTGGATCATCGATCAGTTCGCCACACAGGCCTATTACAAGAACACGCTCTTCATCAATGAGGGTAGCAACAACACCTCCAGCGGCGCCGGCGCCGTTGGTTTCGGCCAATCGGATACCCTTACGCATATTCTCGGCGTGAACGGCAGCACCAGAATCGCCACCGACTACACCGCCCGGCTTGGATATGAGTTCTCCCGGACTGACACGCTCAACGGAGGATCGTCCAGCAACTCGACCGGGCATCTGGTCTTCGGGTCGCTGTCGAGGCAGTTTGGGCTCTTCACCACAGGTGGGGTCTCGAGCTCGTACAGCCATCAAACCCTGAATAACACCAACATCGTCAACGTATCGCTCTTCGGAGCCTACGGCCTTCCGACGGGCCTGTCTGTCTCCAGTAGCGTCGGGTACAGCCTGCTGAACAGCGATACCGAGAGCGGCACCTCGAGCTTCACCACCAACACTGCGGTCGCCTATCGCTTCACCAAGGCCGTGATCAGCGTGGGGGTCTTCCAGGATTTCCGCCAGACGGCCCAGCAGGGGCAAAATTTCGGAACTGTCCAGACGCGCTCTTACTTCGGAAGCTTCCTCTATCAGATCACGCCGTTCATCAATACCACGCTCCAGGCTACTTACACCGAGAACGAACCCACCGGCACGGGCAACACAACCAGCGGGAAAACAGAGACCATTCTCACCGCCGGGCCGAGCGTGAACTGGCAGATCCTGCGCTGGCTCGTGGCGAGCTTGTCGTACACGTGGAGCAAGCGTACCGGCTCTTCGGCGTTTGACTCGTCCAGCAGCGGCGTGACCAGCACCGGCGACATTGTCGAGAACCGCGCCGTCCTGAAGCTGTTCGCGACGTTCTAGACTCTCTCTCCGCTCTCCATTCGGTCGGCGAATCCGCCGCGTTACCATGCAAAGCTTGCGCTTGTCCTTTAGACGCTAAGCCCTTGCTTCTGTTGGGCGTTCCGGGCACTCGTTCCTGAGCCCGGCGGCTTCTCGCGCAGATTTGAGCCCCTGCGGAAGCATCTTGCCCAATCAGGGGCGTCGACTTCTCGGTCCGGGATGCCATTCCAGAGCATAAAATTAGCCACTTACATTATTCCTAACCTGCCTCGCGTGGCACTGGCCTTGCTTCTCTCCCTGTGCCGAATCAACCATGCTCCGGATCTTTCGGCACTACGTATCCCGCATGGCCTTCGTCCTCTTCGTAGGGGACGTCCTGGTCCTGCTGGCCTCCTTCTACGTGGCGGCCCTGTCCGGGGCGTGGGTCGGGGCCGGCCCCCTCGCCCCGAAGTTCCTGGCCGTCACGGTCATTGTCGTCTTCGTGCTGAATTTGGGCGATATGTACGACATCCGCCTGCCGCTCGGGCGTCGCGAGGTGGTCGCGCGCCTCCTCACCTGCCAGGCCGCCGCCGCGCTCCTGATCGCGGCCATCAGCTTCACCGAGCCGATGTTGCGCCTTGGCCGCCTCGCGTTCTTCGAGATCACCGCAGGGACCACACTGGGCCTCATCGCCTGGCGAGCCGTATCGCTCGGCGCCTGGACACTGGAGAGCATGAAGGCCCGTGTCCTGGTTGTTGGGGGCGCCCCCCTGGGCGAGACTATCGCCGAGCTCGAGCCGGCGAGCGCCCGGCCATTCAGCATCATCGGCTTCATCGACGATGATCCCGGCGCCGCCGATGCCCTGCCGGCGCCGTACGTCCTGCTCGGGAAGAGCAAGGACCTCGCGGCGCTCATCGATGAGACGCACCCTGACCTCGTGCTCGTCGCCCAGATCGACCGTCGTGGCCAGTTTCCCACCAAAGCCCTCCTCGACTGCCGCCTCCGAGGCACCCAGGTAGAGGACTGGCCGACCTTCTTCGAAAAGGCAACGGGTAAAATCCTCGTCAAGGGCATCCGGCCCAGCTGGCTCATCTTCGCCGATGGCTTCGTGAAGACGCCGCGCACAGAGGTCGTCAAGCGGCTCTTCGACATTGGCATCTCGCTTGCGACACTGATCCTGGCGCTGCCCGTGATGGTCATCGTCGCCGTCGCCATCAGGCTAGAGTCCCCGGGCCCAGTTCTCTACCGGCAGCCGCGCCTCGGCCGGAGCGGCTGCGTCTTCATCCTCAACAAGTTCCGCTCGATGCGGCAGAACGCTGAGCAGGAGACAGGGCCGGTCTGGGCGAAGGATCGGGATTCCCGGGTCACGCGCGTGGGCGCCGTCTTGCGCCGGACGCGCCTCGACGAACTGCCTCAGCTGTTCAACGTTCTGATCGGCCACATGAGTTTCATCGGCCCCAGGCCGGAGCGCCCCGAGTTCGTGGAAGAGCTCCAGAAGCAAATCCCGTACTATATGGAGCGCCTTGCCGTCAAGCCCGGGATCACCGGGTGGGCTCAGGTGAGGTACCGGTACGGGTCCTCCGTCGAGGACGCCATCGAAAAGCTGCAGTACGACCTGTACTACATCAAGAACCTGTCCCCCTTCCTAGACCTCCTGATCCTGATTAACACTGTTCAGGTGGTCCTGTTCGCTCGGGGCCGCTGAACGTTGGCGGACCTCGGCCACCCCACGGAGGAGATCACCAGATGATGGACACTCGAACCGTCATCAAGCAAGTCGCCGCATCGCTGTTCACCCGACGCAAGAAGTGGATGGCGCTCACGAGCGTGGCGACGTTCTGCGCGCTGGCGCCGGCCGCGTACCTGCTCTCTAAGGAGCCGCCCAGGTACCGCACATCGGCCACGATCTTCATCGAGAACAAGGCCGAGCGCGTCCCGGTCTTCCCGGAGTTTTCGCCGGTGCGCCCGGTGCCAGTGCAACTCGCCATCCTGCAGAGCCGGCTGCTGGCGGCTTCGGTTGTTGAGGCGCTGCCCAGGGCGGCCTCCGAGGATCTGATCCAGAACCCCTACAGCAAGGACTACTGGGGTGACTTCATGAATTGGATCGGCTACCTGCGCGGCCAGGAGCCGCCCGCTGATAACCCGGCGCGGCGCGCCGTTCTCGAACTCCAGGGGTCGCGGATGAAGTTCATCACCCAGCAGGGAAACACGGGGATCGTCGACATCCAAGCCGACGCAAGCCAGCCGCAAGTCGCGCTGGACATCGCCAGCACCTACATCGAGGTACTCCTCGCCCGGACCCGCTCCTTCAACGTGGACGACGCCAAGAGCACGCGGGAGTACCTCTCCCGGCAGGCCACGCAGGTTTCCGACGCCCTGGCCCGCAGCGAGAGCGCCCTGCGCGCCTTCACCATGTCCCGGGGTGGCATCCGCATCCCGGAAAGGAGCACCGAAACCGCAACGCGGCTGTCACAGCTCGAGGCAAGCCTCGCCGAAGTGCAGGCCAACAAAAACATGAGCCAGACCCGGCTTGCGGCGCTCAAGGCCAAGCTGGAGACCATGCCGGTCAACGTCTCGCGGCTGCGCGCGAAGCTGTCCAGCGTGGAAGCGCAGATGGTGGAGGCCAAGGCCCGCTACGCAGAGGACCATCCGCGCGTGAAGTCTCTCGCCCTGCAGATCGGCGACGTTCAACAGGAACTGGGTTCTGCCTTCAGGGAGGCGACGGCGGCCAGCCCAGGCGTGGGCACGCTCCCCGAGCAGGACCGTACAGCCTTCGCGGAGATGGTGGCTGCCCTCGAGACCTCCTTCACGTCCCTCACCGCCCAGGAGAACGCCCTGCGGGAGCAGGCGAGCAGCCTCCGCAAGAGCCTCTCGGGCCTGTCGAAGGACGAACTCGAGTATCGGCGCCTGGACTCGGAAGTGGAGGCCACTCGTAAGTTGAGCACCGTCCTCACCGAAAAGCTCGGCGCGGCGCGGATCCGGGAGCAGGGGGAGATGAGTGTTGTCAAGGTCATTGATCCTCCCGGCTTCCCCATTTCAGCCGCGAACCAGCGCCGGATCCAGTTCCTGGGCCTGACCCTCGCCCTCTCGCTGGTCATCGGCGTCGGAGCGCCGGCTGCCGCCGAGTACTTCAACCGCCCAATCCAGAGCGAAACGGACATCCGGCAGCTGGGACTGCCCCTCTTGACCACGGTTCCAAACGTCCAGTCCCAACGGGTGATCTTCGCCTCCGGCGACGGCCGGGGAAATGCCGTACCGCAGGAGGACTACTCGCTCTTCGTCGATGCATTCCGCCGGCTCCGGGTGGAGCTTCAGCTGATCGGCGAAGAGATGCCGCTGCGGCGGATCCTCGTGGCCAGTTCGCTGCCGCACGAGGGCAAGTCGACCGTTGTCTACAACCTCGGCCTGGCCTTCGGCGAGGTAGGCAAGCGCGTCATCATCGCCGATGCCGACTTCTACCACCCCAGCCTTCACGTCACCGCCAACGCGACGGTCCGGAAAGGATTCACCGATCTTCTGGCGGGAACCACCAAGCTCTCCGACACGATCACGCCTATCACCGACCAGGTCCACCTGGCACCCCGCGGTGGCGCGCTCACGGCGCCGGCCCGCGCCGGCCTGGGGACCAATCGACTCAGCCGGATCCTGGACGACATGGCCGACGATGCCGATTACGTGCTGATGGATTCGTCGCCAATCCTGCTCATCCCGGATAACCTTTACATCGCCGCCGCGGCCGACGGGATCGTCCTCGTGGTCGGAGCCGGCACAACGCGCCCGCGGGACCTGCTGCGCACCAAGGCGACCCTCGAGCGCGCGGGAACCCCGATCGTCGGCGTGGTGCTGAACCGCACGCCGCTCAAGCAGCTCAACACCTACTACAAACAGTACGGCTCCTACTACCGCGCATAACTCGAAGCCGGCCGAGAAGGCCCAGGAGCGCCAGTGACCGCGTGGACGAACGCTCTCAAAGAAAAGCTGGAAACGCGCACCGCGCGCGTCAGCGTGATCGGATTGGGATACGTGGGGCTCAGCCTGGCGGTGGAGCTTGCGAAGGCCGGACTCGCCGTGCGTGGCATCGACCTGGACCTGGAACGGGCGAGCCTGCTGAATCGCGGGGAGTCCTACCTCGTGGACGTGCCGGCCGACACACTGGCGCCCTTGGTCGCCGATGGGCGGCTGACGGCCTCCACGACCTTCGAGGCGGCCGCTACCGCCGACGTGCTCATCATCTGCGTGCCGACACCGCTCCGGAAGAGCAAGGAGCCGGACATCTCCTTCATCCTGTCGGCGCTTGAGAGCCTCCTGCCGCACCTCCGCCCCGGCCAGATCATGGTGCTAGAGAGCACGACCTATCCCGGGACCACGGAGGAGGTCATCCTGCCGCGGCTCCAGGCCCGCGGGCTCGTGGTCGGCAGCGACTTCTTCCTCGCGTTCTCCCCGGAGCGGGTGGACCCGGGCAACCGGCAGTTCACCACGGCTACTATCGCGAAGGTCGTCGGAGGCGTCACTCCGGCGTGCACCCAGCTGGCGGCTGCTCTGTACCGCCAGGTCACTTCCAAGGTGTTCGAGGTGTCCAGCCCGCGCGTGGCGGAGACCGCGAAGCTCCTCGAAAACACCTTCCGGAGCGTGAACATCGCCCTGGCCAATGAGCTCGCCTTCGCCTGCCGCAAGATCGGCGTCGATCCCTGGGAGGTCATCGACGCGGCGGCCACCAAGCCCTTCGGCTTCATGCCGTTCTACCCAGGCCCTGGCATCGGTGGCCACTGCATCCCGGTAGATCCTCTCTACCTCTCCTGGAAGATCCGGCTCACCGGCTACGAGGCTCAGTTCATCGCCCTCGCGGACCAGATCAACCGCGCCATGCCCGAGCACGTCGTCAACCTCGTGGCCGACGCGCTCAACGACCGGGGGCTGGCGCTGCGCGGCGCCTCCGTCCTGGTCCTCGGAATCACCTACAAGCCCGATGTCAACGATATCCGTGAGTCGCCGGCGCTGGAGATCATCCAGATGCTAGACCGCAAGGGGGCCCGAGTGTCCTATGCCGACCCCTTCACGCCCCAGCTGGCAATCGAGAACCTGAAGCTGAGCGCCGTAGAGCCTACCGTGGAGGCCCTGGCGGCGACAGACTGCGTGTTGATCCTGACGAACCACTCGCGCTTCGACTACGCCACCATCGCCGAGCGGGCATCGCTGGTGGTCGATACGCGCAATGCGCTCAAGGCGTACCGCCACGCGCGCGCCTCGATCATCACGCTCTGAGAGGCCTCTATGCGCACAGTCCTCGTCACGGGCGGCGCCGGCTTCATCGGCTCGCACCTCGTCGATCAATTGCTGGACGGCGGCGCGTCGGTGCGGGTGCTCGACAACCTGTCGACGGGCTCCCTGCGCAACCTCCAGGCCGCCGCCGAGCGTCATTCCCGCTCCGGCGGGAGCTTCGGGCCGTCGGCCAACGGCAGCCGACTCGAGGTCATCATCGGCGACATCCGGGATCGCGAGCAATTGAGAAAGGCGGTTCGCAACGTCAAGTACATCTTCCATCTGGCCGCGCTGCCCCCCAGCACGGCCTCGATCATTGGTCCCGGCGAGATCAACTCGGTAAACGTAGAGGGCACCCTGAACGTCCTGCACGCTGCTCTTACCGAGGGCGTTTGGCGCGTCGTCTTCGCCTCCTGCGCGTCCGTGTATGGGACCCCCGGGTCCATTCCGGTCTCCGAGGACGCCCCGCTCCGCCCAGCGACGTTGTTCGCAGCCTCCAAGGTCGCCGCCGAGACCTACTGCCGCGCGTTCCACACCCGGCATCAGCTGGACACCGTCACCCTGCGCTACTTCACCATCTACGGCCCTAGACAGCGGAGCGCCCCGGACGGCGCGCTGATCTCTACCGTGATCGAGGCCCTCCGCCAGCGGCGGCCCCTGCTTTACCGCGATGAGCACAGCGCCGAGGACTTGACCTACGTGGACGATGCCGTCGCAGCCACCCTGGCAGCCACACGGGCCCCGCGTGCCGCGGGCCGCGTCATCAACGTCGGCTCGGGCCAAATGGTGACCCTCGGGGATGTGCTGAACATCATCACCAACCTGCTCAAGGCCCCAGTGGTGCCCGGCTTCCCCCGGAACACTGAGGCGCAGCCCCCTTGCATCTGCGCACAGACCGACCTGGCGGCTGAACTACTCGGCTTCACCCCGAGCGTCTCACTGATCGCCGGGCTCGCGCGATTGGTTCGGGTTCTGGTGGATACGGAGGCACTCGAGGACTCGGCACTCGCCCGGGTAGGTCTGGATGAATAACGCGCTGACCTTCGACGTCGAGGAGTACTTCCACGCGGAGGCCTTCTCGGGCGTGGTGCGCCCGGAGCACTGGCCCGCGCTCGAAAGCCGGGTTGTGGCCAGTACCGAGCGCCTCCTGGACCTCCTCGACGATGCCGCCACAAGCGCCACGTTCTTCGTCCTCGGCTGGGTGGCCGAGCGCCATCCCACCCTCGTCCGCGACATCCACGGCCGCGGCCACGAGCTCGCCTGCCACGGGTACGGACACCAGATGATCATGCGACTCACTCGCCTACAGTTCGCCGAGGATCTCCGGCGGGCCAAGGCGGTGATCGAGGATGCCGCCGGCACGGCTGTCATCGGCTACCGTGCGCCCACGTTCTCCGTGATACGGCAGACCCTGTGGAGCCTGGAAGTTCTGCTCGAGGCCGGCTTCCGCTACGACTCGAGCATCTTTCCCATCGTTCACGACCGGTACGGTATACCCGACGCTCCCCGGTTCCCGTGCCGGTTGCCCGTGAGCCCCGGACTCGAGATCAGCGAGTTTCCGCTCTCGACCGTCGTCGCCATGGGTTGGCGCCTGCCCGTGGCTGGCGGCGGCTACTTCCGCTTGATGCCCTATCGCCTCACGTGGGGAGCCATCCGGCGCATCAACCGCGCGGAGGGCCAGCCGGCGATCGTGTACATCCACCCGTGGGAGCTCGATTCGGAGCAGCCGCGGCTGCCGGTCGGCTGGCTGACCCGGCTCCGGCACTCGGTCAACATCCGCACCACGGAGGGCAAGCTCCGGCGGCTCCTGTCGGATTTCCGCTTCGCTCCGGTGCGCGACGTGCTTGCCGACGCCGGAGTCCTAGTGGCGGGGCAGGTCGCGTGAAGATCGTCGCCGTGGTCGGGGCACGCCCCAATTTCGTGAAGATTGCGCCCATCCTCGCCGAACTCCGGGACTACCCACAGGCCACAACGGCCTTGGTTCACACGGGCCAGCACTACGACACTCAAATGTCCGACGCCTTCTTCGCTCACCTGGAGATCCCCCGGCCTGACGTCAACTTGGGCGTCCGCTCCTTGGGCACCGTCACGCAGATCGCCGAGATCATGACCCGGCTCGAACCGGTGCTGGCCACGGAACGCCCCGACGTGGTCGTCGTGGTCGGGGACGTCAACTCCACCGTGGCCGCCGCCCTCACCGCCGTCAAGCTCTGCCTCCCGGTCGCCCACGTGGAAGCCGGGCTCCGGAGCTTCGACCGGACGATGCCTGAAGAGATCAACCGCGTCATCACGGACGCCGTCTCCGATCTCCTGTTCACCACCGAGCCGGCGGCCAACGAGAACTTGGCCCGGGAAGGCATCCCCGCGAATCGGGTCCACTTCGTGGGCAACGTGATGATCGACACGCTGTTCAAGTACCGGGAGCGGGCCAGCCGGTCCGACATTCTCGAGCGCCTCGGGCTGGAACCGGCCTCGTACGCGGCCCTCACGCTGCACCGCCCGAGCAATGTGGACAACGAGGCCGCGCTCGGCCGCGTCATGGCTGGCATCGCGAGCGTTCAGGCAGAAATCCCGATGGTCTTCCCCGTGCATCCGCGCACCCGCCGCGGCCTGGAGGCACTGACCAGTGCCCTGCCCCCGCTTCCCGGCCTCCGTCTGATCGATCCGCTCCCCTACCTGGACTTCCTCCAGCTGATGGCCCACGCCCGCTGCGTGCTCACGGATTCGGGCGGTATCCAGGAGGAGACCACCGCGCTCCGGACCCCGTGCCTCACACTCCGGAACAACACGGAACGCCCGGTCACCGTAACCCGCGGCACGAACCGCATCGTCGGCGTCGAGCCCGACGCCATCTACGGCGCGTGGCGGCAGGTGGCGCAGGGCCAGTGGCCGGCCGGCGATCTGCCCGAGTTGTGGGACGGGAAGACCGCGGCCCGCATCGTGCGCGTCCTGCTGGGAGCAGGGAGCTAGGAGGGGTATGGACGTCCGGCTCCTGACGACCGAAACAGTGGAGTGGGACGCCTTCGTCCGCGGCGCGCCCGGCGGCAGCCCTTTCCACCTGCTGGCCTGGAAGCGCGCAGTCCAGAGCGCCTTCGGGCATCCCCCCCATTACCTCATGGCCATGCGCGGCAACGGCGTCGAGGGTGTCTTACCCCTCTTCCAGGTACGCGGGCTTCTCGGCGGCCGGGGCCTCGTTTCCGTACCGTACGGAGTCTACGGCGGCATCTGCGCGACGTCGCCGGGGGCGCGTTCGGTGCTGCTCGACGCCGCCGCCGACCTGGCCAAGCGCGTGGGCGCGGGCTACGTCGAGCTGCGCCACCGCGCCGGCCAGGAGATGGATCTCCCGACCAAGACGCTCTACGTGACCTTCTCGCGTCCTATTTCACCCAGCGAGGAGGAGAACCTGAACGCGATTCCACGCAAGCAGCGCCGCATGACCCGGCAGGGCGCCAAGTTCGATCTGAGAGCCGAGTTTGGACTCCGGCACCTGGACCTCTTCTACGACATCTACGCCCAGAGCGTGCGCGTGCTGGGCTCACCTGTCTTCCCCCGGCGCCTGTTCGCCGCCATCGCCGAAGAGTTCGGCAAGGACTGCGAGCTCCTGACGGTCTGGAAGGACACCGAGCCGGTGTCGGGCGTACTGACGCTTTTCTTCGAGGACCAAGTGCTCCCCTACTACGGAGGCGCGCGGCGCGAGGCTCTGCAGTACGCGGTCAACGACTTCATGTACTGGGAGCTCCTATGCCACGCGGCGAAGGCCGGGTACCGGGTTTTCGACTTCGGCCGGAGCCGTGAAGGAACCGGCGCCTACCACTTCAAGCGGCACTGGGGCTTCGAGCCGGTACCCATGCCCTACCAGTACGTCCTTCTGGACGGCAGCAGGATGCCGGACTTGAGCCCCTCAAACCCCAAGATGCGCTTGGCGGTGGAGGCCTGGAAGCGGCTGCCCCTTCCGCTGACCAAGCTCCTTGGGCCGCGGCTCACCAGGTATCTGCCATGAACATCCTGTTGCTGGGGCGCTGGCTCCCTCCTCCGCGGCATCCGCTGAAGACGATGCGGGAATACCAATTCGCAAGGTGCCTGGCGCGCGAGCACCGGCTGACGCTCGCATTCATCACCGACAACCCGAACGCCAGCGGCCCCATCTCGGCTCTCCGGACGGAGTTCGGCGACCTGGAGTTCTCCGTGGTGCCGCGTGGCTGGAAGTCGCTGGCCAGCGTTGTGCGGCTGGCCACCGGCGAGTCCTGCACACTCTCGTACTACCGTTCAGAAGCTCTCCGCACCCGGCTGGCCGATCGCCTCAGGACTAGGCAGTACGACCTCGTCTTCGTGTCCTCCTCGAGCATGATCCAGTACGCCCTTGAGGCGGACGCGGCCATTCCTCTCATCATGGACTTCGGCGATGTGGATTCGGAGTGGTGGGTTCGGCAGGCGGCTCGGGGATCCTTCCCCGGCTCGCGTTTCTTGAGGATCGAGGCCACGCGCCTCCGCGCGGCCGAGACGGCGGCCGCCAAGCGGGCGGCGCGCTGCCTGGTGACCTCGTCCGAGACCGGCGAGCTGGTCAAGTCGTTCGCCCCCGACGCCCCCACCACGGTCATCCCGAACGGGGTGGACGTGGATTCTTTCGCACCGGAGCCGCGGCGCGTGCCGACCTTGACCGTCGCGCTGAACACCGATCTGGCCGTCGAGGCGCAGGTCCGCGATGCCATCGAGTTCCGCCGCTCGATCATGCCGATCATCAGAGCGCGGTTCCCGCAGGCGCGGCTTGTCATCGTGAGCAAGGAGGCCTCCGGGACTGGCCAGCTCGCGGGCGACTTGACGGGGCTGGACGTCGTCGCCCCGACGCCGGATGTCCGCTCAGTGCTCCGGTGCGCCACCGTCGCCGTAGCGCCCCTCCGTGCGGCCGCCAACGTGCTCAGCACCGTCTTGGAGCCCATGGCCGCCGGCGTGCCGGTCGTGGCCACGTCCGAGGCGGCCGGCCGCCTCACGGCGGCCGCCGGCCGGGACCTGCTGGTAGCGGATGGGCCGGAGGATTTCGCGCGGAAGGTCATCCGGCTTCTGGAAGAGCCATCCCTTTGCGCGGAGGTGGGCGCTCGTGGCCGCGCCTTCGTCTCCGCCCAGTATGCCTGGAGCGTCATGACCGCTCGGCTCTCCGAGGTGGTCCAGGCTGTCGTCAAGCCTGCCCCCGCAGGGCCCTCGTCCGAGCCCGAGCCACTGGTCGAGGTTCGTCCATGAAGGTTCGCCGAGTTGGTACCCTGGCCGGATTCGAGGCGCTCGCCTCACTCTGGACCGGGGTAGCGCGCGAAAGCGGACAAACTTCCCCCTTCCTCAGCCACGATTGGTTCACCTGCTGCTGGCGCATTGGAGATGCTTCGCGGCGCCCCGAGGTTCTGGTGGTCGAGGATTCGGCCGGCCCGGTGGGGTTGGTGCCGCTCGTCCGCCAGCGCAGCAGGCTCCGCGGCCTGCCCGTGCGCGTTCTCGGCATGCTGAACTCCCCGGACACCCCGCTCGTCGAGTGGCTGATGATCGGCAGGCCGGAGCCGATCGTCGAGGCGGTCATGACGCATTTGGCTGGCCGCAGCGACTGGGACGTGCTCGCGTTGGACGGGCTTCCGACCGGTTCGCTTACGCTGAAGGGACTCGAGGGCTGGCTCCCCGGCCGGTTCCGGTGGGAGCGGCGCGGGGTGATGTACTCCCCGTACTTGATCGTGACGGGCACCTGGGACGAGTTCTGGACCGCCAAGAGCCAACGCTTCAAGAAGACGGTCCGGAGCGTGCGCAACCGGCTCAGCAAGGCCGGAACCGTCACCATCGCAGAGCACCGCACGCTGGAAGCCGGCTCGCCCGTCTTCCAGGAGGTACTCGACGTTTCCCGGCGGAGCTGGAAGGCCGAGCGCGGCGTGGCCATTGCCACCATGCCGGGCATGCTCGGGTTCTTCAGGGAACTGACCGAACGAGCCAGCGCCAACGGATGGCTCCGGCTCTGGGTCCTCCGCCTGGACGGCCGCGCCGTGGCCACCGAATACCAGCTTGAGGCCGACGGTCGCGTCCATGCGCTCCGGGCCGATTTCGACGGCAGCCTCCCCGGCGAGCTCTCGCCCGGGACTTACCTCAACTGCGAGATCCTGCGCGCGCTCTTCGCCCGCGAAGGCGTGCACGAATACAACATGGGCCCGGGCGACAACGCCTACAAGACGCGCTGGGCCTCCAACGCGCACGAGACCGTGCGCCTCCGGATATTCCGCCAGGGAATCTACGGCGCCGCATTACACGGCCTCGAGACGCGGGCCGTGCCGACCCTCAGGCGGCTTCGCGGCGGAGGCGCAAGCGTATGAGCACCATCGCCGGGCTCGTCTATCGCGACCCGAATCGCTTGGCGGATCGCCGAATCCGCGACCTGCTAGCGATGGGAATCCTGCAGGCCGGAGACCGGGGGTCCATCGAGGGTGCCGGCGCGATCTTCCTCGGCGACGGCCCCGACGTGTCGTGCGATCGGGGGGAGGACAGCTGGGTCGCGACAGACCTCGACATCAGCAACCTGGAGACCCTGCAGGCCAGGACCGGAGCCGCCTCGCCTGCCTGTATGCTGCGGGAGCTCCACCGGCGGGAGGGTACCGGCTTCCCCGCACGGCTGCGGGGCGCCTTCGCCGTCGCGCTCTGGCTGCCGGCCGAGCGACGGCTGCTGCTAGTGACTGACCGCTTTGGCTTGCGCCGCCTTTACTACTCCGTCACCACCGACGGCGTGGCGTTCAGCTCCCGAGCCCGGGGCCCGCTGGCGCTGCCGGGCACGAGCAGGGAGCTCGAGCCGGACGCAATCTACGCCTCCATGAACTTCGGCACGGTGCCCGCCCCGCAGACCATGTACCGGGCTGTGCGCCGCCTGCCGCCGGGCCACGCCCTCGTTTGGAAGGACGGCCGCGCGACCGTGGAACGCTACTGGGACATGGCCTACCCGGAGCGGCGCATCACCCGCGCGGCGGCGGCCCAGGCCGTGCTGCACCGGACCGGGGAGGCCGTCCGCGAGGCGCTCCACGGCTCCGACCCCAAGCACACCGGCGCTTTCCTCAGCGGCGGCACGGACAGCAGCACCATCGTGGGGCTGATGAGCCGCCTCAACGGCGAGCGCGTGAACGCCTTCTCCATCGGATTTCACGAGGATCGCTACAACGAGCTGGCCTATGCCGAGCTCGCCGTGCGCCACTTCGACGCGGCCCACTACACCCAGCTCGTGACGGCAGATGACGCCTTCGTCTGTCTGCCCGACCTCGTGGAGGCCTACGACGAGCCGTTCGGGAACAATTCCGTCATCCCCACCTACCTCTGTGCCCGACTGGCGCGGGAGACCGGCATGCGGTTGCTGCTGGCCGGCGACGGAGGCGACGAGATCTTCGGCGGCAACGACCGCTACCGCCGCGAGCGGATCCTGGCCCGCTACGGGCTCATCCCAACCCCATTTCGCCGCGGCCTGATCGAGCCGCTCCTGCGGGTCCTTCCTTCCGCCGGGCTGAACCTCGTGGGTAAGGCCCAGCGTTACGTCGAGCGGGCGTCGCTCCCCAATCCGGATCGCTTCTACGCGAGCGAGTTCTTCGTGGCCCAGCAGCGTGCCCGGCTGCTCCATCCAGATTTCCTGGCGGCCATCACGGGCGACTGGCCGCTCGAGGTGGCCCGAAGCCACTACCGGGCAGTGCGGGCTTCGAGCGAGCTGAACCGGCTCCTGTACGTCGACCTCAAGATCACGCTGGGCGACAACGACCTCTTCAAGGTCACCCGCACCGCCGAGCTGGCTGGCATCGCCGTGCGGTTCCCGATGCTGGACCACGCCCTGGTGGAATTCACAGGCACCCTCCCGGCGCGCTACAAGGTCCGCGGCACCGAAATGCGGCACCTGTTCAAGCGCGCCTTCGCGACACTGCTACCCCATCAGATCCTGACCAAGGTCAAGCACGGATTTGGCCTCCCTGCGAGCGACTGGCTGAAGACCCACCGCGGCTTCCGCGAGCTGGCCCGCGACACGCTGTTGTCCGAGCGGTGCCGCGCGCGCGGCTACTTCGCCCCCGGCGCTCTCCAGTGGCTCTTCGGGCTGCACGACGCCGACCGGACACCATACTACGGCGACATGCTCTGGAACCTGCTGATGCTCGAGCTGTGGCACCAGTACCATTGGGATGCGCAATGAGCTTCCGGTCCCGCACGATCCGCGCGCTGTCGAGCGCGCTCTACCACGGCGGCCTCATGAAACCGGTCACCGCCGCGGCCGGTCGTGTGCGAGCCCCACGTGGCTTCCCGATCCTCACGTTCCACCGGGTCAACGACGAGCAGGACCCCTTCTTCCCGTCGCTGCCCACAGCCGTATTTGCGGCCCGCATGGAGCATATCGCGCGCCATTACGTGGTGCTGCCGGTGGAGGAGCTCGTCGAGCGCATGCAGAGCGGCCGGGTCCCCTGCAACGCCCTGGCTCTGGCCTTCGACGACGGCTATCGGGACAACCTCACTCACGCGGCGCCGATTCTCGCCCGGCACCACCTGCCAGCCACCATCTTTCTGGTCACAGGATGCGTGGGGACGCCCGAGATGCTGTGGTTTGACCAACTTGCCCTGGCCTTCAAGACGGCCACACGGCGGCACGTATCGCTTACGGAGGGCCGCGTGCTGCCGCTCGGTTCCACGGTCGAGCGGCTCGAGGCGCTGACCGCGGCGCTCCGCCACCTGAAACGGCTGCCGGACGCGGACCGCCACCGCCGCGTCGAGCAGCTGATCCGCGCGCTCCGCCCGGGCCTTCCGGAGCGGCCGAAGCGGTTCATGCTTACCTGGGACGAGGTTGAGGCCCTCCGCGGGCTTGGCTTTTCGGTGGGCGCCCATACTGTATCGCACCCCATCCTCTCTCGCCTGACGCCCGACCGCGCCTGGCGCGAGATCCAAGGGTCCAAGGCCGCCATCGAGAAGACACTCGGCCTGACTGTTCGAGCCTTCGCCTATCCCAACGGAGGCTCGGACGACTACAACGAGACTGCAACGCGTCTCGTCCGCGAGGCCGACTTCACCTGCGCCGTGACAACCCGGCACGGCCTCAATGGCTCCGCCACGCCTCCGCTCGAGCTCCGCCGCGGGGGCCCGTCGGAGCACCACCTTCCGACCTTTGCCGTGAAGCTGGCCTGCTACCAGCTCGCGGGGTCCTGACGGGGGAGAACAGTCCATGTGTGGCATCGTCGGGTACATCGGCGGCCGCGACGCGGTTACCATCCTGCTGGACGGGCTGTGGCGTCTCGAGTACCGCGGTTATGATTCCGCCGGGCTCGCCGTGCAGTCCCGGTCGGGCCTCCAGGTCCGCCGCAGCGTTGGCAAGATCGATCGCCTGCGGGAGTTCATCGAGCGGGACCCGCTGAGCGGGACCACAGGCCTCGGCCACACCCGCTGGGCAACCCATGGGCGCCCCTCGGACGTCAACGCGCACCCTCACCCGGACTGCAGCGGGCGGCTGGTGGTCGTCCACAACGGTATCCTCGAGAACTACGCCGAGCTCAAGGTGGGCCTCGAGGCGCAGGGCCACCACTTCCGCTCGGAGACCGACACTGAGGTGATGTCCCATCTAGTTGAGCGCCTCCTCAGCGCCGGCTTCGATCTCGTCTCCGCGGTGAAGGCGGCAGTCAGGCAGATCCGCGGCGCCTACGCCTTCTCCGTCATGTCGGCCGACGAGCCAGGCCGGATCGTGGCGGCCAAGCGCGGCGCTGGCGCCGTTGTGATCGGTCTTGGGGACGGCGAGACTTTCATCGCCTCCGACATCCCCGCCCTATTGCCCCATACGCGAACCGTCGTGATCCTTGAGGACGGCGAGGTCGCCGAGGTCACCCGCCACGGGGTATCGCTCTCCACGCCGGAAGGTGGCCGGGTGGAGCGCGCCCCGTCGGTAGTGACGTGGGACGCGGCCATGGCCGAGAAGGGCGGCTACGCCCACTTCATGCTCAAGGAGATCCACGAGCAGCCCGAAGCGGTTGCGGCCACCATGCGCAGCCGGGTTGCCGCCGACACCGGCGCGGTGGCGATCCCGGAAGCCAAGTTGACGCCCGAGCTGGCTGCGAGGATCCAGCGGGTGGTTCTGGTATCCTGCGGGACGTCCCATCACGCGGCGCTCGTGGGGCGCTTCATGATCGAGCGCCTGGCCGGGCTCGGCGCCGAGGTGGACATCGCCTCCGAGTTCCGCTACCGGGATGCCGTCCTCGGGCCCGACACGCTGGTCGTGGCCGTGTCCCAGTCCGGCGAAACCGCCGACACTCTCGGCGCGGCCAAGGCCGCCCGCCAGCGTGGCGCGCCCATCCTCGCCATCACGAACGTGGTGGGCTCAGCCCTCGCGCGGGAGGCAGGCGGGGTGATCTACACGCACGCCGGCCCCGAGATCGGCGTGGCCTCTACGAAGACGTTCACCGCCACGCTCACCGCCTGCTACCTGCTCGGCTTGACGCTGGGACTGCAGCGGGGCTTCCTCACGGCCCGTGACGGGCAGAAGCGCATCGCCGAACTTGCCGAGATCCCGGCACTGATCGCCCAGGCCCTCGCAGATCCACGGCCGGTGGTCGAGCTCGCCCAGGCACTGGCGGGCCACGAGCACTTCCTGTACCTCGGCCGGGGCGCGCATTACCCCATCGCACTCGAGGGAGCGCTCAAGCTCAAGGAGATCTCCTATATCCACGCCGAAGGTTATGCCGCCGGTGAGATGAAACACGGGCCCATCGCGCTCATCGACGACCGCATGCCCGTGGTCGCGCTAACCCCGCGCGACGCCTCCTACGACCGGATGGTCGGCAACGTGGAGGAAGTCAAGGCCCGCGGCGGCCGGGTGATCGCTGTGTGCCATCGCGGAGACGCGGGGATGGCGCACCGGGCGGACCACGTGCTCGAGGTGCCTCCGGCGGCCGACCTGCTGGCGCCGCTCATCACCGTGATCCCACTCCAGCTCCTGGCCTATCACATGGCCGTGCTGCGCGCCTGCGACGTGGACCAGCCCCGCAACCTTGCCAAGAGCGTCACGGTGGAGTAGGAGCCGCCGAGGGCATTCGTGAAAGCTCTAGTCGCAGGAACTCAGGAGGCCGGGCCATGGATCTGAGCGTGATCATCCCGACATACGACTGCGCTCACCTGCTGCCGCAAGGGCTCGCGGCACTCGCCGACCAGCGGCTGCCTGCCGCCTCCCGCTGGGAGCTGGTGCTCGTCGGTATCGGGCATAGGTCATGAGCGGACTGAGAGACGTCGTCTTCCTGATTGTACTAGCCGGCCTCGTGCCGGTCAGTCTCGTGCGGCCGTGGTTCGGGGTGCTGGCCTGGTCCTGGATCGCGTATATGGCGCCGCACAAGCTGACCTGGGGCTTCGGCCAGTCCCTGCCGGTCGCCATGCTGATCGGGGGCGCCACGCTGGCCGGCTTGCTGTTCACCAAGGATCGGAAGCCTATTCCCTGGGTGACGGGAACGGTATTGCTGCTCCTGTTCTCGATCCACATCACCGTCACCACCATGGTCGGGTACCAGCCGGAGCTCTCGTGGGGCAAGTGGGACTGGGTGGTCAAGTCTCTGCTCATAACCTTTGTCACCATGATGCTGTTCCAGGACCGGACTCGGCTGCGGTGGCTGTACATGGTGATGGCGCTCTCGCTGGGCTTCTACGGTCTGAAGGGCGGCATCTGGGTGCTGCGGACAGGGGGGGACAACCGGGTTTGGGGGCCTGATGGCACGTTCTTCGGGGACAATAATACGCTCGGGCTCGCTCTCTGCATGGCGCTGCCTCTGCTCCTCTACCTCTCGCGGGAAGAGCCCAGGCGCTGGCTCAAGTGGATCCTCCGGGCGACATTCGCCGGCAGCTGCGTCGCGATCCTGTTCACGTATTCCCGAGGCGCCTTCCTTGGGTTGGCGGTGGTCATGGCCGTCCTGATCTGGCGCTCACCGTGGCGACTACGCTTCGCGATGGCGGTGCTGGTCGTGGGTCTGATCGGGGCGCCCCTGCTCCCCGCCCACCTGTGGGAGCGCATCCAGTCCATCGCCAAGCAGGAGGACGCCGAGACGCGGGACACGTCGGCGGCGGGCCGTCTCGAGGCTTGGCAGACCGCCTGGAACGTCGCCCTGGCCCGGCCTGTCACCGGCGGTGGCTTCCGCGTGCTCTGGAACGGAAACGTCTGGCTCAACTACTACCAGGGCAGCTTCCTCGCCGTCCGGGATGCGCACAGCCTGTACTTCGAGGTGCTCGGAGAACACGGCTTCCTCGGGCTCGGGCTCTACCTCGCGATCCTCCTCAACACCCTGCTGGCGCTCGTGCGCATCCGGCGGCGCTGGCGAGGCGATGCCGAGCACGGATACCTCTCCCGCTACGCGGAGATGATTCAGCTATCGCTCTACCCCTATCTCGTCGCCGGCGCCTTCCTCGGCGTCGCGTACTTCGATCTCTACTTCCACCTCGTGTCCACTTCGATCCTGCTCCAGGTGTTGTCCGCGCAGGCCGAGAAGGCCCCCGCTGCGGAGCCCGGGGCCGCCCTGGCCCCGGCCCTGACTCCCCCGGACCCGCCGCGGCGCAAGCGGCTCACGCCCGGCATCGCCCCATCTCCCGGCCCGAGGACCCGACATGCTTGAGCTGTTCCGGACTATCCGCGACCACCGCGACCTGATCCTGAGCTTCGCCCTGCGCGACATCAAGGCACGCTACAAGCAGACAGCCCTGGGCGTGGTCTGGGCCGTGCTCCAGCCCGTCTCGATGATGGTGATCTTCACCCTGGTCTTCTCGCTCTTCGCGAAAGTGCCGAGCGACGGCCTACCCTACCCCATCTTCGCCTACAGCTCGCTGGTCTTCTGGACGTTCTTCTCCACGGTCATCACGGGCGGGACCCTGGCCATGGTCGCCAACTCGCCGCTGATCCGGAAGATCTACTTCCCGCGGGAGACCCTGCTCATCGCAGTCCTGATCGCCGGCGCCCTCGATCTCGTCATCGCCTCGACGATCTTCGCCGGTATGCTCGTCTACTACAAGATCCATGTCACCCTCGCCGTGTTCTGGGTCATCCCGCTCCTGGCCCTGCAGATCCTCTTCTCGCTAGGCGTAGTCAGCCTCACCTCAGCCGCCCACGTGAACTTCCGGGACATCGGCCACGCCATACCGCTCCTGACCCAGATCTGGCTGCTGGCCACGCCGGTTGCCTATCCGATGAGCGTGATCCCGGACTGGGTGCGACCGCTGTACGCCCTGAACCCCATGGCGCCCATCATCGAGGGCTACCGGCGGGCCATTCTGCACGGGATGCGGCCCGACTTCGAGGCCCTCGCCGTCGCGGCGCTCTGCATCCTGCTCTTCACCGGCGTCACGTTCTCCTTCTTCAAGAGGGCGGAGCGGACCTTCGCCGACGTCATTTGAGAGGCTGATTTCATGTCAGACGTCGCCCTTGAGCTAAATAAGGTCTCCAAGCGGTACCGGCTCCGCCGCGGCTGGTACGTCACCTCCCTCCGGGACGAGCTCTCCCGGCTCGGTCAGCGCGCCGTCGGGCTTAAGCCGCCCCCGCGCGAAGAGTTCTGGGCTCTCCGCGACGTGAGCTTCTCGCTCCGCCGCGGGGAGGTGCTGGGGCTGGTTGGGATCAACGGAGCGGGCAAGAGCACCCTGCTCAAGATCCTCTCCCGCGTCACCGTACCCACGTCGGGCACCTTCGTCGCCCGCGGACGGCTCGGGGCGCTCATCGAGATCGGCGCCGGCTTCCACCCCGAGCTGACCGGCCGCGAGAACGTGTTCCTCAACGGCTCGATCATGGGCATGTCGCGCAAGGAGGTCCAGGCCAAGTTCGACCGCATCGTGGCATTCGCCGAGATCGAGCGCTTCATCGACACGCCCATCAAGCACTACTCCTCCGGCATGCAGATGCGCCTGGGTTTCGCCGTCGCCGCCCACATCGACCCGGACATCCTGCTCATCGACGAGATTCTGGCCGTGGGGGACGCCTCCTTCCAGGCCAAGTGCCTCAACAAGCTCGCCGAGCTGAAGGAGCAGGAAAGGACTATCATCCTGGTCTCTCATAACCTGTCCAATATCACCGAGCACTCCAAGAGCGTGCTCTGGATCGACCGCGGAACGGTGCGGATGCTGGGAGACCCCGAGGAAGTGGTCAACGGCTACCTGGAGTACGTCACCGCCGGCATGACGGTGGCCGACGCCGCACGGCAGGACGGATCAGGCCTCTCGGCCGACCGTGCGGTCGCCATCCTCGACGTCGCCACCTGCGACGAGAGGGAGCGGCCGCAGACCTACTTCGACCTCGGGGACCTCGTCTGCCTCGACATCACCTACTCGGCTCCGGCCCCGGTGCCCGGGGCCGTCTTCGGCATCTCGATTCACGACGTGCACGGCTATCCGCTCGGCGGCCTGGTCACCGATCCCGACACGATCAAGATCGCCACGGCCGTGGACCGCGGCACGCTCAGGCTCACTCTGCGCCCGCTCATCCTCAACCGGGGCGTCTACACGCTGAACGTGCACGTGGGCGATCCCACGCTCAAGAAGTTCTATGACTTCCGGCGCGGCGCCGCGAGGATCATCGTCGAAGGCCATCGGGCCTCTGCCCGAAACACCACCGGCTATATCCAGTACCCGCATCAGTGGGAGCGCATTCGATGAGCAGCCAGATCCGTCATCGATCCTGGTCAGCCCTCGCCGCCATCCTGGCCTTCCTGCTCAGTGCGGTTGGGGCCCAGGGAGTGTACCGGATCGATCCCAATCCCCGCTCCATCCAGGCCAATCTCGAGACGAGCCTACGCCTCGAGAAGGTGGCGATGGA
>Ga0207646_10001890_pt1 | contig 25222 bp, 25 predicted proteins | sample KBSK5502metaG_FD_184343 | JGI IMG/M metagenome (GOLD analysis project Ga0207646, IMG submission 184343) | Corn, switchgrass and miscanthus rhizosphere microbial communities from Kellogg Biological Station, Michigan, USA - KBS K5-50-2 metaG... | ecosystem: Host-associated > Plants > Roots >...
TTTCACATCCTCTCGACCGGCCCGGGCCGAGCTCGCCGCGATCACGGTGGCCATAGAGACCGCCGGCGCCACCGGCTGCCCCGTCCACATCGTGCACGTCAGCACCGCCCAGGGCGCGGAGCTGATCAATGCGGCGAAGCGCCTGGGCGCCGACGTGAGTGGCGAGACCTGCCCCCACTACCTCCTCTATACGGATGCGGACATGGCGCGGATGGGGGGCATCGCCAAATGCGCGCCGCCGTTTCGAACACCGGTCGATCGCGAGAACCTGTGGCGCATGCCGATGGTCGTGTCGGACCACTCGCCGAGCACGCTCGAGCTCAAGCAGGGTGACGACTTCCGCCAGATCTGGGGCGGCATCTCAGGCTGCCAGTCGACGCGCCAGCTGTTGTTGACGGATGGACGGCTCGACGTGCAGACGATCGCCGCGGTCACTTCCACGAACATCGCGAAACGGTTTGGCATAGCGCGCAAAGGCGACATCGCTCCAGGCTTCGATGCCGACCTGTGGATCGTCGATCTCGACTGGGAGGGCATGGTCCGCGGCGAAGACCTGCTCTACCGCAATTCGTTCAGCGCGCACGAGGGCCAAAGGATTCGCGGACGAACAGTCAAGACGCTGGTCGGTGGACGCGAGGCCGGCAGCGGGCGGTTCATCCAGCCAGGCGCTCGCTCGTAGACGCGATCTCGCGCGCGATCTCGGATTCGTCGCCGGTGAGCAGCCGGCCGTCCCGCACCACGACCCGACCGTTCACAACCACTGTCTGAGCCCGGGACGGCGGCGCCAACGCGAGCGCCGCCACGCGGTCCTCGATCCCCGCGTGCGCCAGGTCGTCGACGCGGAAGCACGCGATGTCGGCGCACTTGCCCGGTTCGAGGCTCCCGCAGTCGTCGCGGCCGAGGCAATCAGCTCCCCCTTGCGTCGCCAGGCGCAAGGCTGTACGTGCATCCAGCGCCTGCGGCGAAGTGTTCCGCACGCGAGCCAGCAGGAGGGCTTGATGGGCCTCCACGGCCAGGTTCGCGTCCTCATTGCTGGCCGAGCCGTCGACGCCGAGCCCCACGCGAGCGCCCGCTCGGACCAGGTCTTCCAACCTGCACGCGCCCGCGCCCAGCCGCATGTTGCTGGACGGGCAGTGGGCGATCCCGGTCTTGACCTCGGCGATGCGATCGACCTCGACATCGTTGAGATGGATGCCGTGCGCGTACCAGACATCGTCGCCGGTCCAAGCGAGGTCTTCCATGAGCTCCACCGGTCGACGGCCGAACTTCTCGATGCAGAACCGCTCCTCATCGAGTGTTTCAGCGACGTGCGTATGCAGCCGTACGCTGTGCTTGCGCGCCAGCGCCGCCGAATCGCGCATGAGCTCGGGCGTCACCGAGAACGGAGAGCACGGCGCGACCACGACCCGGCACATCGCCCCCGGCTTGGGATCGTGATACCGCCCGATCATCTCCTCGGTGTGCGCGAGGATCGCGTCCTCGTCCTCGACCACGCTGTCGGGAGGCAGGCCGCCCTTCGACTCGCCAAGCGACATGGAGCCGCGGCAGGGGTGGAAGCGCAGGCCGAGCTCGCGCGCGACATCGATCAGCGCTTCGAAGATGCCCGGACGCCCGTGCGGAAAGACGTAGTGATGGTCGGTCGAGAGCGTGCAGCCGCAAAGCAGCAGGCGGGCCATCGCCGCCCGCGCCGCCACGCGCACTGTTTCCGCGTCCATGCGGGCCCACACCGGGTACAGGGCGCGCAGCCACTGGAACAGCGTGCCGTCCGGAACGTAGCCGCGCGTCGCCCACTGGTACATGTGGTCGTGCGCGTTCACGAGGCCCGGCATCGCGACGCAGTTGGGCTCATCGATAAATTGGTCGACCTCGTCGGCACGCGGGGGCGGGCCCGAACCGACCTCCGCGATCATGCCGTCGCGCGACAACACCCATCCGTTTTCGATCTCCTGGCTGCCGGTGAAGAGCAACCCCGCGCGGAGCAGGAGCGTCAAAGCGTCAAAGCGTCAGGTCGTGCGGGCGGACGGGCACGCGCGAGAGGGCGCGGCCGCTGGCGGAGCGGATGGCCGCCACGATCGCCGGACCGGACGAGATGGTGGGTGGCTCGCCCACACCCTTCAAGCCGTAGGGCGAGTTGGGGTCGCCCAGCTCGAGGATGTCCATGCGCACGGGCGGCATGTCCAGGGTCGTCGGCAGCAGGTAATCGGTGAAGGACGGGTTGCGAATCACGCCGCCTGAAACCTGGATCTCCTCCATGACCGCGAGCCCCAATCCCTGCGCGGCGCCCCCTTCCAGCTGGCCCTCCACCGCCTGTGGGTTGATCGCCTTGCCCACGTCCTGCGCTGTCGCGAGCTCGACGACCTTGACCAGCCCCAGCTCCGTGTCGACGTCCACGACGGCGCGGTGCGCGGCAAACGCGTACTGCATATGCGCGTTGGCCTGGCCGGTCTCGGGGTCGAGGCGGGAGGTGCGTCGCGGCCGGAATCCGCGTGTCTCCTCGATCACCTCTTCCCCCAGAAGCGTCGCCAGGGTGATCACGACGGCGCCGCTCCCAGAGACGATGGCGTCGCCCTCGAGCCGCCAAGCGCCCGAACCGCCCGCGTCGCCGCGACCGAGCTCCGCCAGCTCGGATTCGGCGAGGGCGAGCACTCGCTCCCGGACCCCTTCGCACGCAGCCTTGACGGCTCCTCCGGTGATGTACGTCTGCCGAGAGGCCGAAGACGATCCCGACGAGCCGACCCGCGTGTCCGCGTCGAGCACGACGACGTCGTGGACGCCGAGCTCCGTGCCGGCGATCTGGGCCTGCACCGTGACGAGGCCCTGGCCCACCTCGGCACCGGCGGTGTGCAGCTCCACGCGTGGCCTGCCGCCGACCACGGAAAGCCTCACTCTTGCCGTCGAGTAATCGTTGAAGCCCTCCGAGTACCCGACGTTCTTGAATCCGACCGCGTAGCCGACACCGCGACGCACGGACTCGCCGTGGGTGGTGTTGGACAGTCCCCCCGGCATCAGGGTCAGGTCGAGCTGGTCTGTCGGGACGGCCGGCGGGAGCGGCATCGCGACGATGCGGCGCAGGAGGTCGGCCACCGGCACGGGGCCGTCCACCTCCTGCCCGGTGACAAGGCTGCTGCCGGTCTTCATCGCGTTACGGATCCGCAGCTCGACCGGATCCATCCCGAGCGCGGCCGCCAGCTTGTCCATCTGGGCCTCGTGCGCGTAGCAGTTCTGCACCGATCCGAAACCGCGCATGGCGCCGCATGGAGGGTTGTTCGTGTAGACGACCCAGCCATCGATGGTGGCGTTGGGACATTCGTAGGGCCCGGCAGCGAAGCAGCACGCGTTGGAGATGACGGCGGTGGAGCTGGAGGCGTAGGCGCCACCATCGAGCAGGATCCGCGCCTTGACGTACACCAGCTTGCCGTCACGCGTGGCGCCGTGCTCGTAGCGCATCCGAGCCGGATGCCTGTGCACATGGCCGACGAACGACTCCGCGCGCGAGTACGACATCTTCACCGGCCGCCCTGTCCGCAGCGCCAGCATGCACGCGTGCGCCTGCATCGAAAGATCTTCACGCGCCCCAAACGCACCCCCGATGCCGGCCATGGTGAGCCGGACCTTCTCGGCCGGCAGCCCAAGGCACTCCGCCAGCTGCTCGCGGTCGACATGTAGCCACTGGGTCGCGATGTACAGGTCCACCCCACCTTCGCCGTCCGGGATCGCGAGGCCGGACTCGGGACCGAGCGGCGCCTGGTCCTGCATGCCGACCTCGTACTCCCCCGTGACGACGACATCCGCGTGTGGGTCCTGGTCGCCCCGCCGGATCTTGACCTGGCGGGTGATGTTCCCGTCCGGGTGCAACCGAGGCGCGGCATCGGTGAGCGCAGCCTCGGGATCCGTCAGCGGCTCGAGCGCCTCGTACTGGACGCGAACCGCGTGCGCCGCCCGCCTCGCCTGCTCAGGGTGGTCCGCGGCGACCAGCGCGACAGCCTCGCCCCAGTACCGAACCACGTCGGCGGCGAGGACCGGCTGGTCGGGGATCTCGAGGCCGTAGGCGTTGCGTCCGGGAACGTCCTCATGAGTGAGCACAGCCTGCACGCCGGGCATCGAGCGCGCCTCGCCGGCGTCGATCGAGACGATGCGGGCGTATGGGTGCGGGCTGCGCACGGTCGTGCCCCAGAGCATGCCTTCCACGTGGAGGTCGGACGAGTACGGGAAATCGCCCTGGGTCTTGAGGGCGGCGTCGGGGCGCCGCACCGCCTCTCCAATTCGACCGCTCACCACGGCCGGCGGCGCCAGCCGGGGCTTTGCCATCATTTCGCGCCCGCCATCCTGCCCGCGGCGAGGTGCACCGCGTCGATGATCTTGGCGTAGCCGGTGCAGCGGCAGATGTTCCCGGCCAGCGCTTCTCGGATCTGCACTGTGGTCGGCTCTGGTCTGCGGCGCAGCAGGTCGTGCGTGGCGACGATGAGCCCCGGCGTGCAGAAGCCGCACTGCACGGCGCCCGCCTCGACGAACGCCTCCTGGACAGGATGCGGGGTGGAGCCCGAGCCGATCCCCTCGACGGTGACGATGTCGCGACCGTCGGCCTGCCCCGCCAGCACGAGGCACGCGCAGACCAGCGACCCATCGACGTAAACCGAGCAGGACCCGCACTCGCCTTGCTCGCATGCGTTCTTCGAGCCGGGCAGCCCCATTCGCTCGCGGAGCACGTACAGCAGGCTCTCTCCCGGCCACACGTCGTCGGCGACGAGGACACGTCGATTGACCGTGCAGGTGACCCTCACGCCGCCGACTTTCTCCGGTATTCGTCCCACGACCACGCGAACGTCCGGCGAGCGAGCACGGCGAGCGCGTGCCGGCGGTATGCGGCTGTGCCTCGCACGTCGTCGATGGGTCGCGCAGCCGCGGCGACGAGCTCGCCAAATCGGGCCAGCGCGCTGGGCTGCACGTCCCGTGCCGTCTCCCACAAGCCGCCCTCATCCAGCACGCCTTCCATGAAGGATTCCGCATCTCCGGCTGTGACCGGGGTCGGTGCGGCCGACCCGATCCCTGTGCCGACCTGGCGGCGCTCCTCATCGAGCGCGATCGCGAACGAGCACACGGCGATCACCATCGCGTTCCGCGTTCCGACCTTCGAGAACTGCTGCGGCCCCCTGCCCGGTTCGACGAGGAAGGCCGCGATCAGCTCGTCCTTCCGCATTGCGTTTCGCTTGGGCCCGGTGTAGAACTCACGCGCTGGGAGGCGCCTGCTGCCGGCCGTCGACGCCAGCTCGATCAGCGCTTCCGAGGCGAGCAGCGGAGGATGCGCATCCCCGGCCGGCGACGCCGACCCAAGGTTGCCGCCCACGGTGCCGCGGTTCCGGATCTGGGGTGAGCCCACCGTCCGCGATGCCATGGCCAGGCCGGGCAACCTGTCGCCGAGCTCTTCGATGATGCGGGTGTACGTCACCCCGGCCCCGATGCGAAGGTGTGCGCCGTCCATACCCCACTCGTTGAGGTCGGCGATCCTTGTGAGATCGATGATGGTCGCCGGCCGCTGGCGGTCGAAGTTGATCTCGACCATGACGTCGGTGCCGCCGGCGATGGGAAGAGCCTCAGGGTGAGCCGACTTCATCGCCAGGGCTTCAGACCAGGACGCCGGCTGCAGAAACTCCATCCCCGCTACCAGGCGAGGCCCGGCTCCGGAGCGTCGTCTCGCATCACCGTCCCTTCGATCAGCCCATACGGGCGATCCGCCGCGTAGAAGACCTCGCTGTCGTTCTCCAGGCCGAAGGGGGATAGGTCGACGACGAAGTGATGCTTGTTGGGCAGCGCGAGGCGGATCTCCGCGATCTCGGGTCGCGCCTTGAGCGCCGCCTCACCCATCGCGAACAGCGTCTGCTGCAGAGCCAGGCTGTGCTTGAGCGCGAACGCCTCGATCAAGGCCGAGCGCGTTTGTGCGAAAGCGGCGCCCCAGTCGACTTTTGGCAGCGCGTACCGCCAGCGCGCGACGACCGCTGTCGCGAGCACGCGGTCCCGTGTCTCCTCGAGCGTCGTGTACCGATCTCGCGGGTAGCCCCAGAACTCAGACCCGGTCGACTTGAGCAGGACGAGATCGCTGAGCCCGGACACAACCCACGCATCGTCTCCGGTGCACGTCACGGTGACCAGCCGCTTTTCGGAGCTGCCGCGCATGAAGGCGTGAGGGTGAGGCTGTCCGGCGGCGTTGATCCGCGCCCACGGGTATTCCTCGATCGTCACCCGGGCACGGCGCACGGCGACAAAGTCGTCGACGAAGTGGCGGGCCAGGCGCAGGCCGAAGTCTTCGATCTCTCCGACGGGCGCTTCTTTCGCATACGCGAACACTGTGTTCTTCTGCGTGTCGGTCGGCACGACGTTGCTGTTGTCGCCCTCGACGTGGCTGGCGTCGAAGTCGCCGGCGAGGGCAATGCTGACGTTGATGTCCTTGATGTCGTGGGTCTCGCCCACCCTGGTCACGCGGACGAGGTGCGTCTCGGCCTTGCCGTACTGGTTGTCGCCGAGGACGATGGTCATCTACAGACCTTTATAGGTGGAGTAACCGAACGGGCTCAGGAGCAACGGCACGTGAAGGTGCGTGTCGCCCTTCGCGGTTGCGAAAACGACCGAGACCTCCGGATAGAAGGCCTCCGCTCCGGAAGTCTTGAAGTAGGCGCCCGTCGCGAACTCCAACCGGTATTCGCCCACCTCCAGCGCTGTGCTCGACAACTCCTTCACGCGGCCTTCCCTGTCGGTGACGGCGCGGCCGACGACCGACCACTCGCCGCCGGGCTTGCGGCGGCTGAGGGTCACCGCGAGGCCGGCTGCCGGGCGCCCCCGCGCGACGTCGAGCACATGGGTGGACACGCTCACTCGGCCAGCATCCGCTCCAGCCGAAGCCGGGTGATCTTGCGGTGCTCGGCGGCCGCCACCCCGATCTCCGTCGCGGCGTCGTTGCTCATGCGCTGCCGCAGCGCGGAGAGGAGCTCGTCGGCGGAGCGTCCCGATGCCGAGATGAGAAACACATGGCCGAAGCGTGCCTCATAGCGCCGGTTCTCTTCGGCAAGCGCATCCATCGTGGCCCGCCGGGCGGCATGAACACCGCTCTGCTCTCGCTCGGATGAGTCTGGAGCATGGCCGCCCTTGTCACCGATCCTGGGGTGGGCTGCAAAGGCCGCCAGCCAATCCGCGGTCGCGAGTCGAGACCATGCCGCCTCGCATGCGTCCCAGAGGCTCGCGAAGTCGGCATATGGGCGTCCCCCTGCCACTCGCTCAGCCCACGAACGCGAAGCGAAGCATGGGTACAGCTTGCGGACAGCCTCTTCGGTGGGCATCTCATTGAAGCGAGCGATCACTCAAGACCCAGCGGCACCAGCTGGAACCTGGTCACATCGACCAGACCGCGGTCGGTGATCTTGAGCTCAGGGATTACAGACAGGGCGAGAAAGCTCACAGTCATGAACGGCGCTGTCATTGATACGCCCATTCCCACCAGCCGGCGCTCCATCGATCGCAGCCGCTCGTGCACGTCGGCGAGCGGTTGATCGCTCATCAGGCCCGCGACCGGCAGAGGCAGCTCCTCGACGACCCGACCGCCGTCCGCGATGACGATTCCGCCTCCGATCTCCGCGAGCCGGCACGCGCAAGCGGCCATGTCGGCGTCGTCCACACCGAGCACGACCACGTTGTGAGCGTCGTGCGCGACGGTGGATGCGAAGGCGCCGTGCTTCAACCCGACGTTGGTGACGAAGCCGAGCCCGACGCGTCCGCTGGCGTGGTGGCGCTCGAGCACCGCGATCTTGACCAGGTCGCGGGCTGGGTCGGCGACGATCTCACCGTCCCGGACTTTTGGCTCAGCAGTCTCGGTCCCGGTCAGCAGCTGGCCTGGAATGACGCTGATGACTCGGACGCGCTTCGGCCCGCTCGCGATCGAGAATGACGACGCGGCCACAGGAGCAAGGTTGACGGTCTGCCGCACCCATTCCGGCACATCGACCTTGGCGAACCGCGGGGGAGCGCCCCGCTTGAGCACGTGGCGAGGCTTGAAGGAGACGAGGTCGTCGAGGACGAGGATGTCCGCCTGGTAGCCGGGAGCGATCGCGCCGAGATGCCAGAGCCGGTGATAGCCGGCGGGATTGATCGTGGCCATGACGATGGCGTCTTCCGGGCTGACGCCCTCCGCCACCGCGACCCGAACCATCTGGTTGATATGGCCCTCCTCGACTATGAAGCTGGGTTCGCGATCGTCCGTGCAGAACATGCAGCGCTCGGTGCCGTACTGCTTGACGAGAGGGAGCAGGTCGCGCAGGTTGCGCGCGATCGAAGCCTCGCGGAGCATCACCCACATGCCCAGGCGCCGTTTCTCCAGCGCCTCTTCATAGGTTGTCGCCTCATGGTCCGAGCGGATGCCCGCGGCGATGTATGCGTTGAGGGCGGGACCGCGCACGCCGGGCGCATGCCCATCAACGTGGTCGGTGAGGCCGGTCGTGAGCTTGGCCACCTCCGCCTCGTCGCCGGCGATCACCCCTGGGAAGTTCATCATCTCGGCCACGCCGATCGTCCGATGGCGGCGAAGCAGGCTCTCGATGTCTCCGGTGGTGAACGGGCGCCGGGGCGACTCGAAACGTGAGGCGGGCACGCAAGACGACGCCATGACGTAAACGTCGAGGGGAAGCTCCGTGCAGGAGTCGAGGAGCCAGTGGATGCCGTCGGTGCCGAGCACGTTGGCGATCTCGTGCGGGTCGGCCACGACGGCAGTCGTCCCGTGAGGCACGACGGCCCGGGCAAACTCGTCGACGGTCAGCTTTGACGATTCGATGTGCATGTGCGCGTCGATGAAGCCGGGCACGAGGTAGGAGCCGGAGACGTCCATGCGCTCGCGGCCCTGGTAGCTTCCGAGCCCTACGACGTGGCCGTCCTTGATGGCGACGTCGACCTCGAGCCATTCTTTGGTGAACACCGAGAGCACCTTTCCGCCGCCCAGCACGAGGTCGGCCGGCTCATCCCCCCGCGCGACTGCCATCCAATGCGCGTCGATGAGGGTCAAGGATAGCGCGAGCGCGGCGGGTGGCCAGCGTGGAGCCGACGAGGACGAGCACAAAGCCGACGCCCATGCCGGCCTTGAAGCGCTCATGCAGCACCAGGATTCCGGCCACCGCGGCCACCGCCGGGTTGATGTACGTGATCACGGTTGCCCGCACGGGGCCGATCTCGGCGATCAGGGCGAAGAAGAGGAGGAACGCGAGGGCCGTGCAGACGAGCGCGAGAACGCCGACCGAGACGAGGACGCCTATGGTCGGCACGGTGTGCGGCCACTGCAGAGCCGCGACCGGCGAATATGCGACCGCGCAGATCGCCAGCGACGCGGCGATCACGGTGACCGACGGCAGCCCCACCAGGTGGCGAGCCAGGATTGCCGGCCCGACCGCGTAACCGATCGCGACCACCGCCATCTCCACGAGGGCCGGCCAGCCGGTGGCGTGAAGATCGAAGCCGACGATCGCAGCCACGCCGGCGACCCCGAGCAGCAGCCCAGCCAGGTTGACAGGCCCAATTCGCTCACGGTTGCCGAAGATCGGCGCGACCACGACGCCGACGAGCGGCACGGCTGAGATCAGAAGGCCGGCAAGCGAGCTGGAGATGTGCTGCTCGGCGGTCGAGAGCGCGAGCCAGGGGATGCCGATCTCTATCGCAGCGAAGATGATGAGAGGACGCCACTTGCCGATGAGATCGCGCACGCCGCCCCGCCGAACCGCGATCGGCAGCAGCACGAGGGCCGCGACCCCTGTGCGCAGGAACACGAGGGTCGCCGGGGTCAGCTCGCCTACCGCGATGCGGATGAACAGGTAAGGAATGCCCCAGATGAAGCACATGGCCGCGAAAAGCAGCAAGCCGCGGCGAGTCATCCCGCTCGAACCTTAATCAAGACTCGCCCTATTCCGCGACGGTGGCGATGTAACGTGAGCAAGAGGAGGTGTTCATGAGCACACCAAAACCCGAAGCCAAGACGGCATGGACGCAATTCGAGGCGGATATGAAGGCTCTGCGCGATGGGTTGCGGCGCCACTACGAGCCGGCCCCGTCGGGAAGTCCCGATCTTCAATCGGCGCTCAACAAGCTGGGACAGGCTGCAGACGAGGTCTTCGAGTCACTCGGGCGCGCCACACGCGACCCCGAGGTCCGTGACGGGACGCGCAAGGCGGCGCGGTCGTTCGGCTCGGCGCTCGCCGAGACGTTCCGGGACGTCGCCGACGAAGTTGCTGCTGCGATGCGGAAGAAGAACTGAGGAGGCTCTAGCTGTGCTGAAGAAGATCTTGCTCGGCGAGTCGGACATTCCGGAGCGCTGGTACAACATCCTGCCGGACCTCCCGGCGCCGCCTTTCCCGTACTTGCATCCGGTCACGCTGCAGCCGATGGGCCCGGCCGACCTGGCCCCCATCTTCCCGCAGGCCATCATCGCCCAGGAAGTGTCCGCGGAGCCCTGGATCGAGATCCCCGAGGAGGTGCGCGATGTCTACAAGATCTGGCGGCCGAGCCCGCTGTACCGGGCCGAGCGCCTGGAGAAGGCTCTCGACACTCCTGCGCACATCTACTTCAAATACGAAGGTGTCTCACCTGCGGGGTCGCACAAGCCGAACACGGCAGTGCCGCAGGCTTATTACAACTCGAAGGAGGGCGTGAAGCGCCTGACCACCGAAACCGGGGCCGGCCAGTGGGGATCGGCGCTGGCCTTCGCCGGGGCGCTTTTCGGCCTGGAAGTCACGGTGTACATGGTCAAGGTCTCGTACGAGCAGAAGCCGTACCGCCGGGCAATGATGGAGACGTGGGGCGCGACGGTTTTCGCATCCCCCACCAACCTCACCAACGCCGGGCGCGGAATCCTGGCCGATGATCCGGATTCGCCGGGCAGCCTCGGCATCGCGATCTCAGAAGCCGTCGAAGACGCGGCCACACACGACGACGCGAAGTATTCGCTCGGGTCGGTGGTCAACCACGTCCTGCTGCATCAAACCGTTATCGGCCTCGAGGCGAAGAAGCAGATGGAGATGGCGGGCGAGTATCCAGACGTGGTCATCGCCTGTGTCGGCGGTGGCTCCAACTTCGCCGGTCTCACCTACCCGTTCATCGGCGACAAGCTCAAGGGCCGCCAGCCCAAGACGCGGTTCATCGCCGCCGAACCTGCCGCTTGTCCGACGCTGACGCGTGGGGTTTACGCATACGACTTCGGCGATGCGGTCGGCATGGGCCCAGTCGTGAAGATGTTCACTCTTGGCCACAGCTTCGTGCCCGATCGAATCCATTCCGGCGGCCTCCGCTACCACGGCGACGCGCCGTCCCTGTGCCTGCTGGTCGACAAGGGCGTGGTCGAGGCTCGGGCTTACAAGCAGAACGAGTGCTTCGCCGAAGCGGTCCGCTTTGCGCGATCCGAGGGCTTTCTACCCGCGCCGGAATCCGCGCATGCGCTTCGGGCGGTGGCCGAAGAAGCGGCCGCGGCTCGGGAGGCCGGAACCCCGCGGACGATCCTCTTCGGACTCTCCGGGCACGGCCATTTCGACATGTCCGCGTATGACGCCTACTTCGCCGGCAAGCTCGAGGACATCGAGCTCTCGCAGGCGAGAATCGACGCCGCCATCGAGGAGCTGCCGAGAGTCCCAGTCATGCCCTGACCGCGCTGCCATGTGAAACATGCGACAGATGATGCGCGCGCGTGGCCAGCGTGTGCAAACATTTGTTCTGTGGAGCTCGGCCTGAACAAAGCCGCCCCGGCGACCCTGGTGGTCGACCTGAACTGCGCCTTCGCCTCCATCGAGCAGCAGCACGACCCCACGCTGCGCGGCCGGCCTCTGGCGATCGCGGCCTACGCCACCGACGCCGCCACGATCGTTTCGGCTTCGCGGGAGGCGCGCGACCTCGGCATCAAGACCGGGATGAAGGTGTTTGAGGCGAAGGCGATCTTTCCCGCGATCGCGATCAAGGAGCCCAACCCGCCCCGTTACCGCACGGTGTCCGACCAGCTCGTCGAGGTCATGAGGCGGCACAGCCCCGACGTGCTGCGGATGTCGATCGATGAAGCGTCTCTCAACCTGGCCGGGACGCCTGACCTCACACGCCTTGGCCCTGAGGGCGTCGGCCGTACGATCAAGGCGGCCCTGCGCCGTGAGGCCGGCGAGTGCATCACCTGCTCGGTCGGCATCTCCACCTCCATCTGGATGGCGAAGCAGGCTTCGAACCTGAACAAGCGCGACGGCCTGGAGCGGATCGACCACACGAATCTTGTCGCCGTCTTCGCGCGCCTGCGCCTCACCGACCTGTCGGGCATCGCCGAGGCGAGCGCGCGCCGTCTGATGCGGGCCGGGATCCACACGCCGCTCGAATTCTTGAGGGCAAACGCCGACCGGCTGCGCCTGGCGGGCATGCAGCCTGCGGTCGCGGACATGTGGCTGCGCCGGCTCCGGGGTTTCGAGGTCGGCGCGTTTGAGGGTCCGGCGCGCAAGAGCTACAGCCACTCCCATGTGCTCGCGCGATCGACCAGCTCGCAGCGCGATCTCGAGGAGCTGTTGATGCGCCTGTCGGAGATGGTCGGGCGCCGGCTTCGCGCCGCCGGCCGGCGCGGGAGGGTCATTTCGGTCAGCGTGGTCTACCGGCCGGACATCGATCGCTTCTCGCGACAATCGACGCTGGGCACACCGATCGCCACTGGTGAGGAGATCTACCGCGCCGCTCTCGCTCTACTGGCGGGCCGCGACACCAGGCGGACGGTCGGCACTCTCGGGGTCGGCCTGGCGGGATTGACGGATCCGAACGACGACCAGCTCGACTTGTTCACCTCGGTGGCCCGGCCGCGACCGGAAAGGCTGGAGGCGGCGATGGACGCGATCCGCGATCGATTCGGCGAGGACGCTGTGCAGCGGGCGCGCCTCCTCGGGCGAGCGCCGGTGGTGCGAGACCGGATCGCGTTCGGCAACACCGGCCACCCCGAGGACGCCTAGGGCCCGAATACCTTCAGACCGCGCGGGCGCGCCTGGCGTTCGTCGAATGCTTGGTCAGCGCCAGCTTCGCGGCTTCTTTCCAGTGTTTGCTCGCAGCCCGAGTGTCGCCGCGCGCTTCCAGAACGTCGGCGTATGAGGCATGACTCTCGGCCAACCGATCTAAGAGGCCTTCTCGTTGAAACAGGCGCATGGCGACGCCAAACTCTTTATCGGCCACTTCGCGATGGCCGGAGCGCTCGTGCAGCAGAGCCAAAAGCTGGTGGCCCGCACCGAGGGCGAGGCGCTCATCGAGCTGCTTCGCCAGCTCGATCGCCTCAAGGACGACCGCAATGCCTTCCTCGTACCTCCTCGTGTTGAGCTGAAGCTCGCCGAGACTGAGGAGCACATGGCTCTTGGCTCGCTCGGTCCCAGCCTCTTCGAGGTGTGCCAGAGCACTCCGAAAGACGTCCTCGGCTCGCGAAGCCTGTCCTTCTTGCATCAGGAGGAGTCCGAGCTCGTTCTCTCCACGCGCCATCAGGGCTTTGTCATCTTCCAGCGCATAAAGTGCGAGCGCCTTGTGCGTGAACTCGATGGCCCGGCCGACGTCGCCTCGCTCTTGGTAAGCGATGCTCAGCCCGTGGTACGTCCTGCCCAGTCGGGGTAGGTCTCGCACCGCCCCGGCAGTTTGAAGTGCTTCCTCGTAGTAGGCGATGGCTCGGTCGAACGTGTGGTTCTTGACGTGGATGGTGGCGATGTGCTCCAGAATCCTCGCCTCCGTCCCGGGGAGGCGGGGTTTGGTGGCCCGGCACAGCCTCAAAGCTCCTTCAGCCACACCGAGCGCCCGGCTGTCCTCTTTCAGGTAGAGCGCGCACGCCTCCCAGTCGGCGCATTCAACTCCAAGCCAGGGATCGGGCTCGGCCTCGAGCAGCATCTGAGCGCGGCGCAGGTGTCCAAGCGCCTCGTCCGGTCGCGAGGAGCGCACGAGGGCCTGGCCGACGTACTGATGGACGTAGGCCTCCGCCTTCAGAAGCATCGGCCGCTCCAGCATCTGAAGGCCGAGGGCCGTGGCCTCGTCAAACCGTTGCTGCAGGCACAGCGCCTGCAACTTCCCTACGTCGGCGTCAGCCGAGACTGGGGAAGCTGTAGGAAGGTCTTCGCGAGCCACTCGCAGGAAGGAGTCGACCGGCCTGCCGGTGCGGCTCGCAAAGATCTCCAGGGTGTGCATGGACGGGCGTGCTTTTCCGGTTTCGATCAGTGAAACGGCCTGCCGCGTCAGATCGGACCCGGCCAGCTCGGCCATCGTGAGACCGGCCTCGAGCCTTGCCCTGCGAACGTAGGCGGGATCGACTTCGACCCCGGGGAGGCGCTTGCGTGGCGTGGTGTGACGATTTGTGATGGCGGCGAGTTTTATATCACGCCAGCCGGGTGGACGCTATGTCAAGTGATGCCACGCAAGCTTCCCGACTTGACTAAATGCCAGGCCCCGTGCTGTCCGCCAGGACAGTGACCGCCGACAGCACCAACATGGCGAAAGTCAATAGGGACGACAGGACGAACTTGCGCATGGCAGCGCCTCCAAGAACGGGCCGGACAGGGCCGGCCGTTGGACGCGATATAACAGCCACGCGGACGAACGGTCAAGCCACTTCTTCAAGCACGCCGATTCACCTTGACTTAACTGGTCACTTGACAACACTTGTCAAACCAAGTATCAACACGCTTACAAGGCTGTGCGGTCAGCCTAAGTCGTCCGCTCAGGAGGATTGGGAGGGGCACCATGGCACCGGCGGCCAGCTATCGGCTTCGTGCTTTCAGGCTTGTTCTGGCGGTTGCTATTTGCGTGGCTCCGACCCTCGCCAACGCTCCCACCGCGTTGGCGTTGCCCGCCGGAAGCCAGAACGTCGCATACGTCTACGACTTCGGCTTCGGGTCCCCCGGGGGTTTTGTCTGTTTCGCCGATGCCGGCGGTACCGGCATCAACGACAAGAATCAGCCCGGCTGTGGCGGCAGCATCTTCAGAGATGCGGTGACGGGCGGTGTCATCGGGGCAGGTAACACTGGCACCTACGAGGGAGTTCACTTCACCAATGTCCTGGTGAGCGCGGTGGATGCCAATCCGGCGACCGCCTTCAACGGCTTCGACAGCGTGATGCTCTACATGGTGTGCGACATCCATTCGCACCCGAACCTGATCACGGCGTTGAACAGCTTCCTGAATGCAGGCGGCAAGGTGATGATCTTCGACAGTGACCGCTGTGCGGCATCGGCCGGCGGCCCGGCCGACTACACAGGGTTTCTGTTTCCGTTCTCGACCAACAGCCCGGGACCAACGGGTCAGCCGGCGGGTAAGTACACATCGATCGATGCCAGCTCGCTGACTACAGGCCTCCCCCTGTACACGGATGTTGGACAACAGGACGCGATGGCCGACGCCAACATCTTCACCACCTTCAGCGGTTCTTGGTGCAAGTCCATCACGGGCACGAACCTGAAGGGCGCCAACGGGTTCGTCGAGGCGTACGCCACGACCGTTGGCGGGGGTCTCGCCATCTATGAAGGCGAGGACTACTGGTTCACCTTCAACGACATCTCTGGCGTCGTCAACCCCCACTACGCGCAGGTTTTCGACCTGGTCCTGCATCAGAAGTGGAATCCAGACGGGCTCCCATGCGCGCACCCCGCTTCCGGGATCAAGTTGACGCCCTTGACCTCGACGCATTTCGTCGGCGAGTCGCAGGTGCTGACAGCAAACGTGTTCGACGTCAACAACAACCCGAAGCCCGGCGTCAGCGTCAGTCTGAACATCACCAGTGGTCCCGACACGGGTCAGCTCTTCGCACCCCTGGCCACTGACGCGAGCGGCAATGCGAGCTTCACACTGACCAACACGGGCGGCGCAGGCACCGACTCGGCGGTGGCGAGCTTTGTGGACATCAATGGGATGACTCATCAGAGCAACGTCGCGAAAGTCATCTTCAACCCTCGGCCGACCGCCCTGAACGTCAGTCCCGCGACGTCCGACTTCCACGACCCGGGGACCGTCTCGGCAGTCCTGTTCGATGCTTTGACGGCAACTCCGATCGCGGCGGAACCGATCATGTTCACGATGGGCGCTGAAACTTGCACTGGAACCACAGACCTTGCCGGCATGGCCAGCTGCCCGATAACTCCAAGCGAGGCGGCTGCGACATACGTCCTCAACGCCAGCTTTGCGGGCGATCTCAACCATGTGGCGAGCACGGGCTCGAACAACTTCGTGGTCACCCTCGAAGAGACCACGCTCACCTACACAGGGCCGATCATCATTCCGAACGGATCCGCTGCCACGCTGTCCGCCCTCCTTCAGGAGGATGGCGTCACCCCGATCGGCGGTAGCCGGCCGGTAACTCTCACGCTCGGCAGCGATGGCACGGCTCAGAGCTGCCTCGGACACACCGCCGCAAACGGCTCTGCCAGCTGTGTCATCCCCGTCGTCAACCAGCCTCTCGGCCCGGGGACGGTGTCGGCGGTCTTTGCCGGCGACGCGTTCTACCTCCCGTCGTCAGACAGCCGGGCCACCCTCCAGTTCGGATTCCTCGCCAGCGGTTCGTTCGTCATTGGAGATGGCAACGCGGCCGTTGGCAGCGACGTCACCTTCTGGGGTGCCCAGTGGGCGAAGCACAACAGCTTGAGCGGCGGCGCGGCGCCCAGGAGTTTCAAGGGCTTCGCCGACACTACGAGCAACCCGCCGGCCTGTCTCGCCGGCTGGAGCACCGACCCGGGCAATAGCTCGGACCCGCCCGACACGGTGCCGCAATTCATGGCGGTCATCGTGTCCAGCTCGATCGATAAAGCGGGCAGCACGATCTCGGGCGACACGGTGCACATCGTCGTCGTCCACACCAACCCCGGATACGCCGGCAATCCTGGCCACGCGGGCACGGGGACGGTCGTGGCCGTCATCTGCTGAGTCCGTCTTCCCAACGTGGAGGGGGGCGGTGCGGGCCGCCTCCCTCTCACACCTCCCGATCAGCCGCTCCCTGAACCTGGTCGTCGGGTTCGGTGACCACGACTCGTACTCGTTGGACCGCGTTGTTCTCGACCCCTTCGCGGTTCCAGTTCTCCGCGGTGGGCTGGACGTTGCCGGCGCCATCGGTCGCGCGCACGCACAGCTCATAGTCGCCCGCCTTGGTCGCATCCCATGCGTAGGTCCATGGGCGCCAGGCGAAAGGCGAGATCGGATCGCCGAGCTCGGCGGCGGCCCATGACCGCCCGCTGTCGGCACTGACCTCGACTTTTGTGATCGGCGCGCATCCGGACCAGGCCCTGCCGGTCAGGACCTGGCGTGACGGGGCCAGAAAGCGGACGCGAGACATGAAATCCGGAATTCCGGGAGGCACCATCAGCGCTCGAGGAAGGATGCGCGTGACGGGAACGCCCGAGTCGTCGTCTCCAAGGCGGTAGTGGTAGGCGGTCGCCTGCTGGTAGCCGTCGAAACCGCCGGCCACGACTGTGATCCCGCGCAGCCATTTGACGTGAGCCATGCCGTACCAGCCTGGGACGATGAGCCGAAGCGGAAAACCATGCTGGGGAGGCAGCGGTTGCCCGTTGATCGCGTAAGCAAGGAGGACCTCGTCGCGGCGGCACTCCGCGAGCGGGAGGCTTCGCTCGTACTGCTGCTCGATGTCGCCTTGAATGCCGCGATCCAGGCCCGTGAAGACCACGTCGCCGGCTGTGTCGAGGGGCTCAGCTTCGTCGAGCAGAGGTCCCAGAGAAGTGCCGGTCCATTCCGCCGTGCCGACCGCTTCGGTCAGCCAGGGCTGGCTCATCGGCCGCGGCGAGAGCCGCGCCCTGCCGTTGCCGGCGCATTCGAGGGTGACCGCGAGCGTCTTCGAGGGCCTGGACTTGATCGCATCCAGGTCGAGTCGCAGCGGTTGCTTCACCTGCCCACCGATCGCAAGCGACCAGCCGGAAGGCTCGACCGCCGGGATGTCGAAATGGATCAGCAGATAATGCAGGCCGACGGGCGTGATCGCGTAGCGAAGAGCCTCGATGGGCATCGAGTGGTTGCGAACCGCCAGCTGGAGCTCGCTGGGGGTGATGTCGGGTCCGTCGATCAGCGTGCCCGGTGCAGGCGAATCCGCGACCTTCCTCTGCATGGCCACCAAGAGTAAATCGATCCGCCTTTAGGATTCCAGCGTCGTGACCGGCATCAATGCACGCCGCCTTCGAGCGCAGCGGCTCACCGGCAAGCCGTTCGCGTCGCCTGTAGAAGCGGTGCGCGGGCTGGGCGCGGTGCAGTCGCAGGACTATGCGGGCGCCAGGTGGGCGCTTGCGCTGCGGAGCCGTTCCCGCGGTGAAGCCGAGCTCGATCGTGTTTTCGATCAGGGGGCCATCCTGCGCACTCACGTCATGCGACCGACCTGGCACTTCGTCGCTCCGGAAGACATCCGTTGGCTCCTCGACCTGACCGCGTCGAGGATCCGGCGCGGCCTTGCTTCCCGCTACCGCGAGCTGGAGATCGATGACAAGGTCGTGGCGGACGCCGCCGCGGCCTTGGCCGCGGCACTGGCCGGCGGCAGGCACCTGACCAGACCGGAGCTCGGCCGGATACTGCAGGCCGCGGGCATATCGCCCGCGGGCCAGCGTCTCCCCCACCTCCTTCTCGGGGCCGAGCTGGACAAGCTGATCGTCAGCGGGCCGCTCCGCGGAAAGGAGCACACGTATGCGCTTTTCGAGGAGCGCGTGCCCAAGGCACCCGAGATGGATCGCTCCGAGGCGCTCGCCGAGCTCGCAGGTCGGTATTTCAACAGCCATGGTCCCGCCCAGCTTGCGGATCTCACGTGGTGGTCCGGGCTGACGGCAGCCGAAGTCGGAAAAGGAATCGAGCTCGCCGGCGCCGCACTTGAACACGCGACCATCAATGGCAAGGATTACTGGTACGGGGCGGCGGCCGGCAAGGGAAGCAGCGCCGGCGTCGTAGCCCACCTGCTGCCCAACTACGACGAGTACACGGTCGGTTATCGCGACCGATCGGCTTTGGTCCCAACCGACGGCCGATTCGATCTGTCGCTCCTCACCTTCGGCAGCATCCTTTCGAACGTCGTCACGATCGACGGCGTGGTGCGCGGGGCCTGGCGCCGGTCGTCCGCCCCCGGCGGCGGTCTCGTCGAACTGCGTCTATTCGGAAGACTCGCAGCCCGGGAGGCAGCTGCGGTCGCCGAAGCCGGCCGCCGTCTGGGTCGCTTTCTTGGGCGCCCAGTGAAGCTCGCTCTAACCCAGGGCTGATTTCAGCCACCCGGTGATCGCCGGCACGAGGCCGGGTGCGAGTCCCGGCGAGCGCTCATCGTCGGCGTTGAGGCCCGTCGAGTTGACGAGCAATCCATGTCCGGTGGGCAGCATCCGGACGGTGAAGTTGGGCTTGTTCAAGCCGGCCAGGATCTCGGCGCAGACATGCGTGGGCACGGTGCGATCGTTGCTGCCCAGCAGCCAGAGGGTCGGGACGGTCAGCGCTGCCAGCGCAGGCGCAGGGTCATAACCGGAGTGGTCGGCACGGACGGCGGCTTCCATCTCCGACTGGGACGCGGTGGGCGCGTGGCTGCCACCACCGGAATAATCGCTCCAGAGGTTGGTCTGGCCGACCGTGGTGGCGGGCGCCGAAACAAGGATTGCGAACACGGCGCCTCTATGCCGTGCGATCGCAAGCGGGACTGTCCAGCCGCCCTGGCTGCCGCCGTGGAACCCGACCTGATTCGGGTCGACGCCGGGCCACGTGCGCAAGAAGTCGAGCGCGGAGGCGGCATCGTCGGCGTAAACCTGCAGCGCCTCGTCCGTCGGGAACTCACCCGGGTAGCGCCCGGTCGAGGAGCCGATCCCACGTTTGTCATACGTGAGGACGTCCAGACCAAGGCCGGCGTAGATCCCGACCCAGATGTCATAGAAGTAGCGTTCGCCACGCTCCGCGCCGTGCACGACCACGATGCCGGGGTGCGGTCCGGCGCCGACAGGTTCGGTGATGCTGCCGGCCAACGTCGCGCCGTTCGCGGGAATCGTCACATCCGTCTGCCGGTAGGCGATTCGATGAGCGACGACCGCGGCACGAGAGGTGGCAAACGTAAGCGCCGTCCCATCGAAACGGAGGTTGGCGAAAGTAGGAAGGGGCACCTCGAATGCGGGCCCGATGCTGAAACCGTTCGGCGTCGCGCCCGAATAGATCGTGCGATAGGTCGCGTCACGAATGTCGAAGAACCAGCCGTGCCTCGCGATCACAAACGAATGCCCATCGCCGGCGGTGTAGGTTCCGAAGAAGGGCGCCAGCTCGCTGGGGCCGGCGGCGCGCGGCGGCGGGGTGGCCACCTGCGTATTCGCCGGCTGTGCACACGCCACCGCGATTGGAGCGACGAGCGCGATCCAGGCCGCCGCGACCGGTCGCATGGCGGCTGCAGATTACCACGGATCCGTGGTATTTAGCACGGATCCGTGCTAACCGCTAGAGTGCCTCCTGCGCATGTCGCATCGTGCAGACGTCTCCCTTCTGTTCGACCTTTTTGTCGTCAGCCAGCGAATGCGGAGGGTGCTGGCCGACGGCATGGCCGGCTCGGGCATGCGACCTGACGAATACGCCGTCTACGGCCTGCTCTTCATGTATGGGCCGATGACGGCTACCGAGATGGCGGAGCAGCTCGGCCTGCCTCTCTCCACAGTCCTCGACTACGTGAATGCCATTGACGCGGCGGGCCACCTGAACCGAGTTCGCCACCCGGATGATGGGCGAGCAGTGCGGCTCGCGCTCAATTCAAGGGGCGTCGGCGCCCACAACCGCGCCAACAAGCATTGGGAGGTCGTCCGCAAAGAGATCGAAGGATCGCTTCAGATGCCGAAGAGTCAGGTGCGGGCGGCGCTCGCCGCGCTGGATGACGCCGCGATCGCCGCCGCGCTCAGTGCAGGAAGAGTCCGAGCACGTAAGTGATGCCGCCGAGGCTCACGCCGGCTGCAGCTCGTAGAGCGTCGAGATGGCCGAAATGTCCAGGTTTCCGGCAGACATGGCCGCCCGCTCGTAAAGCTCGTCGGTCGCCCGGGTCAGTGGCGTTTTGACACCGACCTTCTTGTAGAGCTCGACAGCCATCCGCACATCCTTCAGTGCATCGCGCAGCGCGAACATGACCGGTTCATATCGATGGTCGACGAAGCCCGCCTTGCGCGCGTTGAGCCCAGGCGCAACGCGGCTGATCACCCAGAAAACGTCGTTGGCCTCCAGTCCCGCCGCCGTGCCCGCTGACTGCAGCTCCGCCGCAAGCGCGCTGACGCCCGCCAGCATGCTGTTCGCGACCAGCTTCAGCGCCGGGGCGCTGCCCAGGCCACCGACGACTGCGTGCACCTCACCGAGCGCCTCGAGCACGGGCCGGGCGCGCTCGACCGCGGCCTGGGTGCCGCCCGCGAGCACGACCACGGTGCCTGCCTCGACGGCGGGCACGCTGCCGATTACAGGCGCCTCGATGAACTCCGCTCCCGAGCGCTCGATCACAGGCGCGACTTCTTTGCCCACGTCAGGACCGGCGGTGCTCATTTCCACGAAAACCTGGCGCTGAGCCACTGTCGCCGCACCGCCATCTCCGAGGTACGCCGCGCGCACCGCATCGGCGTCGGTGAGCATCGAGATCACGATTTCCGCGTCCCGTGCAGCTTCGGCCGGAGTGGCAACGACGCTGCCTACGCCCAGCGCCTCCGCCCGTTCGCGGGTCCGGTTCCACAACGTCAGGTCGTGGCCCTTTGCGTCGAGCCGCCGCGCCATCGCTCCACCCATCTTTCCAGTGCCAAGAATCGCCACGCGCATCACGAAACCTCCCTGATTGGGCCACCGGCTGGCCCCAGCACTATTCCGATACTGGCCGTACCGTTTCGATCGTGCTTCTGCTAACTTCAACGCCATGGCCGCGACCGCTATTCCCGCGAAATCTCCGGGGAGGCCCCGCAGTGAAGCATCGCGCCGCAGGATCTTGAAGGCGGCCGCCGCGCTTCTGACCACCCAGGGCCTTCGTCAAATGACCATCGAGGGGGTCGCGGACAAGGCGGGCGTGAGCAAAGCGACCATCTATCGCTGGTGGGAGTCGAAGGGCGAGCTGGCGCTGGACGCGTTGGTGGGCGAGCTCGTGGCCAGGCTTCGGACGGTTCCCGACACGGGCAACCTGCGCGAAGACCTGCAGGGCTACGTCCGCACCCTCGTTCGCGTTTACGCAGATGCAACTGTGGGCCCGACGCAAGCGGCGATCATCGGCGAGCTGCAGTCGGACCCGGCACTTCGAAAGGCTTACCGGGAGCGCGTCACCGAGCCGCTGCGCATGCTCAGCCGCGAGATGTTCGTGCGCGCGGCTGCTCGCGGAGAGATCGCGAAGGATACGGACATCGACCTGGTGCTCGACATGCTGGTCGGCGCCGTTTTCCTGCGTCTGCTGTTCATCCGGGGCCCGCTCAACGTTCGATTCGCGGACCAACTGGTCGATGTCGTGCTCGAAGGCTTGCTGCGGAAGCTCCCGCTTTCGATCTGATCTGGGAAGGTGATTACGTTCGGCGGGCGACCGGTCTCGCCAACAGCTCGCTGCCATCGGGCAGCTCCGGAGAAAGCGTCGGCGCGATCTCGTCGACGGTCGCGATGAGATTTGCCAGTGCAGGCGATGGGTTGTCGCGCGCGTACGCGAGCCCAAACTCGACGACCAGCGCCGGCGTCAGCGGCCTGTACTCCAGGCCTTCTGTACGCGCGATCCCCGCGCGATGCTCGGTCATGAATGCGATGGCGTTCCCAGATTGCGCGAGCGCCGCGCCGACCTGGTCCGGTGGTTCCTGACGGATGATGTTCGGAGGCTCGCCCGTATATCTCGTCAGCCAGTCGAGGCTGACCGCATTCAAATTCGGGTTGATTCCCGGCGTTGCGGCGACCATGGACTCGCCGCGAAGGCTTTCGATCGGGACGCGCTCCATTTGCATGAAGCGATGCGTCGGCGGTATGACCACGACGACTTCGTGGCGGTCGAGCGGACGCATGACGACGCCGGTGCGCGGCGCCACGGCCGGGCCTATGAAAGCGAAATCAATTTCGCCTGAGACGAGCCGGTCCATGTTCGACTGCGAGTAACCGCTGGTCATGTCGAGCTTGACCGTCGGGTAGCGGCGGCGATACTCGGCCACGATGTCGGCCGGAAGGCCCCTGTCCCACAGGGTGAGATAAGAGATGCGCAAACGTCCCGCGATCCCGGCCAGGTGGTCTCGCAAGGCCTCGAGCGCGCGATCCTCGATCTGCACCAGGCTTCGTGCGTGCTCGATGAGGGCATCGCCTGCGAGAGTCAGATGAACCTCGCGTGCGTTGCGAGTGAAAAGCTGAACGCCCAGCTCGCGTTCGAGGACCTGAATCCGCTGTGTGATCGCCGGTTGGGTGAGCTTCAGGCTTGCGGCCGCCCGGCCGTAGTGGCCGGCGTCCGCGATCGCAACGAAGGCGCGTAGGTGGCGCAGCTCCACTGCGGCACCATGGTAGTGGGTTGCCGCCGGTATCAGATCGAACCGGCCATGCAGGTTTATGAATCACGAATTCGAATCGGCAAATTAATTTCTTCGAGATTCACACACATGGAGTTGGCGAATGGATACTCTCCACAACGCCGGTGGCACAGTTGCGCGCGCGTGTGTTGATAGTCGATGACGAGCCGGCGAATCTCCTCCTGCTCGAAGAGTTCCTTGCCGATACCGCGACCGAGGTTTACAGCCTCACCGACCCCCGTGAAGTCGAGCAGGCGTTCGGCGATTTCCAGCCGGACATCGTCCTGCTCGACCTTCATATGCCAGAAGTCGATGGCCGCGAGATCCTGCGGCGGCTGAGGGGCCCCCGTGACAGCCTCGGCTTCCTTCCTGTGATAGTGCTGACCGGCGATACCAGTCGCGCCGCTCGCAACAGCGCTTTTCTGCTCGGCGCCAATGATTTCCTGACCAAGCCGCTGGACCGGACCGAGGTGGTCCTGCGCGTCCGCAACCTGCTGCGGACGCGCGAGCTATATGTCGAGCTAGAGGCGGCGAACGCGGCCCTGGAGCACGACCACCACTAGCACTCTCGCCTTTACTGAACGGCACCCTTCGACAGGCCGATCAGGTGGCCTTCGGGGTCTGTGAAATAGGCGAAGGTCAGGTTGAATGAGGGGATCTCGGTTGGCGGGACGACGGTCTTGCCGCCGAGCTTCTCGGCTTTGGCCAGGTATGCGGCCGGATCGTCGACCTCCACATAGAACGTGACGAATCCGTCGCCTCCGTCCGGGCTGCGCCCGATCCCGCCGCCGATGCCGCCATTGGTGGCAGTCACCAGGCCGTAGTCCATACCCGCACCGGTGTCCGCGATCTGCCAGCCAAAGAGGCTGCTGAAGAACCCGCGGAGCTTGGCGCCGTCCTTGCCCACGACCTCGAACCAGACCACGCCAGGAGCCTTCGACTCCGCGTGCTTCCCCGATTTCTGTCCAGCCATGTCTACGCCCTCCTGATTTCAGTGCTACGATCCGTGGCCTGAACGGTAAGCCATCACGCACCGTAAGTCAACACTTACCTAGCTCTACCGATGCGATGCTGGAGGCGCTGGGCGACCGCACCCGCCGCCGGATCCTGGAGCGCCTGCGGGACGGTCCGGTGGCGGTGGTCGAGATTGCCCGCGACCTGCCGGTCAGCCGGCCCGCCGTTTCCCAGCACCTGAGGGTGTTGAAGGACGCCGGCCTGGTGACGGACCGGGCGGAAGGAAACAGGAGGGTGTATTCGGTGGACCCGAACGGGCTCGCCGCGCTGAGAAGCTTCCTCGACCTGTTCTGGGCGGAGGCGCTTGGCCGGTTCGTCGAGGTCGCGGAGGATCGCTCGGCGTCGGAGACGGATGGCTGACGAGATGCGTTCAGGCATCGAGGTCATCGAGCCGATCCGGCTGGAAGTCACCGTCCGGCGCACGGTCGAGGAGGCGTTCTCGCAATTCACAGGGCGCATGACCGAGTGGTGGCCCACTGAGCGTTTCACCTTCGGCCCGGGTAGGTCTCACGAGGTTTTGATGGAGCCGCACGTCGGTGGCCGCCTGTACGAGCGGTACAAAGACGGAGGGGAGTTCACCATCGGCGAGGTGCTCGCCTGGGAACCGCCTCGACACGTGGTCTTCACCTGGCGCGGCCGTTGGGCTGCCCCGACCGAGGTCTCGGTGAAGTTCACGGCGGTGGAGCCATCGGTCACCAGGGTGCAGCTCGTTCACTCGGCTTGGGAGAGACTGGGAAGCA
>Ga0207646_10001891_pt1 | contig 25205 bp, 15 predicted proteins | sample KBSK5502metaG_FD_184343 | JGI IMG/M metagenome (GOLD analysis project Ga0207646, IMG submission 184343) | Corn, switchgrass and miscanthus rhizosphere microbial communities from Kellogg Biological Station, Michigan, USA - KBS K5-50-2 metaG... | ecosystem: Host-associated > Plants > Roots >...
ACTTTCCTGACCGCTATTGCGAGGATTTGATTGTCCCGGAAGCTCCGCACCCCATAGTTACCTGTGACGCACGTTCCGGTAGGAAACCAGTTACGGAAAGCTGGGTTGTGTCTTGGTTTTTCAAGCACAACAGTTGTGAAAGTGACCTCGTGTCGCACGAATCCGGGAAAGCCCGGCGTTTGACCCTGCTTCACGCGCTTGAAGAAGGCTTGAAAGGCGGCCTCCGGTTTCTCCAGGGCATCGCTCTGAATCGTGCGCAAGCAAGCTTTGACCTCTGGCAGCAGGCGGCGGGCTTGAGTCAATTCGCGGGATTGCTGAAAGAAGTTGACCGGATACTGAACGTAGGTTTGGTAGTTCAACTGGCGATGCTCAAGCGCGCAGTTGTAGACAAACCGCGCTTGCTCGAGCTTCTCTTCGCAGGCGGCGACAAACTTGCGGTTGACGCGCAGCTTGAACTCAAAGGTTTTGACGATGTAGTCTTGATCAGCCATGGAGGCGATGCCTCAATCATCGTGCTGCTTGGTCAGGCTTGGGAAAGTGTTTGCTGCACTCTCTCAAGCCGTTGCTATGTTACGCTCAGGGCGCGGTTTTGCAAGCGCAAAGCGCCCGCGCCTGAGACATTTACATTTGCGCTCGCGCCTCCGGCGTGCGCCATCCGGGGCGGCAGGTCGGGCAACGTCCTGTTGCCCTCCATGGAAGGCGCGCGGGCTGGAGATCCTCTTCGCGGGCTCGGTGGCCAGGCTTGTTGGGCGCTCCTGCTGCGGGCAGCGGTGGCGCGCCCTATTCGTACCTCAACGCGACCAGCGGATCTACCTGCGTGGCCCGCCGGGCCGGGAAATAACACGCCGCCAGGCCGGCTATCGCCACCACGGCCACCGCCGCGCTCAGCGTCACCGGATCGCGCGGCGACACACCCCACAGCTGGTTGGCGATCACCCGCGTCACAGCGAAGCTCGCCAGCAGCCCCGCGCCCACGCCCAAACCGACCAACTGCAAGCCCATCCGCAGAACCATCCACACCACATTCACGCGGCTGGCGCCCAGCGCCAGCCGGATGCCGATCTCGTGGGTTTGCCGCGAGACCGTGTAGGCAATCACGCTGAACACCCCCAGCGCCACCAGCACCAGTCCGACACCCGCAAAGACACCCAGCAGAATCAGACTGAACCGCGGCTCAGCGTAGGTGAATTGCTTGAGGAAATCCTCCAGACTTCCAGCGAAGGTCAGGGCGATATTGCGGTCGACGGCCCAAATTTCCCGCCGCACGCTGCCCAGCAGCGTCAGCGGTGGGACCGAGGTCCGGACCAGAATGCCCCGGTCGAAAGCGCCCGTGATCGTATACGGCACGAACATCTCCGGCATGGGGGGGGCTTGGATACCCTGATTCTTGGCGTCCGAGGTCACGCCGATGATTTCGAACACCGGATCCTTGACGGGAGATTCGGGAAGATTCTCCAGCATCTTGAGCTTGACCAGTTGCCCGATCGGATCTTCATGGCCGAAGAACTTGTTCACCAATGTCTGGTTCACGACGGCGACTTTGCGCGCACTATTCACTTCTACTTCTGAGAGCGTGCGGCCGCGCAGCAACCGCAGTTGCAGCGTCGGGAAATATCCTTCGCTGCATAATTGGAAAATCGCCTGCCATTTCTCGCTATGCGTTTTCCCGGTGATGTCGATGTCGCTGCGGATGCCGCCATACGGCGGGAGCGAGGTCGTCTCGGTGGCCGCCACCACGCCGGGCAGCGCGTGCAGCCGCCCGAGCAGTTGCCCGTAGAACCGTTGTTTCTCAGCGGCCGTCGTGTACTGGCCGCGCGGGAAGGGCAGTCGTGCCACCAGGATGTTCTCCGGATTGAAGCCCAGGTCCACCCGCTGCAAACTGATGAAGCTGCGCATCAGCAGCCCCGCGCCCGAGAGCAAGACCAGCGACAGGGCCACCTCGAACACGACCAGTGTGTTCCGCAGCCGCCCCCGCCGGAAGCCGCCGCTCGCGCCCTTGCTGGCATCTTTCAGGGGCTCGGCCAAGTCCTTTCTCACCGTTTGCAGCGCGGGCGCCAGTCCGAAGAGCATGGCGGTCAAGACGGCGATCCCCAAACTGAAGAACAGGACGGGGAGATTCAGCCGGATCTGGGCTTCGCGCGGGATGAGGCCATCCGGAATCAGCGTCACGAGTCCTTTAATGCCGGCGTAAGCGAAGAGACAGCCCACCATCGCCCCGCCCAGGGCGAGCAGGAAACTCTCGCTCAGCAATTGGCTGATCAGTCGCCTCCGGCTGGCTCCCAGCGCCGAGCGAATCGCCATCTCCTTCTCCCGCGCCGTCGCGCGAGCCAGCAGCATGTTCGCCACATTGCTGCACGCGATCAGCAGCAACAAACCGACGGCCGCGGCGATCGTGTAGAGCGTCTTGCGAAACGGCCCGACCAGACTATCAATCCAACTGATGATCTGGACGCTGAAGTTCTTGGGATAGTTGTTGGGATAAATCTGCGCCAGGCGCCGGGCGATGACCTCGATATCGGCCTGTGCCTGCTGGAGGGTGACGCCGGGCTTGAGCTTCGCCTGGAAGTTCCAGTAATCGCGGCTGGCCCTGGGGTCGCTGCGATCCAGGGCCCGGACGATCCAGAGGTCGGCGCCCAGCTTGGTGAACCGCGGCGGCATAATTCCAACCAGCGTCGTCGGCGTCCCGTTGAGCACGAACGTCTGGCCCAAGATGGATGGGTCCAGGTTGAAGCGCTTGACCCACAGTTTGTAGGACATCACAAACACCGGCGGCGCGCCCGGCTTGGCATCGTCCGGCGCGATCCCACGACCGAGTTGCGCGGGCACTCCGAGGAAACGGAACGTGTTGGGAGTGACATAGCCGCCTGAAAACTGCTCCATGCCGTCGCCACTGTTGTAGAGCACGTCGTCGCCCGTGCCGCCGATGACCTCCTCGAAGACGTGGTTCTGCTCCTGGTAATCGAGGAACTCCGGAGCCTGGTAGAAAGTGCGTCCGCCCGGGCGGCTGCTGGTCATATCGTGAATCTGGATGGCGACCACGCGCTGGGCATCCGTGTAGGGGAATGGATCGAGCAGAATATTCTGGATCGCGCTGAAGATGGTGGTGGCCGAGCCGATCCCGAGCGCCAGCGTCAGGATGGCCAAGAGCGCGAACCCCGGCTGCTTGCGCATCCCGCGGAGTCCAAACCTGAGGTCCTGAAGAATCCAATGCATAGGTTTCTTCCAGTGCTGATTGCTCACGGCCGCGGCGTCGCGGTCGGCGTCCTTCACTTGTTGCTCACCACGACGGACTCGTCCTTGACGTCCTCAGTCTCAATCGGCCTCATCTGGTTGAGGTCAAAATCAGCCGGCTCTTTGAGTGCGAGGCTCAAGCGAGCGTTAGTTGCGCGCCTGAATCGGTGCCGGCGCAAATGAGATTGCACAGCTCGGATTCTATGCCAGTGCGCAGGAATGTCAATTCGGTTCGGTTCGGTGCAGTACGGGGAGCGTGAGCGACCTGAGTCTCGGCCAAGAGCTTGCTGCGGGAGGTTCAGGTCGCTCACGCTCCCCGTACTGCACCGCAGCGGAAAGCTTTCCTTTTCCTTTGGCTTGAAAACGATGATCTCTCAGACTACATTACTTTCATCCGCAACTGCGAACCTTGCACTTTCATTGGTCTGCTGAACGGAGGTCACGGTGCTGCAACACACGGCAAAGCTCGTTCTACTTGGCTGCCTGCTTTCCTTCAAGGGGGTGCCAGCGCAGGTTGTCATCTTGCCCGGCGTTTCAACGACGGTGACGGCCCTGGCGTCGGAGCGCGAGATCGCTGAATGGGTGATTCGACAGGGCGGCCGCGTCATCCTCGAAGGTGACCGCCGCCCCATCAGTGATGTCGTGCAACTGCCCGCTGGCGAAATTCGCATCAGCGGCATCGACCTGGTCGGAACCCTCATCGACCCTCAGGACCTGGAAAAGATCAGCGGCCTTGTGGGGCTGAAGGAACTCTACCTGCCGGGTCCGATCTGGAATCCGGGGGCGGGCAGTCGTCTTGATGCGAACGAGCAGTTGAAGTTCCTGGCGGGCCTCAAGAGCCTCGAGAAGCTTCACTTCAGCCTCCACTTTCTGACCAACATCAACGTGCAGGACAAAGGGCTCGCTTTTCTCACCCGTCTGACGCAACTGAAAGAGCTGCGTTGCGCGCAGTGCCGGATTGCCAAGCTCAGCCTGGCGCCGCTCCTGGAGCTGGAGTCGCTCGACCTGAGTCTCACGCCCTTTACTGATGAGGGTATGAAAGGGCTGACAGGGCTGACGGAATTGCGGCGGCTGAACCTGCGTGACACCTTAGTGACTGATGCGGGCGTCAAGTATCTGGGCGGACTCACGCAGCTCCAGGAACTGGACCTCAGCGGCGCGAAGATCACGGATGTCGGGCTTCAGCACCTGCGCCATCTGAAGGCGATGCGAAAACTCAACCTCCTCGGCGCCGAGGTCACCGACGCGTCGGCAGACGTGCTCGCTGGTCTGACTCGGCTGCGGGAGCTGAACCTCTATCGGAGCCACATTACAAATGCAGGCCTGGCCAAGCTCGTCGCCCTGAAGGATCTCGCCAGCCTCGACCTGCGCTACAGCCGAGTGACCGCGACCGGGGTCGAAGCGTTTCGGGGCGCGGTTGAGAATTGTCAGGTGAGTTTCGTGGACGCACGAGCAGCTCGCGCGAAGAGCGCGGTGACGGCTGGACCGGCAGGGACCGGCGAAGAGGCCATCGCCGCGTGGGTGAAGGCCCTCGGGGGAAAGGCCGAACTCTCCGGCGGCCGGCTGCGAGCCATTTCCTTGGCGGCTCTCGGCATCAGTGATGCCCAGCTTGCGCACCTAGGGTCATTGGCCGAACTCGAAAAGCTGGACCTCGAAGCGACGGAAATCGGAGACCTGGGGCTGGCCGCGCTCAAGGGGCTCGTCAGTCTGAAGTGGCTGAACCTCAATCACACGACCGTCTCCGACAACGGGCTGGCCCACCTGGCGAGCCTCCGGCAGCTTCAAGAGCTACGGCTCGCAGGCACTCTGGTCCGCGGCCCGGGATTGGGTCACCTGAAGGGGCTGGCGGCACTCGTCAATTTGGACCTCACGGGAGCGCCCGTTGGCAACGAGGGACTCCGGCAGATGGCCGAGATTCCGAGTCTCGAGCGGCTGTGGCTGAGTTCAACGGACATCACCAATGACGGGCTGAAGCACCTCCGTCAGCTCACCCGGTTGAAGGTGCTCGACCTCGACGGCACTGACACGGGCGATGAAGGATTGCGACACCTGGGGGCGATCACAGGGCTGCGGGAACTCTCGCTCAACCACGCCCGGTTCACCGACAAGGGACTCGATCACCTGCGGCCGCTTGAAAACCTGGAGCGGCTGGAACTGTTCCGCACCCGCACGAGCAACGCGGGTGTCGCGGCCATTGCGTCGCTCAAGAATCTGGCCATCCTCAACCTCGATTACACCTCAGTTGACGATCAGGCTCTTGAATTGTTGAAGACACTCTCCCATCTGCGTGAGCTGCGGCTTGATACGACGAACATCACCGATGCCGGCGTCGCGGCGCTCCAGTCGATGGCAAATCTCAAGGCGCTCGACCTCTACCACACGCTCATTACGGAGAAGGGGTATGAGCGGTTGAAAGCCGCTCTGCCCGCCTGCCAGATCATCTTTGACCGCGACTCGTCGCTGCCGAACCGGAGGAGGAGCTAATCATTTTCCATTTGTCATTTGAGATTTGTCATTGGTCATTGGCCGGATGCGACGTGTCAGGCCAATGACCAATGACAAATGGAAAATGGAAAATGAAATCTACCGCATAACCTATGAAGCACCTCTGGCTGATCCTGATACCAACATTGCTAGCGCTGACCGCCGATCCGGACTGGATTACGGAGGTCGGCGGCGTGGTGACTCGCGACCGGGCGGGACGCATCACCGGCGTAGACCTGCGGTCCAGTTGGGTCACCGACTCAGACCTGCCGCGACTCGCACAACTGCCGCACCTCACGCAGCTTGACCTGTCGCTGACCCGCATCACGGACCACGGCCTGCAGCAACTGAAGAATGCGCCGGGCATCGTGGAGCTCAACCTCTATTACGCCGAGCAGATCACCGACGAGGGGCTAGCGGCGGTCAAGGGCTGGAAGAAACTGAAGCGGCTCGACCTGCGTGGCACCAAGGTCACCGACACGACGCTGGAACACCTCTCGCACGTCACGACTCTCGAATCCCTCGATGTCGGCTTCGCGCAGATCACGGATGTCGGGCTGGATCGTCTCACGCCGCTTCAGAGCCTCAAGGAGTTGGCCATCGGCGGCAACAAGCTCACCGACGCGGGTCTGCAGGCGTTGCGGCAACTGACGGGACTGACTTCACTGAGCCTGGGCGGGTCGCAACGCACGGACTCCGGCCTATGGTCCATCAGCCTGACCGAGTTGGGTCTTGATGCGATGACTACGCTGAGGGAGTTGCGAGAACTTCGGCTCGACGGGATGCCGGTCTCCGTCAGGTGGCTGGAGAAGCTGAAAGGTCTCACCAAGCTCGAGCGACTGAGCCTGCAAGGATGCAAGCGACTGGGCGATGATGCCGTGCCGGTGTTAATTTCCTGGCCGGCGCTGCGTGTGCTAGACCTGAAAGGAACCGCGATGACCGAGAAAGGTCTCGCCGAACTGCGCCGGGCAAAGCCAAACGCCCAGATCTTCTACGGACCTTGGGGTGACATCAAATAACCAAACGGTCGATGGGATGACGCGCGGTAGCGTTGTCTCAGTTCTTCCGATAGCCCGGTCCGCGCAGCACTTTTCCCGGCAGCGCCCCGGTGTGCTTGCCGTCCTCCACCACGACCTGACCGTTGACGATCACGTAGGGGATGCCCACCGGATATTGGTGAGGGTTCACGTAGGTCGCGCGGTCAGCGACCGTCTTCGGATCGAAGATCACCACATCCGCCCAGTAACCGGCCTTCAGCCGCCCGCGGTCAGGGATGCTGATTTTGTCGGCGTTCATGCTGGTCGCTTTCTTGACCGCTTCAGGAAGTGTCAGGACCTTCAGCTCTCGCACATATCGGCCGAGCAGTCGTGGGTAGGTTCCGTAGTAACGCGGGTGGGGGTGGGTTTTGCCGCGGGGTCCCTCCGGACTGATGGCCGAGCCGTCAGAGCCAATCGAGACGAAAGGCTGCTTCAAGGCGTACTGCATGTCCTGCTCGGAGTGGTGGAAGTAGACTGTCGGGACGCTGCCCTGCTCCTCGAGCAGCACGTCGAAGAGCACCTCGACTCCGTCGCCGCCCCGCGCTGCAATCAATTCGCTCATGCGCTTGCCGAGGAATGGCTGGTTCTTGGGATTTGAGAGCGAGGCGAGCAGCATCGCGCCCCAGTCGCCGCCGACTGCCAGGTAGTGGTTATACCAGCCGGGCAGTCCAGCGAGAATATCTTTCTTCATTCGGGCGCGCAGCTCCGGATCGCGCAGCCGGGCGAGCATCCGTTCATTGCCGCCGTCGTGCGCCCACGGCGGGATGATCGCGCGCAGGTTGTTCTGCCCGGCCGTGTAAGGGTAGACGTGGGCGCGAATGTCATGCCCCTCGGAGCGCGCCTTCGCGATCATCGAGATGACCTCGTTCATGCGCCCCCAGAGCTTCTTGTCGGCGATCTTCAAATGGAGGATGTCGACCCTGGTCTTGGCCCCCTTGCCGACGTTGATCGCCTCCTCAACTGCGCGGAAGACGCCCTCGCCCTCATCGCGGATGTGGGTGGCATAGATGCCGCCGGACTGCCGGGCTACCGTAGCCAGCTCGATCAACTGATCGGTGGTGATGAGGTTCGACGGCGGCATGAGCAGCGAGGTGGAGAGACCCATCGCTCCCTCCCGCATAGCCTTCTCTACCTCTTTCTTCATCTCTTCCATCTCGGCCGGGGTGGCGGGCTTGAGGTCGAAGCCTTTGACGTAGGTCCAGACCTGCGTCTGGCCAACGTAGGAACAGATGTTAGTGGCCACGCCCTTCTTCTCGACGTAATCGAAGTAGCCACCCAGGGTAGTCCAGAGTGAATGCTCCCGGCCCGATGGCCGGACCGGGCCGGCAGAGCCGCCCTCGCCCAGCACCATCGTTGTGACGCCCTGGCGGATCATGCTTTCACACCTCGGCTCGTCGAGCAGCGTGTCATCGGAGTGGTTGTGCATGTCGATGAACCCGGGGGCGACAACCATGCCGCTGGCATCGAGCTTCCGCTTGGCGGTCGCCTGGCTGAGGTCTCCCAGGGCGGCGATCTTGCCGGCTCTAATGCCCACATCCGCGCGCCGTCCTTCCGAGCCGGACCCGTCCACTACGGTGCCATTGACAATCAATAGGTCGAACGATTCTTGGGCAGAGAGTGAGAGTGTAAAGAGCGCAAGAAGGAGAATGAATACTGTAGGTCGAAGCATGCTTCAGGATCCTCTGTCATGTAGTCAGGTCACTGCCAGCAAGGCGGCCGTTGTCATGACTGCCGGAAGCTTCAGACTGGCATAAGGTTCCGGCAGGCTGAAAATCATCTGCTCAAATCGAGCCTGAATCTTCATCTGCTGCGCAGCGAAGTTGGCCGCCAATTTGAAGTCATTGGTGACAATGACTTCGACTCCGGCGACCTGTAAATTGGGAGCTACCCCGAAGCTTCCGTAAGCCAGCACGATAGCGTCTTCCCGCGAAAAAGCCAGGCTGCGTAAACGCCGCGACCAGCGGCGCAGGTAACGGCCTTTCTGCAATGCTTCAGAGTTGCTCAAAATCGCCTTCGCATACTGTGGCGGACGCAGGCGTAAAATGTGGGCGCTTTGCTGAGTGACGTAAATTTGGCTGGCGCGTGTGCACAGACGCGCCAGGATTTTCACGGCCTCGATTTGAGCTGAGGTGGGAGCAATACCTTTGGCCACTCGCACCTGAAATTCATAGATACGCCGGACGACACCTTTATCGAGCAGGACGCTGGATGGTTGAAAGATCAATCTCGTCTCCCTCGGCGTCTGCTTCGATTGACTCCGGGAACTGATTCCAAATCGCGTCGCGTTCCTCCTCGCTCAAGGCTTCATACGCTTCAGCCTCTTGCCGCGCCGCACGCTTCTCTTCATCCGTCAGACTATTCCACCAGCGTTGCGCCCAAGCCCATGCTTCAGCGTCATCCACACGAACCAGCAGTCCGTTAGCTGTCTCCACCAGCGAGATTTCATCGCCCGGGCGTAAGCCATGTTTTTGCGTGATCTCCGGCGGGATGACGATTTTCCCTTCAGCATCGACCACTAGTCTTTCCATTTTTCGCTTACCTCGCTTACTTCAATCTGCAGGAGCTTCATCCCAACGCGGGCTCAATGCGTTCGATCTGGCTGAGTCGTGCCGCGAAGGACAAAGCCGCCAGCATGTCCTCTCGTTCAAGGTCTTCGTAATCTGCCAGGATCTCCTCAATCGTCATCCCCGAACTGAGCCATTCGAGGATGGTCTCCACCGGATAGCGCAACCCGCGAATGGTTGGCTTGCCGTGGCAAATCTCAGGATCCATGGTGATGCGATTGAGCAAGCTCATCATCTACCTCCCTGGCTGGAATCATATCATCACCGGCGCATGGATCTGTCTAAACGCCACCTCCCGGTCATGCTACTGCCGCATTATACAAGTAGGCTGCTTAGCTTCTTCGTCGCGGTCGGGAACTTAGCGAGGCCGACATTCATGACTTCATCGGCCAATGTCAGATAAAGATCGCCGATGGTTCCCGTCATCCTGGAATGAAGCCCTGTGGCGAGCCGGCCTGCGTGGCCCGCAACAATCAACCCCAGACCGTGATTCTTATGCGGATTGGCCTCGGCGTGCTCGTGCACGTAGACCAGGCAGCAGTGGTCGAGCAGCGTGCCGTCCCCTTCCGGAATCGATTTCAGCTTGGCCAGCAGGTAGGCGAACTCCTCGACGTGCCAGCGGCAGATGTCTCGCATGATCCGCTGCCCTTCCACGCCGTCCGAGCCCGGAGCTTTGCCGTCCGCATGGGTGTAATCGTGATGACGGGCTCCGGTGTAGCCGAGCCAGGGAAAGCGAGACAATCCCTGGCACTTCGTCAGCATGTAGGAGGCGACGCGTGTCTGCCGCGTGGCGAAAGCTTGGACCAGCAGGTCGCTCTGGAGCTTCGCGATGCGCGGCCAGTCTTTCATGTCGCCGTCGAATTCAGGCGGGTCTAGGCGCCGGTACTCGGGCGGCAATCCGGCAATCGCCCGCTCCAGGTCGCGGATGCCCGCCAGGTGCTCCTCCACACGGGCTTGGTCCTCTTTGGGCAACTGTTGCTTGAGAGCGCCGGCATCTTCCCGGACCACGTCCAGAATGCTGCGCTTGCGGTTGCTCCAGCCTTCTTCGCGTCGGCCGAAGAGCCGGTCGAAGAGCTTGTGCGGAATCATCTCCGGCGGCAAGGCGCGCTCGTAGCCCGCCCAGCTCATGTTGCGTTGGATGCTTTCGCCGAAGGATTCCTGTGAGACGCCGAGCTGCAACGACCGGAAGCGCGACTCGCCGCCGAGCTTGGCGGCGATCGCCTGGTCGATGGAGGGGCCGGCCGTGCCGCGCCCAGTAAAGGGGGTGCCACTCATCAGGCCGCTCATCGACTTGTGGTGGCCGTTGCCCGGCCCCGGAACGGCGGCGGCGGCGTTGTCCAGGCCGCTGATGACGTGAATGTCGCGGCGGAAGGGAGCCAGCGGCGCAAGACACGGCGTCATTCGATAATCCGGGCCGGTGTCAGCCGGAATCCAATATCGCTCCGGAATGCCGTTGCCATTGAACCAGAGGACGAAGCGACTCTCGATTGTATGTTCATCCTTGCAGGCGGCGGCAATCCCGGTTGCATACGCCGTGCCGTGCGAGTTGAACATCGAGAGGAGCGGCGGCAGCCCGATCCAGACATGCGTGCCCGCCAGCGTGACTCCCTGCAAGAAGCTTCGGCGCGACAGCCTAACGCGTTTGGTGATGACGTGAGACACCGGGAGATCCTCCTTCGTCTGCGAACTCTCGAGCACGAGCAAGCGATATGATAAGCGCTTTGAAGCGGAATTGCGAGTTTCGGAACTCTTCGTAGACCTTTCGGATCAGCGGCCGGTCGGCGGGCGTCTCCATCCGCCCGGCCGTGTAGCGGAAGTATTGCTTGACCAGGCACTCCTGACACTGCACTGAGCGGGCCAACACCGCGCCCAGTTCGCGCGGCGAGGAGAACTTCGACTCCGGCAGGCCGGCCACATAGCCCGCGGTGTCTAAATCAAGCTCGACCGTCTTGGGCGGCGCCGGTGGGTTGCCGTCCCGGTTATCGAAAAACAGCAGCTTGAATTTATCCCGCCGTGCTCCGATGGCGTCGAACCTCTCGAACCCGAAGCCGATGGGATCGATCAGATTGTGGCAGGTCGAGCAACTCGGATTGGTGACGTGCTCGCGCATCCGCTCGCGGTTCGTCTGCGGTTTGGCCTCAGTGACCGGGGGCAGATTGGTGTTCACTCCCGGCGGCGGTTCGGAGACATGCTGGCAGAGGAACTGCTCCCGGATGAAGAGCCCCCGCGCCGTGGGAGATGTGTCGTCGGGCTTAGAGGTCAGGGCCAAAAACAGAGTTTGTCCGAGCAGGCCGGCACGCTCGGATTCCGGCGCGAACTTGACCCGGTCAAACTCCTTGGCTGGGGCCGCCACGCCGTAGATCGCCGCCAGGTCGGCGTTCATGAAAGTGTGATCGGCGGTGAAAAGGTCCGTAAAATTTCGGTCGTTCCAGACCAGGTCGGCGATGAACTGCCGAGTCTCCTCCGTCATGGCCACAGCGGTCTCGCGGGTGAAATTGGGGAACCGGCGGCGGTCCTTGCTGGCCGTCAGGAGGCGATCGAAGCGCATCCATTGGGCGATAAATTCGTCGAGCGCCTGGCGAGCGCGTGCATCGGCGAGCATCCGTCGGGCTGCCGTCTCCACGCCTTGGGGAGTGGAGAGTTCCCCCCGCGCGGCGCTCGCGAGCAACGCCGCATCCGGCATGCTGTCCCACAGGGCGTAAGCGAGCCGGCTCGCCGCGGCATATGGCTTCCACTTCGGATTGGAGGTCTCATCGAGGCGGAACAGAAAGTGCGGCGATTGGAGCATGGCCTCAACCGCAATCTGCGCCCCCTTGAAGAAATCGACCTCGCGCCGGAAAAGCGCCTCGTACCGTTCCTGCTCATCAGGCTCAAGGGGCCGCCGGAATGCCTTCAGGCCGAACTCGCGCACGAATCGTGCGCGGCACGCAGCCGACGGCTTGCAGGGGATCAGGCCACGTCTGTCACCGCCCCGAAACGCGTTGCGCGCCAGTTTCTCCGCCGCCGCGCTATAAGCCTCGACGAGCAACGGCGAGAGGCTCTGTGACTGGTACTGGTTCTTGAAGCCGTTGACGAAGTCTTCGGGCGGGAACTGATTGGCGGGAGCAGTTTGGTCGCCGAGCAGGTCGCGGACCGTGTGGTTGTACTGGCTGTGAGTCAGTCGTCGCAGCACTACTGCGGTGCGCGCGTGACCGGCGCCCGCAGCCTCCGCTTCGCGGTACTTCAGCGCCCGCGTAAGTTCATCGCCTGACAGCCTGGCCAAGTACTCGATCCACGCCTTCAGCACCCTTTCCTCTTCGCTTCCGGGCTTGATTCGCTCGCCGCCCGCATGCGGGATGCGGTTGGTGGGTTTCTTCAAGAGCCGCGATTCTTCGGGCTGGTTTCGATCAATGAGCGCGACGAGCGATCTCCCGAACGCCTCGATCCGTTCGGGACTCGCATCCGGTTCAGGGAAGTGGAGACGGGTCGCCGAAGCGACGCCATCCGGGTGATGGCACGACCGGCAGGCGGCTTTCTCCAGCACCGGGTAAAGCGTCCTTGAGAAGGAAGCCTCTTGCGCCGAAAAGAAACCTTCTTGCGCCCAGACCAGGAAGAAAGCCAGAATCAGAAAGACCTTGGACCTACCTGGTTGGCTTGTGCTTTTGCCGGACATTTTTGGTTTCCTTATAGACCGCGGATGACGCGGATCGAGCGGATCAGCACGGATCAGAATTCCTGAACCAATCCGCGAACATCCGCCGTGTCCGCGTCATCCGCGGTCTATTTACGGCAGCCCGAACGCTAAGATGTTCGAGCCGGCGGCTACGGCCACATACTGTTTGCCCTCTGCCAGGTAAGTCATGGGAGATGCTTTCCACACCTCATTCGTATGGAAATACCAGAGCGGCTTGCCTGATTGCGCCTCCACCGCCGCCAAGGCGCCGCTGTCATCACCGAAGAAAATCACTCCTCCGGCTGTTGACAGCACCCCACCCCACGAGTTGCCCGGCCCGATCTGTGGGTATTGCCAGACGATCTTCCCGGTCTGAACCTCAATGGCACGCAGATATTTCCGGCCAGGCTCGCCAGGCACCTCCCGGCCGCCGCCGCCATAAAATGATTTGCCCCTCTCCCACGGCGCCGGAGATTTGCTGTAGATCAGGCATTTTTCTAAAGCCATGACGTAGAAGAGCCCGGTCTCCGGGTTGTAGGCCGTCGACATCCAGTTGGTCGCCCCTTCCATCGCCGGGCACACCCGTGCGCCCCCGGGCGTCGGCACACTGCTACTGGCAACTTGCGGTCGCCCATCAGGTCCGATGCCGCTGGCCCAAGTCAACTGCTCGATAAACGGTTTGGCCAACAAGAGCTCTCCGGTGATCCGATCAAGCACGTAGAAGAACCCGTTGCGGTTGGCCTGCACGAGCAACTGCCGCTTCCGGCCTTGGAACGGGGCATCAACGAGCATCGGCGTTTGCTGGGCATCCCAATCGTGGAGGTCGTGGGGCGTGAACTGGTAGTACCATCGCAGCTTGCCGGTTTCAGGTTCCAGCGCCAGCACCGAATCGGAATAGAGGTTATCTCCCTTCCGCTCGTCACCGTTGAAGTCCGGGCAGGGATTGCCCGTGGTCCAGTAGAGGAGGTTGGCCTGGGCATCGTAGGTGCCGGTGAGCCAGGTCGTCGCACAACCATGCGGGAGCGCATTGCCGACCCAGGTCTCCGCGAGCGGCTCACCGGGCGCCGGGATGGTCCAGAACCGCCACACGCGCTCGCCGGTGGAAGCCCGATAAGCGGCGAGGAAACCTCTCGCGCCCTCATCGCCTCCGGAATGTCCGGAGATCACCAGGTCCTTGACCACCAGCGGCGCTGAAGTGGCCCCGTAATGCTCCCGGTAATCGGCCATCTCCGCGTCCCAGAGCAATCTCCCGGTGAGGCGATGGAGCGCGATGAGATGAGCATGGTCGGTGACCATAAAAACTTGGTCGCCGAGGACCGCCACGCCGCGGTTGATCGCGCCGGCCGCATCGCCGACCAAGCCTTTGGTCAACGGGCGCTGATAGTGCCAGATGGGCCGGCCACTCCGCGCGTCCAGGGCATAGGCTCGATTCGCGGTGGTCACGTACATGATGCCGTCCACCACCACCGGAGTCACCTGCAGCCGCCGCGCATTCGGGACAGAGAACATCCACTTGGGAGAGAGTTGCGCGACATTCCCCGCGTGAACCTGCCGCAGCGGGCTGTGGCGATTGCCGCTCAAATGGCCGTGATAGGTGGGCCAATCTCCCGGCTTAGGCTCTGTGATCTCGGCGAAGGAAAACTTGCCCGGACGCTCTCTCGTGACGGGTGAAGAATTGACTCTGGGGCCAGGGACCGCTTCCGCACCGACTGCCGCCACCCCTGACAGCCGGCTCAAATAGGCGAGCAGGTTGCGCATCTCCTCTTCAGTCACCTTCACCTCCGGCATCAGCGACGTGGTTTCGCGGACCGTCTCGGCGATCTCCGAGCGTCGCAACAAGTGAAACTTTCCGTCGAGGCTCTGGAGTTGCAGATCGTAGTTACTCTCGTTTCTCGCAAACCCTCGGATCATCCGCCCGTCGCGCAAGTGCACTGAGACGACCTTAAAACCTGGCGTCAGACGCGCGCTGGGAGTGCGCAGTGATTGTTCTATTTCAGACAGCGTCCTCTCAGCGCCCAATTCAGAGAGATCAGGGCCAAGCACCCCGCCTCGTCCCTTGACCAGATGGCAAGCAGAACAATTTCCTTTCCCGAAGAAGAAGGCCTCACCCGCGCCCGCATCACCCGCCACGGCGCTCTCAATCGCCGGAGCAGATCGGGAACGGATAAAAGCTACGAGCTCACCGAGCTCCCGGTCAGGCAGTTGGAAAGCGGGCATCCCTGCGGCCGGGATGCCTTTGGTGATCAACTCGCTCAGCTCAGTGGCTGAGCGTCGGTGCGCCCGTTCAGTCGAGATGATGTCAGGCCCTCGCTCTCCTCCCTGACCGTCCGCGCCGTGACAAGCGGCACAATGCGCCTCGAAGTGACGTCTCCCGGCCTCGATCATCTGTGGATTGCCGGCCTGAAGGCTTTGGGCGACCGCCTCAGGTGAGGTCAGCTCAAGCCAGATTACATGTCCGGCAGAGGCCGTGAGGCAGAGCAGCATGATGATCGATATTTTTCTCTTCACTTCGCTACCCGTGTCGCGGATTCAAGCCGTCAAGGCGATGGCGCTAGAGTTCGAACAGACCTCATGCGGCGGCTTGAACTTGAGCGTTTTGCGCGGTCTATGATTAAGCCGATCCGTCACCCGTTGCAAGTCTCCGCGGGTGATCTTTGAGAAATCCGAGCTTGTTTGGTTGCCATCTCGTCAGGCGGCTAAATCGAAACACGCGCCGTTGGATCAGTACCGCGAGCGGTAGCGAGCGTGGCTCCTGCGATCAGCCTTTTTGCCGCAAGCCACGCTCGCTACCGCTCGCGGTACTGACTCGGCTAGATTTCCGATTTTGGGATTGCCTAATCCCAGAAGCGCACAGCCGCCACCCGGCGCCACTCTCGCCCCCTTGCCACAACTTTAGCTATTTAATTACTTAGTCTCGCTCCCGCCCTGGCACGCCGTTTGGCTGTGTGATAGAAACCAAGAGGGGTCTCTTCGGTTTTATCCATAGGCTTGGAAGAAGTTCCGGCAGGAGGAAGCGATGGAAACACTCTGGCAAGACCTGCGATACGGCGTGCGGACGTTGGTTCGCAAGCCCGGTGTGACAGCGGTGGCCGTGGTCGCTCTGGCCTTAGGCATCGGCGCCAACACGGCGATGTTCAGCATAGTCGGTACTTTGTTGCTGCGCCCGCTCCCCTTCAAAAATCTGGACCGTCTGGTCATGGTCTGGGGTACCTTGCCGCAAAGCGGCAACCGCTTTGATGCCTCGCCCGCTGACTTCCTGGACTGGCGCAACGAGCAGCAGGTCTTCGAGCGATTGGCGGCCTATCAGTGGTGGGACTGCAACCTCACGGGTGCGGGCGAGCCGGAGCGCGTGCCGGGCTGCCTCATCACACAAAACTTTTTTCCGGCGCTCGGCGTGGGCGCTTGGCGTGGGCGCACTTTCTTGCCCGAAGAAGAACAGCCGGGGCGCGATAACGTCGTGCTCCTCAGCCAGGAATTCTGGCAGCGCCGCTTCGCCGCAGACCCGAACGTCGTGGGGCAGACGATTGCGCTCAATGGCCGCAACTACACGGTGGTCGGCGTCATGTCGGCCGAGTTTGAATGGCCCACCGGCGTGGAGGTCTGGGCGCCGCTGGCTTTGACCAATGAGGCGAAGCGGGATCGGGAGCAGCACTACCTCCAGATCATGGGGCGGATTCGTCCCGGTCTGACGCAAGCGCACGCGCAAGCCGAGATGGAAGCCATCAACCGCCGGCTCGCCAAAAACTATCCCCGCACGAATGCCAGCCGCGGGGTGAAGCTGGTGCGCTTGCCCGGATATGCCGCCGATGATTTCGCCCGCCCGTTTCTCCTGATCTTGATGGGTGCGGTCGTCTTCGTGCTGCTGATCGCGTGCGCTAACGTCGCGAACTTGCAGTTGGCCCGCGCTACCAGCCGGCAGAAAGAGATCGCCATCCGTGCCGCGCTCGGCGCGACGCGCTGGCGAGTCATGCGGCAACTGCTGACCGAGAGCTTGCTACTGGCCTTGATGGGCGCGGCATTGGGCCTGCTGCTGGCGATGTGGGGCGTGGATCTCGGCAAGTCGTACATCCCGCCGGACATCGTCAGATTCGTGGCCGGACTGAAGCAGGCGGGGATCGATGGCCGGAGCCTGGGCTATACGCTCCTGATCGCGCTGCTGACCGGCATCGTCTCCGGACTAGCTCCGGCGCTCCAAGCCTCCAAGCCGGACCTCAACGAAACACTCAAAGCCGGGGGTCGCGACGCGGGCGCGGGCCGCCACCCTCTACGCAGCGTCTTGGTCGTGGCCGAAGTCGCGCTGGCCTTGGTCTTGTTAGTCGGCACCGGGCTGATGGTCAAAGGCTTTGCGCGTCAGCTTAGTAATCAGAAGCAGGGCTTCGACCCAACTCATCTCTTGACCCTCAACGTGGCGCTGCCGGAGTCGAAATATCGCACGACTCGCGAGCGGGTGGACTTCTACGAGCGGGCGCTGGAGCGCATCAAGGCACAGTCCGGGGTCGAGGCGGCGGCGGCGATCAGCCACCTGCCGGCGAGCAACGGCTGGGATCATGAGTTCTTCAGCATCGAAGGGCGGGCGGCGCTCTCGCCGGCCGAGATGCCGCTCGGCGACTTCGAGGTCGTCAGCCCAGACTACTTCCGGACGCTGCGCATCCCGCTCGTCAAAGGGCGCGAATTCACGGCGCAAGACGGCGAGTCAGCCACGCCGGTGGCGATCATCAGCGAGAGTCTGGCGCGGCGCTTCTGGCCGGATCGCGACCCGCTCGGCCAACGCCTCCGGCTCGAACAACTCAACGCCGATCAAGCCTGGCTCACCATCGTCGGAGTCATCGGCGACGTCAAGCAATTCATCTTCGACCGCGAACCGCGCCTGATGATCTACCAGCCATATGCGCAAGCGCCCTCTGGGGCGATGAATTACGGCGTGAGTCTGGCGGTCCGCGCCTCCGGCGATCCGCTCAGTCTCGCCAAGGCGGTGCGCGAGCAAATCCGCAGCGTCGATCGCGACCAGCCGCTGACGCAGGTCAAGACCATGGAGCACTTGATCCGCGAACACCTGGCTCCGATCAGCCTCTCGGCCTCCTATATGGCGGTCTTTGCCGCGATTGCCCTGGTCTTGTCCGCGGTCGGGGTCTACAGCGTCATGGCTTATTCGGTTACGCAGCGGACGCACGAGATCGGCATCCGCATGGCCTTGGGCGCCCAAGCCTCGGATGTGCTGCGGATGATCGTCGGGCAATCCTTCAAGCTCGCGTTTATGGGATTGGCCATCGGGTTGCCCATCAGTTTCACGCTGACCAAAGTCATGTCGAGTTTGCTCGTCGGAGTGATCGCGCTGGACCTCTCGACCTTCGCCGGCTTCTCGCTGCTGCTCGTGGCGGTCGCGCTCTTGTCGGGTTACTTGCCGGCGCGCAAAGCGGCGCAGGTCGATCCGATGATCGCGCTGAGATATGAATAACCGGATTGCGGATTGCGGAGTAAGAAGAGCGGGCCCCGTCTTTTACTCCGCAATCCGCAATCCGCAATCCGCATTTGAATGAGGCCCCAGATGGAACCACAGCAAAGTAAAGATCAGGCCCAGACGCTTTGGACCATTGACCCCAAACACTCAGTAGTTCAGTTCCGCATCAAGAATCTCTTCTTCTTCACCGTCGCGGGGCGCTTCGCCGACCTCGCGGGGACGATCACGCTCGACGAAGCCGATCTTCGCCGCTCGGCCGTAGAATTCACGGTCAAAGCGGCTAGTGTTGAGACAGGCAATCGGCGGCGGGATGATCACCTGCGCTCGGCCGACTTTTTAGAGGCGGAGAAATACCCGGCGATCCGCTTTCAAAGCACGAGCGTGGAGAAGGGGCGGGACCGGGACACGCTGCGGGTGACCGGGACGCTGACGATCAAAGGGAGCAGCCGAGAGGTGGTGCTCGATGTCACGGCGCTCGACCGCAGCCGTTCTCCCCAAGGGGAAGAGGTCATCTACTACACCGCTCTCGCGGAGGTTAACCGCTTCGATTTCGGGATCGACTACGGTCGCGGGCTGATCGGTAGCACCTTGAAGATCACGGTTCAGATTCAAGCTCTGAAGCGTGGCGGCTGATGATAGTGAGCACGGCGAGAAATTGAGCTTGGAAGATTTCCGAGAGAGGAGGGAGCGATGGAGACACTCTGGCAAGACTTGCGCTACGGCCTGCGAATGTTGCTCAAAAGCCCCGGCTTCACCTTGGTGGCGGTGATCGCCTTGGCCTTAGGCATCGGCGCCAACACGGCGATCTTCAGCGTCGTCAATGCGGTGCTGCTGCGCCGGTTGCCTTATCAAGACCCGGAGCGGCTGGTCATGGTCTGGGAGAACAATCGTTCGCGGGGGCGCCAGCGGAATGTGATCAATCCGGGAAACTTCATGGACTGGCGCGAGCAGAACAACGTCTGCTCACAGATGGCCGCCTTTGTCGATTCCCGGTTCAACCTCACCGGTGCCGATGAGCCGGAAGAGGTCCCGGGCCAGATCGCTTCGGTCAATCTCTTCTCCCTGCTCGGAGTCAACGCCGCGCTCGGCCGCACCTTCACACCCGACGAGGGCGAAAGTGGGCACGGCAATGTCGTCGTGCTGAGCTACGGTTTGTGGCAGCGCCGCTTCGGTGCCGACCCTGGGTTGATCGGCAAGGCGATCAGTCTCGACGGCCAGGGCTATACCGTGATCGGGGTCATGCCGCCCAATTTCCAATTCTTCATCAAGCAGTGGTCGCTGTCAGGCAAGCCGGCGGAGTTATGGGTGCCGAATACTTTCTTCACCGCTCAGGCCCGCATCCGTCGCGGCCGCGCCTGGATGGCGGTGGCGCGACTCAAGTCGGGCGTCACCGTGGAGCAAGCGCAGGCCGAGATGAATACGATTGCCAGCCGGCTCGAACAGCAGTACCCGGATTTCAACAAAGGTTGGGGCATTAGTGTGGTTCCTTTGCACGAGCAATTCACCGGCGAGATCCGCACCGCTTTGCTGGTGTTGCTGGGCGCTGTCGGCTTCGTGTTGCTGATCGCCTGCGCCAACGTCGCGAATCTGCTGCTGGCACGTGCCGCCGCGCGTCAGAAAGAGATGGCCATTCGCACCGCGCTCGGCGCCCGCCGCGGACGAGTGATTCGGCAGTTGCTCACCGAGAGCCTGTTGCTGGCTGCATTAGGTGGCGGGATAGGTTTGTTGCTCGCCCTCTGGGGAGTCGATCTGCTGCTCGCCCTCAGCCCGGCGGATTTGCTCGGGCTCAGAGGAGTCCACATCGATTATCGGGTGCTCGGCTTCACCTTGGGAGTTTCACTCCTGACCGGGCTCGTCTTCGGCCTGGTGCCGGCCTTTGAAGCCTCGCGCCCGAAGCTCAACGAGTCGCTCAAAGAAGGCGGCAAAGGGGCGGCCAGCGGCGGGCGCAGCCATCGTTTGCGCAACGTCTTCGTCGTCGCCGAAGTGGCCCTGGCCCTGGTCTTACTGATCGGCTCGGGCTTGATGATCAGAAGTTTTCTGCGCCTGGCAGCGGTCAATCCGGGCTTCACCGCCGATCACCTGCTCACGCTGAGGGTGTCGCTCCCGGCCCCTGGATCGAAGTACGACCAAGATCAACAGCGCACCGCGTTCTTTCGCCAACTGCTCGAACGGGTAGGGGCGCTACCGGGCGTCGAGTCCGCGAGCGCCATCGATGCGCTGCCGTTCGCCGGGCCGGGTTCGGGCACAGGGTTTACGATTGTCGGCCAACCGGCTCCGCCGCCGGGCCAGCATCCTGTGCTCGATGTTCGCGTGGTGGATCCAAATTACTTCCGCACGATGAACATCCCCTTGCTCAAAGGGCGCAACTTCACCGAGCGGGAAGCGACTGAGATGTCGCACGTAGTGATCATCAACGAGACGATGGCCCGCCGCCACTTCCCCCATGAAGACCCCATCGGCAAACGGGTGGTGATCGCGATGAAGAACGAGAATCTTCCGAGTGAGATCATCGGAGTGGTCGGAGACGTGAAGCATTATAGCCTGGAGACCGAGGCGCGGGCGATGTCTTACTGGCCGCACCCGGAACTCGCCCGCGCTTCGATGACCCTCGTCATTCGCACCGCGTCCGACCCGCTCGGCTTGGCCGGTGCGGTGCAGCGCGAGGTGAAGGCGCTCGATCAGGATCAGCCCGTCGCCGACATTCGGACGATGGAGCAATGGCTCTCCGACTCGGTGGCACGCACACGCTTCAGCACGCTCCTGCTCGGCATCTTCGCGGCGGTGGCTTTGATCTTGGCGGCGGTGGGCATCTACGGCGTGATGTCATACTCGGTCTCACAGCGGACGCACGAGATCGGCATCCGCCTGGCCTTGGGCGCGCAGCGCGGCGACGTGCTCCGGCTCGTGGTCGGTCAGGGCATGGTTCTGGCTGCGGTCGGCGTGACGATCGGTCTGGCCGCCGCCTTCGCGCTCACGCGGCTGCTCTCAACTCTGCTCTACGGCGTGAGCGCCACCGACCCGCCCACTTTCGCCGGGCTGGCGCTCGCGCTGGCGGCGGTGGCTCTGGTGGCCTGTTACATCCCGGCCCGCCGGGCGACGAAGGTGGACCCGATGGTGGCACTCAGGTATGAGTAGTCAGTATTCAGCAGGCAGTAGTAAGTAGTAAGCAGTAAGTAGTAAGTAGAACGTCGGTACTGATGCTACTTACTGCTTACTACTTACTACTTACTACTGCCTTGAGGAGGAATGATGGAAACTCTCTGGCAAGACCTGCGCTACGGCGTGCGGGTGTTACTCAAGAGCCCTGGCTTTACGGCCGTGGCGGTGCTCTCGCTGGCCTTGGGGATCGGCGCCAATACCGCCATCTTCAGCCTCGTCAATGCGGTCCTGCTCCGGCCGCTGCCCGTTGCGGAGCCGGCGGCGTTGGTCTTCCTCTTTTGCGGCGTCCGCAACAGCCCGTACAGCGTCGTCTCTTACCCGGACTACGTTGACTTCCGCGATCAAAACAAAGTCTTCTCCGGCCTCGCCACCTACTCCGGCATTGGGCTCAGCCTGAACGCGGCCGATCAGACGGAACTCGTCTCCGGGGCGATTGTCTCGGGCAACTACTTTGACGTGCTCGGCGTGCGCGCCGCGCTCGGTCGCACCTTCCTGCCGGAAGAGGATCAGACGCCGGGCACACACCCGGTGACGGTCATCAGTCACGGCTTGTGGCAGCGGCGGTTTGGCGGGGACCCGAACGTCGTCGGCCAACACTTGACGCTCAACGGCCGCGCCTTCACGGTCATCGGGGTCGCGCCCGCCGGCTTCAACGGCACTGACCTCGGCGAGACGAATGACCTGTATGTGCCGATGATGATGCAGGCCTTGGTGCGGCCGCCGCGGGGCGGGTACTCGGGCGAAATGAATCCGGATTTACTTTCACGCCGCGGCGCCGGTTGGCTCGGTGTCATCGGGCGGCTCAAGCCCGGCGTCAAGATTGAGCAGGCGCAGGCTGAAATCGCGACCATCGCGCGGCAATTGGAACAAGCCTACCCCGACAGCAACCGGGACCGCATCGCGACCCTCTTCCCGGTCAGCAAAGGCGACCCTCAGTCGCGCGGCACCTTGTTGTCAGTCGCCGGATTATTGATGGGCGTCGTCGGGTTGGTGCTCTTGATCGCGTGCGCCAATGTCGCCAACCTGCTGCTGGCGCGCGCCAGCGGGCGGCGGAAAGAGGTCAGCATCCGCCTCGCCTTAGGGGCGAGCCGCGGCCGGCTCGTCCGGCAACTGATGACCGAGAGCGTGCTCTTAGCCCTCCTGGGCGGGGTCGTCGGTTTACTGCTGGCGCTGTGGACGGTGGACGTGCTCAAGCGGTTTCCGCCGCCGGCCAACTTCCTGCCCTTCGCCTTCGACTTCAGTGTCGAAGGCCGCGTGCTCGGCTTCACGCTGCTGCTCTCGGTCTTGACCGGGCTGATCTTCGGCGTGGCGCCGGCGCTGCAAGCTTCCAAGCCGGACCTGGTGCCGGCGCTCAAAGACGAGTCGCCCGCGCTCCACCAGGGGTCGCGGCGTTTGGCGTTGCGCAATCTGCTGGTGATCGCCCAGGTGGCGTTGTCGCTCACCTTGCTGATCGGCGCGGGTCTGTTCTTGCGCAGTCTGCGGCAGGCGCAGTCGATCGATCCCGGTTTCAATCCGGAGCACGTCTTAGTCGCGCCGCTCAACATCAACCTGCTGCGCTACACCAAGCCGCAGGGCGTGGAATTTTACCGCCAAGTCGTCGAGCGTGTCGAAGCTTTGCCGGGAGTGCAGTCGGCGAGTTTGGCGCGCGTGCTGCTGCTTAGCGGTTCGGGTCGCACCAACAGCGTGATGATTGAAGGGCAAAATGGGCCGGACCGCGAGAGCCGGGGCGAGGGAACGGGCGGCGGCGCTGAGGTCGCGAACAACACGACCGCAGCCAACGTGGTCGGCTTGAAGTATTTTCAGACGATGGGCATCGGCTTGCTGCGCGGGCGTGATTTCACGGCTCAGGATCGCGACGGGGCGCCGGGCGTCGTCGTCATCAACGAGACTTTCGCGAAGCGCTATTTCCCCGGCCAAGACCCGCTGGGCAAGCGGATCAGCCTGCGCGGCGCGCGCGGACCGTGGCTGGAAGTCGTCGGCATCACGCGCGACAGCAAGTATCGCACCCTGGGCGAGGCGCCCGCGCCGTTCGTCCATCTCCCGCTGCTGCAAAACCACGAGACCGGGATGACGCTGCACGTCCGCACCGGCGTTGACCCCGCCGCGTTGATTCCGGCGGTGCGGCGCGAGATCCAGGCGCTCGAAAAGAACCTGCCCGCGACCGAGATCAGGCCGCTGACGGAGTTGATCAGCCGCTCGCTCTTCCCGGCGCGCGTGGGCGCGGCGCTGTTGGGCGTCTTCGGCTTGCTCGCGCTGCTGCTGGCTTCGGTCGGACTCTACGGGGTGATGTCTTACTCGGTCTCGCGCCGGACGCGGGAGATCGGCATTCGCATGGCGCTCGGCGCCGAGCGGCGTGACGTGCTGCGGCTGGTGCTCACAGAGGCCATGACACTGGTCGCGGTCGGCGTGGGAGTGGGGCTCACCCTGGCCGCGGCGGTCACGCGACTGCTGGCCGGTTTCTTGTACGGGGTCAGCGCGACCGACCCGACGACCTTCGCCGGGATCACGTTGCTGCTGGCCGGCGTGGCCCTGTTCGCCAGCCTGATCCCGGCTCGAAGGGCGATGAGAGTCGACCCGATGGTGGCGCTACGCTATGAATAGTAGGCAGTAGGCAGTAGACAGTAGGCAGTAAATGATTTGCCGTGAGCTGTCGGCGGTGGGCTGTCTTGCTGCCTACTGCCTACCGCCTACCGCCTACTTTCACAGGAGGGATGATGGGAAACTTATGGCAAGACCTGCGCTACAGCCTGCGCCTGCTCGTCAAGAAACCAGGCTTCGCGGCCGTGACGATTCTCACCTTGGCCTTAGGCATCGGCGCCAACACGGCGATCTTCAGCGTCGTCAATGCGGTGCTGCTGCGCCCGCTGCCTTATCCAGACCCGGACCGGCTGGTGATAGTCTGGGACAACTTCTTGAAGATGGGCCTGGAGAAGCTGGGGGCGAAGGCGGCCGAGTTCGTTGACTACCGGGATCAAAACCATGTCTTCAGTCAGATCGCCGCGTTCCGCAACCTGGACTTCAACCTCACGGGCGGAGACGAGCCCGAGCGCATCTCCGGCGCACGCGTGACTGCCGGCTTGTTTCCCCTCCTGGGAGCGCAAGCCGCGCTCGGCCGCACTTTGTTGCCCGAAGAGAACGAGTCGGGGCGCGATCAGGTCGTGGTGGTGAGCCACGGTCTGTGGCAGCGACGCTTCGGCTCCGATCCCGCCCTCGTCGGGAAGACGCTCACGCTCAACGGCCAGAGCTACACGGTCGTGGGCATCATGCCACCCGACTTCCAGTTCCCGCACCAGAGCTTTCAATTCGCCGAACGGGCCGATCTATGGGTGCCGCTCACTTTCTCCACCGAGCAAATCCGCGAGCGGCAAGGGCCGTACAACCACCACGTCATCGCGCGCCTCAAGCCAGGCGTCACGCTGGAGCAAGCACAGGCCGAGATGAGCACCATTGCCGGCCGGCTTGAGCAGCAGTACCGTTCGTATCGTGGCCCGAAGGGTGAGGATGGAGGTTGGGCGATCACGGTCGTTCCGCTCCAAGAGGAAGTGGTCGGAAAGACGCGGCTGGCGCTGCTCGTGCTGCTGGGGGCGGTGGGCTTCGTCCTGCTCATCGCCTGCGCCAAC
>Ga0207646_10001893_pt1 | contig 25197 bp, 27 predicted proteins | sample KBSK5502metaG_FD_184343 | JGI IMG/M metagenome (GOLD analysis project Ga0207646, IMG submission 184343) | Corn, switchgrass and miscanthus rhizosphere microbial communities from Kellogg Biological Station, Michigan, USA - KBS K5-50-2 metaG... | ecosystem: Host-associated > Plants > Roots >...
TTCGCGGGCAACGCCTCGAAGGAGACTTCCATACTCTCTCGGCCTGCGACGACGACAACCTTGATCTGGAGGCCGGCGCCTTCCTCATCGCGCAGTTCGCCTATCCCGACCTAGGGGCGTCCTCCTATGGCGATGTCCTGGACGCCATGGCGCGGGAAGTGCGCGAGCGGCTGGGGCGCAAGGCCTCGGGCGAGGAAATCGTCAAGGCCATCAACCGGTACCTGTTTGTCGAGCAGGGTTTCGCGGGCAATACCCACCAGTACTACGACGTCGATAACAGCTACCTCAACCGGGTCCTCGAGCGAAAGATGGGCATCCCAATCAGCCTGGGCGCGGTGTACCTGCTCGTGGGCAAACGGCTCAAGCTGCCGGTCTTCGGTGTGGGCATGCCGGGCCATTTCCTCGTGAAGTACGAGGCCGATCGCTACCGCATCTTCGTGGATTGTTTCAACGGCGGGGCGTTGCTGACGCAGAAAGACTGCGCGCGCTTTCTCGATCAGGCCGGCTACGGCTTCGACGAGCGATACTTGCAGAAGACGCCGTCCCGCGCGATCCTCATCCGCATGATCAAAAACCTGGTCGCCATCTACAATAAGATGGAGGACGTGACCAAGGCCACGCGGTTGACCCGGTTCATCGAGATTTTGGGGCTGCCGGAGAAGGACGAGTGATGTCCATCCGCATGCGGTCCCTGGCCAGAGTGATCCTGCCGCCGAATTCCTGACCTGCCTGGGCTTTGACGTCGTACCGTTCCGCCACCGGATAGAAATGGGAGAGGATCAGGCGCTTGACGCAGGCCTCGCGCGCCACGCGCCCGCAGTCGCGCGCGGTCATGTGGCCGGTGCCGGGCCGCTGGACGGGAAAGGAGCAGTCCAGGACGGCCACGTCCGCGCCGCGGCATAGTTTCACCAGCCCGCCGCAGTACTCGGCATCGCCTGAATAGGCGAGCGCCGCCCCGCGATGCTCCACGCGATACCCCTGGCAGTGCAGGCTCGGGCTGTGTATCACCGTCCCGGCGGTCACGCGGGTCTCGCCGAGACGGATCGTGCGATCCGTCAGCTCTGTGATCGTGACCCGGAACGGCGCGGATGAGAATCCCGGCATGGCCTTTACGATCGTCCCGAACAGACGACGCGTGCCCCGGGGGCCATAAATCGTCAGCGCCGGCCTGGGCGCGATGAACTTCGCATGGAAGGCGGCGTCAAAAAAGAAGGTGAAAAAGTCGGCGAAGTGATCCATGTGATGGTGGCTGATGAAGAGATGCCGCAGGCGGTGGCGGTCGGCGCCGACCGTGAGGAGGTTCATCAACGTGCGTGGGCCGAAATCGAACAGCAGTGTTTGGTCGGTCTCGACCAGATAGCCGGCGGCGGCGCGTTTGGGGTGTACGTTGGTCCCGGAGCCGAGCACGGTTAGGCGCATGACAACACCTCGCGGCTATGTTACCATCCGGCTTCGGATTTCGAAATGAGCGAATCCACAGACCATGCGGTCCACATGCGGTGCGCGCTCGACGAAGCGCGCCTGGCGGCGGCGGCCGGCGAGGTGCCGATCGGCGCGGTGCTGGTTGTCGAGGGCGCTGTGGTCGCGCGGGCGCACAACCGCCGGGAGGTGTGGCAGGACCCCACGGCCCACGCCGAGCTGATCGCGATCCGGGAGGCGTCGGCGCAGCTTCGGACCTGGCGCTTGGTCGGCGGGACGCTGTACGCGACGATGGAGCCCTGCGCGATGTGCATCGGCGCGGCCGTTCTGGCGCGCGTGGAGCGGGTGGTCTTCGGCGTGCGGGATCCCAAGGGTGGGGCCTGCGGATCGGTGCTCAATATTCCGGAGGAGCGGCGGTTGAACCACCGCATCGAAGTGGTCGGCGGCGTGCTGGAAGACGAAAGTCGGGCATTGCTGCAGGAGTTCTTTAAGGGACTGAGGGAGAGGGAAGAGATCACTTGAGGTAGTACCCGTCGGCTCAATAAAGAGCCTCCGGGTCGAAGGGAAGTGGTATTGGATTTCCAGCGCATTTGATCGAAGCGCTGGCCCAAATGGGTAAGGTATTGAATATCCGACACGGTTGATCGAAGTGTCGGTTCCAGCTAGCTAGGTGGAGAGGTGCGAGAGTGGCCGATTCGGACGGTCTCGAAAACCGTTGTCCTCGCAAGGGGACCGTGGGTTCAAATCCCACCCTCTCCGCCAAACTTGGGAAGTGGTATTGAATATCTGGCGCGTCTGATCGAAATGCCAGTCCAAGAGGAAGTGGTATTGGATATCCAGCATGTTTGATCGAAATGCTGGTCCAGCTAGCTCTGAGGAGAGGTGGCCGAGTGGCCGAAGGCGCGGCATTGGAAATGCCGTATATGGGAAACCGTATCGCGGGTTCAAATCCCGCCCTCTCCGCCAAACCGAGGGAAGTGGTATTGAATATCCGGCATGTTTGATCGAAATGCCGGTTCCAGCAAGCTGGGTATTAAGGGGCCGGGCCCTGTGCAAAAGAAACCTTTGAACCCCGCCAGGTCCGGAAGGAAGCAACGGTAAGGAGGCCCTTCTTTGTGCCGCAGGATCACCTGGCCCCCGTAAAAAGCGCCTAATGGACTATCAAGTCTCTGCCCGCAAGCACCGCCCGATGTCTTTCGCCGAGGTCACCGGGCAGACCCACGTCGTCCGGACCCTCACGAACGCCCTCACGTCCGGTCGCACCGCGCATGCCTACCTGTTTTCCGGCATGCGGGGGGTCGGCAAGACGACCATGGCCCGCATTCTGGCTAAGGCTCTCAATTGCGAGAAAGGCCCCACGTCCACGCCCTGCCTCACGTGCGCGAGCTGTCGTGAGATCGGGGCCGGCACGTCGTTCGATGTGATGGAGATCGACGGCGCGTCCAGCAACAGCGTGGACGATGTCCGCGAGATGCGCGAGACCATCAAGACCGCGCCGGCTCGCGGCCGTTATCGCGTGTACATCATCGATGAAGTCCACATGCTTTCGACGGCCGCGTTCAACGCCCTGCTGAAAACGCTGGAGGAGCCGCCCGGCCACGTAGTCTTCGTCTTTGCGACCACGGAATCGCACAAGATTCCCCAGACCATCCTGTCCCGCTGCCAGCACTTCACGTTCCGACGGATCCCGCGGCGCGAAGTCATCGACACCCTGAAACGGGTGGCGGCGGTGGAGGGGATTGCGATCGACGAGCGCAGCTTGAGCGCCCTCGCCCGCGCCTCGGAGGGCAGCCTGCGGGACGCCCTGAGTCTGCTGGATCAGGCCGTGGCTTTCGGCGGGAAACAGGTCGCAGCCGAGGACCTGGTGATCCTGCTAGGCTCGGTTCCCCACGAACTGCTCCGGGCGGTGCTGGAAGCCGTCCTGGCGCGGGATGCGGCGGGCGCGCTCCGGTCGCTGGCCGCCGTGCAGGATTGCGGCTGTGATGTCCGCCAGTTCTGCGGCGAGCTCATGGAGCACGTCCGCAATCTGTTGGTGGCCAAGGTTGTGGCCGATGCCGGCGATCTGATTGAGCTGGGGCCTGAGGAGCAGGCGGAAGTCCAGGCCGATGCCGCGCGCCTCACGTTGGACCATATCCAGGAGTTGTTCCGGGTCTTTCTCCAGGCCGAGGACGGGATTCGCACCAGCCAGCATCCGTGGTTTGTGGTCGAGATGGCCGTGGTGCGAGCCTGCCGCGTCGGCGGTGAACAGCCCGGAATGCCTCCCGCAAGATCCGAGGGCAAAGCGGCCTCCCCGCCGCCTAAACCCGCAACACCATCTGTATCCTCTGCCGCGCCTCCGGCTGTTCAAGCGGCCGTACCCCAAGCCGCGCCGCCCGTGCAAGCTGAACGGCCTCAGGCACCATCGCGGGCAGCGCAATCCCTGACGATGCCGCCTCCTCCGCAGGCTGATTCTCCCGAGTCGGCGACGTTGGATTGGGTGGCGGTAGTCGCGCGGGTCCAGGCTGAGCGACCCAATATCGGCGCGTTTCTGGAAGAGTCGGCGCTCGTGAATTTTTCGGGCGATGTGGTGACGATTGGCTTTCTCGCTTCGGCCAGCGCCGCGATGAAGACGATCCAACAGAAGAGCGCTCAGCAGGCGGTGGAAGACGCCTGCTCTACGCTGGCGGGCCGGCGCGTCCGCGTGCGTGTCACAGTGTTGGATGGGGGGATGGATGCGCCGACGGTGGCGAAGCTCCGGAGAGAGCGTGACGCGACGACGGAGCGCCATCTGCGCGAGGAAGTCCTGGCCAATCCGCTCGTCAAGGAAGTCCTGTCGGTCTTCGGCGGAGAGGTGAAGGACGTGCGACGGAATCAAGCCCGCAACGAGCGAGAGAATAAGGGGGACGGAGATGTCCGATAAGGGAATGTTCGGCGGGATGGGCAATCTGGGCAACATCATGAAGCAGGCTCAGGCCATGCAGGAACGTCTAGCCAAGGTTCAGGCGGAAGTCGCCACGAAGACCGTGCAGGCCTCGTCGGGCGGCGGCATGGTGACGGTCGTCGCGAACGGCGGGCTGGAAATCGTCTCCGTGAAGATCGATCCGGAAGTCCTCAAAGCCAGCGATGCCGATATGCTGCAGGATCTCGTGATGGCCGCCACGAATGAAGCGCTCCGGAAAGCGCGCGACATGGTGGCGGAGGAGATGAAAGGAGTGACGGGAGGACTGCAGATCCCGGGACTCTTCTAGCGATGGATCGGAACGGCATTCTTGAGGAACTCGTGCGGGAGCTTGCCGGTCTGCCCGGGATCGGCCGCAAGACCGCGCAGCGCCTCGCCTTCCACATCCTCAAGCAGCCGCGCGAGGAGGCTGACCGCCTGGCGCGGACCATCCGTGCGGTCAAGGAGCGGTTGGGGCTCTGCCTCCAGTGCCGTAACATCGCCGAGGGTGAGCTTTGCGAGATCTGCCGGGACCCGTCGCGCGACAACACCAAAGTCGTCGTCGTGGAGGACGTGATCACGCTGCATGCCATCGAACGCACGGGCGGGTATAAAGGGCTTTATCATGTGCTGGCCGGGGCGCTCTCGCCGCTGGACGGCGTGGGCCCAGCCGACATCAAGGCGCCGGATCTGGTGGATCGACTCGCGCGGAGCAAGGTCGAGGAAGTGATCATGGCGACCTCTCCGACGATCGAAGGGGAAGCCACGGCCATTTATCTATCCCGTCTGATCAAACCGCTGGGAATTCGGATCAGTCGGATCGCCTGCGGAGTGCCGGTGGGGATGGACCTCGAGTACGCCGACGAAGTAACCTTGCTGAAGTCTCTGGACGGCCGCCGCGAGATCTGATCATTTCGCGGCTTTCCGGAGAGCCTCGATCCGCTTCTCCGCCTTCTCGATACGGGCTTTCTCGCCAGGGGTGTCCTCCGCGTAGGCCAAATAGTTCTCGTAGGCCATGAGGGCGCGGCGCGGCTGGGTGTCTTCAAGGGCTTCCGCCAGGTTGAAGTGAGCGTCCGCGTAATTCGGGCGCAACCCGACGGCCGTGTGAAACAACTCCGCCGCCCGCGTCTTCTCTCCCATCAACGCATAAACCTTCCCCAGATGGTTGACCACGTCCGGAATAGACGGTCGGATCTTCAGCGAGTTCTCAATGGCATCCGCCGCCTGTGGGAGCAGGCCTTTGTCGCGATAGGAAAGCCCCAAGCGGTGCAGGGCTTCGGCCTGATAGAGGGGTTCGCTCAGGCCGATCGCCGTCGCGCGGCCGTAGGCCTCGATGGCGACATCGACCTCTTTTTCTCCGCACAAACCGAAGTGGGCCACCTCTCCCTTGGCGAAGTGCTGGCGGGCGATGTAGTCACGGCTTTCGCTCTCGGCCGGTCCATAAACGGTCTGCGGCGCGGTTCTCGCCGGCAAGTGGATACGACGCAAGTAGTCCGGCTTGTACGGAGAGAGCAGCGGTGCGTAGGCGGTGAGCACGTTCGAATCGAGATAGAGAATCTGGCGGTCTTTATCGGGGATCACGATCGCCTTTCCGCTCACGCGCGCCCCTTGGTCGCCGTAGAGACGTCCGGATCGCAGGCTAGCCGCGCGGCCAGGCAGCCCTGACGGCAGGAGAAATTCAGTAGGTTTCTGTTTGGCCACCCATGCCGCATACTCTGACTGAGTGGCAAGATCCAGGCCTTCATAGAGGATGCCGATGTAGCCGACTAGAAAGCCACTGTCGTCGAAGAACAGATGATATTCGCTTTCACGGCCGGCCGTGGGTCGGTAGACGGTGATCTCTTCCCCCATCCCCCACGGAATCCGGTCGGTCCGGCGTCCGGCTTCGCGCATGAGGACGTTCTCTCGGCGGTCGCACAGGTTCCACGCCGGTGAAGGGAGAATGTGGGGAGCGGGTAGTGCTACGGGAGGGCTGCCACCGCAGGCCGGCATGAGGCCGAGGAGAACCCCTGCGATCAGGCCGGCTCGGAATGGATGGTACGTACGTAAAGCCAGAGGACTAAAACGGGACGCCTCTCACTGAGTTTTGCCGCCGTCCTTATTGCTGTTGATTCTGGTCGAACTGGTACACGAAGGTTTCCCAGCTATACCGGTACTTGCCAAAGCGCCGACGATAGAGTTCGTCTTGAGGCGTGTATCCGAAGAGTTCTGGGTCTTGGTAAGCCAAAAGGTAAAAAGGTTGGCCGAGGACCAGATCACCAACGACACCGATAGGATTCAGGAGAAACGCGAACCACCGCAACGGAAACCCGCCGTCCCAATCGCGGCTGATCAGCCCTTCGTCAAGACCGACAGGAAGATCCTGAGGGCGGGGCGTCGGATAGATGTCATTCGAAATCCCGGCACAGGCAGACAGGCCCAGCGCTGTGACCAGTAGGATCGCCATTAAGCTACGCGTCAGTATCATGTCCAGCCTCCCTTCCACGAAACAGACACCACTGGCAAGGAGTGTAGCAAAGACCCCCTTTATTGTCTAGGAAAAAATTTGAAGGCGGTGGTGCAAAGAAGAACTAGCTTGTCCTGAATTCGCCATAGTTTTCAAGGGCTCGCGGTACGAGCCGGAGACTACTGGAGGTATTGGATATCCGCTCACGTTTGATCGAAGGAGGGACTGGAGGTATTGGATATCCGCCGCGAGTTAATCGAACGCGGCGGTACGAGCAAGCTCGGTTTGGTGGGCGATACAGGTTTTGAACCTGTGGCCTCTTGCGTGTGAAGCAAGCGCTCTCCCCCTGAGCTAATCGCCCGAATCCACCGCCGCAACAGCGGAGTTGACGGTAGCATACGGAGTGGAGGCAGTCAACCATCGAGCACGCTACAAAACCTGTAATACGAAGCACTTGAGATACTCGCTCTCCGGCATTCCGAGTAGAATCGGATGGTCGCGTCCCTGCGCGCTTTGGACCACTACCCTCACGGCCCGGCGGACGTCTCGCGCGGCGTCCCAGAGGAGGCAACGGAACGTCTCGGCGTTGAGGTGATACGAGCAGGAGCAGGTGACTAGAAACCCCTTAGGACGGAGAAGACGCATCGCCCGCAGATTGATCTCCTTGTAGCCTGCGAGGGCTTCCTGCAGACGGGCTCGTGTCTTGACGAAGGCGGGGGGATCAAGGATGACCAGGTCGAAGGCCTCCCGGCGGCGGTCCCGTTCCTTGAGCTCGTCGAAGACATTGCCGACTCGAAAGATGCAACGATCCGCCAGCCCGTTCCGTTTGGCCAGCGCGGTCGCCCCCTCGATGGCGGATACCGATTGGTCGATGCCGGTCACGCGGGCGGCCCCGTAGCGGGCGGCATGGAGCCCCCATAGGCCGGTGTAGCAAAAACAATCCAAGACCTCCGCTCCGTCCGCCACCCTTTCCAGCAGACGATAGTTGTCGACCTGATCGAGAAACAGGCCTGTTTTTTGCCCCTCCAGAAGATCGATCGTCACGGCCAAGCCGTTGATCGGTACGGTCAGGGAAGGCGGCAACTCGCCGCGGACGACACTGTGTTCCCGGCTGAGGCCTTCGCGCTCCCGCATTGGGGAATCGTTGCGGGCCACGACCGCCTGCGGCCTGAGAACCTCCCCGAGAGCCTGGAGGATGAGCTCGCGGCGGCGGTCCATGCCGGCAGTCAGAATCTGGATCGCGACAGCCTCGCCGTAACGGTCCACGATCAGGCCGGGCAGTCCGTCCGCCTCGCCGTGCACGACGCGATAGGACGCACGAGGTTCCAACATGCGATCCCGCCAGGCCTGGGCTTCACGGATGCGATGAATGAAAAAGTCCAGATCGATGGAGGCGCGGTCGCGCGCGAGCAGGCGGATGACGATGGCGGAGCGGGGATTGATATAGCCGCGACCAAGGAAGTGTCCGCGGCTGTCGTGGACATCCGCCAGGTCGCCGGGCTCCACGCTCGGCGGCCATCCTTGCAGCTCGTTCCGATAGATCCAGGGGTGGCCGGCGAGCAGCCGGTCTTCTTCTCCCGGCTTGAGACGAACGGTATGGATGGACTCCATGGAATTAGGATGAATCAGGAGCGTTAAAATTCAAAGTCCAGAATGCTTTTGAAGACGACATAGTCGCTCGCTTGGGTCCAGCCGAATTGCATGCCCAGGTCCCAGCCCACCGGCCCGACCTTGAACTTGACGGCCGGGCCCCAGGAATGGCTCTGCGCGTTCGTCGTCGGGAAGCTGCCGATCGGCCCGAAATTGCCGAACCCCTCCACTCCCACACGGAACGCGGGCGAGGCGAACCAGTACCACCCATTCTCATAGCCGAATCTGACCCGCGAGGCGTCGTTGAACTCCCGTTCCCAGACGGGGTTCAGCCGGACCATGAAGTTCTTGAATTGGCTTTCCAACAGAAGTTTCCATTCGACCTCGTCATTATGCTCGAAGCGCCGCTGGGGCACTGTGTACTCGAGGTACAGTCCCACAGCCGGCCAGTAGTCATGGCGATCCAGCAACCGATACACGGTTTCATACCGGTGGCCGACGAACGTCAGTTGTTCTTGTCCACCTTTCGTGGGCTGCTCGAAATCCGCGTATATCTCGAACCACCAGCGGTCCGTGATGCCGTAAGCGAGTTCGGCGGTATGACGCAGCAGGTGCTGTCGTGGGAAAGAGCCCGCGGAGGTGGCGAGCGGAGTGTTGATGAAGGCGTCCAACCAATACGCCGCTTCCAATTCTCCCTTGTCCATGGAATAGGGTGAGTACACCTTGAGGTGGTTGGCTTCAGCTTCGGAAGCGCCCACGGCCAGTCCGAGCAGGCCGATAAGCATGGCGAGGCCGGCCGTGCGCGCCATGGGCGGGTTCTACTCTTCGGGCCGCTCGGCCGTCATCAGCCGCTTCTTGAGAATCCACATCTCATACAGCGGCACGCCGGCCATCACCAGGAAGGTGCCGACCATGAGGATATCGCCGAGCAGCATCACCAGCGCGAAGTGGGGGCTGACGTAAAGAATGAGCCAGGGCGAAGCGAGATCGATGGCGACGCCGCCGAAGGCCAATAGCGTCATGGCGAGCTTCAGGCCTTGGCTGGCCATCGTGAGATAGAAGACGTGGCACAGGATCAGAAAGACGACCGGCATCGTGAAGAAGTGGAAATGGGTCGTCTCGGCCAGTTCCCGGAAGGACTTGGGCTGGCCGAAGGTCGCGTCCGAGCCGAGGTAATGTTTCGCGATCCCGGTGTAGGAGAGGCCGGTGGTGCTGTGCGCCCAATAGATGGTGAACAGGAACCCCGCAAAGAGCGTCAGGATAAACAGCGTGTAGAGGAGACGGATGTTGCGGTCGGTGTCGAGGAGGCGGAAGCGGGTATTGAAGTTGCGCATGTGGGTTTAGCGGTGGTTGAGGTAGAACTCGTCGACCAGGACGAGAGCCCGCTTGACGCCGGCGCTCACCGAGCGGACCGACATCGTCGCGCCCGTGATGTTGATGATGTCTTTGTTGATCCGGATCGGATCGAGCGTGGTCTTGCCCTCGTATTGGGAGTTGAACCGCTTCATCCGCACTTCGCTGCCTTTGCTCTCACGATACACCAGAATCTCGATGTTGGAGACTTTGCCGTCCGGGGTGACGCCGACGATATACGTGATCGGGCGGTGCTTGCCGATCGTCTCCTGGATCACAGCGTACCCGTCGACCTTGCCGTTGCTCTCGGCCTTGAAGGTCCGGAAGGACTCTTCGGGAAATTTCCACCCGATCTTCTCCTGAATTCGGGCCTTCTGGTCGGGTGTCAGGCGGAGCGTCTCGGCCCGCACCTGCTGCGATTTCGGAAACAGCAGCTTCAGCGCCTGCTCTTCTGTGAGGTAGACCTCGATGCTCCCCAGTTCTTCCTCGGTCAGCCACCGCTTCAAGTCGGGATCCCAAGTCCGCTTGCCTGGTTCAGACGCGGCCGCAAGCCCGGCCCACGCAATCCAAAGTGCGAGCGTCGTCGGCAAGACCCGCCTCAACAACCTTTCTCCTTAAGGCGGCGGGCGATCTCGGAAGCCACGGCTGCTTCCTCCGCCTCATGGCCGGGGATGGCGCGCCACTGGCGGCTCTGAACTCCCATAGGCGACCATCCCTCCCGAAGCTGCAACGCCGTGGCGACGGTCCCGCGGCCATCCGGCTTCACCTCCACCACGTACCGCAACCGCTCCTTGTTGACCTCACGTTGCAAAGCGCCCGCTCGCGTTGAAGCCTCGACTTCCATCCATTTCGTTTCCAGCACGCCCGCTGTCTTATCCATCGTTTCGAGTTGGAAGTCTCCGAGCGCGGTGGTAGTCGCGTCCCAGACTTGCTCGAAGGAACAGGACGAAGAAGCCATCGGTTTTCCCGCCGGCGTCATGCACCCGGACGCGAAGAGACATGCCAGGATCGCCACCTGGTTTCTGACCGTCACAATAGCCTCTCAATGGAGCGCGGCATCTTAGCACGGTTCAGAAATAAGTCGCCACCGAAAGGACCAGCCCGTCATTCCTGATGCGGTTGTCCTTGCCGTCCTCAAAATTGAACTGGTAGTCCAGCTTGAAGACGGAATCCTGGACCGGGCGGAAGTTCAGCCCCAGAGTCAGCCGCTGGCGCGCCGTATCTGAGAACTCACTGTTGGTGTTCACGTCGTCCCAGCGGACGACAGCCGTAAAGGTGGAGGCCTCCGTGAAATGGGTCGGCGCCCAGCGTCGCAATCCGTCGGGCATGAAGTGGTAATTACCCTGCACATAGTACCCACCCATGCGGCGCGGCAGCAGCCGGCCGTTGGCGTCGAGCGCAAATCCTCCGTCCAAGGTGCGATTGTTGTCGCGGGCATAGGCCCATGCGGCCTCACCGATGAGCTGGAAAGGCCCGCGCTGGAGTGTCCAGTCCGCAGCCCAGATGCTCAACGGCCGCTTGCTGGCCGGATCGTAGGAGCCGAAATATCCTGAGCCGCCGATCTCTATCCCCAGGATGGGACTGAAAGCGAGGCGTCCGACCACGGCCTTTCCATTGTTGTTGTCCAGGCCGTCATCCACCGTAGACACGCGCTGGCGCGCGTCTCGGAGACCTGCATCTGCCGTGATGACCGGCGTCCCGTCGTTGCGGTAACCGTTAAAGCCTTGCGTCACGTACAGTTCGTAGTCCAGCTTCGACAATCGGCTCGGATAAAACGTGCCATAGAATCCCGCGCCTGCCTCTGACAAGGTGGATGGGATGATGGCAGTGGCGACCAGCGGGCGGTCTGAGAGATCGTTGAGGGGTGAATCGTGCAGCAGGTTGAATTTGCCAAGCGGCAGCAAAATGATACCGGCTCGAAGATTGAGCGGTTCTTTGATCAGATAGTCGATCGTCGCGAATTCCACGCTCACCTCGATGCCCGAGCCGTCGTTGGATTTGGATCGGATGCCGTGCTCGATCTCGACCTCGGAGGCGACTTTCAGGCGGTCTGTGATGTCCGAATAGAAAAACGGTACAAAGCGCTGTTGGTCGAAGCTGCTGCTGCCGAGACCGTTCCCTGGCTGCCCTACACCGGTTGAGTTGCTGCTGTTGAACAGGCGGTACTGCAGGTCCATGTATCCGCCGACTGTCGCCTTGGGCGACGACACGAACGGCTTGGCGTAGATGAGTTTGCCGCTGCCTGTGCTGCCGACGCTGAGCGGCGCTTCGGCCGTCTTGACCTCTTTTTCTTTTTCCTTACCTTCCTCCTTGGCTTCTTTTCTCTCATGTTTGGTCAGCTCCTCCACCAGCTTTTCCAGTCGCTGGATCCGTTCCTCCAGCGCCTTCTCGGTCTTCTCGTCGGCCATTGCTTCGAACGGGGCGCCGCCCAGGAGACAGGCTGAAAGGGCCCCGATGAGTGCTAATCGTCGCATGGTTTTCCCCTCCTGTTTTAATGAAAATGAAATTGAGAACTATTATTAGTATTATACTGGACTGCCGCCTGTCAAGGAATATTTATGCGCCCAGGAAAGACGTTTTTCTGGAACGAAAAGGCCCTACTGCTTCGGGAAGGTGACGATGTGGGTGGCCACGATCTTGAGGTCGACCGAGGTGCCGATCGGGTACACCGTGGTGGAGGATTCGCTGCTGTGGAGGTGCTGGCCTGACGGCAGGAGGACGGTATAGAGATTTTCCGAACCACGGAATTGTCGCCCGACGATCTGGGCCGAGCCAGGCGAGGCAGGCACGAAATGGACGTCATCGGGACGGATCATGATTTCTACTGCGGTGCTAGAGGAATGCCCGGCCACGTTCTCGAAGACGCCCACTTCGGTGCGGATCTTGCCGTTCTCCACGCGGCCGAGTAGGAAGTCGGCCTGTCCGACAAAGTTCGCGACGAAGGGAGTCGAAGGAGTGTGGTAGATGGATTCGGGGTTGTCCACCTGCTCGAGGCGGCCGTGGTTTAGGACGGCAACCCGATCGGCCATGGCGAAGGCCTCGTCGTGATCGTGAGTGACGAGCACCGCCGTTGTACCGGTGAGCCGCAGGATTTCTTCCACTTCTTCCCTCATCTGGCCGCGCATGTCCGGGTCCAGGTTGCTGAAAGGCTCGTCAAGCAAGATCACGACCGGTTTGGGGGCGAGCGCCCGGGCGAGCGCCACCCGTTGCTGCTGGCCCCCGGAGAGTTCATGGGGATACCGGTCTTTCAGTCCTGACAGGCCGACCAAGTCGAGGGTCTGGGCAACCGTGTGAGCGGCGACCGGCTTTTCCAGGCGCTGCAGTCCGAAGGCGACGTTCTGCGCCACGGTGAGATGAGGAAACAACGCGTAGTCCTGAAAGACCATGCCCACCCCGCGCTCTTCGGGCGGCACCCAATGGTTTTTGTCGCACACCCGACGGCCGGCGACCCTGATTTCTCCGGTCTGCGGGCGCTCGAAGCCGGCGATCGCGCGGAGCACCGTTGTTTTTCCGCAGCCGCTGGGGCCCAAAATGGCCAGGGTGGCGCCTTCCGCGATCTCCAAAGTGAGGTCATACAGCGCCGGGGTGGCCGCGTTCGGGTAGGTGAGCGAAACATGGGCGAGCGTGATCAGCCTCATACGATTTTCTTTTCCTGCAAATGGGTCACGACCGACCAGGGCAGGACCGTGAACGCGATGAGGAGCAAGGCGAGGGTGCCCGCCTTGGCGTACTCGGCTTCCACCGTGTGAATGTAAACCCGCACGGACAGCGTGTCGAACCCAGCCGGCCGCAGCAGCAGTGTGGCATCCAGCTCCTTCATTGCGGAGATGAACACCAGGGTCCAGACCGCAAACAGAGTGGGGCGCACGAGGGGCGCCAGAATCTGGCGCAACACGGCCCCGGGCGATGCGGCCAGCGAGCGGGCCGCCTCTTCGAGGTGCGGATTAATGGCGGCGAGCGCCGACTCGACTCCTTGGACGGGCTGCGTGAGAAAGCGAATCAAGTAGGCTAGGACGAGGATACCGACTGTCCCGTACAGCCACGGGAGATATGTGTTGTACAGGAGAATCAGGCTGAGGCCGAGCACGGTGCCCGGGATCGCGTAGCCCACCTGGATCGTGCCTGTGAGCACCGCGCCGGTACGCCGCTGCGCATGCTTGGCGGTGAACGCGATCAGGAATCCTAAGATCATGGCCAGGGTGGCGGCCATGCCGGCCATCACGAGACTGTTCTGAATAAATCTCCCCTGTTCGCGCAGCACCTCCAGGAACTGCCCCCCGGAACCGGTCTGAGCGAGGAGCACCCCCAGAGGAATGAAGACCGACAGGCCTAGGATGCCGCCTGTCAGCGCGGCGGCCGGCCAGCGCCATCGGCCGAGGCGGAGGGGACGCGCCATTCGCGCTGTGCCGGTGATCGTAACGTAAGAGCGTCGGCTCAGAAGGATCCGCTGTCCGACCAGGACGGCGAGAGTGATGAGGACAAGCACGAACGACAGCATGGCGGAGGAAGCCTGGTCGAACCTCGTGTTGAGCTGGTGGTAGATTGCGGTGGTGAACACATGCACGCGGAGGAGCGACAGCGACCCGAAGTCGGAGAGCGCGTAAAGAAAAACCAGAAGCCCCCCTGCCAAGACGCTGGGCCGGAGCATCGGCAGCGTGACGCGGCGCAACACGCCCAAGGGGCTTTCCCCCAGTGAGCGGGCGGTTTCTTCGACAGAAGGGTTGGTCGCTTCCAGGGCCGCGCTGGCCAAGAGGAAGATGTAAGGATACGTGAAGAGACCTAGCACGAAGACACCGCCCCAGAACCCGTAAATATTGATCCACTGCTGTTGGGAGCCAGTGAGCGTTGTGAACCACGCATTGACCGACCCGACCGGTCCGAGGAGGGCGATGTAGGCCATGGCGCCGATGTAGGACGGGATCGCCAGCGGGACCACGGCCAGCCACCGGCAGAGATTCCGGAAGGGCAGATCGGTGCGGACGACCAGCCAGGCCAAAGGGAGGGCCAGCATCATCGCCCAAGTGGTCGCGAGCGTCGCCAGCGAGAGAGTTGTGAAGACCAGGCCGCCCAGCGAGCCGATCGAGACCGCCCCGAGTGAGCCGGCTTGGACCGCTGACGCTGCGAGGTAGAGCAGCGGGGGGAGAATCAACAAGCCCACGCCCACCAGCAACGCGATGACGCCGGCCTGGGCCAACCAGCCCCTCGCCGCCGTCGGCGCGGGGCTGGTCAAGGCTATGGGCGCGGCTTGCGTCATCTCACCAGTTCGGGTTCAGGGAAGTCAGGAGAGCGAGCGTCGGCTCTTCCAGCTCCGCGAGACGCTGGGCGGTGACAGCCGGCCGCTTGATGGCCTTCGCCGGTAGGACCTCGCCCGCCTCCACGTCGGCGAGCAGGGGCATCTCGTAATCCTGCGTGACGAGGATGCGCTGGCCTTCTCGTGACAGGAGAAAGTCTATGAACTTTCTGGCAGTTGCAAGATTTGTAGCCCCTTTGATCACAGCGACGGCGTTGGGATTGATCGGCGTACCAAGTCCGCCTACCTCCTGGTCGGGGTAGGCGACCCCGACGGGCAGGTTGTTCTGTTTCGCCAGATAATAGTTGGGGGAGTTGGTCAGGCCAATCGCGAACTCGCCGCGCCCGACCCCCTGCCAGACTTCCGTATTGTCTGTGAGGATCTTGAGGCCGTTGGCCTGCAGCTTCGAAATATAGTCTCTCGTGAAGGCCTCGCCCTTCATCGCGACGAGCGAGGCCGCCCAGGCCAGTGAAGTCCGCTCGCGCGTGCCGGCGATGGCGAGTTTCCCTTTCCATTTGGGATCGGTGAGCTCGAGGATTGACTTGGGTGCCTCTTTCTCCGGCACCAGGTTCTTGTTGTACAGGAGGATCCGCGCCCGCCCCGAGATGCCCGTCCAAGCCCCCGTGACGCTCTTGAACTCGTCAGGGACGGCCTTGGTCGCGGCCGATTGGTAGGGGTCGAGGAGTCCATCCTTAGCCAGAACCTCCATGATGCCGCCCTCCGTAGAGATGAACAGGTCGCCGCGCGGGCGGACCTTCTCCATGCGAATTTCGTTGGCCAGGCCCGAGGTCTTGCCGATCTTGAGGTCCACCTGAATGCCGGTCTGTTTGGTGAAGGCCTCCACGACCGGCTTGATCGCCTTTTCCTTACGGCCCGAATAGATCACGAGCCGGTCCGACGCGGCTTCGGCTGGGAACGGCGCCATGCTTCCGGCCGCACTTGCGATCAATAGGGCTGCGGCGGCCGTTCTGAAAACAATGGTGATATCTGATCTCATCGTATCCTCCCCAAAAGGGGTTAACGCCGGCACTTTCTGCACAACCCATAGAGTTCCAGCTTATGGGTCGTGATGGTGAACCCGTGCGTGGCCGCCACCGCTTCCTGCAAATGCTCGATATCGCAATTCTCAAACTCGATGATGGCCCCGCATTGCGTGCAGATCATGTGGTCGTGATGCCGTTTGTTGACGACGTTGTCGTAGTGAGTCTGGGAGCCGAAGTGCCGTTCCTGGGCGATGCCTGAATCGCAGAGCAGGTTGAGGGTCCGGTAAATGGTCGCCAGCCCGATGTGCGGCTTGTGACGTCCCAGCATCCGGTAGAGTTGCTCGGCTGTGATGTGCTCGTTCCGCAGGAAGGAGTCCAGGATGGTCTCGCGCTGCTTCGTGACCTTGAGGCCATGCTTGGCCATGTGGTCGCGCAAAATCCCCAATTCCTTGGCGTGCTTCATATACTCAGCTCGGCTCCAGGCATAATGAGAACGATTATTATTACCGTATCCATCTTTCTTAGTCAAGCGCTCCGCCCGCTGACATTGACAAGGTGCGCGCGGCTGTGGTCATAATCCGCCCCGTGCGTTCGCCCGCCGACACCACCATCGATCGGTTTCTCCTGCTCTACCTGCTGAAGGTGGCGGCGCCCTTCGGCATCGACGGCGACGTCAAGTTCCAGCAGCTCGTCTTTCTCTCCGAACTGCAATCGTTCGGCAAGCAGGCCAAGGGCTTCCATTACAGGTTTTTCCGGTATGCCTACGGAGGCTACAGCAAGGAACTGCAAGACGATTTTATGGCGCTCGGCGCTAAGAAGTTTCTGGACTCCGCGGCCTGGAAGCTCACGGCAAAGGGGGAATCGGTCGTGAAGGTGTTTCCGCCGGCGGTGACCGGGCACTCCCACAACGAAACGGTTGCGACCATCATCCATGACGTCGTCCGGGCGTACGGTAAGTTCGACAGTTCCAGCATTGTGCCGGAGGTCGAAAAGATCGAGCTGATCCTGCCGGAAAAGCCCGACGCCGTCGCCGAGGGCGTGACCCAGCAGGAGACCCTTCCCATCGGCCACGTCTCCTTCCATGCGACGCTGCTGATGCCCGAGCGGATCGAGACGTCCGTCGAGTTCACGCTCAAAGACGATCTGCTCGCGGTGCTCCAGGATATTTTGAAATGACTCGTCCGGCGGCGGTCATCGGTGCGGGGGCGTGGGGGACGGCCCTGGCCTGTCTCCTGGCCGAGAAGGGAGCACGGGTCCGGCTCTGGGCGTTCGAGCCTGAGGTCGCCGCCGGGATCGTCGCCGATCATGAGAACAAACTGTACCTTCCCGGCGTCTCCTTGCCGGCCGCTTTGGAAACGACCACGTCGCTTGAAGAAGCGGTCTTCGGCGTGGAGCTGGTGGTTTTTGTGGTGCCGTCCCATGCGGCCGCGAGGGTTGCGGCTTCGCTCGCCCCGCATGTTCCAGCTGACGTGCCTGTCATTACCGCGACGAAGGGGATCGAACCGGATAAGCTCCGGCTCATGTCGACGCTTCTCGAAGAGATGCTGCCGGCGCGTCGCGGACCCGTCTTCGCGCTCTCTGGTCCGAGTTTTGCCGTGGAAGTGTGCCGGCACCTCCCTACGGCGGTTGTCCTGGCCGGGCCGCCAGGTTCGCAGGCGGAAGCGCTGCAGGGCTTATTCATGACTGCTGCGTTCCGCGTATACCTGGGCGCAGATCCCGTCGGCGTGCAACTCGGCGGCGCGCTGAAAAATGTAGTCGCGCTGGCCGCCGGCGTCGTGGACGGCCTCGGTCTCGGCCACAACAGCCGCGCCGCTCTCATCACGCGGGGGCTTGCCGAAATGGTCCGCTTGGGCGCGGCGATGGGGGCCGACCCGCGTACCTTCGCCGGCCTGTCCGGCATGGGCGATCTTGTCCTGACCTGCACGGGGGCGCTGAGCCGCAACCGCGCTGTCGGCGTGCAGCTTGGTCAGGGAAAGAAGCTGGCCGACATCCTGGCTGGAGTACGTACCGTCGCCGAAGGGGTCAGCACCGCCAAGGCGGCGAAGGCCTTGGCCGACCGCCATCACGTCGAGATGCCGATTGTCCGGGATGTATGCGCGGTCCTCTTCGAAGGCAAAGATCCGCGGCGGGCCGTGTCGGACCTGATGGAACGGGCCGCCCGCCCGGAGATGGACCAAGCCTGACGTCCGTCATCGCGTCCTGACTTCGAAGGTCCCCCGCTTCTTCCAGGCGGTCTCCCGCGTCACCGGCCCGTTTCTTCCCACCACCATCAGCTTGGCCTGCACTTGGTAATCATAGATGCCGTCGCTCACAATCTGCTTCGTTTGGTCGGTCCCATCCCACTTTTGCACGATCTTGACTTGGCGTCGATCGCCATTCTTGGTGCCAGCGTCGGCCAGGATCTTGTCAGTGAGCGGCTGATTATTCTCCAGCAGTCGGATGGAGGACTTCGAGGGAGACGTGATGAGGGTGGTGACGTTCAGCAAGGCCTGCTCCGGCAAATTCTTCGGCAGCTCCACCATGATCGTCAGAGTCAAAGGGGACTCGTTCACCACGAACGGAAAGGGCATCGAGTCAACGGACAGGATTTTCAAGTCCGGGGGACGCCCCTTGGCCTTTGCCGTGGCGGCGTCACTCACTCCGTCGCCGGCCACGGCAAGGCACCACAATGTTAGGGCGAGGCCGATGATCGGCACGTAGTTTGTGTACGCTACTCTCCCGCCTGAGTCAAGGTAAGGGAAATGGCAAAGGCAGACGCGCTTTGCTAAGATGCGCCGCTATGCTTTACTCCCTGCTGCTGTTCCTTGTCGCGCTCGGGATCATTCTCGGTGGCGCCGCGGTCTTCACGAACGGCGTTGAATGGCTGGGCCGTCGGCTCGGCATTTCCGACGCCGCCATCGGGAGCATTCTGGCCGGCATCGCGACCGCGCTGCCGGAGACGCTCATTCCCGTCATCGCCATCTTTTTCGGGGACAGTCCGGCCGAAACCGCCATTGGCATTGGCGCGATTCTCGGCGCGCCCTTGATGCTGGGCACGCTGGTCCTGCCCCTGCTGGCCGTCTTTCTCCTGTTGCTGGGCCGGCTGCGGAAGCGGACAGACCGATTCGAACTGGACTACCCCGCCGTTTTCCACGACCTGAGTTTCTTCCTGCCGGCCTATGCCGCGGCGTTCCTGGTAGCCTTGATGCCGATGCCGGTCTTGCGCTATGCGGCGGCGGCCGGGCTTTTGCTCCTGTATGTCTGGTATGTCAGAATCCATCTGAGAAGCGGAGAAGTCAGCGAGATGGAGCTTGTCCCCTTGTATTTCTCGCGCCGGGCCGGCCGACCGGCGACTAGGCTAGTCGTGGCACAGGTTCTTGCGGGCTTGGGGCTGCTCATCGGAGGCGCCCATCTGTTCGTTCACATCGTCAAGGACGCTGCGCTCAGCATGGGTGTCTCTCCGCTCATCCTGGCCCTGATCGTGGCGCCGGTCGCGACGGAATTGCCGGAGACGATGAACAGCTTCTTCTGGATCCATCAGAAAAAAGATACGCTGGCCGTCGGCAATATCACCGGCGCGATGGTGTTCCAGGGAACCTTCCCGGTCTCGGTGGGGTTGATCGGGACCGGCTGGAACCTGGATGCGACGGCGATGGTCAGTATCACGCTTCCGATCATCGCGATGGCGCTCCTTCTGGCGCAAATCAAAATGACCGGGCGGTGGCAGCCCCGCGTGCTGATCATGCCTATGCTCCTGTATGCTGGATACATGACGTACCTATTTCTTCGATGAGTCGCCATCCGTCCCAGCAAGACGCGCCGACGCAGGGAGGTATCCTGAGCGAGGATGCCGCCGGGCGCGAGACGCGTCGGATCCTGTGGGTCATCCTCGGCCTGAACTGGGGGGTGGCGGCGGCGAAGCTGATCTACGGCATACTGACCGGCTCCGTCAGCATGCAGGCCGACGGCATCCATTCCTCGTTCGACGGGATGTCGAACGTGATCGGACTGATCGGCCTGTGGGTGGCCGCCCATCCGCCGGACGAGCGGTATCCCTACGGCCACAAAAAATATGAAACCTTCGCCGCGGCCGGGATCGGCTTGCTGCTGTTCGGCACCTGCCTCTACATTCTGCGCAACAGCTATCTCCACTGGCGCGAGGGCATCGTGCCGGAGGTGACGGCGCTCAGCTTCGGCATCATGCTCGGAACGATGGCGGTCAACTGGTGGGTCATGACCTGGGAGCGCCGGCGCGGCCAAGCGCTCCAGAGCGAGATTCTGGTGGCCGATTCGCTGCACACGGCCAGCGACATCCTCTCGTCCTTTTCAGTGCTGATCGGCCTCGCGGCCGTCGCGGCGGGCTATCCGTTGCTAGACCCGATTGCCGGCGTCGTCATTGCGGGCTTCATCGGGCACACGGGTGTGCTAGTGCTCAAGGAGGCGTCGCAATCGCTCTCCGACCGGGCCCGTCTCGACGCGGAGGCCATCCGGAAGGTGGCGCTGACGGTGGCGGGCGTACGTTGCTGTAACGACATCCGGACGAGAGGCCTGGCCCGGCACGTGTTCATGGATCTGTGCATCCACGTGGATCCGGCCATGACCATCGCCAAGTCGCACGACGTCGCGCACGACGTGGAGGATCAGCTCAAAGAGGCGTTCCCCGGCGTGGCCGAGGTGGTGGTCCACGTCGCGCCGGAAGACCATGGATGACCGGCATCTCCATGCGCTGATCGCCGAGCGCCATCCACTTTCCTCGCCCGCCGCTCTCCGCTGCGCTGAAGACTACCTCGCCGCGCAGTTCCGTCTCCTGGGTCTCGACGTGTCCGCCCATCCGTTCAAGGCGCTGGGGAATACCTATCGCAATGTCGTCGCCACGATTCCTGCGGCGGCGCGCTCGGCCTCCCCGCTGCTCATCGCGGCGCACTATGACACGGTGCTCGGCTCACCCGGCGCCGATGATAATGCCAGCGCGCTGGCGGTGATGTTGGAAGCCGCGCGCTGCCTTCGGGAGGTGACTCTGGGTCGTGAGGTGCGTTTCATCGCGTTCTGCCTGGAAGAGGAAAACTTGTTGGGAAGCCTGGCATACGCGTCATGGCTGCGTGAATCCAAGCAGGAGATCAGTGGCGCCATCGTGTTGGAATGCATCGGGTATGTGCGGACGGAGGAAGGCTCACAGAAGAAGCCGTCCGGCGTGCCGATTGCCGTTCCGTCCGTGGGAGACTTCCTCGCGATCGTCGGCAACCAAACGTCAATGGGGCTTGTCGCGGCGGTCGAAGGCGCTGCAAAGCAACATGTACCTGATCTCAAGACGGTCTCGCTGATAGTGCCCGGCAATGGCGAGGCGTTGCCCGATACCAGGCGGAGCGACCATGCGGCCTTCTGGCATTACGGCTATCCGGCCGTCATGCTCACCGACACCGCGAACTTCCGCAATCCCCATTACCACCAGCCTACGGATACTCTCGAGACGCTGGACCTGGGATTCATGGACAAGGTCGCCCGCGCCGTCACCGCCGCCGCACTCGAACTGGCGGGTGCTGAAATGAAAAAATCGGTACAATGAAGGGCATGTCCTCAACTAAACCCCTGCTTGGCATCACGATGGGGGATCCGGCGGGGATCGGGCCGGAGGTGATCGTCAAGGCGCTGGCGCGGCCGGTGGTCCGGCGGCTCTGCCATCCGGTGGTCATCGGCTCGCCCGAGGTGCTGGCGAAGGTCGCCAAAGCGTTGAAGATACCAGTCAAAGTCAGGCGGGTAGCCGATCTGAATGTCAAAACACCGGCCGGCGTCATTCCCGTTTGGGATCCGCTACCGCAACCGCTGGCGTCGTTCATGCCCGGACGGATCTCGAAAGAGACCGGCGCGGCCCAAGCGCTCTACATCAAGGAAGCAATCCTGCTGGCGTTGGAAGGACGCATCGCCGGGATCGTGACTGCGCCAATCAATAAAGAGGCGATCAACCTCGCTGGCTATCCCTATCCGGGCCATACCGAGATGCTGGCAGATCTGACGGGTGCCAAAGAGGTCGGCATGATGATCGTCGGGGGGCCGCTGCGTTTCCTCTTCACCACGACGCATGTCGCTCTCCAGGACATGCCGAAGCTCCTGACGCCGGAGCGGGTCGAGCGGGCGATCCGGCTCTGCCACGTGGGTCTCACCACGTTGTTCGGCATCAAGCAGCCGCGGATCGCGGTGGCGGCCCTGAACCCGCACGCCGGCGAGGGCGGACTGTTCGGGACCGAGGAGCGGACTGCCATCGGGCCCGGCGTCGCGAGGGCCCGCGCGCAGGGATTTTCCGCGGTCGGGCCCCTGCCCGCAGATACGCTGATCGGGCAGGCTGCCCGCGGCAAGTACGATGCCGTCGTGGCCATGTACCACGACCAGGGGCTGATCCCGTTGAAGCTCACCGCCTTCGGTAAATCGGTCAACATCACGGTGGGGCTGCCGATTATCCGCACGTCCGTGGACCACGGCACCGCCTACGACATTGTCGGCCAGGGCCGTGCGGATGACGGGAGCCTGGTCGAAGCGATCCGGCTCGCCGCGCTGTTCGCTCGACGCAGATCGCAATAATGGCACGAGCGGCCTTCGGACAGCATTTTCTGATCGACAAAAACATCGTCCGCAAGATCGTCCGGCTGGCGCAATTGCAGCCGGGAGAGACCGTCCTGGAAATCGGACCGGGGCGGGGCATCCTCACTGAAGCTCTCCTGGAGGCATCCGGGCTGGTGGTTGCGATTGAGTTGGATGCCGCCCTGTGCGCCCATCTCCGCGAGACCATCGGAGCTCGCCCCAACTTTCAATTGATCGAAGGCGACGCGCTCGCGTTTGATTACGCGCAGGTGCCCAGCCCGTTTCTGGTGGTCGCCAATCTGCCGTATTATGTCTCCACGCCGCTCCTGTTCCGTCTCTTGGAGCAGCGGCGACGCATCGACCGTCTGGTGCTGATGCTCCAGGAGGAAGTGGCCGTACGCCTCGCGGCGGCTCCCGGAGGTAAGGAGTACGGTGCGCTGTCGATTGCCGCGCAGCTGTGGTGCGACGTGCGCGTGTCGTTCAAGGTCCCGGCGTCCTGCTTTCGTCCCAAGCCGAAAGTCGGATCGGCTGTCGTGGCGCTCATGCCGTTGGCGCAGCCGAAGGTCGCCGTCCGCGATGAGAAGATGTTCTTCAAGGTGGTGCGCGGCGGATTCGCCCACCGGCGTAAGGCCCTGCTGAATTCGTTGCGTGATGAAGGTTTCGAGGCGGCCCCGACGGCCGCCGCTCTTAAGAAGGCCGGCCTCGATCCTCGCCGGCGTGCGGAAACCTTAAGCCTCGCGGAATTCGCTTCGCTGGCCGATGCGCTCCCCTGAAATTCCTTGAGAAAAATCGGAGCAATATGCGGTACTATACCGCCCTATGAGCCTTCTTGTAACGGGCGCCTGTGGTTTTATCGGAAACCAGATTGTCCGAGCCTTCCTTCAGCAGGGAAAGCAAGAACTCATTCTGGTCGATGCGCGGGCCTATCTGAAGACGCGGGATTGCGCGAAAGGGCTGGAGAACCTTCCTTTCATCGACCGGGCTGAGCTCTTCGACAAACTGCCGGATCTCAGAGGCGTGGAGGCGGTCTTACACATAGGCGCCTGCACGGATACGGGACAGACCGATGAATCGTATATGGAAAAGTGGAATACCGGCTACACCAAAAAGTTGTGGCAATGGTGCACGGAGAAAAAAATCCCGCTGGTCTACGCCTCAAGCGCTGCTACCTACGGCCGCGGGGAGCAGGGATACTCCGACGACCACGCGCTGCTTTCCGGGCTCCAACCGCTAAATCTGTACGGCCGAAGCAAACACGACTTTGATCTGTGGGCTCTGAAAGAGCCCGGAACTCCTCCCGTGTGGCACGGGCTTAAATTTTTCAATGTATACGGCCCCGGCGAAAATCATAAAAATCGGATGGCCTCCGCGGTGTACCACGGGTTTCACGAAATCCTGAAAACGGGCAAGATGACGCTGTTCAAGTCCCATCGGGACGACATTCCAGACGGTCAGCAGAAGCGCGACTTTGTGTTCGTCGATGACGCCGTGAAGCTCTGCTTGTTCTGCCTGGAGCAGAAGCCGACCTCTGGTATTTATAATTGCGGTACGGGCGAAGCGCGGAGTTTTCTCGATCTGGCCCACGCCTTGTTTACCGCATTGGATTTAGAACCCAACATTACATGGGTGCCGACGCCGAAGAGATTTCGGAACGGCTATCAATACTTTACCCAGGCCGACATGAGTAAAGCGAGAAAAGCCGGATACCACGCGGCGTTCACGCCGCTGGAAAAGGGCGTCGCACAATACGTGCGGTGGCTTCAAGGTACCACCGGCGTGTAAGCGACGGTAGCACACCCTCCTTCAGAGATACCCCCATATCTTGCGGGCGGCCTGAAAGACCTACACTATGTCAGGCTTCTGGACCTTTTTCCCGCCTTGAAACGACAAAAAACTTGCTTGGCACGCTGGAAAAACCGGATCGGGGCCTTATAAGATGAAGCTCGTATTGAGAAGGAGGACCGATGCGTAAGTGCAAAAAGTGCCAGGGTTCGATGTTTCCGGAACGCGTACTCGACATGCTGGATGGATTGGTAGCCCATTTTTACGCCTGCGCTAACTGCGGCCGGCGAGAAGAGGCGGAGCATTGTATTCAGCCCATGCATGTGCCCGAGGTCAGCGGCGTAGCGCACTCCTGATAGACGATTTCCCGCTGGTTGTCCGTTCATCTCTCTAGCAGTTTCCACCAGATTGACAGCGTGATGGGGCGGGTATAACATTGTTCCGAAAGGAGGAGGTGTTCTTATGGAAGACCTTACTCCCCCGGACAATGTTCGCCCGCCGACGGCGGCGCATTTCTCGCCACGGTGGGCCTTCTGCTTGGTGCCGAGCCGCCTCGCGTAAGCCTGCCTCGAGTCTGGTGCCTCTTGGCACGAGATCGCTGAAGCGATCAGACAAGGCCGAGGCTGAGCAGAAGAACCCCGGCAAGGGGTAGAGGCGCTCGGTTCGTATCACCGACGGAAGCGTGCCACATTCCCCGAAGGCGGGTCTCACAAAAAAGCGAGCCATACGAGTTGTCGGCGCCCTAAGCGCCAGGACGGGCTGTCTTCCGAAAAGAAGGCAGCCCGTTTCATTTCAGAATCCACTACAAACAGTGGAATCATTGATCTCCTGCTACCGGATATGGTAGCCTCCCGATATGGCCGCT
>Ga0207646_10001894_pt1 | contig 25191 bp, 25 predicted proteins | sample KBSK5502metaG_FD_184343 | JGI IMG/M metagenome (GOLD analysis project Ga0207646, IMG submission 184343) | Corn, switchgrass and miscanthus rhizosphere microbial communities from Kellogg Biological Station, Michigan, USA - KBS K5-50-2 metaG... | ecosystem: Host-associated > Plants > Roots >...
ATTGAATAGGCCAAATCTCTTTCTTCCCGAGCACGATTGCGGACCAAGTTTCGACGTATCCGTCTGCCTGCGGTATAAGAGCAATGCCCGGAAGTATTTCCGAAATGCTCTTTGCGAGCCAGTAAGCATTTCCCGGTGCCGTCACCGCATCGACGCGAAGGCCAAGCTTTTCACGTACAAATCGGGTGGTGATTTCCGCGTCCTCGATCATTTGCAGAAAATACGGCCTTCCGGTCAACAACGAGTTATACACAAGATCGGCCTGCACACTCGAAAGTGGATAACTGTAAGCGCGGTCAAAATCCATTTGAGCCATCATTGGATCGTCAGGGGAAAGCGCTTTGTAGGCCATTCTGGTTTCACCGAGGCCGCGGAAATCAATGGACACAATGTCATAGTTCGCATTCAAATATTTCTCGATTTCAGGCCAATTTTCTAATTTCGCTTTACCGTCCTCCTGAAACCACAACAAAACCTTGCGCTTATCGGTTGATGATTTATGAACATACAGCAGTGGGATTTCGAGCTGTCCACTGTGGTGCAAACTATATCGATCGATCGATACTCCTCCTGAAATTGTGTTTCCTAGGAATTGCCAGTCAATCCGACCTGTCCTGGGCTGTACGCCTTTGTATTCATCCACTCTCCAGTCCTTGACACCGCTATATCCCTTTCCAAAATATTCTCGGGCCAACGTGCTGGCGCGGGCCTGTTTTTGTTCGTTGTAATAATCCTGGATCACATCCATTAGCGACCGTGCGTCGCTGAAGTCGAGCATCACCTGTCCGGTCGTGGTGCACAACAAAGCTTTGTCTTCCAATTTCTTTACTGGAGGCAGGCCATGACGGACCGGCATGCCGTTGAAATGGTCCAGAAAGTCGAGCGCAGCTTCCTGATTTTGCAGGGAAAATTGGTGCGCGTGATAACCTTCTGCCAGCGCCAAGCGGTCGCCATGATGAAATCGTTCGTACAGGCTGCTCAGTTCGCGAAAGGTTTTGTGCGTACCCTCGATAGGGAAAAAATCGAGCACCGCAGCTGCGACCAACACGGGCCGCGGATACAGTAAAAGCAACAATCCCGGGTGATCTACGCCATTCGAAATCATGCCGAAAAGGTCCTGCTCCGGATCGCTGTCAGGATCGCTGAAGATGCGATTGAAAATACGCATTGGCAGTGCGGTGATATAACAGGAAGGCACAACCACCTTTATGCGCTTGTCGAGGGCCGCGATATGTGCGGCCTGAAAACCACCTCCGCTCGTGCCAACGATACTGATTCGATCCCCGTCAACTTCCGGACGCGTCAGCAGATAGTCCACGGCGCGAATTCCGTCCCAGATTTCCCACCTGGCAAGATTCGCGCCCACCAGATACGCCAGGTTGCCCATTACCGCATGTTCCGCGCAGATCAGATTGTAACGACTCTTCGCCTCCTTCGAATCCCAGAATTGGCTGCGCTCTCCCTGCCCGACAGGATCCCAAGCCAGCACAACGTATCCCCGTTTTGCTAGCCGCTGGCACAAATCTTGATAATAAATTTTCCCGTTGGGTGCGTGGCCCGCCGGCACAAGCACGGCCGGACTCTTCTTCGCGTGATCGGTTGGGACGTAAACCAGCGCGGAAACATATACGCCAGGAAGGCTTTCAAAGATTAATTTTTCGATGGAGAACCCATCCATTTGGATCGTGCCGGTGATGCGCGCGTGCAAATCCGTTTTTTCGGCAGGCAAACCTCCAATCATCTGCAGAAGTTTTTGCCGTAATTCATCCTGCGCACGGAGCAAATCCCGCTCGTCGTGTATGGCTGCCCACGCTGCTCGGCGCTTATCATCCTGTTTCCATGCCTGCTCGGTTTGGTATTGCAGATATGGAGTGATACGCGGCCCCATTGGCATCGTATTCTCGAAGACCTGGAATGCTTGCGCGGTAGGCGGCTCGTCCGCAGCTAGCGTTGCAGGCCCAAGCGCTACTGCCAGCAAGACCAAAAGAGATGAGCGCATCATTATTTGTCCTCGGATCATCGGCGTGTGGCAAAAGCTCGCAAAGAATGCACTCAACTAATTGACCGTTATTTCGCCGAACTCATACCAGCCATCGGGTTGCCGGCCTTCCATCGCGAATTGAATGGCAGGCTTTCCCGTTCGAGGGTCCAGCATCGCGATCCGCACGCGATACTTTCCAGGCTTTAGCTCGGCAGGAACGTACAAGGGTCCATCAAAAACGGCGTCGCCCGGCAGCCACTTCCTCACATCCACCGGAACAGTCGCGAACCCGCTACCGCCCGCAGAACGCATTTCCAGCGCCAGTCGGTACTCACGGTAAACAGGTGCCACGCCAGCATTCAACCACCACATATGAATCTGCATCATCTGCCCTGCTCTGACTGTTCGCGGATATTCAAAACGTCTTAAGATCAGCCGGTATCCCATCTTCTTCTGAAAATCCTCGAATTGCGTTTTCCACTCCGCGGGAATTGGTGAACTTTTAACGTTCACCGTGCTGACATGCCACCGTAGCGCTTGCGCGAGAATATACTCCACGTCAAACTCGTCTTTTTTCCATTCTGCTGGAGTGCCGCATGTCTCCAGCGAAACGGGACTGCGTTGCCATACTTCTTGAATCCCCGCGCGCACAACCTGCTGTGGATACACATCTAGCATCTCCGGCTGAAAGTAAGGATTGTCTGAAAAATGCCGCAAGTCACCCAGACAATCCAGTCGCCACCCGGCGCCCCGCTGCGTCCCGTAGGCCAGCGCGTGTTCCTCATCGAAGTTCATTAATAAGGGTGTTAAATGGAAAGCTGCGAACCAGATATCCGTCAATTGTTTTTGATATGAAAAGTCCGGCATATACGGACTCCATCCTTCGCCCCAATATCCAATGGAGGATATGTCGACACTGTCGAGAAATGGGTTTGCGTCATATCTTTTTCCAGCCTCGGCCACTAGTTCGCCCCAATACTTCAGGAACAAAGGATCCGTATAGTCGGGTTGCCAGATACTGCCATCCTTATCCGAAGGCTTGTTGGCACGGCGCGCCCCGGAGCTGCGGTACCAATCAGGAAGCGCATGTTTATCCGTATAGGGCATCAATCGAATGGCCAGCGTTTGTCCGTGTTTTCGCGCTTCGTCGAGCGCTAAATCGATAATCTCCCAGTGGAACTCTCCCCGTTTGGGTTCAATAACATCCCAAACCCATCGGCAATACGACACGGATGTCGGCGGAAATTCCGGTTTGAGTTCCGGGTCCACAAGCTTTTGGGTCGGACCCTCCTCGGACCAGGTCAACGGCGGATTCAGAGCTTGGCCCTCAAATCGCTGAAATGTAGTAATCCCCATTCCGGGATTTACCAATACATCGTGGATTTCCTTGGGACGCACAACTACCGTGCTCAACTGTGCTCGGGCCGGTTCACCTCCCAGCCCGCAGAAGGCGATGGCACCGAGATGGATTGCCAGTGCCTTCTGAAGAACGGCGGCGCTTCGGTCGAAGTGCGTATGATTGCCATTTCGAATTCGCCACCTGAACATTTTCGGAACTCCGGATTGTGACAATCAGCTCGTCGTGGTGCTACCTTGGCTCGGAGAAAATAAAACATTGAAAAGCAAAATGAAAGGAAATAAAAGCAATCAATGACGTCCTATCGGCGAGGTGAAAGCCATGAATAGCCACGCAATTCACAAGTCCACTGCATGTCTGGTGGCGCTGGTCGGCCTATCCTCAGTCACATCTGCGCAAGAATGGCGATTCTATGGTGGTGACGCCGGCGGTACGAGATCTTCCTCATCCGCCCAGATCACTCCGCGAAATGTTGCCCAGTTGAAACCATCGTGGGTGTATCACACGGGCGAAGTGCAACGACAGCAGCAGAGCACCACTCGGCATCGGATTCCGCCTTTCGAATCCACGCCCTTAATGGTTGGCGATAGCCTTTATTTTTCGACTCCGTCAAACCGTGTTATCGCTCTTGATGCGGAGAGCGGTCGCGAAATTTGGCAGTTTGACCCACAGGCTAGCCGCTCCGGCCCACGCCAATTTCACCAGCACAGGGGCGTAGCATATTGGCAGAACGCTGCTGGCGACGACCGCCGGATTCTCTTTGGCACCTTTGACGGACGTTTGATCGCCTTGGATGCCATGACCGGCAAGCTCTGCTCCGGCTTTGGAAATCACGGTGTGATTGATTTGCGCGCAGGTATTGAGAAGAGCCCCTCCAATCAGCTTTACGCAGTTACATCTCCTCCCGCCGTGTATCGAGATCTCGTGATCACAGGGGCAGAAGTTCCCGAGTATCCCTCGATCGGTCCAAGCGGAATGGTCCGGGCGTTCGACGTCCGCACCGGAAGACTTGTCTGGACCTTTCACACCATTCCTCAGCCTGGAGAAATCGGACATGAAACTTGGGAAGGCGACGCATGGAAGGGGCGTACGGGAGCAAACGTCTGGTCGGTAATGAGCGTCGATGTGGAACGTGATTTCGTATTCCTTCCCATCGGCTCGCCCTCCTACGATTTCTACGGCGCAGACCGCAAGGGGCGGAATCTCTTTGGCAATTGTCTGGTGGCGCTGGTTGCATCCACCGGGAAGCTCGTCTGGTATTACCAGATGGTGCATCACGATATTTGGGATTACGATCTGCCGGCGCAGCCCGTGCTGATAACAGTAAATCGCAACGGCGCGCCAACCCCGGCAGTCGCCCAGGTAACCAAGATGGGTTTTGTATTTATTCTCGATCGCCTTACGGGAGAGCCTCTGTTTCCGGTCGAAGAACGTCCGGTGATGAAAAGCAATGTGCCGGGCGAAGCAGCTTGGCCAACACAGCCTATTCCGCTGAAACCTCCCCCACTCGTCAGGCAATTTTTTTCGGCGGCCGATATCAGCACCGTGACACCAGAATCAAATCGCTATTGCTCTAAACTCTTCCATTCGCTCAAAAATCACGGTTTGTACACGCCATTCGGGCAAGAAATGACTTTAGTAGCGCCCGGCTCGCTTGGCGGCGCTAATTGGTCCGGCGCATCTTTCGATCCGGCCTCCCGTCACCTGTTTGTGAGTGTAAACGAGTTAGGATCTGTCGGCGCAATGAAGGCCCAACCTGCTGGAGCACCGGAACGATACCGGCGCGCCAGCAAGTCCGGCGAGTACGCACGCTACTGGGACAACCATCATTGGCCGTGCCAGCAACCACCTTGGGGTACTTTGAACGCCGTTGATGTAGATACAGGAGAGATCGCCTGGAAAGTCCCACTTGGAATCGTCGACGGCCTTGAGGTAAAAACCGGCACGCCTAACTTGGGAGGATCCATTGTTGCCGGCGGACTGGTCTTCATCGGCGGCACGACCGATAGTCGCTTCCGTGCATTCGACGCGAAGACTGGAGAGGAGCTGTGGGTCGCGACTCTGGAAGCGAACGCTCATGCCACTCCTTTGACGTACATAAGCAAAAAAACCAATAAACAATTCGTTGTGATCGCTGTCGGCGGAGGAGGAAATTTCGGTCGCACAGTCTCCGACACGTTGGTCGCTTTCGCTCTTCCGGATCAATAGACCAGCGTTGTGCTGCGGTGCAAAATTATTGATCTTCTTTTCCTGATGGTATCTATTTTAGACACGGAGCCGACAAGATGAAGCGTCGCGACCTGCTAAAGAACACTGCATCGCTTGCTTCCGTAAGCGCTCATCCGCACCCCTTGGTGTCTACGCAGTCGATATCGGGAGAATTTTCGCCGAGCTCACCATTACTTCGCTCTCAAATTCCCATGCGCCAACTGCAATTTGGCTTGAAATATCGCTTCTAGCCATTTACTGTGCGCGAAATGAAATGCCTTACCGTCCGACGATTCACGCTTTCTTGGGAGCCATTGTTAAAGGAGATGAACGTGATTGACCGCCGCGCTTGGTTGTATAGGATGGGTCTGCTCGCAGGAGTCGCCGCGAAACCAGGAATTTTCAAATCGCCGATGTCTGCGGAAGACCCAAAGTCCGAACGCAAACCCTTGGATATTTCCGAATACGCGCCGAAGAGTATGCTTCGCGTGCCGGAAACCATGGTGGCTCGATCTAAGTTCCCGGTCATCGACATCCATACCCATCTTTCCGGATCCAGGCACTCCCAAAACGGCGTTTCCTTGTCTGCCGAGCGCGAATATCCTGAGGCACCGGAAGAACTCCTTCAAGTCATGGATCGAAAAAACATTCGCGCCATGGTGAATCTTACCGGAGGCTTTGGCAAAGGCCTCGCTGAAGCGGTGAAAAAGTACGATCGGGCCATGCCCGGCCGATTTTATACCTTCACTGAACCTGCATACTCGCGCTTCAAAGAACCGAATTATCCGAAAAACCAGGCGGAAACAATCGAGCAGGCGCATCGCGATGGCGCCAGGGGCCTAAAAATTCTCAAAACGCTTGGACTCTATCTTCGAGAAGATATCACCTCCGGAACACTCGTCAAGATTGACGATCCTCGATTTGATCCCATGTGGGACATCTGTGGGCAATTGAATATGCCGGTAGCCATTCATGTCTCCGATCCGGTCGCGTTTTTTACTCCCACCGATCGTTTTAACGAACGCTACGAAGAACTCAATAACCATCCCGACTGGTCCTTCTCTGGAGGCGATTTTCCCAGCAATGCGGTACTGCTCAACGCGCGAAATCGCGTATTTGCCAAACACCCCAAAACGCAATTCATCGCCTTGCACGTCGGCAATTTTTCCGAAGACTTGCAAAATGTGTCCGAAAATTTAGACCGTTTCCCTAACATGACCGTGGACACAGCCGCACGAATTGGAGAATTGGGACGTCAACCACGCACCTCTCGAAAATTTTTTGAAAAGTATCAGGACCGCGTCCTTTTCGGGACCGATGCCACGCCTCACGGCGATCAGTTTCCACAACAAGTGCTCAACGACAAACTCTATGAGATCTATTATCGCTTCCTCGAAACTGACGACGAGTATTTTGACTATGCGCCGGCTGAGATACCGCCGCAGGGCCGCTGGCGCATCTATGGCATACACCTGCCTGACGCGATCCTGCGAAAAGTGTATAACGGCAATGCCGCGCGCTTGTTGAGGCTCGCCGGTTAGCTTCGCCGTGTCCGGTGGACACAGGTTGGCAATGCCACGAATACGGATCGCTCGCGTCAACTTGGCAATCCAGCTCTTCTCCAGGGGAAATCCAATGACAATCGCCTTCAGAATTCTTGCGCTCCTCGCGATCATGGCCTCTGCCGGGTCAGCCGGTGGTCTTGACGTCGCTACCAGTACCGAGGCTGCGGACGACGTTGAGATCAGCGCCAATCCCGCTTCTGCGTTTTGGAGTGCGGCGCGGCCCATCTTTGCAGAGCGCGACAAGAATGGACGACCGCTTCCTGGCTATCGTTCAGAAGTGCGTTCTCGCTGGACCGGAAAAAATCTTTATTTTTTATTCAGCTGCCCTTACGAACAGCTATTCTTGAAGCCCAACCCGAGCACCACTACCGAAACCAATGCACTTTGGAATTGGGATGTAGCGGAAGTCTTCATCGGCTCGGACTTCCAGAATATTCGACGCTACAAGGAGTTTGAATTGTCGCCTCAGGGGGAATGGATAGATCTGGACATTGATTTGACCAAGCCACATCACGAGGAAGGCTGGACATGGAATTCCAATTTTCAGGTTGCCGCGCGCATCGATAAGAAACGGAAAATTTGGTACGGCGCTATGAAAATCCCGTGGGCAGCCTTGGGTGAGCTTGCCCCAATGCCCGGCAAAACGTTCAGAGTTAATTTCTTCCGCAGCCAGGGAGCGCCTCCCAACCGCAAAGACCTTGCTTGGCAGCCAACGATGAGCGAAACATTCCACGTGCCGGAGCGATTTGGTCTGTTGCGCCTCACTCGGCATTAATAGCCCTGGTTGCAATTACTGAAGCGGATTTGCTCAGCCATTGAGATTGGAATCTATTACCGACCAGAAAGGATTTCGCGTGATTCTCAAAAAATTTCCTGACAAAGAATCCCTCGCCTCGGCCGCTGCCGATCGCGCCGCAGTGATCATTCGCAATTCTATCGCTGGGCAGGGGAAGGCTCGCATCATCGCAGCCACGGGAGCCTCACAATTTGAATTTCTCGATGCGCTGACGCGGATCCCGGAAATCAATTGGGGACGGGTCGAAATGTTCCATCTGGACGAATACGTGGGACTTCCGGAAACCCACCCCGCAAGCTTCTGCAAGTACCTGCATGAGCGCCTTATCGATAAAGTTGGAATCGGGCAATATCATCTCCTCAGTGGTACGGCTGATCCCCAAGCGGTCATAGAGGACATCGGCAAGAAATTGCAACAGGCTCCGATCGACGCCGCTTTTGTCGGCGTGGGCGAGAACGGTCATCTGGCCTTCAACGACCCGCCCGCGGATTTTGAGACGGAAGAGCCCTATATTGTCGTTACCCTCGACGAACAGTGCCGTAGGCAGCAGCTCAACGAAGGATGGTTCTCCACCCTGGATGATGTCCCAAGGCAGGCGATCTCTATGAGCATTAGACAGATTCTTGGAGCGAACGAAATTCTATGCATCGTGCCTGACGCACGTAAGGCACAAGCGGTGAAAAATTGCTTTGGGGGCCCGGTCAGCCCCATGGCTCCCGCATCCGCTTTGCAAGAGCACGGCAATGCGACCGTCTACCTCGACGCCGCGTCCAGCTCCATGCTGGCTTCCGACATTCGATCGAACTAACGATCTGTGGACAAGACTATCGGACTGCACTCAGATTTGCCGAACCAACCCCTCCCGTGTGGCGCGGTTATTGCGAACAAGCAGAAGCACCAGCAACATGCCGACGAACGGGATAACTCCGCCTGCTACTAGAATGGTATCGAAGGAATGTGTCGCCGCCGCCTGATGGGCATCGGCCAGGCGCCCCACCAGTAAAAAGGCCGCAATTGTTCCGAGTCCAGAACCCGTTCCACCTAGACCGCTTATGCTGGCTACTAGGTGATCTGGGAATATATCCGTCGAAAGCACATGCGCAATCGTGCTGAAACTTGCGTAAAAGAAAGTCGCAAGAGCGAACAATAGAGTAATGACGTAGAGATTCGAAGAAAAAATGGTTGGAATCAACAACGTCATTCCGAATCCGCCCGCCACCACAACCGCCTTTCGGGCTTTGCCGACCGCCCAGCCACGTTTGATAAAAGAGCCGGTAGCGGCGCCGCCGGCGAAGTTTCCCAAATCGGCTGCGATGAATGGTACCCACACGGCGATAAGACTTCCCCGGAGATCAAATCCCTTCGCAATTAAGTAGATTGGAAACCAGTCCGTTATAAAGAACCACACTGGATCTGTAAATGTTCGCGCCACGATAACGCCCCACGTTTGTGGAATCTTCAATAACTCGCTCCAGCGCAGGCCCTTCTTGGGAAGAGATACGAGAGGGGGGCGATCCATCAGGAGCATGTTGCGTTCTTCCGCCGAAATGAATGGATGGGTTTGCGGAGGATAGTAGACGCTTCTCCACAGAATCAACCACAACAAGCCGAGCAGTCCCGGCACGATGAAGGCAGGCCGCCATCCCCATCGCAAATAAATTCCGAGTGTCAAGAAGGGCGCAATCGCGCCACCAATCGATGAACCGCTGTCGAAAAGGGCGGTCGCCAGGCCTCGCTCGCTCTTCGGAAACCATTCCGACACCGCTTTGGTCGCCGCAGGCCAATTTGCCGACTCGCCGGCGCCCAACAGAAACCTAAATAGAGCAAAGCTGCGCAGACCCTGGGCCAGAGGAGTAAATATCGACACCAGGGAATAAGCCGCGACCGTCAGCGTGATTCCGGTTCGCGTCCCGACCCGATCGATGAGGCGTCCACAAACTGTTTGTCCCAGAGAATAGGCAACCCGAAACGCGATGACGATCGATGCATAATCCGTATTGGTCCAGTGATATTCCGTCTTAAGGAACGGCGCTAGGATCGACAGGGTTTGCCGATCAAGATAGTTGATCACCGTGGAGGTAAACAAAAGCGCGCCAATCCACCACCGAATCGAATGCCCAGAACGTCGAGACTCAGCTCCCTCACTTGCATTTCGGAGCTCGCCGGTCAAGCGCGGCCTCTTGAAAAATCCTCTGGAAAGAAACAGCCTGACAGGGTTGCGAACTTCGCACTCTGAAATCTCGAACCAGCGAATCGAATCTCTCGCATATTTGGCCAGAGCTTAACCCGCCGCGATACGAAGGTAAATGAAGAAGTTCGTAACAATTCGAATGCCATTCCGTCGCGCTGGACGTAAAATTCCGCCCGAAGTGTATGTCACGTACTTAGAAAGGAATCGCATCCTATGATCCAAGGGAAGCTCCGCCTCTTGCGCCCTGCCGACCTGCCCGGCGCCATGGAGCTCTCGCGTTTGGCTGGATGGAATCAGACCATCGAGGATTGGGACACCTTGTTGCGGCTCGATCCGCACGGCTGTTTCGTCATGGAGGTCGATGAACGCGTCGTGGCGACTGCGACATTGCTCTGCTACGGAAAGCGACTGGCGTGGATTGGAATGGTACTGACCAGGCCGGACTACCGGCGTATGGGCTTTGCGCAACGGCTTGTCCAGGCGGCTCTTGAACGATCGGCAGCCCTGAACATTGAAAGTGTAAAGTTGGATGCTACGCCGGAAGGGCAGCCCCTCTATGAAAAGCTAGGATTCAAAACCGAGCAGATTGTGGAGCGCTGGTATCACGATGGTCGCTCGACTCATGCACGCGACAAAACGATCCCGTCGTCCGATCAATACTCTCTGGCGGCAGATCTTGAGGCATTCGGCGCAGATCGCGCGATGCTTCTGCGGGAGCTGGCATCGCGCAATCCTCCAAACACTGTCGCCGGCGCCCATTGCTTCTCCCGCAATGGCACGCGCTCTAGCTATTTAGGCCCGTGTGTCGCTCAGGAACAGACAGCCGCCCGTCTTGTGATAGAACAATGCTTGCGAGGATCGCCGGAATCAGGCTGGTATTGGGATCTGCTGAGCACAAACAGGAACGCCTTTGAAATAGCAAAGGAATTCGGATTTGTTCCGCAGAGACGCTTGGAACGCATGGTCTTCGGAAATAGCATCGATAAAAACGACGACATGGTCTACGCAATCGCCGGATTCGAGCTGGGCTAAGCATGCGAATAGAGACAGAAGCTGAACTCGAGGAAATTCTTTCCCGTCCATCTGACGCCGACGCCGCTGCGATGGCACAGCTCGATGGCGATTTGCTGATCCTCGGGGCGGGTGGAAAAATGGGCCCCAGTTTGGCCAGGCGCGCTCGCAGGGCCGCCGAAAAAGCCGGAGTCCGCAAGAGAATCGTGGCCGTCGCGAGATTTTCAGACAACCGTACCCGCGAAAGCTTGGCGTCGGACGGCATCGAGATTTTGGTGGCCGATTTGCTCCAACCGGGCGCCCTGTCGAGTCTGCCGGATATTCCAAATGTCATTTTCATGGCCGCCCGAAAATTTGGCACTACCGGCTCTGAGGATTTGACCTGGGCGATGAATGTGCATTTGCCGGGACTGGTTGCCGAGCGTTATCGCGCATCGCGCATTGTGGCCTTTTCGACCGGCAACGTCTATCCATTGCGCAACGCCATGTACGGCGGAGCGGTCGAATCGACTCCCCCGGCGCCGGAAAGTGAATACGCACAGTCTGCTCTAGGGAGAGAGCGAATGTTTGAGTACGGGTCACGTCAGTGGGGTACCCCGGTCTCCATTCTTAGATTGAATTACGCGATTGACTTGCGGTACGGCGTGTTGTTGGACATCGGCACATCGGTATTTGAGAGGCGGCCCATTGATCTCGGCATGGCGCTCGTGAATGTTATCTGGCAGGGCGACGCGAATTCAGTTTGTCTGCGGTCTTTGGCGCACTGCCAGTCGCCACCCTGGTTCTTGAATCTCACGGGCCCCGAAACTTTGAGTGTCCGCTACATCGCGGAAGAGTTCGGCCGACGGTTCTGTTTGCAGCCAACGTTCAATTCGGATGAATTGCCCACAGCCTTATTGAGTAACGCCGCAAAGGCTCACCAAATGTTCGGCTATCCCGCGGTAACGGTTTCGGAAATGATTGATTGGACTGCCGCATGGATTTCTTCCGGCGGGGCGCGCCTCAATAAACCGACGCATTTTGAGGTTCGCGACGGCAAATTCTAATGTCTCTGCGCGTCCAGCTTATTTCGGGCTTAGTGATTCCGGCCCATCCTCTCGCGCTCAGCCCCGAGCGCAGGTTGGATGAGCGTCGGCAGCGCGCGCTAACCCGTTATTACCTGGCTGCGGGCGCCGGTGGACTTGCCGTTGGAGTGCATACTTCACAGTTCGCAATCCGTGATCCCGCGATTGGTTTGTTGGAGCCCGTTTTAAGAATTGCCATCGAGGAAATGCGCGCCCATCCGATTGTAAAGATTGCCGGCGTTTGCGGAAAATTGCCACAAGCCGCTTCAGAAGCTGAACTAGCCGCGCGCCTCGGCTACGACGCCGTGCTCCTGAGTCTTGGTGCTCTTCCCGATGCTTCCATCGCGGAGTTGATTGAACATTCCCGCGCTGTTTCTTCGATAATTCCGGTCATTGGATTTTATTTGCAACCAAGTGTTGGCGGCCGCGCTCTCCCATACGCCTTCTGGCGCGAATTTTGTCAGATCGAGAATGTCGTTGCCATCAAGATCGCACCGTTCAATCGCTATCAAACTCTCGAAGTAATCCGCGCTTTCGCTGAATCCGGCCGAACCGACCAGATCGCCCTATATACCGGCAACGACGACAATATCTTGTTGGATCTGCTTACCACCTATGATTTTACCGGCCAGCGCATCCGTTTTTCCGGTGGTCTATTGGGGCACTGGGCGGTGTGGACGACGAAAGCAGTTTCCCACCTGGCCGCCGCGAAGCGGCAGTCCAATGATATTTCACCCGAGCTACTAACTCTCGCTCAGCAAATAACCGATGCGAATGCCGCGCTGTTCGATCCTGCTAACCACTTTCGCGGATGCATTCCAGGAATTCACGAAATCCTTCGGAGGCAGGGCTTGCTTGAAGGGCGCTGGTGTTTGGATCCACGTGAAGATTTGTCTCCCGGCCAGGCGGAAGAGATAGATCGCGTGTGCAAACTTTACCCTCACTTGCAGGATGACGCATTCGTCCGCGCACATCTTGACGAGTGGTTGCGCTAAGGCACCCGGCTCGCGATCTCTATGCGCTCGCCCTTTCGGCACGCCGCGTAAATTGCTTGTACCAGTGCCAGACTGCGGCGCCCTTCCTCTCCATCGCATCTCGGTCTCAAATTGGTTCGAATAGACCGGAGAAAATCCTCAAGAACCGCTTGGTGCCCTCGCGAGTCGCTGACCACCGGCGAAGATGAACTCGGATTCTTGTCCGCCTCGGAACCCTCCGACAAATCTGCACCTGGATTTCTTAGGTTGGCCGCAAGCAAACGATCCTGTTCAATGATTATCGTTCCTTCCGAGCCGGTGAGCTCCAATCTGCGCGGATAGCCCGGAAACACCGAAGTGGTTGCCTGCAAGACCCCAAGTGCTCCGTTGTTAAATTCTAGGAGCGCAGTCAGCGTGTCCTCGGCTTCAATCGCATGCAATGCTGTCTTCGAGTTGGCTTGGACGCTTTTCACTTCGCCAAACATATACAGCATCAGATCGAGGGTGTGCACCGCCTGGTTGATCAATGCGCCTCCGCCGTCCAGCGCCCAGGTGCCTCGCCAGCGCGATTTCGCATAGTAATCGGGCGGTCGGTACCATTTAACTCGCGCGTCCGCAAGAATCGCTCGACCCAACACACCCGAATCCACTGCGTTTTTCACGCGAAGAATATCAGGCTTAGATCGATCCTGGAAAAAAACTCCAAGTTTGACGCCGGCTTTACTCGCTTCCGCAAGCAGAGCATCGGCGCGCTCGACCGTAATATCGATGGGTTTTTCGGTCAGCACGTGCAGCCCTTGCCGCACGGCCGCTATTCCCTGCTCGGCGTGAAGACCGGACGGGCTGCCGATCGCTACAAGATCCATCGGGCGGTGAGCCAGGAAGCTCTCTAAGTCGGAGTATGGTGTCGCACCATACTCACCGCACAATTTTCGGACTTTCTCCGAGTTGATGCCAAACACGGCAGCAATCTCTACGCCCGGAATCGCTCGCGCGGCTCGCGCGTGTGTTTCGGTGATATTTCCTCCACCAATCAGTCCAATATACGTTGTCATTTGAGGATGCGGAACGTAGAAGCAATACCATAACACTGCATTACCGCAGAAAGCTTTAGTCTTTGGACAAGCGGCGAGCGATTCACATAAGCTTTTGCCTTCGGATTTTTGACGCAGTGGTCGTGTTGCGACACGCAGAGTCCTTCGCGAAAGCGCAATACATTGGCCGCTGAAAGGTGGACGGATGAAGCGGCGGTGGCAGTGCAGCCCTGGGAAACAACGCGTTGTCCTACGGCCGGATTGTGGGTGCGAACGATCGCATCTCCGTTGGGCACATCGGCTTAGGCAACCGGGGCGCCGAATTAGCTGAGATTGTCTCGCGCTTGAAGCAATCACATAACGTGCAGATGACAGCGGTGTGCGATCTCTGGTCCGTAAACCGGGAAAAAGGACAATCGGCAAACGCTGCCTTCCACGGAAAGCGCCTCGTGCATCAAATATCTTGAAGAACTGCTCGCCCTCCATGACCTGGACGCAGTCATCATTTCAACTCCTGATTATTCGCACTCACCGATCCGGAAGCTGGCCGCCGAAGCCGCCAAGGATGTGTACGTCGAAAAACCCATGGGGAACGTGCTAGCCGAAGTCAAAGCCGCACGCGAAGCCGTTCTGCAGCACAACGTCATCGTACAGGCCGCGGCTTCCAATTCGCCCCCAGGCCTTTGTTGTGCGCCACAGCGTCCTGGACGATGAGAGCCTCGATCCGGTGGATGGGCTAAGGCCATGCGAAAACCCACGGGGCCGCCGTAATCCTGCATGTAAAGCGTGTAGCGCGAGAGCCCGAGCGCTTCGGTGAAGTGAGTCATGATCCCGGCGTAGTGATCGAACGTATACGCGAATTTTTTCGGGTCCGGGCCAGTCGCTGTGTCCGAAGCCCGGGTAATCGGGCGCGACAAGGTGATAACGATCGGAAAGCCGGGCGAAGAGAGGCTCGAACATCCGCGATGAAGACGGAAGTCCGTGAAGCAGGAGAAGCGTCGGCGCGTCTTTCGGCCCTGCCTCTCTGTCAAAGATGGAGAGCCCATCTATCTGTGTCGTGCGATAAAAAGTCGGGTGTTCCACCGGACGTTCCTTTCCTTGGGCTTGAGCCAGCAATGGAAATGATGCAAGCATCGCAGAAACCATCAACGCCTTGCGGGAGACCTACAAGCATCGAGTCCAACGTGGCGAGCTGAAGAGGCGCAAGATCATCTGCCGCGTTTTCGGATCGATGCTCTCGGTTTGGAAGAATGACGTCACCAGGCCGACCGCCACTACGTTCGCCTGGATGTTCGCCACCATAATTCCTCCTTTTGCGAAAGACTCCGTCTCCTACGTAAGGTTTAGCAATGCTTTATCACGGAGCCTCTCTTACTCCGCCACCTCGAAAATGATTTCCAGCTCGACGGGGGTGCCGAGTGGAAGGCTCGCGACGCCATAGACCAAGCGGCAAGGGTTTTTGTCTTTTCCGAACACGTCCTGCAGCAACTCCGAAGCGGCGTCAGCGACTTTCGGCTGATCGCGGACATCTCCCGAAGTGGCCACCGATACGCCGAGCCGGACGATCCGCCTCACTTTATCGAGCGATCCCAGATGTTTCCGCGCTACAGCCAGGGCATTGAGCGCCGCGAGGCGAGCCGCCTTGCGCCCCGCTTCTACATCGAGCTCCGCTCCGACACGCCCAATGAATTTCGCCTCGCGGCCTTCCGTGGGAAGAATCCCAGTGAGAAAGAGCAGATTGCCCGTCTGCACCGCTTCCACATAGGTGCCGAACGGCTCAGGCGTCGACGGACAGATTTGCACCGGTTGCTGTTGTCCGGCGAGTGAGCATGCCAGCGGAGTGATCACGAGGCAGCTCAGACTTGATATTCTGGCGCAAGACCAGCGCAAAATCCTGCGGAGCCCCATCCAACCCTAAATTATTTGTCAGTCGAGGTTGCTGGCAGTTTGTGGATCTCTTTGATTTCGATGGCATGTCCGCCGTTGCGTTCAAAGACCTTACCTCTCGCTTCAACCATCTCGCCAACGTAGGCCTTCAACTGTTCCTGTCCCGTGTCCGGCATCGTCGTGGTTACCGGCAGATAGGTAGCGCCGTCCGCGGTTAGAATTCCCAGCGGCGAACCCGCTTTCGCGCATTGCACGATGCAGTCTTTGCTATAGCTTGTGGCCGTTGATTTCGTGTTCTGCAACGGACAGGCGATATCTCGAACGAGACCTACCACCTGCTTCGTTTCGCCCGAGGACTGCGCTCTCCCCGGCTCCAGCGTTACACTCACGATCGCCGATCCCGCGGCTGCAACAAAGAGTAAGCTCATCATTCTTCCATTCATCTTGTTCCTCCTCATCAGCCCTTAGAGTGACTCAAAGTTCCGGACTGATTCTGGGGTTGATAGTGTGATTTTGAGAGTCGCTGCGCCAGTACCGAAAGGCACCGGGAAGGCCCATGACTTTCGGCACATTTGTTCGTTCCGCGGGTCGTGCCACAATGGTTTGTCATGCAAACCAGAGACATCCTTTCGGAGCATAGGCACCGCATCATGCGGTTTTCCGGGCTCCTGATCTGGTTGGTCTTAGGTCTTCCCGCCATCGACCGCTCGACACGCGGGGGGCAAGAAACGCCCGCTTCTTGGGCGGGATGGATTGCCTGCCACTTCCTGTTTGGCATCGCGTACTATTTCGGTTCCACTGAACGCTCTCTCGCGGCAGCTTTTCGAATCAACGCCGTCGTGTTGCAGAGCCTCTGTGTCCTGGGCATGATTCTCTCCTTCCAGAATTACTTCACAGGTTTTTTGATGGTCATCGTCGCGTGGCAGGTGGCCTTTTACTTCCCCGTTCGTGTCGCGGTGATCTGGACGGTTCTGCAGACAGCCGCCGCGATTGTCGCGCTGGAGCCGCACTGGCATATGGGTTGGCGTTGGGCTGTGACGAGCTCAGTAGTCGGCCTAGAAGCGTTTGCTATAGTAGCCGGGATGTTGCTTGCGAAGGAAGTCGCCGCTCGTGATGAACTGCTCCTGCTCAACATCGAATTGAGTTCTACACGCGACCTGCTGAAAGAAAGCAGCCGCGCCGACGAACGTATGCGCATCGCCCGCGAATTGCATGATGTTCTGGGGCATCATCTCGCCGCACTCAGCATTCAACTCGAGCACGCCATACACGTTGCAACGGATTCGGTGCGACCCGACATCGAGGCTGCGCAGAGCTCAACGCGGCAGATGTTGAGTGAGGTCCGGTCCGTTGTCAGCAGCATGCGCACGGGCGAACAATTGGATTTAGCTCCGATATTGAATTCGCTCGCGAAGCGCGTGCCATCACCGAAAATATCTTTGGATCTTCCCCCACGGTTGGCCCTAACCGATAGTGCGCGGACGCACGCAGTGTTGCGCTGTGTGCAGGAGATCATCACGAATACGGTCAAACACTCCGGTGCGACTCATCTATGGATTACCATCTCTGTTGTTGATGGAACCATTGAAGTCTCGGCCCGAGACGATGGCCGCGCTGTCGGGCCGACTCTCCCGGGAGCTGGCCTTACGGGAATGAAGGAGCGCTTTGAATCATTCGGAGGGCGCGTCGAGTTCCGATCGCAACCTGACGCCGGCTTTCTACTTCGCGCACAATTGCCCGTTCAAGCGCAGGACAAACTCGCATGATTCGCGTTTGCGTCGTCGAAGATCAAACGCTTGTGCGGAAAGGCCTGGTGCGGTTGCTTTCCCTTGCTTCCGGTATCGAGGTAGTCGGAGAAGCGGGCGACGGAGAAGAGGCGCGCGACGTGATCCGCAGCACCGCGCCAGATGTGGTCCTGCTGGATGTCCGCATGCCCAAGGCCAATGGGCTAGACCTCCTCGAATATCTTGAGAAACAGCAATCGTCCCCCGCCTGCATACTCCTGACCACATTCGATGATGACGACGCGGTTCTCCGCGGCATCCGTTTGGGAGCGCGTGGATATCTCTTGAAAGATGTTACGTTAGAGCTCCTCACAGAGGCCATTCGCCGTGTCTCAATAGGCGAAACTCTGTTCAATCCCGCGCTTACCGTCCGGCTCATCCGCGAATTGAATCCGACCTCGCGACGAGCGGATTTGAACCCCGAAGAAAGCCTCACTGATCGCGAATCGGAGATTCTCCGCTTAATGACTGGCGGATATTCCAATCGAGAAATCGCGGAGGCCCTGGACATTTCAGAAGGAACGGTAAAGAACCACGTTTCAAGTATCCTCTCGAAACTAGGCGTGCGCGACCGAACTCGAGCAGTGCTCAAGGCCATCCAGCACGGTTACGTATAATCAGATTCAACGCGCCTTTTATCCGCGACGGTGCCTTCCTGTCACGACTGAAATTCGGGCAAGCTCCGCACCAATGTGAACCTCGCACAGATGCAACTGCGTCGCAGAATTTTTCCGAAGACCCGCCCTTACTAGAGGCTCCGTGTTGATACGGAAGGCGACGAGCGAAGATGCAAGCGGCATTCTTGCGTGCCTATCCGCTGCATTCGACGAGTACCGCGATAGCCACACTTCTAGTGCATTTGCCGAGACCGTCCTCACGGCAGAGAAGCTTGCGAAGCGCCTTCAAGAGATGACCGGGTTCGTAGTAGTCGAGAAGTCAGGAGAAATCGTCGGAACGATTGCTTGCGGAGTCGTCAACGCGGAGAAGGCCACATCCGGGGGATGGCGGTTCTTCCCGGTTCGCAAGGCAGCGGTATTGCGGCACTCCCCGGCACCTCAATTCTTTGACGAGCCCGGAGCGACTCAAGGGTTGGATTCTTCCATTCCTCTTGAACATGAGGAGACGCCGCGTGGTTTGGGTTCTTACAGATGCTTCTTAAGCAGTTTCCAAGGCTACGCTTTTTGAGAACTGATCCGCATGTCATTGATCTCGTACTGGCCGACACCGGCTTCCGTTTGGTCGGCGACAAGATCGTCGACCCGCGATTTTGCGAATGCGAGATCACGCGACGCTCGATCGGAGAAAGGTTCGGTGTTCTTTACGCGGCGAAGACAGCAGATGGGTTTCAGAACCGCAACAACTCCGGTAAGCGGATTTCAACGGCCCTTCGCATAAGCCACTGCATAGACCCCGTCCTGTTGCGCAGTCACTCACTGTGCTGAGAACTCGCCATCGGATGTCGTGCTTGTTAGCAACACGCTCAGCTAACGCTTTTACCTACCGATTCCAAGGGCGGAGCGCCTGGCGATCGGAGAGTCCGAATATCCCGTATGGGTGGTTGGCCGAAGAAGCGACTATATTCGCGATTGAATTGGCTGGCGCTTTCGTACCCGACCTCAAAAGCAGCACTGGCCGCGTCCAGACCATCCATGAGCATGCGTTCCCGCGCTGCCTGCAACCGAAGCTGCTTCTGATACTGAAGAGGACTCATGGCGGTCAGTGCCCGGAAATGATGGTGCAGCGTCGAGACGCCCATGCCCGCGATTTTTGCGAGATCTTCGACTCGCAGCGGCTTCGCGTAATTCGCCCTGACCCACGCGATCGCCTTCGCGGTCCTGTGGCTCTGATCTCCCAGCGTTGCAATCGCTCGGAGACGCGCGCCTTCCGGTCCTCGTAGGATCCGGTAGATGATCTCGCGTTGAATCAGGCCCGAAAGAAATGGAATGTCCTGTGGGGTGTTCAGCAGATCCACGAGCCGGCAGCATGCAGCGAGCAGCTCCGCCGTGGTCTCCCCGGTAGCCATGGCAGGACGGTCAGACGGCGCGTCTGGCGCCTGGATCTCCTCGCGGCTCAGAAGCTCTCGGACTACTGGCATTTCGAGCTTGAGCACGAAACAGAGATAGGGCACCTCCTCACTTGCGTCGATCACGTTGCAGATGACTGGCAAATCCAGCGACGTCAGCAGGTATCGCGACTCGTCGAAGATGAACGTGGTTCCGGCGAGGTCTGCTCGCTTCCGCCCTTGCGCAACCACGGCGAGGCTCGGCTCGTACGTTGCTGAAGCAGGCGCCGTCGGGGCGGTCCGCCGGCTGAGTAGCAAGCCAGGAACCTCCGTTATCAGTCTCTCTTTGGAGCCAACGAAAAAGGCAATTTTACGGGCCAGCTCTTTCCGCCATTCGCGGGCTTGATCTTTCGAGGTAGTGGCCATCGTATTGGTGTTTTGCATTGTATTGATTCCCTGCCCCTTGCCCAAAGGTAGCCGCTTGGCTCGGGATACGCCAATGATTTCTCACATTGCAAGAGAAATAGGCAATAAGTAGGAAGAATCGGGCTACCGCGTCCACGGCGTTTGAGCCTACTCTCGGATTGAGAGAAACGGTTTGAAAGGAGAATCAATGCAAAAGCGCAAACTTGGAAAAAGCAACCTGGAAGTATCAGCCATTGGGCTTGGCTGCATGGGACTCAGTTACGGCTACGGCCCCGCCGTGGACAAGCAGGAAGGAATCTCGCTGATTCGAGCCGCCGTCGAACGCGGCGTTACATTCTTCGATACCGCGGAAGTGTACGGCCCGTTCACCAACGAAGAGCTGGTGGGTGAGGCACTGGCGCCCTTCCGCGGCAAGGTGGTGATTGCCACCAAGTTCGGCTGGGAGCCGAATCCGGACGACGGAGGCAAGTGGAGCAATTTAAATAGTCGCCCTGAGCACATTAAGAAGGTTGCTGAGGCGTCGCTCAAGCGGCTCAAGGCCGATGTCATCGATCTGTTTTATCAGCATAGGGTCGATCTGAACGTCCCGATCGAAGACGTCGCCGGAGCGGTGAAGGAACTCATTCACGAAGGTAAGGTGAAGCACTTTGGTCTTTCGGAAGCTGGAGCAAAGACGATTCGTCGCGCGCACGCAGTTCAGCCTGTTACTGCACTCCAGAGCGAATATTCACTCTGGTGGAGAGAACCCGAAGCGGAAGTATTACCGACGCTCGAAGAACTCGGAATTGGGTTCGTTCCATTCAGCCCCCTTGGCAAGGGCTTCCTCACGGGCAAGATCAACGAAGATACGAAATTCGACAAAAATGATTTTCGGAACATCGTCCCTCGCTTTACCGCAGAGAATCGGAAAGCGAACCAGACGTTGATTGATCTGCTCAGCAAGTTCGCGGAACAGAAGAAGGCGACATCCGCTCAGATCGCTCTCGCTTGGCTTCTTGCAAAGAAGCCGTGGATCGTCCCCATCCCTGGCACAACCAAGCTGCATCGCTTGGAAGAAAACCTGGAAGCGGCGAACGTCGAGCTTTCGCCCGAAGATCTCCGTGAGATCGAAAATGCCTCCTCAAACATCAAGGTCGAAGGGGCTCGCTATCCGGAAAATCTGCAGAAAATGGTCAATCGTTGAAGCCGGCAGTTCTCCGGACGAGCACCATGCGAATCGGCATCTTGGGTTCGGGGCTGATGGGCGGCAACCTAGGAACAATCTTCGCGCGTGCTGGCCATGAAGTCGTCTTCAGCTATGCGCGCAGCAACGCCAAGCCCAACAAACTGGCGCGCGCGTGACGCTCAAGGCCATACACGCGCCGGCATGGAGGCATCATGAGTAACAAAAAGATTTGGTTTATCACTGGAGTCAGCCGTGGCATGGGCGTCGATTTCGCCAAGGCCGCGCTGGCGGCCGGTCACGCGGTTGTGGCCTCGGGCCGGGACAGCGACGCCGCCTTCAAAGCTTTGGGTCAGTCGAAAGACCTGCTGGCCGTCAAGCTGGACGTCACTAGGCGCGCCGATGCCGAGGCGGCGGTGCGGGCCGCTGTTGACCGGTTCGGCCGCATCGACGTGCTGGTCAACAATGCTGCCAACTTTTATGCCGGCTACTTCGAGGAGCTGACGCCGAAGCAGATCGAGCGGCAGTTGGCGACGAGCCTCATAGGCCCGATGAACGTCACCCGCGCTGTCCTGCCGGTTATGCGCAAGCAGCGCTTGGGGCACATTATCTCGATCTCCTCGGCGGCGGGCCTCGTCGGCTTCGAGTTCTGTACCGCGTATGCCGCGTCGAAGTTCGGCCTCGAGGGCTGGATGGAGTCGCTGCACGCCGAGGTCGCACCGTTCGGCATCACTACCACCATTGTCAACCCGGGGTTCTTCCGCACGGAGCTTCTCACTGAGCAATCGACGAAATACGCCGAGCCGTCCATCGAGGACTACGACGAGCGCAGAGCGAAGCAGCTCGAGTTTTGGAAATCCCAGAATGGCCAGCAATCCGGCGACCCGGCCAAGCTCGCGCGAGCACTCATCACGATCAGCGGCCAGGATCCGCCACTGCGCCGCTTTATCGCCGGTGCCGATGCCATTGCCCTCGCGGAGCAGAAGGTCGCCGATCTGAAAGCGCAAATCGATGCCGACCGGGACCTCTCGACGTCTCTCGCTTTCGACTCAGAACCCGCCGCGCGCGCGATGTAGATGGCGGTGCGCGTACGGGCGAGAAGCACTGGCATGGGGCTACCCTGACCACTGCTATGACGCACATGGCAATTCAGGAAAAGAAGGAGGGCAAGGTGGTCGATTGGATGGAGCAGGTCACCGTCGAACATCAGGGCGTGGCGTAAGAAGCGCCGGCGCGATAGCCGCATTCGGCATTTCGATTCAAACCAGCGCGCCACAACTTCCGAATTGTCTCCTTATCGAAAATGCCTCGGATCGCGTTCTTCTTCCCGGCCATGGTCTTTGCCCGAGGCATTTCCGATCAAGGCTAGCGACAATTCGGAAGTTGGCCAGAAGCTTCTGCCGCCGGGCGGCTTTGTTCAAACGGGGAGTCAGCGAGATTTCACTTGCTCTCATAACAATATCGGCACCTCGACCCAAGTAAACTGTTATAGCCGTAGATTAGGGCGATTCCGGCGAGGCGCAAAAACCGCAACTTCAAGATTCTCTCTCGAGTACGTTCCTCTTCAAGATTGTGCCCACGCGCCTTGAGCAAATCCTCCAAGGCCACCAGGCCCAAGAACTTTCCGGTTTCGCGTTCGACGACGGGCAGCCGAGTCAGATTTTTTTCCGCCATTCGATAGACAACAACCCGTAATGGTTCGTCGGGATGCGCTTGTATCACACGAGTAGTCACGCTGCCCTGCAGCAAGCCACAGATTGTGTCGTATCCCACGCCTAGCGCCTGCGGAAAAACCAATCCGCCCAAGCCGATCACCAAACCACCGATCATGGGCATCCAATGAATGGGTAACCGCTGAAAGGCGTCTTCCGCCGCGTAAACCGACATCGTCAAGAGCGCTGACAATATCCCGGCTATAAGGCCTACCAGAACACAGCCGTAATAAAAAAGATTCGTAAAAAATCCAATCAGGCGAAGCAAGGCCAATGCGACGAAGGAGGCTAACACCCCGATTCCGAGCGCCAAGGCCGAGATCGGTAAGAGTCGGGTTGTAGCTGTGAAGTCGCCGAGTCGTTCCCAGGACTGATTGGATTTACGCTCTACTCGAAATTCGCTAGGCATCTTCGTAGTATATCGTAGTGCGATACATTAGAGAATTGACCTGGTGCGCAATCAGAAGGAAGGCTGCGCAGTCAGCGGCCTAGCGTACTCCGGTAAAGTGGGTTCGAGTCCGGACACAGCCGCGGCAGGATTCAATGGCGCGATAGTTGCTCCAACCCCATTCATGTTGGTTGGGATGAAGCCGTCGTTTCTCATCTTTAAGACGTTCGGAAACGGAAGCCTCTGCGGGATAGATTCGGCGACTACACCGCAAGACGCAAGGAAGCGCGTCGAAGCCTTCGCGCGACTCTGGCCTGGCATCCCACATCATCCGCAACGAAATAACAGGAGACCGAATCATCATCGATGTCTCTAGTGAACCTTATTGTCCGAAATGTACCTCATTTTTCGGACTATAAGAGGTGTCTTGAAAGCATATTCACATCGTTAGAATCGAGCGTATGTGTGCGCTCCACGCGCACTCGGATTCGCGCCCTCCACGTATTCAGACCTACTCTGCCAAGCACCACATGTGACTCACACATCTTCCAACTGACCTTCGGTCATTCCAAAATAGTGCCCTAGTTCGTGGATTACTGTCAGACGGACTTCCTGGCGGATTTCGTCTTCATTGGAGCAGACGGCCTCGATGTTCTTCTGATAAAGAACGATGCGGTCGGGACCGGAAGGCACGTCAAACACGCTTTTCCGAGTTGCGGGTACGCCCTCGAAGACTCCCAGCACCAGACTATCAGCATCGTCCGCATCGGCGATCCCTGCATTCCGCGAGCTTCTATGTGACAGCTGCTCCGGAGGCAGGTTCTCGACTAGAACCGAGACGTTATGTATTCGTTTGCGAAACCTCGTAGGCAATGCGTCCAAAGCCTCTTCGACAAGTTTGACGAACTTTTCTCGCTGCATGTGACGATCCTAGTCCGAACCACGCTTTTGAATCCATCCTTTTCATGCTGGTCCGAAGCTCCTTGATGAACTCCCTGCCCTAGCCTTCATCGGTTCGTGAAACCTCATAAACAGCCCCCTCTGTCTTCGCCCATGCGATATCTGCTGTTTCACGATGAGGCATCTGAAGCGGTTCTCGCAGCGCCTCCGCCAATCGGACCCGCGCCCGTAGCAATCGCGACTTCACGACGTTTTCTGAAACCCCAAGTACTTCTCTCGCCTCTTTCGTGGACAGGCCCTCCACTACGCGCAGGCGAAATGCGGAACGCACTCCCGCTGAAAGCTGATCGACATGCTTTTCGATGGCCTGCTTGGCTTCCATCGCAGCGCAGACTTGCTCGGGGTTCGGACGGAAGTCGACGACCCAGCCCGGCCAATCGTCCAACGAGCTATGCTGACTCTCATCGAGAGACGTTTCCGGACGAGCGCGCTTTCGACGAAGAGCCATTAACGCCGCATTTACGACGATGCGAGTCAGCCAGGTGGAAAATTGCGACCTCCCTTGAAACGAATTGAGATGTACGTACGCGCTGAGGAGACCGTCCTGCAGCGCGTCCTCGGCATCCTCCCTGTTGCGCAGCAACGAGAATGCAGCGCGAAAGAGCCTGGGGCGGTAGCGGGCAAACAGCGGGGAAACCGCATCGGGATCTCCAGCCAGCGCTCGCTGGATGAGACAACGTTCGTCCGCT